>Ga0182021_10009946_pt1 | contig 11280 bp, 8 predicted proteins | sample 612E3MmetaG_FD_120493 | JGI IMG/M metagenome (GOLD analysis project Ga0182021, IMG submission 120493) | Permafrost microbial communities from Stordalen Mire, Sweden - 612E3M metaG (Illumina Assembly) | ecosystem: Environmental > Terrestrial > Soil > Wetlands > Permafrost | place: Sweden...
GCTAACGGCCCGGCGGTTTAATGAGTTGCCGTCTGCGTCGCGGTGCCGCGTTTTTTTGCCAGTCCCGGTAGACGGCAGAAAATTGTCTTGTCACGATGAAACTTCTAAACGGTACCAAGTCCTGATAGATGGTAGTGAAGTTTTTTGTCATGATGAAATAGTCTAGATGGTGAGCAAAAAACAAGACACCATAGCGTCGGCCGGCAGCCCAATAGACTTTGTCGCAGCATTAGGAATAGTCCTGATACCACAAAATATAATAAGTTGGTTTAAATTTAATACCATAGACTTTTGGGGCTGATAATGAGGCTGTCTGGGCTGGCGAAGGCAATTAATTAAACCGTCCGAGTTAGCGGAGCGTTTTTTGTCTGTATAAGAGCAGATATTTAATCTTTCTGATCAGACTTATTCATCGTAATGACCTAATACTATTTTTAGTTCTATCTTTTCATTTTTCAGAATCAGTATATCTTTTAGTTCCTCTGTAACTTTATACCGGTCATTTATTCTGGTACATTTTATGGTGCTTAGTACTGCAGGTATTTTTAAACTAAAGTAGCCCTTAGAATCAGTCATAGTATTTAAATCTGTCCCATTTATCCAAATTTTTGCTTGGGTTTCAAAACAAAAATCGCATTGACGATTATAGACCGTTCCAAAAATCATTGCTGAATCATTCAAAGAGATATCTATTGATCTGTTTAATATAGAAGATTCCCCGTCAACAAAATGAATTTGGCGGCAAGAAGAGATTATTATAAGAAAAAGTGCAAGAAGCAAAATTATATTTTTCATTGACATCAACTTTTTGAGTTAGCGGGCGTTATTTTTATCAGATTAATAAGTCTGTCAAGTTAGTCAAATTTGTCTAGGAATATGATAATTGTCAAGAGGTAACAATTTGGTAGTCACTGGTTCCGAGGTTGTGGTACATGCCCGCTAACGGCCCGGCGGTTTAATGAGTTGGCGTCAGCGTCGCGGTGCCGCGTTTTTTGCCAGTCCCGGTAGGTGGACGATAAGTCTCGGGTCACGATAATTTGTCTAAACGGTACCAAGTCCCGATAAGTGGACGAGCATCTTCGTGTCATGATGAAACAGTCCAGATGGCGAGCAAAAAACAAGGCACCAGCGCGTCGGCCGGCAGCCCTATTGACTTTGTCTCGGGAGCTGAAACAGTCCGGGTGCAACAAGATTTTATAAGTTGAGATGATTTTTCTTGCATAGACTTTTGGGGCTGATTGAGAAGTTGTCCGGGCTGCCGAAGCCAATTAATTAAACCGTCCGTGTTAGTGTTAGTGTTAGTTTTTTTCTTGAATCCTTGCGAAAATCTCTCACAATCTATCTCGATAGACGACAAGTATTTGTCTCGGTTTATTGAATTTTTCGAAATGATTAATCCAGATAAAAGACAGGAAGTTCTCACGGTATAGAAATTTTGCAAAAGTTGATGTCATTATAGGGGGGTCGAAATTTTCTTTTATTTGAGGTTTTGTCAAGAACTAAAAGTCCTGGTAAATGAAAAGGAATTATCTCGTTAATATGTTTTTTGCTTTCATGTAGCGTTAGTTTGTTATTGTCCAGTCTTTACGATTAATTAATGGCAGTTCATTTTGGGGGTCAATCAATATCTTCTCACATAATCTGTCTGAGTCAAAAGTTATCTTAATTTCTTTTTGTTTCCCATCAAAGTTTTTTATTATCGTTGTTGAATCCGTTGATTTCAAGGCAATGTCGATTTTTGTCATATAAGCATTACCCTTTCGATTAATTATGCAGATCGTTTTATATTTATTCCCTGTTTGTATTGTTTCAACTGATTGTATTTGGTAATCCAGATAATCATTAGTCTTATACCATTGTTTGAAAAACCATTCTAAATCTTTTTCTGTAATCTTTTCACATGTTTTTTGAAATAAGTCTAATGTAACATTAACGTCTTTATAGTTTTTAAGGCAATACTTGAATATCTCGTAGAATTTGTCCTCTCCTATTTCTTTAGCAAGCATTCTCAATATAACAAAAGATTTGCCATGCTTAATAATGCTATTCCAATCAAATTTTTGCTTATCTAAATCGTTAACCGATTGCATAACAGTTGTATTATAGCCTTTCACAACGCCTTCTATATAATCACTAAAACACCAAAAATAACTCTGTTCGATGTTTCTCGATATAACATAAAGTCGATCCGTATATAATCCCATTGATATTCCAAACCATTGTGGATAATTAGTAGGATCCAAAATATAATTGAATCCCCAATATTGATGACCTATTTCATGAGCAATAATCCATTGTGCATGTGAATCAGCATTACTCCTTCTTAAGCCTCCTCGATGAATAGCAACTATATTTGGGAATATTGGCCAACCGCCACTTGTGCTACCTGTTTCACCTGGTATCAATGAAATTTGATCTTGTGGATAAAAGCCTAATGTATCAATATAAAATTCAATTACATTTTTTGCATAATCCATTATTTTTTGGCCCCAATATTCTTCTCCTTCAAAGTATAGCGAACGAATTAAAATTCCACTTGTAGTTTTGATTTCTTTAACTCTAAAATCCTTTGAAATAACTAATCCATAAGTTGGTACATTTTTCGCTTCAGTATGAATTAAATACGAATCATTAATTTTCTCCTTCTGAATGATTTTGCCTGTTGTTGCAATCTCATAATCTGTAGGAATTTTGATGTCAACCTTATAATTAGAATGTAATTGGAAGTTAGGATTGAATTGTTTTTCATCAAAAAATTGAATTGTTGGTAATAAATAATCTCCCGTACCCAAATCAAGATAATTTAACCTTTTCTTAGTTTCAAATTTTATGTGAATTTCAGTCGAAGCAGAAGGTTTGATTGGTTTGGAAAATTTAAGCACAAAGCCATTATTTATAATTTTAACATTGCATTCAATCTTATCAATTGACTCATAACTTATTTGCGAGTTTGTTGAATCAACGAGGAAATGAAATGGTAGTTCATATATGTTTTGGTTTGAAAAATTTCTCCATGACAAAAACAACTCACCTTTAAAGTTTTTGTTTATTTTATCATATTCCAATGATATTTTATATTCATTGGCGCTTATAGCTTGTAACTCAAAAATTGTGATGAAAATAAGTAGTAATTTCAGTCTTTTCATTTCATTTACGATTAAGTTATTCAGAAAGAGTTTATTCTCAAAAATAACACCGAAGATCTGGCGTTAGTGTTAGTTTTGTAAATTTATCTAATGTGCAGTATTTCAGACATTAACACTAACGGCCCGGCGGTTTAATTGAGTTGGCGTCCGTGTCGAGGTGCCGCGTTTTTTGCCAGTCCCGGTTGACGGACGTAAGTTGTCTGGTCACGATGAAACTGGCTTGACGGTACCAAGTCCGGGTGATGGGTGTGAGTTTTGGGTCATGATGAAACAGTCTAGATGGAGAGCAAAAAACAAGGCACCAGCGCGTCGGCCGGCAGCCCTATTGACTTTGTCTCGGCAGCAGGATCAGTCCCGGTGCAAGAAGGTTTTATAAGTTGAAATGAATTTTCTCGCATAGACTTTGGGGGTTGATGACTAAGTAGTCTGGGCTGCCGAAGCCAATTAATTAAACCGTCCGAGTTATAGCTAGTGTTTTAAAATTGTCAGGATGTAACTATTTTTCTGGTCACGGTGTTCAAAACTTTCTCTTTGCAAGCTCTTTTAAAAGCTTTGGTTGCGTTTTGGCCCGTGTGGCTTTTAAATGTGCTTGCAAAAAATCAAATATTGAACTCTTTGGGATTGAAATCAAAAACATCTGTTACAATTTGAATATTTTTCTTTCTATTGATGAGCCAACGTGTTCGCCAGAAATCTACAAGTTCATCCTTAGGATAATTATAAAAATGAGGTCGATTTGTTTTCCCATTTAGAAAATTACTATAATTCTTAGCTAAAGGAACAAAATATATGTTTCGCTTAAATGAATGTTTAAGAAGAAAATCACTATCAAAGCCTAATATGTCACCTGCAGTTCGAATAATCCTCATTATCCAACTTGGCCCATCTCCAAATTTATATCCAACTTCAATGCCTTTAGATTTAATAAGTTGTACCATTAATTGAATTGTTGATTCACTTAAATGAAGTGATCCAAATCCTTTTGTTTTTCCTATTGGCTTATAAAGAAGTTCGTTTCTAAATTTTACTCTGTTGTATTGTGAGCTTGACCCATATAAGCTAGTTGTAAAAATGCCAATTAGATCATTGGCTTTCCTTTTGTTGGTAAGAGTAATTTGGTCCTGATACTTCATTCGATAAATATTTCTTACTTCATTTGAAGCTAGGAGATATGAAACTAGCTTTCCTCCTAGAAGCAAATTATATGGAGGAAGAGCACCACATACATAAGCATCAAGTGTATAAATTAAATTTGTTGTACGGGTTGCTCTATCCCAGCCTATAAATAAATCTCTCTCTGGGATATGAATTATTGGACTTCCTAATGCAGCTATTCCAATGACAGGTTTATTTGGTAATGCATTATCACGGATGATAAGCTTAATTCGTCGCCCAACATATTCACTATATGGGGAACTCCAATAATATCGAAGTATTCGGAATAAGTTATGTTGTTCTTTTGTTTGACATACTTCTATTATTGGATTAATTGAAGAGATTAAAGCGTCAGAACCACTAGCTAAATTTCTTCTAGCTAGTTCAATATTTCTGTCAATCCATTTTCTGTGTTTTAATATTATTTCATTACGTTTAAAAGACATTGAATTTTTGATTGTTTCTTTATCATAATTCTCAGGAGGCACAAATGTTGGATATGAATTTTTCTTGTTTGGCAGTTTAAACTTCCAATTTAATCTTTCAAGATCCCGTTTTATACTATTAACTACTTGTTCTTCAAGAGATATATCTTTTGAAACTTCAACGATTTCAATTTCATCTTTTATGAGAAATTCAGGTAATATAAGTTCTAATTCCGACATATACTATACTATTTAGAATATAGTTCAGGAAACTCCTTTTCTGTGAACTTTGAATTTTCGTATACTTTATCTCTTACCATTTTTTCAAACCACATTACTCTTATTGGGATTGCAAATGATTGTTTAGCAGAGACCATATATAAATTACCAGAAATAGTTTCTGATTGGATAAACTTTGTAATAACTCCATCATAATTTATGTTACTGTCAACAAGTGCTTTTATATCCTTGGAATTTCCCATATGCATAACAAAAAAGTTTTCTGCTTGTGAACGAATCTCTTCAGAAATAGCGGAGGGTCTTTGTGTGATTGCAACTAAACCTAAACCAAATTTGCGCCCTTCTTTTGCGACCCTAACAAATGGATTTGAATTTGATCTCACGAATTCATCACTCAGTACATTTTGTGCTTCCTCTACAAAGATCGTTGCTTTAATTACACCTCTAGGTTTTTCAAAAAGTTCATTTGTATCTTCCTCTAATTTAGTAAACTCTGCTTTGTTATTCTCAAAAAGTTTCTTTACCAGTACTGTGGAAATCAAACTTGCCTCTTGATTATCTTTTAATGACAGATCAATGATAACTGTTCTTTTATGCTTAAGATGATCTAAAACGGTTTCAATAAGTTTTGAAGAATTGTCATGAATACTTGCATAGCTTTTTATTTGCCTAATGACTGCACCTAACATCGATTTGTTTGCTGTTGAAACATCTAATTCTTCACTCTGATTGTCCTCCTTGGATTTCTTCTTAGCACTTTCAAAATATGAGGCAAATTTTTGATAGGCAAATTGTCTAACTTTCGAAGGATCACTTTCATTAAAGATCAAATAAAGGAATTTCTTAAGATCTTCAATGTTCGGTAAACTATCTACAAATTCTAAAAAGTTTCTTCCAGCATTTGTTATTCCTGCTGAATTCTGAAGTATATCATTTATTGTAAAATCATGCGAGAAGTTAACTTTTACTTTCCCCCCAAAGACAAATCTGCTTTTGTATATACTAGGAATTGGTTTGTCTGAATATACAACTAAATTTTCCTTTATATTGTTATCCTCAATATCACCAAATCCATAAGTCCTTTGTGATTGACTTTTCAGAAAATACTCTCCGTTTAAATCAAAAATGAGTTTCCCAGTGGTTATATCCTTAAATGAATTCTGAATTAAAACTTTCATTAGATTTGTTTTCCCAAAACCAGATTGGGCAAACACCATCGTTCGTTTTTCTTTTAATTTATCCGTATCAAATAAAATCCACTCCTTTTCTTTTTGGATATCGTCACCAATGCATAGTTTACCAATAGGCACTCCGTTTTCATTACTTCTATTTAAAATGTTATTAAATTCTCTAGGAGTTAGATGTCTCGCATGAAAGGACACTGTCGGTAGTTTTCTAACAGCAGTAATAAAATCCTTACCATCTGAAGAAAATGTTCCCAGAATTTTTACTTTATAAGTATAACTAAACATTTTCTGCTTGTCTCTATCAGAAAGTTCTCGTTCGGCTATTCTAGCATAATGCACTGCAACCAATGTCTTATCTTGTGATCTAAAAATTGGATCTTCATCGTATATTTCAGCCTCAACTCTTGCAAGGAATTTTTTACCATCTTCATCTCTGTGGGTTAAAACAATAAAGTCTCCTGTTTGTGGACTAGCTTTACTATCTTCATATGAAGAATATATTAGTAAAGCATCCTCTGTAGTTTTTTGCCCATAGAGTACCCCGAAGTCATGTCTGTTTTCCATTATTTTTTATTGAAGAGTTTATATAATTTATATGCTGAAAAGGCACCTAAGAGAATTGTAAGAATAATAAATATGGTAAGTTTTAAATTAAAAACGCCATCAATACTTATTTTCTCAGTAACAACTTTACCAAATCCTAAACTTATCGCTGCTAAAATTGAATACATAGCAAAATCCCTTGATCGTTTTTTATTCTTATTTATTTGTATTTGTATCTCAACATTATACATTTCTTCTTTAGAACTTTTAGAATCATTATTATTAGAATTAAAATTAAGATAGGTAAATGAATTATTAGAATTTAAAGAGTTTGTGAAAACATTAAAGGATTTATTGTCTTTAAAAGCTCCTATTTCAATAACTTGTGGGGCGTTAATTTTTAATAATTCTCCATTTTGTTCAAACTTAATGCTCTGGTATATATTTTCATCAGCGCTAGTTGTATCGTAAAATGCAACATGCAAAGTATATGAGTTTTCGTCTTCGAATAAATAGTAGCTTTGGAAATCGGTATTGTTAAATTTTGGTTCAATTTCTTTTTTAGAGTTATACTTAGTAAAATTAAATTTGTACATTAATTGGTGTGGGAAAGATCCTTTAATGTCGCTGATTATTTCATGCCATTGTTTTATTTTACCCTCGGCTCCTTCTAATTCAACCGCGAATTTAAAAGGAGGTAATTTTGAGTCCAGATTAGAACCTAGTACAAAATCTTTAAAGCTTTTTAGCTTTAAGAAAAAAAGAACTAAGCCTGTATCATCATCTTTAACTATATCTTCAATTATTCCTTCCCGTATCGATGTATTCGTCAATTTATCAGGATTCTGAGTAGTATTACCAGAAGTGAAAAAAATTATACAGATTTGGTTTTTGTAAGAGCTTAATTTATCCATATCCAAATCCACATATTTGATTTGATACCTAAACTGGATCGTGTACCCAGAGGGTAATGCTAAGACTCTAAAAATATCCTTTTTATATAGAGGTCTAGCATCTGAACTAAAGAAGCATATTCTTTTCATTTTATTTAGGTTTTAAAATCTGTCATGAATATCTAGAAATAAATTTTCAATATCAACATTATCCATTCGCTGTCCTTTATATAAAGAAAACTTTACTCTTTTAACAATTTCTTCTTTAAAATCGTTTTTCAAAGTTACGAAGTTATGAGCTTCAACAAGTGGAAATGGATAACCTAAAATGTAATGCTCTTGCGTTAGTCTAGTAAGTTCAATGAAAATGTGCTTAATAGTATCAATATTTCTTTTTTTATCGTTCGTTTCAATCTTTGGAATCACATCAAAAATGTTAAGGTCAGCGATGATCCAATCATAATTTTGGAGCTTTTCAACATAGTCAAGTCGTGCTGCAAAAAAAATACCGAACCCCCTGCCTCCAGTTAGACTCTTTTTTGCAAACATGCTGGACTTAGTTATACTTTCAATTGTACCTTCATTAAAATCTTTTCTTTGGCCAGCTTCTGGATATGCTGAAATTAATATATCGTCAGAGACTTCATACCAACAACAAAGTTTTTGCCATCTAGGATTTTTTGTTTTGAACGGGTATTTTATTTTGTATTCATCTTGAAGAAAACTATCAATTTTTTTAAACGTTGAGGAGAGTTCAAGTTTAATTGGGGAGTTTTTTGTAATAGCGACTAAAAACAATTCTTTTTCTTTTATCAATTTAGCCAGTTTTGTTAAATACACTTGTTTTATATTATTGGATCGTAAAGTTCCATCACGTAAGATGAAATCGCCTTTTTGGACTATTGGTAAATAAGAAATCTCATAAATCAGAGCCCACTCTAAAATTTCTTGGCAGAAACTTAAAAGTTTCGATAGAGATGAGCAAATACTATCCTTATCAAAACCAAAGATTTTAGATTCTTCATCCTCAAAAAATGAAATTAATTTTTTTACAGGATTTAAAGACAATAATTCATCATACATAGCTTCTTTATGCTGCTCATTAGTAACAAGTATATTTTCAGGGAAGTATCTTTTGCCTAAAATAACAGGATCTGTTAAATCATTAAGTCTGATTTGTTTCCCTAAATTATAACAAACATATCCAGCTGTATAAATTCCTATTGATAATCCATTATAAAATTCTTGACTATTATAGCTTCCATCAATTGCAAAAAAATTTGATTTTGAATTATCGATTTGATTAAAAGGAACGATTTCAAAGTAATGTGGAGTTTCCGTTTCTCCATCAATTGTGATTATGGGAATCTTTGATGGTCTGTTATTCCTTTCATTAATGTGTTTTGCGACAATTTCAATTGTTTCGTCTTGAATTTCTATTTTGTTCATTAAGTGTTGAATTAAAGCGATATATAATAAAATGATTAGAAACGCATCAAATATATGGCTACAAATTAATCAAATTTATTGATATTCCCAACGTTTTTCCTAAAATTAGCACTCAAATGTATCTTATAGAATGATTTGCGAAGGAATTTTGGTAATTCTGCTTTTGATATTTTTTGAATGAATTCTAAAGTATCCATCACTATAAGATTTCTTATAATATTTAATGTTTTTTCGTTAGATTATTCATTTGTATTTCTGTTATCAAAAATCACGATCCCATTTACATTTTTTATATAGCTCTCAAATTCTTTCTCCCAAAAATCCGATTTGCTTTCGTTAGATAATTCAATCAAAGACTTTACATAAACAGGAATCTCCTTGTATTGACCAATAAATTGATTCGAATCACTGTTTTTGATTTCTGAGCTAAAATAATTTGATATGAATCCCGCAAAATTTCCACCGTTATCATTATGATGAATCATAGGACAGCATAACATACAAGACAATGGAATAGAATCTTCCAAAATGTCATTAAATTGTACCATTTGCCTCCCGACTTTAATAAATTTTTCATTTATTCCATTTGCGCCAGTTAAATAAATACCTTCGTCGAGTATATGTCGCTGGCATTTAACCCTATCAATTTTATTAGTATAAAATGAATAGATTGGTATTGAATTAGTATCAATAGAGTCACTGACTAATTTATCAATCTGCAAGACATGTTTGTTAGAGTAAGCTATTGAAGGATAATTATCACCAATTGTTTTTATCTTTTTGGCTTGTACTCGAAATTTATATGCATTTTTTTTAAAAAGAAACCACCATTCCCAATCTGCACCAGTAATTTTAGCTTCTTCGTTTCTAGAAAATGCTTTGTATGATATTCGTTTAATTTTATTAGAAATATCAAATAATAGCCAATCAGTTAATGATTCTTCTTTTACGTTTGATTGCTTATCAATCCAGTCTCTAACATATAAAGAAGATTCTTTTAATAATTTACAATCGTTTTGCATAATAAGTGGTTTAAGAATTATTTTCGACTTTTTTTTTGGATTAAAATATGGGTTATTCGATACATCTCTGGGTGCAACATATTTCCATGGATTTATATTTTCATTAATCATATTCTTAAGCAAAGTTTAGAAGGTTTTTTTCTGTCGCCCAACTTACATGTGAAAACAATATTTCAAATAAGGTGCAAAGGTATTTGGCTCTTTTGCTTTTGCATTTGCGTTGAGTCTAGTGTCGCGCAAAAGCAAATGTGCCAAATGAGCGGTCGCGTTTTATAGATGAGTGGTCATGGAGGAGACTAACTAGTTATTATGTTGCACATTAGCTATAACGGCCCGGCGGTTTAATTGAGTTGCCGTCAGCGTCGCGGTGGCGTGGTTTTTGCCAGTCCTGGTAGACGGACGAGAACCCACTGGTCACGATGAAATTGTCTTGACGGTACCAAGTCCCGATAAGTGGGCGAAAGTTGTCTGGTCACGATAAAGCTGTCAAGATGGAATAGCAAAAACCATGACACTCGAGCGTCGGCTTGCAACCCTATTGACTTTGTCTTGGCAGCAGGATCAGTCCGGGTACCACAAAATTTGATAAGTTGAAATGAATTTACTCGCATAGACTTTGGGGGCTTATAGAGAAGTAGTCCGGGTTGCAAAAGGCAATTAATTAAACCGTCCGAGTTGGCGTTTCGTTGTTTTTTAATCTGCTTTTTCCCCCACCATTTTTAATTTGGTTTCCCCTTTGGAAAAATTAAAAAATAGTCAAATACTCAAATTGTCAGTCCTTCATCAGCCGCACGGTTAAACCGTCAGTGTTATAGAAGCCGGATTGATCGAAAGTAACGTCGCTATAGAACAAGCAGGGAAGAAGATAGAAGTTAGGGTCTATGGGGGTAGAACTCCAATAGTAGGTAACGTAGCCCATGTTTATGAACTTGCCTATGGGAGTGGTATCGAAGTAGTCGCGGAAGCCTGTGGGTAAAGCTGTAAAGCCACTTTCGTTTGTTGCAGCGATATTTGGTGTAGCCCAATGGGTTGTTCCTGTTTCTTTCATTTTGCCACCTGCTACACTATCGCCACCCAAATAGGTTGTTAATGTTGTCCATTCGGTATCGGTTGGTACATGCCAGCCTGTGGGCGCTATATTGCGGCTGTCGGTGGCAGCATACCAATCGTATAATCGTCCGTAGGTGGCAATGGTATCTGCGCTTTTAGTGTTATTGTAA
>Ga0182021_10009948_pt1 | contig 11279 bp, 7 predicted proteins | sample 612E3MmetaG_FD_120493 | JGI IMG/M metagenome (GOLD analysis project Ga0182021, IMG submission 120493) | Permafrost microbial communities from Stordalen Mire, Sweden - 612E3M metaG (Illumina Assembly) | ecosystem: Environmental > Terrestrial > Soil > Wetlands > Permafrost | place: Sweden...
ACACAATATCCAGACGGGATGCTTCTCCTGCCGTCCTTATTATACTTGCGCTCCAGGATTTGGGCGCGAATAGAGTCAAGGCTCGAGGTCGGCGGTTAGGATCCTGTTGCCCCAAGGTAGCGAAGGGCAAGCCGGATTATTGTAGATCGGTGAGTTGTTATGCCGCCTTGCTCTGATAAGACAAGAGGTATGCGGGTGAAACTGCACGCACGAACAGTGACGCCTTTCGATCGATTGGAGCCCGAGGAGCTGTTAGACGTAGGAAGAATCAAGCGTCTTCTTGAAATGGTCAATTTCGATTTTGATTTCCGTGAGGCTTTGGGTAAGGACGCGCGCGCGGCCGATGGTCTTCTGCCCCCGCATCTGGACGCTGAAGATATCAGATCCCTATGGGATGAGGGTTATTTTGCCAAAAACGGAAAGGACGCACCCGTTTCACCCGTTGCGCGCCGGTTCAAGGAGCTTTACGGGGAACTAAAGACGGGCGAGTTTGCTAAACTGGCTGAATGCTGCACCGACCAACGATTCAAGCAGTGGCGGGAAAGACAAATAGCTCGTTGTGCAAGCCAATTCCGCCAGCAGATCAGCGAGATCATAGGGCACTGCCCCGTTGCCTTCGAGCTGAGCAGTGGATGCTCCGTGGGCTGCTGGTTCTGCGCCTCCGCAGCGCAGCGTCTGAGCGGTGTCTTCGAGTATGGCAAAAAGAACTCGAAACTGTGGGGTCAAATCCTGGAGCTGACATTCGACCTGCTTGGTCCTGCTGCGGGGACCGGGATTTGCTATTATGGCACGGAGCCGTTTGACAACCCTGATTACGAGCGGTTTTGCGATGATTTTCACACAATACTAGGTCAGTTTCCTCAGACTACCATCGCGGCACCGCTCAGAGATCCAGAATGCACTCGATCTGTATCTCAAACGAGGCGCTCCATAGACTTGATGTACAAAAGGTGCGTATTGGATGAAACAGGGGAGGCCACGAATGGCGATCCTGATCCAAGCGTCAGAATGGAAACTTTTGCGAATAAGATCGGCCTTGCATGAAGCAGGGTTTCGAGCGTAAAAAGATAAATCGATTGGAGAAATTTCACGAAAAAGTGGAGCCAGATCCTTGCAAAGCGCTAGTAATCTCAAACAAACCGACGAACCAGCGAAACTTGTAGTAGCGAGTATCGACAAACCGGAGGTGCCGATCGAAGTAGGCGATCTTCTCACGATCGGGCGGTCTCCAACCAATCAACTCGTCATCGATGACAACAGGGCATCCCGCAATCATGCCGAAATACGGAAAGTTGCAGGCCGCTATCGATTGAGTGACCTGGGAAGCTTCAACGGAACCTGGGTCAATGGACGGCGGCTCACCGTTCCCAAGGACCTGGAAGGAGGAGACGAAATCCTCATCGGGGCCGTCCAGCTGCGCTTCCTGGCGCCGAGGGCCAAAGCTGCGGATGAGACCCCGGCTGCGGCAGCCACGAGACAGGCAATGACGAATAGACTGGTGGTAGTGCTGGTTGCCGACGTCCGCAACTTCACAACCATGAGCGAGTCCCTGCCGAAAAGTGAGTTTTCGCTGCTCATCTCGAATTGGTTTCGCGAGGCGAGCGACATCATCGAGGCGAAGGGCGGCACAATCGACAAATACATCGGGGATGCCGTGATGGCATTCTGGGTGGTCGTCAACAATTCAGAACCATCGAAGGAAGTCGACGCAGCACTCGAAACTTCCCGCGAGCTATTTGCGCGCGCCGGCGTTTTCTCAGCCCGGATATCGAGTCAATTCGCCGGGTATCAATTCCGGATCGGAATCGGATTGAACATGGGGCCTGCGATGATGGGCAACGTCGGGACGAGCAAAAACCCGTCCTTCTCGATTCTGGGTGACAGCGTCAATGTAGCTTTCCGGCTGGAGGCTCTATCCAAAGAAAAGGGGTTCCCGATTATTGCGGGCCGCAGTGTCACTGATTGCGCTTCTGGAAGTTGGCGACTCACTGACCTCGGCCTGGTGGAAGTAAAGGGTCGTGTGCAACCGGTGCATGTTTGTGGGATAGCCTGCGAAGGCCAAGTCTGACTTTAGATATACATGGGAATCCTAACCATGGCCATTATGACAACGGTCCTCAAAAGATCATAAAACCTGCCGTAAGATAGTTGCTTTGCCACGTTGATGAAGTTATATTGGCAGCATTCCAGAAGCATCCGCAATGCCTTGGTTTGAGATCCGCATCTCGCTGATTGCTCAGGAGGGGTTAAACGTATGCACCTTCGTCAAGCTGGTCTTATGCTTATTTTGTGCCAAGCTGTCACCCTCGCCGTTGGTTCCGACAATAGCGGTCAGGATCGCACTTCTGAACCACCAGGAATCAGCATTCTCGACGCGGTCCGCTCTACCCTGGAGCTGAACCCGATGTTGCAGTATCAGCAGCAACAGGTCGTGATCAGCAGGGCCGTCAAACAACAGGCGAGCGGAGATTTCGACACTGTGCTGCAATCCTCGGCGGGGCAAACCCGCACGAACAATCCGTTGAGCGATGCGGAAAGACTTTTAGCCCTGCAGTCCGGCATAGACACCAACAATGAGGTGACGAATCTCACGTCCGTGACGGGAAGTGCACAGCGGCTCCTTCGATCAGGAGTTGTCATCGGCCCTCGCGTTGAGATGACTCGGACCACCGACAACGTTGAGAGTCCTGATGGCCTGAGCAGGACCAGACTGAGTTTCGAGGTTCTTGTGCCGCTCTGGCGCGGAAAAGGTAGAGCGGTTGTGACGGCCCGTGAAACCTCCGCGGAACTTGGTGTGGAAGCCAGCCTGTATGATTTGAATCAGACCATTGCTGAACTGGTCCTGACCACCGCTGTCGACTACTGGCAATACGTGGGTGCCTTGAGACAGCTGGCGATCATCACTGAATCGGAAGAACGCGGGAAGGAGTTTGTTGAAAGTGTCCAGGCCCTAATCAAGGCTGACAGAATTCCCGGCAATGAGATCAATCAGGTCAATGCCAATTTTGCCAGTCGCACCGCGGGTCGCATTTTGATCGAGCAGCAGGTCGTCGAGTCCAGAAATGCCCTGGCTCTGGCAATGGGCTTGAGTGCAGCTCAGATGATGAATCTGCCAATGCCGTCGGATTCTTTTCCGGATGGGGAACAACAGGTCATGCCTTCGATCTCCTCGGAAAGCATCCGCTCTCACATCGAGGACGCTCTCAAACATCGCGCGGATATTTTGTCCGCCGAAAAGAATATCCAGGCTGCGGATGTTTTGCTTGGATCGGCGAAAAATTCCCTTCTGCCGCAGCTGGACATGACGCTCAGCACCGGATATGCGGGATTGCATGAGGGACGCCGCCCAGACCAGTTCCTGGTCTCTCCATTCACGCATGCGCACGGGGCGGATCTTCTTTTGGGGCTGCAGTACTCTTTCCCGCGGGCCAACAACCTTGCCCTGGGGCGGGTTGCCGAGGCAGGGGCATCTTACGAACAGAGCCTGCTGCTACGTTCCGAAAAAGCGCAGACCATCGCAAACGGCATCGCAAACACACTGACTGCGGTGTACAACACCAACCAACGGCTTAAGAAAGCCAGTGAGGCGGTAAATGGATACCGGGCAGCGTTGGAAGGGGAAAAAGACAAGCTGCGGCTGGGGGCCGGCTCTTTAACGGATCTCCTCACCGTCGAGGGGCGGATGACAGACGCTCTACTGGATCTCGTGGACGCACAGCGGTCATACGCCATCGCGCTGGTCCAGTACCGTTTCGCTAGCGGGACATTGGTTGCACCGGACCGGACAGTTCAATCAATGGAGCGGGAACTCTTTTTCACTCCGCCGAAGTAATGAATGGATTCAAGCGTAATGTTCCAAACGGCAACCTTACCTGTTTACATAGCCGGTATCTGCTTAGCCCTATGGTCATCGAAATGTTCTTTAAGAGCAAGAAGCTGCCACCTATTCCGCGGATTTTATGAAGGACGTGGCTGTTTTTAAAAGGGCTTAACCGTTACCATGGCCGGGGGATGATCATGGATTCATCGAATCTGTTCAGGAAGGTGGCGCTCGAGCGCATGTCTTCGCCGGAGCAGCTCGACGAGTTATTGAGCGTTACAACTCCCAAGACCTGGCTCGCGCTGGTGGCTTTGATGGCGATCCTGAGCGTTGCGATTGCCTGGGGGTATATGGGCCAGCTCACCACCAAGGTCTCTGGTGACGGAGTGTTGATCCGCTCTGGCGGCGTTCAGAGCGTTGCCCCGCTCGGTGCCGGCCAGGTGATGGATTTGAAGGTCCAGGTCGGCGATCACATCTCCGCCGGCCAGACGATCGGCACGGTGGCCCAACCGGCCCTCCTGGATAGGATCAGAGTCATCAAGGCCCAGATCGCCGATTCTGAGCGGCAGAAAGATGATCTGCTCAAGGTCCGGGCTGATCGCACGCGCCTGCAACTGGCTTCCCTCGACAATCAGCGAGACAACCTCGGGCGCGAGATCCAGGAATTGGGGCAAGAAGGAAAAATAGTCGAGGAGCAAATCGCGACCGATGAGGAGTTGTTGGCCAAGGGGCTGGTCACGAAGCAGCAGGTCTACCTCACCAGGCAAAAGCTAGTGAACATACAGGGAAATATCGCCTCCAAGAGAGCGGAGATCACGCAGCTCGATTCGGCAGAGTTCCAGGCGAAGAACGAAAACCTGGAACCCAATCTTCAGCTTCAAAACACGCTTACGGATCTGAGGCGCGAGCTGCAAGTGCTCGAGAAGGAGCTGGAGACCCAATCCACCGTCGTCAGTCCTTACTCAGGACAAGTACTGGAATTGAAAGTCTCGCCCGGGAGCCTGGTCCAGGTGGGACAGGCGATCATCAGCCTCCACCCCGATATCGAAAAACTGGAAGCCCTGGTCTACGTTCCCTCCGCCAAGGTCAAGGAGGTTCGGCCCGGCATGGAAGCTGAAATCTCACCCAGCTCCGTAAGGCGCGAGGAGTATGGGTTTATCCGCGGCAAGGTCACATTCGTTTCCGATTACCCGGCAACGGAAGCGGCGCTCATGCGGCTTTTCGAAAATGCCCCCCTGGTGACGTCGCTCGAGTCCGCGGGCCCGGTGACTGAAGTCCATGTGGAAATGGAAAGCAATTCCCACACACCCTCCGGCTATCGCTGGTCGTCCCCGCAAGGGGCGCCCGTGAAGCTGAGCGGCGGCACGATATGCCTGGGGGAGATCGTAACTCGAACGCAGAAACCGATCAGCCTGGTTTTCCCAACCGTCAAAGAAATGCTGGGTCTGAGGTAGGTCGCTATGGGCCGGATTGCTGATTTCAGAGAATCCCTCAAGGCTGTTCGAGCCAGGCTTTTCAGGCGCAAGCGTGTCAGGACGCCGACCGTCATACAAATGGAAGCAGTGGAATGCGGTGCCGCCAGCCTGGGCATGGTCCTCGGCTATCACGGTTTGTTCGTACCCCTGGAAGAGTTGCGCGTGGCCTGCGGCGTCTCGCGCGACGGCAGCAAAGCTCTCAATGTAATCAAGGCGGCACGGTCCTTCGGGATGCTTGCAAAAGGGTACAAGAAGGAACCGGAACAGCTGCGCACGATGCCGCTGCCGATGATTGTCTTCTGGAACTTCAATCACTTTGTTGTGGTCGATGGATTCAGGCGCGGTCGGGTTTACTTCAACGATCCCGCAGCCGGACCGCGCTGGGTTTCGGATCAAGAATTCAGCGAGTCCTTCACCGGAGTGGTTTTGATTTTCGAAAAGGGACCCGAGTTCAAGAAAGGAGGTCACAAACCCTCGATCCTGAAATCGCTCCAAAAGCGGCTCCCCGGGAGCCGCCTTGCCCTCGCATATGTAGTGCTGGCCACGCTGGCTCTCGTATTGCCGGGTATCCTGATTGCTGTTTTTTCCAGGATATTCGTGGACAACATTCTCGTGCAGGGGTCCCAGCAATGGTTGAAGCCCCTCCTGGTCGCGATGGCGATCACCGCGATCGTGCGCGCTCTGCTGACGTTGCTCCAGCAGCGTAGCCTGCTCCGGATGGAAATGAAGCTGGCCTTGAGCGCCTCGAGTCGTTTCTTCTGGCACATACTGCGGTTGCCCATAGAGTTCTTCGCCCAACGGTTCGCAGGCGACATCTGCTCCCGAATCGAGATCAACGACAGCGTTGCCGTTCTGCTCTCCGGAGACCTTGCGACGAGTCTTGTCAGCATCGTGATGATCGGGTTCTTTGCCGGTCTCATGTTCCAATACGATGAGGTCCTCACCTTGCTCGGGATCGGTATCGCGCTCCTTAACATCGGCGTCCTGCGCCTGCTCGCGCGCAAGCGAAGAGATAATAGCTTCCGGCTTTTGACCCAAAGGGGGAAGCTTGCAGGCACATCGATCGCCGGGCTGCAGGGACTGGAAACATTAAAAGCGACTGGGACCGAAACGGAGTTTTTCGGCACGTGGGCGGGGCACCAGGCCAAAGTCGTCCGTGCAGGGCAGGACCTGGCGGTCGCGGCACAGTATCTGTCAGCGGTGCCGCCGCTTCTGACCTCGATCAACGCCGTGGCTGTGATTGCGTTGGGCGGGCTGAGGGTAATGGACGGATTCCTGACGATGGGGATGCTGGTTGCATTTCAAGGCCTCATGTCCAGCTTCATCGAGCCCGTGAACAGGCTGATCGACCTGGGCGGCAAATTGCAGGAAGCGGAAGGCCAGATGACCCGCCTGGACGATGTGTTGCACTACCCCCAGGACCCGATGTTGGGCGAATTGCAGCATGCGTCGTCCGAAAATCCGGGGCAGAAGCTGCAGGGCTTCGTCGAGCTGTGCCACGTGACGTTCGGCTACAGTCGGCTGGAGCCTCCGTTAATCACGGGCTTCAGCTTGCAGATCGAGCCCGGCCAGCGCGTCGCACTGGTCGGGGGGTCGGGCAGCGGCAAATCGACCGTTGCGAAGCTGGTGGCAGGCCTGTACGAGCCATGGGAAGGAGAAGTGCGGTTCGACGGCGTCCGGCGGCAAGACCTGCCGCGTTACCTGATCAGCAACTCCGTCGCCCTGGTAGATCAGGACATTGCACTGTTTGAGGATTCAATCCGCAACAATTTGAGCCTTTGGGACGACACGATTGAAGAACCGGTCATCCTGCGGGCCGCGGAGGATGCCTGCATTCACGACGACATCACCGACCGGGCAAACGGATACAACTATGCAGTGGAGGAACAAGGGCGAAATTTCAGCGGCGGCCAGCGGCAGCGGCTCGAAATTGCCCGGGCACTGGTCGGGAACCCGCGGATTCTTGTGCTCGATGAAGCGACCAGCGCACTTGATCCTCTTACCGAGAAGCGAGTGGACGACGCACTGCGGCGTCGCGGCTGCACCTGTCTCATTGTGGCGCACCGCCTCAGCACGATCCGCGACTGTGACGAAATCATCGTTCTTGACAAAGGCACCGTGGTGGAACGGGGCACGCATGCGGAACTGTTAAAAAACGAAGGCACATACGCACGCCTTATCCGGACGGTTTAACATGGATCAACCATCAGCGGCTTCATCGAGAGTCACGGAATCTGCGCGAGCCCTCGGAAACGCTATCCCAGGCACGACTCCTTTTCTGATTCATGATCCCGAGAAAATGTGGCTGGTGGCATCGGGCGGCATGGATCTGTTTCTGGTCAGCATCCAGGACGGACACGCGGTCGGCGCCAGACAGCACGTACTCCGCGCAAGCAGTGGAACGGCCGTTTTCGGCATGGAGGCTCCCGCTTCTTCCCTTATGCGTCTTCTCGCGGTGCCGACTCCCGACACTTGCATCCAGGAAATCGCTAGCGCCGGGTTGCAGGGTGCACTGGGCAAGGAGAAATCTGCGCTGCTGCTGGAGAGCTGGATCTCATGCCTTTCCAGGGCAGCAGTTGGAAACCTGCTCCCCAAGATCTTCGACTATGTCCAACCTGGGGAGGTGACGGCCGTCAAGGAAAACAAAGCGGTGTTGACTCGCAATGGAGTCGTTTGGGTGCAAATGATCCAGGGGACCGCGCGGTTTCTCGGAGAATACGATTTGACTTCCGACGGAGGCCTTCTCCCGCTCTCGGAACACACGTGGCTGCAGGCTGAGAAGAACTGCAGGATCACGGCAGTGGAGACGGTCGCGATTTTCGATACAGACTCTCAGCGGGCGGGACTGCGGGTGTTCCACAAAATGATGACAGACCGCCTGTTCCGGAATCTGCAGCAGAGCGAGGAAAATGAGCGGGCCAGGTTGGCACGCAGCGATGAAGCGGATCGGAACCGCCTGGACCTTACGCTGCAACTGCTGGCATCGCCCCTGCGGCGGGAACAGGAAATCCCGGAGGACGCCGAGGAGGATGCCTGGCTGCTTGCCTGCCTTGCCCTGGGGAAGAAGTTAGACATCCAATTCAGACCCCACCCTGACCGCCGCAAGGGAATTGAACTGAAAGACCCTGTCGCTGCGATCGCACGCGTCTCCGGAGTGCGGGTGCGTAATGTCGCCTTGAAGGGTCGCTGGTGGAGGCAGGATAATGGTCCCCTGCTGTGTCAGCGCGAGGTCGACCGGGCGCCGCTCGCCCTGTTGCCTTCCTCTCCCAGAAGCTATCGTTTGATTGATCCTGTAGCCCGCACTGGAAAGTCCGTCGACGAACAGGTGGCTCGGACTCTCGAACCATTTGCCTGGCAATTCTATCGGCCGTTTCCCGCGAAAAAACTCGGCATCCTGGACTTAATCCGGTTTGGGCTCGACGACTGCCGCGGTGGCCTCAATACCATCCTTCTGATGGGAGCCGCCGCCGGGCTGCTCGGGATGGCGCTTCCCGTAGCCACAGGGATTTTGTTCGATTCCGTGATCCCAGGAGCAAATCGTCCCCAACTCATTCAACTGTTTGTGCTTATGGCTGTGGTTTGTGTCTGCACTTCGCTTTTTCAGGTTGTCCAAAGCTTCGCCATGCTTCGGCTTCACGGAAAGATGGACTCATCCCTGCAGGCGGCGGTTTGGGATCGGCTGCTGAGTTTGCCGGTGCCTTTTTTCCGCGACTACACGGCAGGCGATCTCGCGATGCGCAGCCTGAGCATCAGCGCGATTTGGCAGATTCTGACCGGGTCGGTGCTGTCGTCGGTCCTCTCCGGAGTTTTTTCGATATTCAGTTTTGCGCTCCTCTTTTACTACAGCTGGAGGCTGGCACTGCTGGCGACCGCGCTCACATTGACGACAGGTCTCGTGACCATTTTCAGCGGATTTCAGGAGGTCCGCTATCAGCGCGAAACGGCGGACATACAGGGACGCCTCTCCGGAAAGCTGCTCGGGTTCATCAATGGGATCTCGAAACTGCGAGTGTCCGCTACGGAGAATCGTGTGTTTGCGGGGTGGGCCAAGATGTTCGCGCGACAAAAGAGGGCTTCGATCCGGGCCCGAAAAGTCACGGTCGGCCTCGCAGTTTTCAGCTCCGCTTTCCCGGTCCTGAGTTCTGCGCTGATTTTCTATTTCATGTCAGCGCTGATGGGCGATCCGAAGCGCAGCCTGATGTCGACAGGCGACTTTCTCGCCTTCAACGCGGCTTTCATCCAATTCGAATTCGCCGTTCTGGCGCTGAGCTCAGCCTTAATTTCGGTGCTGCACATTGTGCCGCTCTATGAGCGCGCCAAGCCGATCCTGCAGGCTGTTCCTGAAGTGGACCGGACCAAGGGGTATCCGGGCGAGTTGTCGGGCAATATAGAAGTGAAGCACGTGAATTTCCGCTATCGCCCCGACACACCGCTGATACTCCGTGATGTCTCCCTTAAGATCCGGTCGGGCCAGTTTGTGGCCATCGTCGGACCGTCAGGCAGCGGCAAATCGACCATGTTCCGGATGCTCCTTGGATTTGAAACCCCCGAATCGGGAGCAATCTACTACGACAATCAGGACCAATGCCACCTGGACATGCAGGCTGTCCGGCAACAGACCGGGGTCGTGATGCAGAGCGGCCGATTGTTTTCCGACTCGATTTTCAGGAACATTGTGGGTTCCGCGCCCATGACGATGGAAGAGGCATGGGAGGCTGCATGCATGGCTGGGCTCGACAAGGATATCCGGGCGATGCCGATGGGAATGCACACAATGATCGCCGAAGGAGGAGAGGGGCTGTCGGGGGGCCAACGGCAGCGCCTGATGATCGCGCGCGCAATCGTCAAAAAGCCGCGCATTCTGCTCTTTGATGAGGCAACCAGCGCGCTCGACAATGAAACCCAGACCATCGTCAGCCGGAGTCTCGAAAGCCTGCAGGCCACTCGCATCGTAATTGCGCACCGTCTCAGTACAATCGCCAACGCTGATTATATTTACGTCATGGACAGGGGATTTGTAGTGCAGGAAGGGACTTATCAGGATCTGATCGCAAAGCCGGGGCCGTTCGCCGATCTGGCCCGGCGTCAAATCACCTGAGCACGCTTGGCAGAAAACGGAGTCAGGTGTTCCTAGCCCGGATTTCGAGAAAGAGAGGCACGATGAGGAAAGCGCTCTATTTTTTGGGTATCTTGGATGACCGGGATACAGATTGGATGATCCGCCACGGCAGGAAGCTGACACTCAAGCCCGGAGCCCAACTGATCGAACAGGGGAAGCCAACCGACTGGCTCTACTTCGTCCTGGACGGAGCTTTCGTCGTTTACACGCAAGCAGTGGCCAACATCGCGGTTCTCAAGGCCGGCGAAGTGGTCGGCGAGATCTCCTTCGTGGACTCGCGGCCGCCGACTGCGAGCGTGCGTGCCGAGGTAGAATCCAAAGTAGGCGCGATTCCACGCGGCGTTTTGATGGAAAGACTGCGGGAGGACGTCGGCTTTGCCGCCCGGTTTTATCAATCGGTTGCGTGCTACCTCGCCGACCGCCTGCGCACAACCGTGGGAAGCCTAGGAGTTCAGAAACTGAATCTCGATGAAGACATCGAAGACGCGGATGAGCTGGCTTCCCACATCCTTGGCAACCTCTCGATTGCAGGAACCCGTTTTGCCGAAATGCAGAGACGCAGCTGGGGCTCAGGGTGAGGCATAGCAGGGCATGGATGATCGGAAATCGGGACGCCGTGATGACCGCTCTGATCGCTCCGTCCGAAGCCGCCCCCTGGCGTCGGGTGCAGGCTCTTTCCGGAGAGTCTGGGCCAACTTGGAAGCGCTCCGTCGAAGCAAACTGGTATTCGATCTGGTGCTTCGCGTTCACTATGGCTTCCCGCTCCTCGACGATGGCACCGCATCGCCTGCGTCGCGCCGCCTTGCATCTGCCCGCCCGGCGCTCGCGCCAAAATGTACATGTTATTCATGCGCAGACCCTTAGC
>Ga0182021_10009949_pt1 | contig 11279 bp, 7 predicted proteins | sample 612E3MmetaG_FD_120493 | JGI IMG/M metagenome (GOLD analysis project Ga0182021, IMG submission 120493) | Permafrost microbial communities from Stordalen Mire, Sweden - 612E3M metaG (Illumina Assembly) | ecosystem: Environmental > Terrestrial > Soil > Wetlands > Permafrost | place: Sweden...
AGAATAAATCCAGCTCTGCATCATGCACCTGAAGAATATAGCTGCGATGGGACCACTGCGGGTAGCCCACCCCATGGGTTACCCGGGCCGGGGTATGCACAAACATGCCCCATCCTTCCGGGCTCCAACCAAAGGGAACGTTTTTATAGGAAAGCTCCGAATTGACCGTGGTGGCATCTTCGTTCCAGGATTGGATCAATTGGCCGCGGCGGTTGAGGGCCGCCCATTTTTCTCCCAACCCATAAACCGGTTCGTTGTTTCCCAATGCCAGGGCAACCATCCAGGCATCCTCCCGCCGGGAGAATGGGGCAAAACGCAGTCCGCCTTCGATCGTGCGGTCAGTCACCGATTCAAGCAGGGTTTTACCACCCCTCAGCAGGCGGATGTGCAGCGGCCCGTTCAGCACTTCCAGGGCCACCTCGCCCGACTGCAGCCGGTAACCGCCTGGAATTTCCACCAGGTCCACGTCTACCGGTTGTGGATTGGAAACCATTATGCCGTAATCTGGCTGGCTCACCTGGCGGATCTGTTGAATGCGAATAATCGTGGAAGCATAAAATGTAATCTCGAACAATCCTGCCAGAGTGCGAATTACGAAACCCCGGTCGGTTTGCTGCTTAAGAGAAAAGGACTCCAGCGGTTCAAACCCTTTTTGCAGAATTATTCCTTCGTGGTGTAGGATCACAAAACCCTCCAATACTCTTTTACCGGGTGTTCGTGGACGAAAAGCGGTTCACAAGCACCCTGAAAATATTTATTTCATGCCGGTAGTGGCAATACCGGTCGTTATATATTTTTCCAGTAAAGCAAACACGATGGTGATCGGAAGTAAAGTGAGCACCGTCATTGCCAGGATATAATTCCACTGCTGGTTCAGTTCACCTTGAAAAGCGTTCAACCCCACCTGCAGGGTAAATAATTCGCTGTGACTCACCGCGATCAACGGCCACAGAAAATCGTTCCAGCGCCACATGACTGAGAAAATGGCGAGCACCGCCAGTGCCGGACCGGTAAGCGGCAGGATGATCTGCGAATAGATTCGCCACTCGCTGGCGCCGTCGATGCGGGCAGACTGCAGCAGGTCATCCGGAATGGTCAGCATATACTGGCGCAGCAGAAAAACCCCGGTGGGCGTGGCAGCCCCAGGGATGATCAGCCCCCAAAGATTGTTTGTCCAGCCCACTTTGGTCAGTACCAGGAATGCCGGGATCAGGATGACCGAGACAGGCACCATCAGCGTGCTGATAATCAGGACGAAAATGGCATCCCGGCCGCGGAATTTATACTTACTGAGTGCAAAGGCGGCCATACTGTTAATCAACAGGGTGATCAAGGTCGCCATCACGGTTACAAACACGGTATTGCCAAGGTAGGTCATGAAGGGGAAGTTGGTAACCGCACCGGTGTAATTTTCCAATTCAAAATATACCGATTTTACTGGTATGCGCTGGTCAATGTTGATATCCAGCGGTTTTTCATCTGGAGCGTTGGGATCAATCATGCGCGCCCCGATGCCCACCTGTGAAATCTGAGCCATCCGGCGAATGCTTCCATCCGCCATTTTGACATCATACAATGGCAGCGGCTGGTCATAGCCAGGGATCTGGACGGTTTCCGACTTGTAGGGCAGCAAGGTGGGTGGAAATTCATAAATTCCTTCCAGCGGTTTAAAGGATGACAAAAACAGCCAGAGGACCGGGCCAAACATCAATACCGTGCCAAGGATGAGGAAAATGTAAGAGATGATATCGGAAATATCAGCCTTTTTTCCGCCATGCCGGCGGGTAAGAAACTTAAGAATGCCCTGTGGATCATTTGAGTTCATCTTATCCGCCTTTCGTTATGCTGCGTCTTGATTCCGGCTGAGCGCCAGCTGCCCGATGGTCAGTACCAGCAGGACAACCGCCAGCACCAGGGATGCCGCTGCTGCCAGCCCGTAATTCCGGAATTCAAAACCGGTACGGTAAATGTACTGGACCATATACAAAGTGGCAGTTCCAGGCCCACCGCCAGTGAGGACATATACCTGATCAAACACCTGGACCGCCCGGATCAATGCCAGGATCAGCACAACGGTGGTGGTGGGCATCAGCAATGGCCAGGTGATATTCCTGAACGACTGCCAGGCATTTGCCCCATCCATCGAGGAAGCTTCATACAACTCATGGGGAATGGCCTGCAAGCCTGCCAGCAAGATGAGCATAAAAAAGCCCATATGGGCCCAGATGCTGACTGCAATCACCCAGAACTGGGCCAGGTTGGCATTTAACAACCAGGGAACTTTATCAATTCCCAACGATACCAGGAAAGAATTGAGCAGACCGTACTGGTACTGCAGGATCCATTTCCAGATCAGGGCCACAACTACCGGGGAAAGCAGGACCGGATAAAAAAACATGGCCCGGAAAAATCCGCGCCCACGAATCCTGCGGTTTAAGGCTAAGGCGGTAATCAGCGAAATAAGGACAATAAATACAACCTGCCCGACCACAAAAACGACCGTATTTCCCGCCGCCCGCCAGAAGAGATCTTCACGGCAGCTGTTGGGCTGGGTGAAATTATCGCAGGTAAACAGGCGATTCAGGTTTTCCATCCCGACAAAATCGCGGTTTTCCAGCAAAATTGAGTTGCCGGCAGTAAAACTGTAGTAAAAATTCAGCAGCATGGGGAGCAAAATGAAGATACCAAAAACCAGCAGGTTGGGCAGAATAAAAACATAGGCCATGCGCTTGAGGCCGATCAAGCGCTGCAGTGGATTAAGAATATAATCGGCCAGACCCAACAGCCAGGTAAATGGCCTCAGGAGAAGATCAGTGGAAAGTTTAAAATGGTTATCTGAATTTGAGCCTGCCATTATATTGCTCCTTGACTGTGAAGGAAACGGGCTGCCGGTCCGGTCAAACTGGGCCGGCAGCCCGTTCAAGGCGGTCAGGCAGGCAGGTTACTTCTGCGCTGCAACCGCATCATCCATCTTTTGCTGGATCTTCTTAATCGCCTGGTCCAGGGTAAGTTCACCGGTGATCACCTGGCTGAGACGGTCGCGAATTTCTGTGTTGAGGGTGAAGCCCAGGGCATGATACTGCAGGTTATAGGCTTCGGGCATCAGCTTGGGAATTTCCTTAAGGAATACATTCAGCACCTTGCTGCTGCTCGGATACGTGATGCCCTTCTTGGCCAGGCTCAGGGAGCCGGGCAGGAAGAGCGATTTGGCCGAGAATTCTTCCAGGTTGGCGTCGGCGGTCAGGAATTCCACCAGCTTGGTCACTTCCTTGGGGTTCTTGGTGGCCTTGAAGGCTACCAGGGCTGCGCCGCCGGGCATGCCGGTCGAGCCGCAGTCGCCGTAGGGGTTCGGCACGGCTTCCCACTCAAATTTGTTACCGATGGTTTTATCAAACTGCCCGACCTGCCAGCTTCCAGAGAAGTAGAAAACCAGCTTGCCGTTCACAAATAATGTGTTGCCGGCAGTATATTGGCCGCCGCTTCCCACCCAGATCTCGGGAGCAGTCAGCTTATTTGTATGCCAGTCAATCAGCATTTGGGCGGTTTTGCGGAAACCGGGGGTATCCACCGTAAAGGTCTTGGTAGTCATCGAATCGATGTAATGGGCGCAGTTGCTCAGCGAAGGGCCCCAGAAGCGGTGTCCGCTGCGATCAATGGCGACGGCATAATCCGTCTTGGTGGCCTTGGCGACTTTCGTGGCGGCCGCAACCCATTCGTCCCAGGTGACCTTATCACTGGTATCGCTTGGCACGGGCACACCGGCCTGGGCAAAAAGGGTGCGGTTAATGAACGGGGCGCTGACCGTAAACTGGGTGGGAAAACCGTTCAAGCTTGTGGTGTCAGTACCCTTGCGCAGGGCCTGCAGGAACTGGGGAGACCAATTGGCTTCCCAGGCAGCAGCATCTGTGAGATACGGGCGCATGTCCAGATAGAAGCTGGCATAGCGGGCCAGGTCGGTGACCCGGGCCAGGTCGGGGGGAGTGCCGGCTTCCGCCTGCGGTTGGAGAATTTTATCCAAGTCCGCGTAAGCCACGGTATCCATGACCACTTTGATGCCCGGATTTTCCTTCTCGAAGCGGTCCAGTATAGCCCGCATGACTACACCTTCACCGCCATCGTTGTACCAGGTCATGCGGAGCGTAACGGCCTGGACGGGAACATCGGTGGGTTTGGGAGCTGTAGTGGGAACATCAGTAGGTTTTGGGGCCGAAGTTGGGACAACAACTGGGGCTGCAGTTGGGACGACAACTGGGGCTGCAGTTGGGACTGCAGTGGGCGTGGCGGCCGGCGCGCAGCCGACGAACAACATGGCAACAAGCACAAACAGGACTACAATACTTTTCGCTTTCATGGAATCTCCTCTTAGTCGAATGGTAGGAAAAAGCACACGGAAAACATTGGGCTGAAAATAAGTTCTCTTACGAATTCCACCTCCTTTGTTAAAAATTCAAAACAGGCATATTTAGGAGCGATGCTAAGGTCCGTAACTCAGACAGGTAGTCCCCGTATACCAGGGAAACATGATGCTCCAACCCCTCGTGCATCAAAATATCCAGGAATTGGCGCATCGGGCGGTCCAAACGCAGCACCCCGCAGGTGCCGCTGAACGGTTTGGGCGCAGCCAGAATCTCGCCCTGTCCCAGCACCAGGCGCAGTTCGCCGGTAGCCTGGCTGATCCTGGCAATCGACACCCGCCCGGGTTTAAGAGGAAAATCCATCACCAGCGGCATGCCGCGATTGGAATGGTTTCCACCTTTCAGCTTTGCACCGGGGTCGGCCATAGAAAAAGGAGCCAGGCCGCAGTGCCACAGCGCCATCGTATCCTGCTCCAAATCTGCAGCCACCATGTCCGTGCCAAAGGCCGGGGTATCCGCCAGCCACTGCAGGATGAGCTGGGTGAGGGTGCCGTTGATATCTGCTTCGCAGCTGCATGGCAGTGGGACAGCTCCGCCAAAACCATCGCTGAGCATGGACATGGCTCCGCAGGCAGCACAACCCATTTGAGTAAAAAATTCTGGCCAGCAGCGTACAGCCAGGCCATCCAGCTTATAGGCTGCCGCCATCTCTTTGAGGGCACTGTAAACACTCAGTGTGCCCTGGAGAGGCTGCTGCTGCAGGCTGTCCAGGTTATCCAGGCGGGAATCCAGGTCCAGGCGAACTGTATCCAGGGCTGCTTTCGAAATAGAGCGGGCCCAGCTGAACACTTCCTCCAGTTCTATGCGTTGGATGCCAACTCCAAAAACACTCTTCAGGCGAGGTTCATCCAAATTGCAGGTATCCATCCCGGACGGGTGTTCTCCAACCACTCCAAGCCGGGCTGAGGCCAGGCGCCGGCGCAAATTTCCTGCGCTCGCCAGGGTGCGAACAGCCGAAATTACAGCTTCATCCCCGGGTTGAGCATAAGCATATTCGTATTTCCTGCCGCGCAGGGTGAGAGCATGCCCGGCCAGGTTGATTCCGCACAATGAATTCAGGCGCAGGCGCCCGCCGGTCCAGGCCTCAGGAACTGACCACAGAAATATGGGGGCATCGATGGCATCGGTTATGGCGGCAACCATGCTGCTGTCAGCAAAGGTGGCCTGAAAGATGAGCAGCAAATCAACATCATGGATAGTAAGTTCAGCTGCGGCCGCCTGGGCGGAAGCCAGGTCGGTGATGGCCTTTTCAGGCCCCACCAATTCGAAGCCCGCCGATGTGAGATTTACACGTGCCGCCTGGATCATTTGATCGGCCAGGGCTACATCAAATTGAACCCGGACGATTGGTAAAAATGCCACACACAGAGGTTTCATAATGCCTCACCAATTAAGAGATTCGGCTTGCTGGTAAAAGAAGTACATTAATCCCAGGGCAGATGCCCCGATCACGCCGGCTTTCCAGCCAAAACTGGTTGCCTGCATTCGCACCCTTTTCCCCAGTCCACCAAAGGCCTTTTGGTGGACTGTGCGGATCGTGGGGTCGAGGAGAAGATCCTGTCCCTGGGCATAAATACCGCCAAAGATGATCATCTCCGGATTGAACAGGTTGACCAGGCCGGCGATCGCCACCCCAAGATAATAGGCGCGTTTTTCCAGCAGGTGGATGATTTCTTCATCGCCCTTCCGGGCAGCTGTAAAAACCCGCTCAATGGGGGTCAAATCTGGGCGGGTTTGGGTCAAGGCGGCCAGGACTCCGTTCGGATTAGAACGGGCAATTTTTTCAGCCTGGCGCAAAATTGCCGGTTCCGAAACCAGGGTTTCAAGGCAGCCGCTGTTGCCGCACCGGCAGGCTTCGCCCCCTTCCAGCAGCATAACGGTATGTCCAATTTCACCGGCCCCGGTAGTGCTGCCGCGGAATACTTCCCCCTTAAAAATCAGGCCTGCCCCCACCCCAATCCGGCCGTAGACGAAAACGAGCGAATCAACATCTCGCCCGGCGCCAAAATATTTTTCGCCAATGGCCATGGTGCGCACGTTGTTATCCACCACAACCTGCAGCTGGAGCCGGCCCTGTAAATAATCACGCAGCGGCACATTGTGCCAGTTCAAATTTGGTGCCACAATGTTGACCCCAGCCCGAAAGTCGACCAGGCCGGAGGCGCCAACCCCCACCCCCAGGATTCGGCTGCGCTCCAGATTATTGGTGGCAATAATCGTTTCGACCGCCGCAACCATCTGGTCCATCACCTTTTCGGCCGGATCGTCTACGTGGAATTGTTCGATCTGGTTGAAAAGAATCTCTCCAATCAGGTTAACCACCCCGATTCGAAAAACACCCACCCCGATATGCACCCCCAGCACAAATCGGGCATTGGGTTCCAGGTGAATGGCAGTGCTAGGCCGACCCACCGAGCGTGAGCCAGCCAATTCCAGGTCAGTTTGATTATTCTCAGAAACGATGCCCTGCTGAATTAACTCGGAAATTAAATTGCTGATGGTTGCATTAGAAAGGTTGGTTTTTTGGGCTAGCTGGACACGCGATATAGCCTGATCATGCAAAAGGATCAGTAAAATTACCTGCAGGTTATGCAGTTTGACCAAATTGATATTACTGCCCTTATAACTATTCGAAGGCATAACGAAGAACCTGTAGGGGAAAACTTCTTAGGGATAATTATTTTATCAAGTGAATAAAATAATTAATTCATTATATAGACCGATTTCTGCTTTGTCAATATGGAATCATAAATTGATAAAATCGAATCGCCTGCCCCGGTGCCCGCCCTTACCGGTATTCGTCAACGGCTTCAAACATGGCCTCAATATTTTCGGGAGGCACATCCGGAAGGATATTGTGGATAGTGTTAAACACAAAACCGCCCCCCTGGAGCCAGGTTTTCAATATTCTGGCGCACATTCTCCTTGACCTGGGCCGGTGTGCCCCGGTTTAACACCTGGCGGGTATCGCAGCCCCCGCCCCAAAAGGTAAGACTCTGTCCAAACTCGCGCTTCAGACGCTCGGGCTGCATGTCGCGGGTGTTGGTCTGCACCGGATTGATGATTTCAAAACCCGCCTCGATCAGGTCCGGCAGCAGCCGGTAGATTGACCCACAGGAATGCAGGAAGGTATGCATCTGGCTGTGACTTTTCACATACTCGGTTAAGATCTTGTGGCGAGGTTTGAAAAACTTGCGATAAATCACGGGAGACATAAATGGACCCTGGTCGGTGCCCAGGTCATCTCCAAAGCGCACGATATCCACCACGTCTCCGACCGCCTGGCATATCTTTTCCAGGCTTTGCAGGTGCTTTTCCATCAGGGCATCCAGCAGGCGTTCCACATTGGCCTGCTCATCCAGCAGGTCGGTCAGGAAGTGATCGATCCGGCGCAGAAAAGTGCCCCATTCAAACAGATTGCAGCCAGCACCTAAAACCACAGCCCGGTCTGACGCCTGCCGCAGGGCAATCGCGTTCTGACGCAGCTGGGCCCAAAAATCTGCATCTCCAGCATGATCCCATGGGCTGTGAACCAGCCCTGACCAATGCACCTTGCCCATCCAATAGCCCAGGTCGGCGAAGTTTTGAGGGTAGCCATCGATATACGGAAAAATGGTCTGGTCAAAAAAAGTGGCTCCCGCCGGCATGGTCGCCAGGCGAGTGCCTTCGGCATCAAAAGCATCCCAGGCCCCGTTGGGCTGCTGGACGGGCCTGAACCAGGCCGGGAACTGCAACCTCATTCCCTGGGGCAGATCAAAATCATGCCAGTCCGCATCCCGCTGGTTGAAAGTCCGGCCAATATCCAGGGCATCGATCCGGAAGCGGGTCAGGATTTCATCTTCAGGTTGGGCCAGCTGCTGGACAACATCATATACCCGGGTGCTGCCGCTGTGGATTCCCAGGTACTGCTTCAAGTTGCTGTAAGCAATGGCCGAGATCCCGGAACTGGGGGTTGCACCCAGGTCCACCGGCACCCCATCCGGTTCCTGGTGGCGGATGGCTGCTAAAATCCGCTGGCGCGAATTCATCAATTCAGTCACAGTGAATAATCTCCGCCATCTCGGCCCACCACTCCCCCGGTTTGCGGGTGGCAAGCCCCTCCTGGCACGGATCTGTGCGCTTCCACCATTCCTGGGTAGTCGGACGTCACTGGCTTTGAGGTATCCCGGTAGCCCGGATGGTGTAAATCCGGCGGTCATCGGCGCTGTGGAGTGGCTCTGCGGATTGGGTCATTTTTCTCCTGGGAAGAAATCCTTTATTTTCCAATTGAGAACAAGCTAATTATAGCCAACCCTTAATTAATCCATATGGAATTTTACCTGGCAGGCTCCAATTTCGCCTTGCTGGAACAGCAGTGCGGTCAGAATCCGGAACCATTGAGCTCAAATTGGATTTTCGAGGTAAAATCTACCTGGATTATATGCGAAGCCCTTAATCATGTAGTAAACCTGAATAGTTTCATTGGTGCAAACATCCTTCCCTGCTGGCGTTGAATATTACCTCTACTTGATGGGATCCTTCCGATTAGCAGAGAAAAGCAGCGCGGGTCAAACACCAATACCGGTTGATCGCCGCAAGGCAAAGTTTCTACTGGCTTACCTGGCGCTGAACCCGGAGCCAGCTGGTCATTCCCGCGACAAACTGGCTGCTCTCTTTTGGGGAGATACCAGCGATGCCCAGGCCCGAGCCTCGCTGCGCAATTCGCTGGCGGTGATTCGACGCCTCCTGGTAGAAGATGCCCTGCTGGCTGACCGCGACATGGTCCGCCTGAACCCAGCGTACCCTTTGTGGGTCGACACTCAACAGTTTGAGCGCACCTGCAGGAGTGACCCAGAAGGCGCAGTTGAGCTGTACGGCGGTGACCTGCTGGCTGAGTGCTATGACGAATGGGTGCTCGCACCGCGCGAAGCCCTGCGAATTCGTTACATTGAGACTTTGCTGGAACTGACCCGCCAGATGCGTTCGCAGAGCGAATATCCCCGGGCACTGGCCTATGCTCGCAAAATTTTGATCGTGGACCCTGCCAATGAACTGGCCTACCAGCACATCATGTTTTGCGAAATGGCCCGCGGCAGCCGCTCGGCTGCCCTGGAACAGTATGAAGCCTGCGTGCGTGCCCTGCGCGACGAGCTGGGGGTGGCGCCTCTGCCCGAAACCCAGTCCCTATACCATTGGATCAAGCAAACCTCGCTGGCGGCTTCGGATGCAGCCCGCATCACCAACCTGCCCATCCCTCCCACCAGCTTCATCGGGCGCAAATTGGATTTAGCCCAGATCAAATCTGCAGTCCTGGCTGCCCACCTGCTTACCCTCACCGGATCCGGCGGGAGCGGAAAAACCCGCCTGGCCATCCAGGCCGCCCTCGATCTGCTCAACCAGTTCCAGCATGGGGTGTGGTGGGTGGACCTTACTGCAGTTACCCTGCCGGAACTGGTTCCCCAGGCAGTTGCCCGGTCGCTGGGTGCAGCCGAAAAACCTAACCAGACCTTGCCTGAAACCATCCAAAATTTTTTACGCAGCCGCCAGCTGCTGCTGGTGCTGGATAACTGCGAGCATCTTATTTCGGCTTGTGCTGAACTGGCCGGGTCTATTCTGAGCAGCTGCCCCCAGGTGACTCTACTGGCCACCAGCCGCGAGCCGCTTAATATTGCTGGTGAAAGTGTCTGGCGAGTTGCCACCCTGGCTGTGCCTGGCAGCAGCTTGAGCCAGGAAGAGTTCCTATTGAGTTATGAAAGCGTGGCCCTGTTTGTTGATCGCGCTGCCGCGGCCAACCCCGGCTTCACCCTCACTCCCCAAAATGCCGGGGCAGTGCTGCAGATCTGCCGCCGCCTGGATGGTATTCCCCTGGCCCTTGAGCTGGCCGCTGCCCGAACCGCAATGCTTTCAGTCGAGGAAATTGCCGGACGCCTGGATGACCGTTTCAGCCTGCTGAACAACGGCAGCCGGACCGCCCTGCCGCGCCAGCAGACCCTGCGGGCCTTGATCGATTGGAGCTTCGACCTGCTCAGCCCAGCGGAACGGGTCTTGTTCGCCCGCCTATCGGTTTTTCAGGATGGCTGCACCCTGAAAAACGCTGAGGCCACCTGCAGCGGTGGCTCACTGAAGCAATCCGAAATAATTGATTTATTGGGCTGGCTGGCAGCCAAGTCACTGCTCATCCCCAACCAGGGAGCGGCAGAAACCCGCTATCAATTTCTCGACACCATTCACCAATACGCCGCTGAGAAACTGGCGCTTTCCGGCGAAGCCAGCGAGCTGCGCTCTCACCACCTGGATACATTCATTCGGCTGGCTGAATCAATCCAGGTTCAACACAGCGGGGTACGCCAGCCGGAAGTGCTCAACCAATTGGAAAGGGAACTGGCCAATTTTAACGCTGCCCTGCAGTTCGCCGTTGAAAGCGGCCGAGCAGTTCAGGCCCTGCGCCTGGCTAATGCCCTGACCGATTGGTGGGATATCCGCAGCTACCTCAGCGAAGGGCTGGGTTGGCTGCGCCAGGCCTTGAAAACTGCCGAATCCTGCCCTACACCCGGAATGGAAGAGAGCCGCGGCTGGGCGCAGCTCAATGCCGCCCGCCTGGCTGTAAAGCTGGGAAATCTGTCTCCAGCCCTGGGATGGGCCGAAGCCTGCCTGGCCCTTTTTGGCGAATTGGGATTGGATAACGGGCGAGCCTCGGCCCTGAGCTTGATTGGGAGTATTGCTCGCCTGCAGGGCAGCTGGGATGTTGCCAGAACTCGCCTGCAGGAGGCCCGGGCCCTGGCCGAGGAACTGCAGGATAAACCCCTGCTGGTAATCATACTGAACAATCTGGGATCCATCGCTGAGGCGCAGGGCAACTATATCCAGGGACGGGGTTTTTATGAA
>Ga0182021_10009950_pt1 | contig 11278 bp, 9 predicted proteins | sample 612E3MmetaG_FD_120493 | JGI IMG/M metagenome (GOLD analysis project Ga0182021, IMG submission 120493) | Permafrost microbial communities from Stordalen Mire, Sweden - 612E3M metaG (Illumina Assembly) | ecosystem: Environmental > Terrestrial > Soil > Wetlands > Permafrost | place: Sweden...
ATTTAATGTTTCAGCAGTCTTTTCGGGAGGGAGCGAAACAGTTTAGAGCAACCAAGAGCGATTGGAAAGCAAAGAGGAAACCAGCGTGAGTTACATGGAGCTTTACTGTTCACAGACCAACGTGTTTGGCGGATTACAGAAGCCGTTTGAGAAAGCTAGATACGTGGTTTTTGGTGTGCCGTTTGATTCTACAAGCAGTTTTCGGAATGGGGCGCGGTTTATGCCGGCTGCGGTTCGGCAGGCTTCGTTGAATGTGGAAACGTACAGTTTCCGCTCATGTATGGACGTTGCGGATTTGCCTCTGCATGATGCTGGAGACTTGGATGTTAGCTTGGATGCGGCTCAAACGGTGGAAATGTGCAAGCTTGTGGCTGCTGATGTTTTGGCTACTGGGAAAGTTCCCGTTTGCATCGGCGGCGAACACACTATCACACTGGGGATTCTGAAGGGTTTAGGAGAAAAAGCCAAGAAAACGGCTGTGGTGAGTTTTGATGCGCACCTGGATTTGCGTAAGGAATTCTTGGGGTTAAAGCTTAGCCACACGACGTTTATGCAGTTAATCAGCAGGGAGGTTAAGCCAGCCAAAATCTTTGAAGTCGGCACGAGGTCGGTTTGCCAAGAAGAACTCGACTACGCCAGAAAAACAGGAGTCGAGTTTGTTTCATCGCACCAAATCCGCAAAGAAGGCATCAAGAAAACGATTGAACAGCTGAAAACCAAGCTTGAACCTTTTGAATACGTGTATTTGTCGGTGGACATGGATGTTTTGGATCCGGCGTTTGCGCCTGCGGTCCAGAATCCGGAAGCCGACGGAATCAGCACGGGCGACCTGCTCGACATTGTATGCGCTTTATGCGACAAGCGGGTGATTGGATTCGACGTTGTGGAGGTTGCGCCAGTTTATGATCATGGAATCTCAGCGGTTGCATCAGCGAAATTCGTGTTTGAAATGCTGTGCCATTTGGAGAAAGCGCGGGTAAGCTGACACGTTCGCAGAGTCTATGCTCGACACAACCTGAAAAGAATCAGGTGTGGGAACCTCAGGTTAGGCTTTTACTCTTTTCAGCACAAGGAGAGCTGTTGCCACCAATGCAGCGATGACAACTGCAGCAACTGCTCCGTAAATCCAAATAGGAAAGCCTGAACCTGGCTGCTTTGGCGTGGAAGTAACGGCTGGTGCTATGGTGGGCGTTGGAGAAGACACAGGCACAGTTTGGTCTGATGTTAAGATTATGGCTACTTGGTGTGTGCTGTGAGAATAGGTGAAGGTTACTATCCAGCAGGTGTCTGTGGATGAGACAGTCGCGTTCAGTTCTTTTCCGTCCAGGGTGACGGTCATTCCGGTGAAGTTTTGGACGATGCTCTTGGATATTGTGGTTTTAACGTATCCTTTTGTTCCTGAAGGTCCGCTGACTGTGAATCCCAATGTGAGGCTTGTGCTGTTGAATGTTAGTCCTGTGACGGTGCTGTTTGATTCGACGAAGAACACTTTCTGTGCCTGGTAGGAGAGAATTGACAAGGTTGTGGTGTTGCTAGACCCGCTGTAGCTTTGGTCTCCGACCCATTGTGTCTTCAAAGTGAACATGCCTGACGCGGGAATCAGCCATTGGATGTCGTATTCTCCGGTGGCGTTTGTTTTTCCGGAGCCGATTTCAGACCATGAGGTGCTGTTGCTGACAGCATATGACAAGACGACCGTTTTGTTTGCTATCGGGTTTCCGTTTTGGTCGAAGAGCCTTCCGTTGACGTTTACGCTTGAGCCCACTTCAGGGGTTGATGCTTCTGCCGTCATAGTTAAGGAGGTTGAGATCAAGATTGGCGTTGGGTTTGGAGTTGGAGCGGGTGTTGGATTGGTAGGTGGATTTGTTGTTGGAGGCTGCACTACTGGAGGTCCTTGACTGGGGGTTGGAGTGGGAGCAGGTGTAGATGTGGGTGCTGGTGTTGTGGTGGGTGTTACAACTGTGAAGCTTTTGACCGTGTCTCCGCTAACTACAAAATTGTACTCGTAGATTGATGTGAAGCTGGTAGGTGGTGGACTGGTTGGAGGGTTCAGTGGGTGGACATAAATCGTGTAGGATCCAGCGGGTACAGACAGGAAATAGTAGCCTGAAGCATTTGAGCCCCATCCCGACAAATAATAGTTGTTAAAGACGACGACGGCGCCTTGAACTATTCCGCCTGACTGATCGTGAACATAACCTGTGACTTTGTAACCCGTGTTCAGGGTAATGTTTTTTGTCATATCCGTTTTTCCTACAACGAATGAAGGTTCATCGTAATCAATGTAATTTGAATCCCATGTTGGCCAAACATTAAGATGGTACGTGCCTGGGGAAACGGAGATTTCATAGTAGCCCTTGCTGTCGGTAAGTTTTTGACCATTTGACATTACATTGAAGTATGCTCCTGGAACTCCGTGACCGTTTGAATCCAGAATATAACCGGAGATTTTTGTTCCAGAAGATCCTGTTACTGTGATGTTTTTTACCATGTCAGTGTTGACTGGGAGGTTGTACTCAAAGTAAGCTGGAAAACTGCCTGTATTTGATCGGGCATAAAATGTGTAAGTTCCTGCTGGCACGCTTAAGAAATAGTACCCCGAGGCATTCGAGTACCAGCCTGAGCAATAGTAGTCAAATGCCACCACAACCCCACTAAAAGGCGCGCCAGAGGGATCCTTAACATAGCCAGATACCTTGCATCCAGAGTTCATGGTGATGTTTTGGGTTGTGTCAGAGGAGCCGACGATAAATCCTTGCGAGTCGTAGTTGATGTAGTTTGAATCGAATGGCGGCCAGACACTAAGGTGATACGAGCCGGGTGGGGCGTAAGTTTGGAAGTAACCGTTTGCATTTGTTGAGCATTGAACAGTGTTTATCAGAGTGAAGAGTGCGCCTGCAATTCCGTTACCGTTTGAATCCAAGAGGTAACCTGAAACCTTGGTTGAAGATTGAGCTCGAGCTGAATTTGCAACCGCTAATACGCTAACCATTAGAAAAACTAAGAAAGCAACTGTAACTAACTTGGTCATTGTTGTAGTCACCAATATCAGTTAGAAAGTTTTGCGCTTAAAAGGATGTTTGCCCAATTTTCCTGACACAAAAATAACTTTGTGAAATTATTCTTCTTCATTAAACGAAGTGCAACTTTGTTTCTCAGAAAGCGCCGAAAATGGGAAACAACAAATCAGGTAAGAAAGTTTGAAATGAAAAAATAGAGGGCAGTAAAAATGCTGCCGGCTTGTTTTGGGTGTTTGATGTTTACCCTACGATCTTTTCCCAGCCCTTGACATAGTCAAGATATTCTTGGACGGGTTGACCACCGTAGGTTCGGAGCCGTTCTCGGAGCTCGACCTTGTCGATTGCTGCTCTCTGGAAGTCTTTGATTTGGCTTGCGCCCTCGGTGAGGTACAAGAGGCCGTCTACGCCTGCGCGTGCCATACGGACTGAAACCGTGAGCAACTCGGCTGGTGTAGCTACTTCTTTGGGGTCGTCGCCTGGACCGAAAACGTAGAGCGAAATGTTCAGTGGCACTTCTTTGAATGTCTTCTTGAAGGCGCGTGTGAGCATTTCCCAGTACCATGGGGTCGCGTAGTTCTTGCTGAACATGACTACTAGGAATTCGTCGGTGAGTGGGGCGAGGTCGTCGAAGTTTATGCCGAAGCGCTCGTAGCTCGTGACTGGGTCTGGGAGGACTCCGATGACGAACTTTTTCTTTGCGCGGTCGCGTACTCGTTCGCTGACTTCTGCCATGTAGTCGGTGACTTCTTTGCGTCTCCATTCGAGCCAGCTTAAGCCGCTCTTCTTCCATTTGTCGTTGCATCGTGGGCATGTGCAGTGTCCGTGCTCGGCGAAGTGGATGCTGTTGAGCCAGACGCCTGGGCTGTGGCGTGCGACGTCTTCGATGTAGTCGAGTTGTTCTGCGCGGTGCTCTGGCTGTGTGTGGCAGAGGATGTCCCAACGTACGTTGAAGTTGTTGTTGGTTCTCCATGCCGGACCCAACGGGGATTGGCTGATCCAGTCGGGGTGGTTGCGTGCGGTGACGTTGTCGCCGAAGATTGCGATGTTACTGTAACTGTCTTCCCTTGGTGACATGCGTCTGCCGACTTCAGGTTTTACGCGGAATAGGTTAAAATCAAACCCTTCAGCTTTCTCTGGTAGGAACATGTATGTCCCGAATTTCATCTTAATGCACCTTTGTTGACATGCCAAACGTTAGGCGACATAATAAAGTTTATTGTAAAAGCGTTATTTCATGGAGCAAAACATGGTTTTCCTGTTCAGAGCTAAACAGAATAGCCTGAACTGCCGAAATTTTAGGCTGGAAAGACGAAAGAGTTTTTGGTGTAAATGTATAAAATTACTTTCGCTCCGATGTAACCGCGGAAAAAGCTCCGAGAAGGAAGAGCAAAACTCTAAAACCTCTCAGATGCATTAACACAGGTTCTAGGTGCGCAGAATGAACCAAAACCAGCAGCAGCCACAAACGGCAGGTACAAACCCAGAAACTGGGTTGACCTCTGAGGAAGCTGCAAGCCGTCTGGTCCAGTTTGGCGAGAACAAGCTGGTGGAGGAGCGGGAAATCCGTTTTTTGGCTATCTTGCGCGAAGAAGTTACGGAGCCTATGATTCTGCTGCTCCTCGCCATAGGCGTCCTGTACGGCGTAATTAACAAAGGCAACCTTACCGACTCATTAACAATCATTTTTGTGGTTACTGTCTTGGTTTTGGCGGAGGTTTGGAATGAGTATCGCGCCAAGAAGTCCATAACTACTCTGCGTAAGCTTGCGTCGCCCACAACCACTGTTCTGCGGGACGGGAAAACCGTTGAGGTGCCCACTTTGCAGGTTGTCCCCGGCGACATGCTTCTCTTGAAACCTGGCGAACGGGTTCCAGCTGACGCAAAGCTCCTTGAATCGGTGGGACTAGAAGTGGACGAATCGACCCTGACTGGCGAGTCGTCCCCAGCCGCCAAAGACGCAGCTGTGCAATCGTTGCCTGAGGCGCGCCCTAGTGAACGGCAAGATGTGGTTTTCGCGGGAACCGTCATCACGAAGGGACATGCCAAAGCCCAAATCACTGCTACCGGTGTCTCGACGGAGTTGGGCAAAATTGTGGGCGTAACCAAAGCCGCCCGGGAACCTCGCACGCCTTTGCAGTTGAGCATGAAGCAGCTTTCCAAGACGCTCATGTACATTGCCATTTTCTTTAGCATACTCATTCCTATCGTCAGCTATCTCCGCGGGTTGCAGCCCAGCCCCCAGGAAGCAGTGCTTTACGGGCTTTCGCTGGCGTTCGTCGTTATCCCCGAGGAACTCCCCATCATAATCACCATGGTTCTGGGCTTGGGCGCATACACTTTAAGCCGCAAAAACGCCCTTGTCAAACGACTCCGCGCAGCCGAGACTTTAGGCAACACAACCGTGATTGCCACCGACAAAACCGGAACCATAACAGAGAACAAAATGCGCATTGAAACACTATACTTCGACGGCAAAGTCACCCAGAAACGCAATTTTGGACCCAACGAGAAAGAAGCCCTCAAAACCGCTTTGCTCGCGACCGATGCAGCAGAGGACTTCGCAAGAGCCGCCGTGCTGAGTAACCCGATGGCGGAGGCAATCTTGGAAACGGTCAAGGAAAACGGTGCCGACCTCTCCAAGCTGCAGCAAACGTGGGTGCTCAAGGACGAGTTGAGTTTTGACAACAAGCGCAAACTCGCCTCTTACATTTACCAGGTTGGCAATTCCTTGGTAGTTCTTAGCAGCGGCGCACCCGAAAACATCCTCGCCAACTCCGCCAAAGTGTTGTTGCAGGGCCAAGAAACTCCCTTCACGGATGAATTGCGCAGGCAGGTTGCGTCGGCGGTTGCTGACATGGCGAAAGCTGGGCAGCGGCTGCTGGCGTTCAGTTACCACAGGATAACGCCCGCTCAGAAGGTTGAGAAGCAGGGTTTGGAGCAGAACCTCGTTTTGGTCGGCGTGGTGGGCTTTGTGGACCCGCCGCGGAGGGAGGTTCGGGATGCTATTCGCCAGTGCCAAGTCGCAGGCATAAAAGTCGTGATGATTACAGGCGATCACCCAGAAACAGCCCGAGCCGTAGCCGGGCAGGTCGGTATCCCCAACGCCCGCGTGCTCACTGGGAACGACATCGCCAAAATGGATGACGAAGAACTCAAAGCGGAACTGCGGAAAACTTACATTTTCGCCCGAACTACGCCCGAGGATAAGCTTCGGCTTGTTCGGCTGCTGCGGGAAAACGGCGAAATCGTAGCAGTTACCGGCGATGGAGTCAACGATGCGCCTGCATTGAAGGCGGCACACATCGGCATTGCCATGGGCATTCGTGGAACCGACGTGGCTAAAGAAACGGCGGACATGGTTTTGGCGGACGACAACTTCGCCACGATAACGGTGGCGGTGAAGGAAGGGCGGAAAATCTTTGCGAACCTTCGCAAAGGTGTAAGGTACTACCTCGCCTGCAAAATCGCTCTAGTTGCCAGTTTCCTCTTGCCCATCGCTTTAGGCGCCCCATTACCGTTTGCGCCAATCCAAATCATCGTGCTGGAACTCTTCATGGATCTTGCGGCTTCCGCGACTTTTGTGGCTGAGCCCCAGGAAGCTGGAGCCATGCAAAGACCTCCTCTGGATCCTGCCGAGAAATTTCTTAACCGCAACATGCTCAATACCATGGCGTTGGGCGCGTTGAGCTTGTTCGCAGCGGTCTCTACAACGTACCTTTACACGTGGTACTCGACTGGCGACCTCGTCTTAGCGCAAACCATGGCCTTCGCCACTTGGATGGTTGGACACATATTCCTGGCGCTTAACTTCCGTTCCGACAAGGAGCCTCTTGCGAAGTTGGGTTTGCTTTCCAATAAGCTGATGTTGCTTTGGGGGCTGGTTGCGGCGGTTACGTTGCTGGCTGGAACAAACCTGTCGTTTGTGCATACGTCGCTGAGGATTACGAGCTTGGGCTGGGGGAACTGGGGTTTGGTGTTGCTGGTGGCTTTTGTGGCGACGTTTTGGATGGAACTCAAGAAACTGTTAAAGCTGTAGACTGCCCTAAAGAAAGTGTCTTCTCCTCCGCAGTGACCTCGCTGTTCAGAGTGTAAAGATGCAAGAAGCTTTAACTCGAAGACGCCCAAACCAATTAACTCGAGGGAATCAAGGCATGCCCATCAAGTACTACGAAGCTCCTGAAATTAAGAAGCAGGTTGACCAGTTAGCCGAAGAATGCGAATTCTTCCACGTTGTCCCACAGTTCGTTTACTGCGTGCGAAGCAAGGGCAGCAAAGCCAGACGCACCATCGCTCGGATCCATGGTTTGGGCAAGCTTTGGCAGGGTGTGCTGAACATCCCGCCCGCTTACACGATTGAAGTCATTTCTGAGATTTACGACAAAATGGGACCCGAGGATAGAGAAAAGACTCTTGTTCATGAGTTGATGCATATCCCCGGTGGCTTTGGAGGGGGCTTTCGACCGCACAAAGGTTACGTGGAGCGTAGAATGGTTGACGAGGTCTATGAGAAGCTTAAGAAAAAGCGGGCGGGCAAGAGAACGCTCTTTTCTTTTTAGTTTTTGCAGCCGAAGTTGTGGTGAAGGTTTTTAAGCAGGTTTCCATAAAATTCCATGGAAAAGCGGCAAAGATTCCAGTCACCCGCAAAATATCAACTTGTCGGAATTGATGTATATGCAGGAGCCACAACCAGCAGAAACGGGCGAAAGTTCAATCGAGAAAGCCCCGAAAAGCAAGAAACATGTTATGCAGAACCTCAAGCATAACGGCATTTTTGTTCCCCAATACGATTACAAAGGTTTCATAGTCAAAGCAAGAGGAAACACGATTAAGCTGACTCCGAAAAGCGAACAAATGGCAGTCGCTTGGATCCGTAAAAGGCAGTCCGCAGCCTCACCACCTGACAAGGTTTTCATGAAGAACTTTATGAAAGAATTTCTGGAGCAGCTGAAACAGGAAAACCCATCCGCAGGCTTCTTGGGCTCCTTTAGCCTGGAATATCTCCAAAAAATTGAGAAGTATGATTCAAATGACATTTCCGACCCGAATGCCCCTATCCATCGGGACATTGATTTTTCGCAAGTCTCGGGTTTCGTTGAAACAGACAAGCAAAAGAAAGCAGCAATGACTTCAGAAGACAAAAAGAAGCTGGCTGCAGACCGTAAAGTCAAACGGGAAGAACTCAAAGGAAAATTTGCTGTTGCCGAAGTGGATGGGCAGAAGCTGGAAATCGCCAACTGGACCGCTGAGCCCTCTTGCCTATTCGCTGGACGCGGCGACCATCCGCAGCGGGGTAAATGGAAGGATGGCCCACGAGAAGAAGACATAATCCTCAACCTCCCCAAAACCGCTTCCGTTCCGCCAGGCAATTGGAAGGGCGTGATTTGGGAACCCCAGAAAATGTACGTTGCCAAATGGGAAGACAAACTAACGGGAAAAATCAAGTATGTTTGGTTCAGCGACACTGCTTTCCTTAAGCAAAACCGCGAGAAGGCCAAATTCCAAAAAGCCGAAGCTTTGGGCAAGCAAATTGGGAAAATCGAGGACCACATCATGCGCAACCTCGATGCAAAGGATGAAACCCGCAGAAAAACCGCGACCGTCGCCTGGCTTATTCTTAACCAGAACATGAGGGTTGGCGACGAAAAAGACCCCGACGAAGCCGACACTGTCGGCGCTATCACGCTGAGGGCGGAGCACATCAAAATTGAAGGCGACACGCTCCACTTCGACTTTCTGGGCAAGGACTCGGTGCGGTGGGTCAAGAATGTTAAGGCACCGCCACCCGTTATCAAGAACATCCAGCACTTCTCTGAAACTAGCAAAGAGTACCTCTTTGAGGGCATTGACAGTAAGTATGTTTCTCGCTTTTTGAGTGAAAAAATGCCGGGGCTGACGGCGAAGGTTTTCCGCACCTGGCGATGCACCAAAACGGTCAGGGAAGAATTGGAGAAGAGTGGCGTTAAGAAAGAAGACCCGGATTACCTCAAAGCCTACGCTGCGAAGGAAGCGAACCTGAAGGTGGCGGAAGTTGCCAACCACAAACGCAAGGTCCCACCCACATTCGACGACCGCTTAGCAAAGAAAGAGGAACACATCAAAGAACTGAAAGCTCAGTTGGTGGCGAAGAAGGCTGAAGGCAAAAAAACCGAAACCCTCGAAACGCGAATTAAGAAATCGGAACTTGACCTCAAGCTAACCAAAGAAGCAAAAGAGTACAACTTGGGCACCTCCTTGAAGTCGTACATTGACCCGACGGCTTACACGAAGTGGGCAAAGAAAGTCAAGTTTGACATAACTAAGTTCTACCCTAAGACGCTACAAAAGAAGTTTAGTTGGGCGTTGGGCGGCGGCAAAAAGGAATCCGAGTGCATTACCGCATGAGCCTAACCGAGACCAAAGACGGCACAGTAATCGAAGTCTACGTGAAGCCTAACTCACCCAAGTTCCAGGTCACTGTTGAGGGCATGGAAATCGTTGTTCATTGCACCCAAGAGCCAACAAAAGGCAAAGTGAACAAAGAACTCATAAAAAACCTGTCGAAACTTCTGCATGCAAACGTCGAGTTGGTTTCAGGGGCGACTTCGAGAAAAAAACGGCTTCTCGCGAAAGGCAAGCAAAAGAAGGAAGTGGAAGAAGATCTTTTCACCTAGAAAAGCGGCTAATGATTAAAGCGTGCATTTTCTAAAACTCAAATCGCCAATATCGCTTTAGCTTTTATGCAAAAAACTTTCGTGACCAGAATTTAATAGCAACTACGGTCGTCTATTAGTTAGGCGCTGTTACGGTTTCAAAGGCAAAAGTAACCAAAAGAACTTTGAAAACAATTAGAAAAAGCCGGAAGCAAGTAGCTCAGGGCGAATATGTGGATTGCACCGCTAACGACTTGGAAAAAGTTTTAAAGTAAAATTAAATGCTGTCTCCGGGCTGTGTCTTGGCATTTTTCTTGAGAAGTGAAATCTGTCAAAGCTATACAAAAAGCGAGTTTGTTGTATCATACCGAAAACGCCGATCAAAAACGTGAAAATTGCATTATGCTGTATGTAAGGTAGCCGAGATTTCGCACTACGTCACCGGCTCGCAAAATGTAGTTGGCTTGGGAATGGAAAACGTGAAATAGCCCATGCTATTAAGAGACTGGATGTTGCGGGGAATTTAACTTGGATGAAGTGTTGGAGCTCCTGGATAAAACTACTAAACGAAGTCAAAAAGTGTTTGAGGAAAGCAAAGAATCCGCTCAGAGGCAAACGAGCGCTTATGAGCAGATCATGCAGATGAAGGACGCGACTGAAGAGCAGCGTTTGAAAGCGTTCATGGGCAGAATGATTGCGTACGACCGCCTAGACCGGTTGTCGTCTCAGCTCAGTTTGCTGTATACGCTGCAGATTTTTGCCTTCAAAGTCAAGGTGCTTGAGGTTTCCGTCGAAAAGATGGATGAGCAACTCGAAAAATCAGGTGTTTTGGCGAAGGGCAACGAAATCGCAGACATACGCAAGCACATCGACGCACTCAAAATTCTGGTCGAAGCCCAGTACGAGTCGCTCAAAGACATCAAAGAGAAAGGCAAAGACCTGCCCTACATCTTCTAAACCCTCTCCTTTTATTTTTTTGAAGGATGTTTCTTGACTGAAAATGTCGTGAACTCCGAAATCGACCAAACTTACAGCAAACTTAGGGCTGTTTTAGTTCAGAAAAAATGCAAAATAAGCGCCGAAACCCAACCCACGAGCCTGGTTGCTGTGCAGGGTTCAATCTGGGGAACTTCAGCCAAAACAGCTCAGAAAAAACTAACCTACACTCTAAAGCAAGACGGCAGTAAAACCCGAATTACGGCAACTGCCCAGTTGACGTCTCGTTACAAAAATCTCACGTTGGCTGGCGTTGTTTTGTCTTTGGTTTTGCTGTCTGTGTGTGTCTGGATGGCATTGGACTTGCAGAGCTCCAAGGGTTTTTGGAGTTGGCTTACGGTGTCAAGCGGTGGATTTGATTCTTTGAAAGCGGCGCTCTTTGTTAGACTTACTGCTTTCCTTGCCATTTTCCTTGTGTTTTCACTCGCATTCGAAGCTTACGTAATCGTTAAGGTGCGTTCTGGAATTAGGATTTTTGCACAAGAAATTGTTACTTCGATTCAGGTTTAGCTTCTGGGAAATGAACTAAGGCTTTGGTTCGTCGGTTTCTTCCCTTCGGAACTTACGCTTCTTAGCCTTCAACTTTTCTAACTCGCAGTTGAAGCATATGCCGTTGTGGAGGCAGACTGTTCC
>Ga0182021_10009951_pt1 | contig 11278 bp, 9 predicted proteins | sample 612E3MmetaG_FD_120493 | JGI IMG/M metagenome (GOLD analysis project Ga0182021, IMG submission 120493) | Permafrost microbial communities from Stordalen Mire, Sweden - 612E3M metaG (Illumina Assembly) | ecosystem: Environmental > Terrestrial > Soil > Wetlands > Permafrost | place: Sweden...
GCATTAATGGTGGAGATGCCTGCTATCGCTGTTCTTTTCGCCACTCAGCAGCCGACGCCGAGAACTGGTTTATACTGCTCATGCTAATAGTTGGCATGAGTTGTAACATCACCTCATTTGCACTATGCTTGATCATCAATGCTACATCATAAAATTTCTAAGAGATTGTGTAACACTGTCTTTGTCATCCGAAGGCTCCACAGCCTCAGGAACAGTTTCTTCCCATATGCGCTTAGCACCACTCGACTCTTGCTTACCGGTAGCCTCGGCCTCGAAGGCTGCCGATAAGCCTTTTGAAGATGACACTATACTTGGCGCAGCTTCTGCGGTTCCACTGAAATGCTCGTACAGTGCTTTGGCGATCGTCTGAGTGAGAGTACCTTTCCTCAGTTCACCCGTTTTAATGCGTTCCAGTATTTCTTCAAGTTCGCGAATGCACACGGACTGCTCTGCATCTCCGGGGTGTAAATAAACGGTGTATCGCCATGTATCACTTTTCATGATGGTTTTATGCCTTCCGCCGGAGCATACCGCGCTTAAAATAGCCCCTTGCGTTAGCCATTTGGGGCCCCACGGTCAGCCGTGTGTCATGCGAATAGTTGCCCAAATAATCTCTTAGTAGACTACCTCCTCCTCCCGTCAACAGGACGGTGTCTAGCTCGTCCTCGGAAGACCACTTAGACTTAATAATCCCCTCAATGGTTTGCGCAGTTTGACTCATATGCGTTTTTACTATCTCAGACACATCCTGGATATGTTTTCCCAATTTTATTGATTTCGTGCGGCGAACGCATTCTTCAAATTCGGGAATTGTGAAGTTATTCCGCCCAAAACGATGCATGAAATCGGACCTTATTGAATCGTAAATGGAGTATACCCCAGTTGTGATGCTCCCGCCGGCACGCTCGATATTATTTTCAAAGTTTTTAATTAGGATAAAATCCGTGGTATTCCACCCCACATCGATCACCCCAAAAAGGCCGATTTTGGTTGTAAATATTGATTTGCCTGAAGGGTCCAACGCATAATCGAAAAAGGTTCCAAAAGGTTGCGGGATAATCTCAACTTTTACCACTTTTAGTTGCAAGATACTCGCTACCGCGCTGATCTGTTCTGCAGTAGTTGCTTTGTCTGCCATAAAGTCAACCGGCAACCCGCTTACCACGGAAACTTCGGCTGACTCATCTAGCAAAGGCTTGATCCTTGCCAGTGCTGAAGTCACTAGAGCCGTAAAAATGTTGCTTGCCGTCCAATCCCGCGTTTTTGAAGTATAAATATGGTCACAAAGAGCGGTTCTCTCCCCAACAAAAAACGTCTTGTCCGATACCTGCACTACCTCACCAGGTGCTGCTGTTTTTTCGCTGAGTGCGAATTTGAAGTCCCGTGCAGGACCAATCACCGACCGGAACATTAGTGGCTGCCCGGATGTTACGATTTTCGTGTTACTGTACCCGACATCAAGCCCGATTACTTCTTCTTTCTTCATTTACTGTAGTCCTCCATTCGCGGTTATTTTTTGCTATTACCGACTACTTCTAAATACGTAAGTTATTTCTTCAATAGCCCTATCGTTGTAGATAAAACTACCTACTGATGAATTGCTCTCTTTATTATTGGAATCGAATCAGTATGGAACTAAAATAAGTCAGGAAATAATTTAATAATGAATACCGTCTTTTGCCCGCACATAGAAATACCCTTGGACCGGAAATATCTTATTCATGGAAGGCTAACGAACGATTGGTTGGATTGCTCTCTATACCTATATTTTACGGGAAAAGGAGCATGTGTCAACGGGTTCAACATGTAAGTGCTTATAATATTTACTAAAACAGATCAGTGTCAAGCAATAACAGTAGCAACTAGGATAGGAGTTTTGAAGGGTGAATGGTGTAATTCCAATCACCATGAAACGTGTTTCGTTTCAGCGTTACTTGCTTCATTTCCTCTTTCGTAACCTTAACCTTCCTGCCGGTCGGGTATTTTCGGAGACCCAGACGGCAGGTCACTTGAAGACCTTTGGCTGTCGTCGTGCGAGAGATCAGATTTACGATTGTCTCATAATCCCGGAGCGGCTCACCCCGCCAATTCGCGGAGATGAAGGAGAACAGACGGTGTTCTACCTTGTTCCATTTGCTGGTGCCAGGCGGAAAGTGACAGACGGAAATGGAAAGACCCGTTTCATCTGCGAACCTCTGCAACTCCAATTCGCAGAGCCGCAAGCGTTTGCCATTGCTACCCCCGCCATCAGCCGCGATTAGCAACAGCTGTGCCTGCGGGTACAATGATCTGCCTTCACGACGCCACCACCCTCGGATGGATGCGACCGCAAATGCTCCTGCATCATGATCCGTCCCCACATTCACGAATCTCTTATTGCGCGCGAGGTAGTAAATACCATACTGATATGCGCGGGGAATCTCAAGAGTATGGAAGTCGTGCCCGTTCACTTTGATCGGGTTCTTTGCCGGAAGGCACTGTTTGCCGACATTATCATTGTTTCCGAGCAGTTCCTTTTTCTTGGTGTCTACAGATATAACCGGCATCCCCTCTGCCAAGGCCCGCTTCACCTGTACATTGATATGGCGGAATTGCGCATCTCGGTCGGTATGATCCGCACCTCCCTCAGTCTTCCGATTGCTTTGTAGGCTGTAGTTCTGACCGCGGAGAAGCTGTGCCACTCTTTCATGACTGACCGGATGCCTTTTCCCAGTCAGTTGGGCGGCTAGAGCCCTGGTGCTTTTGCATGTCCAACGCAATGGGGATTCGGGATCGCTCAGCGTTTCTGGTTCAATAAGACCCTCCAACGAAGCCAGAAGCTTCGGATCGTTCACAGTGATTTTCTTACGACCCGCGCCTGATCGCCTACAAATACGTCCATGCATTGAGTTTCCTTCGGGTATCTCGTGCATCCCCTTGGCTATGGTTTTGCGCGAAAGTCCACAGACTAGACTAATCTTTGAAATGCCACCATACCCCAATAAAAGAGCTTCTTTTGCGGCCTCAATGCGTCGCCCTCTCTCATTAAGATCCGGCCACTTATCCATAAAATTTCCCCGAAGTAAAACCACATCATTACTCATACAAACAGTATATATCAATTCCGCACGATGTTGATCCCTTTATTTATTGACGCTGCCTAAAAAGTTGCGAGGATTGCGGGTTACGATAACAATTCAGGAGTACAAGAGAACAAGAGGATAAAATTAGCGGTGGAGAATCATGCTGAATGATGTAAAGTGATTGTGTATTTTGGTTCTTCCACCATCGCAAAGCCAACATGGAAGCCATCCAACAAGTGGCCAAGACAGATTTCGACCTTCAGCGTCCTGAAGGATTAATCCATTTAGTTGTGGGGGGATCAAAAAAATCAGCTTTCTCAGATCTCTTGCAGGTTATCTGCATGCTTCCGGGCAAGTTTCTCTTCGTGCGCTCTGGCGGCTTCAATAAATTGCTCAGGTTTCACTTTGAGGTAAATAGCCGTAGTCGCTATGTTCTTATGCCCCAGCATTTCCTGGATCTCGCGCAGGTCCCTACCTGCTTCAAGCATCGAGGTGGCAAAGCTGTGCCGAAGCATGTGGGGTGTAATCGCTACCCCGCACCGGTCTCCGATCGAATGCAATTTTCTGCTCAGGGTCTGATATGTGAATGGAAACAGGCGCCTCACCCTGCCATACGGCACTTTCAATTTCATATAATTTAATCTTTATGCGGGCTGTAGCTTCTTTATTTCCCATTCGGTCGCTTCTGATGCGATTAGTTCAATTAAACCGACACATATCTACTCAATCTAATGATTATAATACACCAACCTATTGTTTAAATTACTGTGGGCGTCTGTGGAACGTCTTCGTAAGACTGTCAGCATCATTTTTCTAATGTTACAACTTGCCGATACCCCTTCTCTGTGAACTGCTTGTCCACCTCGTTATTGATTTTTTATGTGGACTCCACATTTTTCCTCCCCGTATTTACCTCCTAGCCATTTATTTTACTCTTACGTACTTATTAATTCAGATGTTTCGTTTATCGTTGCCGCGATAATTATCACTTTGGCATTACCCAAAATCCACAGATTCCATTCAGTCATCATGGAAATTTAGATGCTCTACCCCGTCCTTTACCTGGAACAAAAGTAAAAGGTCCCTCGCAATCGTCGATCGCGCTTTGCGACTGAAGCATGCATGGCCAATCCTTCTGGTAGCAACCGTCGCACTTCTTTTCTACCCTCGGGACATCATGTAACTCGCCAGTTCTTCCCCCATCCGAGATTTCTTTTTGTATCGAAGGATCATTCATTAGGTTGATCACCCTGTCACCGATATGGAATCGGCGTCTGATTTCACAGTGTGCATAATTGAGGTTGGCTGCCATATAAGAAGCAATCCGACTTATGGCCTGAAAGTCCGCGGTTATATCTTGAATGTGTATAATGCTATCAGTTCTTTCCTGCCAATAGTGCATCAACCATTTTTCATCGATTATGTATGATGCGAGCAGCAATACATGATAATGAGTTGCGCCATCTTCCTCATGTTTGCCTGCCACATAACTAAGGCTGGCAACTTCCCCCCTGCGTCTTGCCTGATGCTGAACGGCTTGCCGCATCCATTTGTAGTGCTTTACAATCTGACTCCCAGTACCTTCGCCAATAGCGTGAGCCATCGTAATCGTTAAGAACTTACAGTGCTTATTAAGGCTAAGACAATCACCTTTCATGGCGACAAGGAGATCTGCAAAGTCATCATAAAGACGAATAATTCTATATCTAAAACCTTGCAAACGCATCGTTCTACACTGCTCACATTCATAGCTGCCATGTTGACTGTGCTTATGTTTTTTTGAGCCGCGGTCTGTGCTTGCTTTTCTCGCAGTACGATTCTTTAATTCTGATTGCCCCCTAAATATCCGCCCCTGCTTCTGCAAGGCATACCGCAACTTCCAATATTCACCCTCTGATAAGATCTCACGGGCCAATAGATCCTGCCCGTCTATTATCAGATCAGTAGCAATATCCGAAATATGCTTACGGGATAACGGTGATATTTCTTCCCGAAGTAGGTCCTGAGTAGACATCATGATTGAGAATTCCTCCTAACTTAAATATCCGTCCCAGATAAGGCTACCGCCCGAATCAAGATGGGTGCTTGATCCGCAAACAACTATAAACGACACTCTATATAGTACGAGTGACTTCATGAGTCCGATCTTATAGTACTTTTCGATAGATTTGAGTATGTTTTGAGTACTAACTGTTGCTTTTTTGAGTAATTTGGGGGCAATATAGCCTATTGGAGTATTAGAAAGAGGTGCATGATGAAAGATGTCAGTAAACGGATCAAACAAATGCTGGAGACGAGTAAGATTAGTCAAGCCGGGCTGGCAAAGGCTATCAGCGTTCCCAAAACTACCGTTAACGGATGGTTTCGCAGAAACAGTGGGCCTAGTGATACTAATGTAGCCAAGATTGCTAATCATTTTGGAGTTTCTATCGGTTATCTGCGGTACGGTACTGAAGATAGAGACTGCACAGTGCAAGATCGCAATAACTACGAGAAGAAGTATTTTCCGATCTACAAGGCCTTCGCCGAAACGGTCCGCTTCATATTGGAGAAGGCATTAATATCCGCCAAAAGCTTACCCATACCTCAGTCAGTTCAGTGTCGCGCTAAAGGGCTTGAAAGCCTGCAGCGTCACCTAGCCCAAGGGGGAAAGCTGGACACCGAGACGCTGGAGCTTGAGCGGCGCGATCTCGCCGGTGTTCGGCTCATCTTCTATACCAATAATGACGTTGACCGCTTTCTGGCATCGCCACTGATCCGCGAAAATTTCGAGATTGAGGAGGACTCGATCAGAATCCACCATCCCACCCCGGACAACAAAGGGGCCCGATACCGCGCAGTTCACTACACGGTCCGACTTCGTGAGGATCGCATACGCCTTCCCGAATATTCTAGATTCGCTGGCCTGCGTTGTGAAATTCAGGTCCAGACCATTCTGAACCACGCTTGGTCCGAGACCTCCCACGACATTCTCTACAAGGACAAACTGGGCGATGGTTACGGTGGGAAAGCCATGAAAGGTATCGCACGCCGATTTGAACGGATCATGGACAAATACCTGATTCCGGCAGGTTTTGAGATTCAGAAGGCCCAACAAGAGTATGAACGGGTCCTCCAGGGCAAAGAGCTCTTTGAGAGGGACATCGCCAACCTGCTGGACAATGCCCAGAACAACAATGAGCGCTACGAGATTCTGTCAGGACTGAAAGATTACGCGATCCCAAATTACAACGACCTGCGGGAGGCCTATGAGGGATTAAAAGGATCCCTGCTGAGGACAGTTAAGGCCGCGCGCGACACGGAACCCGTTCCGATAGAAACTACGTATGGAAACATGGAGGGTTTTAAGTCCGATGCCGTAACAAAGCTTGTTGTGGAGATCGTCGAGAGTCTGCGCTACGCGGACGTTATAGGAACATTACAACTGCTTATCGACATTTATCGTGACGAGCCAAACGATGATATTCGCCGGCAGATTGTGAACTCCGTCAAAAACCTATCCGAGTATGCCATCGACGCTTACAACCAGGTAGGCCCGCTGGTACAGATGGCATTGGTAGATTACCTTACCAGCATGAGCGATGCCGAGGTGGACAGTATTCGGCCTATTGCCCTTACAGTATGGACCGAAGCAATCCAATCAGACATAACCGGCGCCAAGTGGAAGGCAGACTCCGTAGTCTTGAGTACAGGGGCAGTGCCCGTATCCGATCAGCTCAAGGAGGTTCGCGATAAGGCGATTAAAGCCCTTTTCGCAGCCTATGACCGATCGACCGACGATGCGCAGAAGCGTGCAGTTCTTTCAGCTTTGGACGTTGCAACAAGGACTCCTAATCAGGCGCAATATTCCAATGAGCTCTTGGCTGCCACGCTCCACGATGCCACACGAATTGTCGACTTCATGACGGAACGCGCTAGGGCAGAGAGCTACGAGCTACTGCAGCACCTGGAGCACCGGTTCTTCTACGACTATTTCCGAGCGGAGGGTCTTACGGAAGACTTGGAAAATCGCTTCGGTTGTCAGGCCGAAGCCGTGGCGCTCGTGGCCGCAATCTTTAAGTTTCGCGACACTATCAACGCCGATAATCGGTTTGTCCGATACAAGGTCCTGGTAGGGTTTGAATCTATTTACCCCGGTCACTGGTCCGAAAAGGAGTTCGACTATCAGGGGGCCGAGGAATATCGCAGCGGGGAAGCTGCCAGATACATCGACGAGATCAATGCGGCGAACGAAAATGATTGGTTAGACCTGATTTCGCGCTGCGCGGAAACCAAGTCTAACGATCTTGCCACCTTTCCGGTCTTCGGCAATTTCATCAGCAAGTTGGCTGAGCGTAAGCCCGAAGTAGCAGACAGGTTCCTGGCAAAGGTCTCGGACGACCTGCGCAACTTCCTTGCCGGCTTCCTCACTGGTCTAGCCCTGAGCGGCCGACGCGATATCTACGAGCGGATATTAGAGAGTGAGCTTAAGTCCGCCAGAAACCTCACAGGCGTGGCGCTTCACCTTCGCTATTCAGATGTCAAGAAGCCTGATTTCTCTGCTCGCTTACTGAAGCGCGCGATCGATAAAACCGATCCAATGGCGGTTATCGAATGTCTGCTGTTGGCTTTGGAGCATTACGGAACTGACAAGATCGCAGATGCCGACACGCTCCTGTGTGACGCACTGACCTTCCTGAATTACCGCAAAGACTCGCGGTGGATCTCGGGAGCGTGGTTTCTGCAGAAAGCCACAAAGTTTTACGAGGAATTGACTCCGCAGAGGACGAAGCAGGTTTTACAGAATCTTGGCTATGTTCCCCAAGTGAATTATCAGGTTGAGCGCGTTTTGGTGCGACTGGCCGAGCGTCAGCCGGCGGCGATCTGGGACTACTTCGGAGAGCGGCTCAGCAGGGAGGCCGCCGAAGGCGATGACGAAGAGCGCTTCGAAGCGGTGCCGTACCAGTTCCATGGCCTCGAAAAGGAGCTCTCGAAAGACCCGCAACTCGCAATCTGCAAGGGGATGTCGTGGTTCTCTCGAGACGCTAAGCTGTTCCAGTTTCGAGGGGGGCGCCTGCTTAGTAGCGCGTTTCCCAATTGCACCCAGGAGTTCGCTGCCGTGCTCGCCGAGTCGGTCAAGGCTGGCGGCGACACGGAAGCAGAATTCGCACTGGGGATTCTCCGGAACTATCGAGGTGAGACTTCCACATACGTTGTCTTGAAGGAAATCGTGTCGCGGTTTCCAGATGACAATCTCAAAATGAGCGGCGTCCGCGTCAGCGTCGACAGCACCGGTGTGGTCTCTGGTGAATTTGGCCTTGCGGAAGCATGGCGGGCCAAAAAGGAATCCTTGACGGAATGGCTTGCAGACGAACGGCCGGCAGTTAAGGCGTTCGCCGAAAGACACATCGCAGAACTCGACCTCATGATCGCGTCAGAACAGCGCCGCGCCGAGGCCGAAAGGGAAATGCGAAACAGAAGCTATGACGAGGACGACGAGTTAGCCGACAATGATGGTAACGAAGGAGGCCCCATAGACTGATCGGTGCCGTTGTCACGGATTCCACCAGATACGTCTAATTCCCACGCCTCTCGCAAAGACATGCATTGCTCGTGGCTCCCCTAGCCGCAGAGACGTCCGCTTTGAGTGGAAATCAGGCTCCTTCAACCCAAGTGCATCATAACATTTGCTTGCACCTGACCGGCAACAGCGGGCTTTGCCCATCAATATGTGGTTGTCTGATCCAGTAACTTACTAGCATTTATTTAGTGAGCAATTGTATCGAAATGAGTTACAATTTACAGACCTATTACCGTAAAAAAAGGGGATTGTAAAATCCCCCCTTCCACAAATCTGTTCAGAGTTTGTTCAGAGTAGTTTTTTACATAATACACCACATAAGTGCTTGTATTGTATCAATACTATTGGTGGAGGCGGCGGGAATTGAACCCGTGTCCTCCGTCTTATGAAGACAGTCTCTGCTCATATACCAATCGTTTACTTCATCCCGTCAATGATTAGCGCTTCGAATATTATATCTTTGGGTTGCTTCTTTTCCCCTAAACCTCCCATTAGCTTTGCGGAATCTGTTTTACTGCCTCGACCAGTACTGGGTCCGTAGAATCTGCATACCTTGTTGTCGTTTTTATATCGGCATGGCCAAGCAGTTTACGGATTGCATTGAGGTCAACCTTTCTTGTAGTAAGCGTGGTTGCGAAACTGTGCCGCAGCAGGTGAGGGTGGGTGTGTTTTTTTATCCCGGCTAGTTTGCCGGCCTGTTGCACGAGTCTGTGGAGGGTTCTGTAGGAAAAGGGGAAAAACTCATCCGGGATAACTGGATCAGGCATTGGCGGCAGCCCCGCCTTGTTTCTTTCGTATTTCATCCTTTTAGATTTTCTTGCCCAGTCTTTCTTGCGTTTCTCGAGATAATCAAGGAGATCCTCTTTAGCAGCGTCGTTTAGCGGTATTGTTCTGGTCTTGCTCCCTTTGCCGGTAACAGTCAGAAACAGGGTACGCACTATATTGCCGTCGAGGTCCTTAACATCGTGTTCGTCCAGGCAGGACTCATCAATGCTAAGCAGCTCCGCTGCGCGGAGGCCACTGTTGTATAGGAATGAGATCACGGAGTAGTCTCTGAGTTTCTTGAATTTGCTGCGCTCTCTTGTTTTTTCATCTATAGCTTTAATACCGGTCCTCTTTTTTGCCGGGTTCCCCTCTTTGGCAGCGTCTTTAAGTGCAACGATCTGTTCTGTGTGCAGATAGCCCGGATTCTTTTGTTTGATCTTCTTTGGCCTGAGATCGTCCAGTTCGTTCATATCTATCGGTCTGATCTTGAGCTTATTCTTTGCGAAGGTTAAAAAAGATTTGATGGCTGACAGATGTAAGGCCCTGAATGAAGCCGAGGTTCTTTGTGAAATGACGCTGTTAGGGTTCCTTTTGATGGTTATGACGTCTCTGTATGTTTTAATGTCGTCGATGGTAAGGGACTGCAGGTCTCTCGAGGAGCCGATCCCCTGGGAAAAGCGGTCGAGGATTGCCATATATTTGTCGATGGTCCCCTGGCTCTTGTTTTCTTCTTTCAAACGGGCCTCAAATGCCGCAAGGGCTTCGGGCAGTTCCATGGTTCCCCCTTTTTCAGCAATGAGATGCAGGTTGTCAGCTTTCTTGCCTTTTCGCCGCTCTCCGATGCATGTTTATCCCCATATCCTAATATCTTTCCCCATGACTTTTTGGGGACAAATACTAAATTATTGATGCATTATCGTTTCATCAGAACAGCTATTCACATCACAATCCAGATTTATCAATGAGTTATTATTTCATGGACGGAACCTGATCGCTTTGAGCTTACCAAAAACATTACTAAATGTCAAGAAACGGTCATTTCCTGTCATTTAGTATGCATACTAGACAAATCACACACCATGTTGTACAATTATTATTGTATTACCTAGTATTATGATTATAAACGCTGAAATTGAGATGCCATTGCTGATCCAAAAGAAAAGTCCGCCGGCCGTTTGGTGTCCCTTTTTGGCTGGCACTGTTACGTTGTTGCATATGATTCTTTGATCAGGGGGTTTTCTCTATGGGATTAGACCTTCAGGACTTCTGGCAGAAATTCATATTCTTTACCGATTTTGTGGCGCCGGCGCTGTCGGCCCCCGAACAGGTTATTTGCATGCATGCCATATCTCGAACCGTGGCTGTCGGCAAGGCGGAATTCAGCCTGTCGTTATTGAAGCTGGCAAAGCTGAGCGGCTTTACCGTGCTGACTGTTCAGAGGGCTTTGGCACGGCTCCAGGAGCGGCGCATTATTGTCCCGGCAATCCCTGAGAAGGCTAAAGATGCGGATAAGAAAAGGGTTAGGAAGATTCATATAAATACGTATCGGGTGGAATTGCCTACGCTTCCCCTGGTCACCTTAAATAAGGTCCCGCAGCGTTATCCACACAAGCTTCTTGTTGAATTGGGCGGGAAGGCTCCATGGGCTCCTGGTGTGGTAACCCGGTTGAATGACGAAGACCGCAAACTTCTGGATATGATGATCCGTGGGCTGGCTCGCGAGAGGCGTTTCCGCTATATGGAACTGGCGCAAAGCAAGGCACAGCCGGGTCAGGATGTAGAATTGCTGTTTAAAGAGGAGGTCCTCCTAAATGAGTTTGGAAAGCAAAGACTCGAACCCTACTTTAGAGACGACGTCTGATCCGGAGTCGGCGCCCAACCCTTCTGCCGA
>Ga0182021_10009952_pt1 | contig 11277 bp, 9 predicted proteins | sample 612E3MmetaG_FD_120493 | JGI IMG/M metagenome (GOLD analysis project Ga0182021, IMG submission 120493) | Permafrost microbial communities from Stordalen Mire, Sweden - 612E3M metaG (Illumina Assembly) | ecosystem: Environmental > Terrestrial > Soil > Wetlands > Permafrost | place: Sweden...
AGCGTGCCCGCACACGCGCCCCGTCGACGGGGCGCTGCGTGTGCCGCTCCTGACTTATACAGACACGGCACCGCCATTCACTCCCCCCGATGGACATCGGGCGGCCCGAGCGGGCCGCCCATACGCCAACCTTAGCGCATGCCCGTCGGGTCGCCGCACGGATCGCGCCCGTTCGGCGCCGGCGCGGGTTCCGCGTGCCAGGACAACTTTTCGGTTCTTTACCAGACGGCCACGTCACGTTCACGACACCCAGATCTCATCGACGTTGCCGATGCGCGCACGGTTCGACGCGCCGTCGTGCGCTCGGCCTGCCATGATCTCGTCGCCGGGCGGTGGGCCGGCGGCGCCTGCGCAGGTGCGGGGCGGGTGCGGCCGGTGGCGCGCGCACAATGGGTGGACGCGGCCGTGACGGCCGCTCGTTCGGTTTTGGTAGTCTGAGCATTGGACTGGAGTCTGGACATGACGCGTACGGATCGAGCGATCTGGTGGGCCATCGGCGGGGCGATTCTGCTGGGATTGGCGGGTTGCGGCGGCGGCACGACCGCGCAGGTCGGTGGAGCCATCACCGGACTGGGTACCGGACTCACTCTGATTGTTCAGAACAACAATGCGGACAACCTGTCGATCACCGCCAACGGCGCATTCGCCTTCGCCACCGATTTGGCCAGCGCCGCGACTTACAGCGTGACCGTGCTGACGCAGCCGGCAGGGCAAACCTGCACGGTGGCCAACGGCACCGGATCGATCGACGGGTATGCGGATTCCGTCAACTCCGTGGCCATCACTTGCACGACCACCGCGTCGTTGGGCGGCACGCTGACGGGCCTGCTGCCCGGCGCCTTCGTGACGCTGAGCAACCTGGGCACGACGCTGGCCGTCACGGCCAACGGGGCGTTCGCGTTTCCCGGCACGATCAACGCCGGCACGACTTACAACGTCAGCGTCTACGCGCAGCCCGCCGGCCAGACCTGCACAATCACAAAACCGACCGGGCAGATCGTGGCCAACGTCGAATCTCTGATCACGGTCAATTGCAATTGACGTCACGCTGAGCGCGCCGGCCGGCGCCGAGGCAGATTTCCCTTGATTCGGTGTCCCGGGACTCGACTGAGGACGAACCGGTGCGGTTTGCCATCACGCTCACCGACCGTTACCTCGGCGCCTTCGAGGCCTTCTTGGCGACGGGCTGCGAGGCTGTCAAGCGGTCCACGGTGCCCGACCGCGATCCGGTGTTTTCGACCGACGCCTGCATCGCACGCGCCCCGGCCCTGGGCTGCCGACTTGCGCGGGCCCTATCCGCTGGGGAGCGGGCTGCTCGCACAAGTGCCGCACTGGGGGGTCAGCTGCCACGAGATCGAGCAGCGGTTCGATTCAAGCGTCAGCCTGGCACCGCGCGCCTCTGACGTGGCCTCGGACGAGACGCACGAGACACTGGACGTGCGCACGCAGATGGCCTCGGCGGCCCTGGCGCGGCAGGTCGCCCGCCATTTCAAGGCGCTGTGGACCGTGGCGACGCCCCAGGGTGAAAGGTCCTACGCAGCGAAGTTCGCCGACGCCGACCGGACGCTGGATTTCACGCAACCGGTGGCCCGCAACCTGCGGATCGTGCGGGCCTTCGGACGGCTGGAATGCCTGGCGGTCGTCAACGACGTTCGGTTTCACTTCACGCGCGCCGCTGGCTGGCTCGCTCGAGACGCACAGCGTGCCGCCCGGTCGGGTCGTGCACGCACATGCGTTGGCCACGGTGGTCGCCTGCCCTGACGGTGACGTCGCGCTATTGAACTGGCATCTGTTCGAGGCTCTAGCCGTCGCCGGCACGCACTGGCGCTGATCCGACCCGGCGAGGCCCGGCGGCGGCGGGTGCCTTCGACGACCCGGCAAGGCCTAGTTTTGGGGCGGATGTGAACGCACCCGCCGCATGGTACAAGCGATGCTGGCGCGAGCGCGGATGACGGGTCGGCACCCGACCCCTCCCGCCTGTGACCACTTCTTCGACGACCCCTCGGAACTGCCGCCCGATGCCCTCTCCCGCCATGGACCCGATCATCTCCATTTCCGGCGTCTCCAAAACCTACGCCTCGGGATTTCGAGCACTCAGCGAGGTGAACCTGGACATCCGCGCGGGCGAGATCTTTGCGCTGCTGGGTCCCAATGGCGCGGGCAAGACCACCTTGATCGGGCTGATCTGCGGTCTGGTGCGCCCGGGCCAGGGACAGGTGCGCGTGGCCGGCCTGGACATCGTGACCCAGTACCGGAAGGTGCGCGCCATGATCGGGCTGGTGCCGCAGGAACTCACCACCGACACGTTCGCCTCGGTCTGGGAAACGGTGTCGTTCAGCCGCGGCCTGTTCGGCCAGGCCGCCGACCCCCGCCACATCGAGCGCACGTTGCGCGCGCTGTCGCTGTGGGACAAGAAGGACAGCAAGATCATGACGCTGTCCGGTGGCATGAAACGCCGGGTCATGATCGCCAAGGCACTGTCGCACGAGCCGCGCGTGCTGTTTCTGGACGAACCCAGCGCGGGCGTGGACGTGGCGCTGCGCAAGGACATGTGGGCGATGGTGCGAACGCTGCGCGACTCAGGCGTGACCATCGTACTGACCACGCACTACATCGAGGAGGCCCAGGAGATGGCCGACCGCATCGGCGTCATCAACCAGGGCCGCATCATCTTGGTCGAGGACAAGGCCGTGCTGATGCGCAAGCTCGGCAACAAACAGCTGACGCTGCAACTGCGCACGCCGTTGCAGGCCGTGCCGGCGGCGCTGGCCGGTCACGGCTTGACGCTGCACGCCGAGGGCACCGAGCTGACTTACACCTACGATCCAGCCAGTCCGGAGGGCGGCGTGGCCGAACTGCTCGATGACCTGCAGCGTTCCGGTATCCGGCTGTGCGACGTGCGCACGTCTCAACGCAGCCTGGAAGATATCTTCGTGAGCCTGGTCGAGACATCATCATGAACACCCACGCAATCCGTTCGATCTACCGCTTCGAGATGGCGCGCACCTGGCGCACGATCACGCAGAGCATTGTCTCCCCGGTGCTGTCCACGGCGCTGTACTTCGTCGTGTTCGGCTCGGCCATCGGCACCCACATCGCCAAGGTCGGCGAAATCACCTACGGCGCGTTCATCGTCCCCGGTCTCATCATGCTGTCGGTATTGACGCAAAGCATCGCCAATGCGTCCTTCGGCATCTACTTCCCGAAGTTCACGGGCACGATCTACGAACTGCTGTCCGCACCGATCACACCGTTGGAGATCGTCTTCAGCTACGTGAGTGCGGCGGCCACGAAGTCCGTGCTGGTCGGGCTGATCATCCTGGCCACTGCCAGCATGTTCGTGCCGCTGCACATCGTGCATCCTGTGTGGATGACGCTGTTCTTGATTCTGACGGCCGTCACGTTCAGCCTGTTCGGTTTCATCATCGGCATCTGGGCCGACGGTTTCGAGAAGCTCCAACTGATCCCTACGCTGATCGTGATGCCGCTGACCTTCCTGGGGGGCCCGTTCTACTCCGTCAGCATGCTGCCTCCGCTGTGGCAGAAGCTGTCGATGCTCAATCCGTCGGTCTATCTGATCAGCGGCTTTCGCTGGAGCTTTTTCGACACATCCGAGATGCACGTGGGCCTGAGCTTTTCGGTGACGCTGCTGTTCTTCGTCGTCGCGCTGGCCGTGGCCAGCGGCATCGTTCGCACCGGATATCGGCTCAAGACCTGACACAAGCCGCACGTCGGGCCGGCGCACGGCCGCGACCAGGCGCAGCGCGGATCGGCCGTTCTTACACTTCGTTGCGTGCGCTTTGTGCACCCCGTGCACCTGCTCAGCGTTAGGCTGTACAGCATTGTCCGAACAGCTGCCCATGAAAACGACCACTGCGCCCCACATCCGCGACATCGAACCTGCATTGACGATGCCCCGCGCGGCGCAAGACGAGTCCTCCCGAACGGCAACGGGGGTGGCGGGATGGGTTGGCGTGGCGACGATGACGGGTCTGCAGGCCTGCGGCGGTGGCGCCGGCGCTGCGTCGCCCGCACCGGCGACGCCGGCGTCGGCGGCCGACGCGGGCCGCTTCCTGGCGCAGGCGACCCTCGGCTACAGCCGCAGCGACCTCAACGCGATGATGGCCACGAGCTACTCGGACTGGATCGACGCGCAGTTTGCGGCCCCGAGCAGCCAGGGCCACTATGCGTGGCTGCTGGCCAACGGCTACGGCGTTGCGACCAACATCAACAGCACGGTCGGCACGGACAACACGATCTGGCGAAAACTGATCGCCTCCGGCGACCCATTGCGACAACGCATGGTGCTGGCCTTGTCCGAACTGTGCGTCGTCTCGGTGCTGGGCGTGAACGCGGCGTGGCGCCAGTTCTGCATCGCCAACTACCTGGACATCCTGGAGGCCAACGCGTTTGGCAACTACCGCACGCTGATGGGCCAGATCACGCTGAGTTCGGCCATGGGGTACTACTTGACGTACCGCGGCAGCGTCAAGGCCAACCCGAACACGGGCAGCGAGCCTGACGAGAACTACGCGCGCGAGCTGATGCAGTTGTTCACCATCGGACTGGTAATGCTGAATGCGGACGGCAGCGCGCAGACCTCCGCCGCTGGTCAGCCCGTAGAGACCTATGTCCAGGCCGACGTCAGCGGACTGGCGCGCGTGTTCACCGGCTGGAACCTGAACGTCTCGGGCCTGACCAGCCCGTACCCGCCGGACTATCACCAGCGTCCTATGATCTCCACCGCGTCCCAATACGAAACCGGCAGCAAGTCGTTCCTGGGCACGACCATCGCGGCGGGCACCGGCGCGGTCGACAGCTTGAATCAGGCGCTGGACACGCTCTTCAGTCATCCCAATCTGCCCACCTTCGTCAGCAAGCAGTTGATTCAGCGGTTGGTCACCAGCAACCCCAGCCCCGACTATGTCGCGCGCGTGTCAGCCGTATTCACCAACAACGGCTCGGGCGTGCGCGGGGACCTGAAGGCCGTCATCAAGGCAATCTTGCTGGACTCGCTGGCGCGCGATGCATCGGCACTGAGCAACCCGACCGCCGGCAAGCTGCGCGAGCCGGTCGTGCGCTTCCTCAACTGGGCGCGCGCCTATGGTGCGACCTCGCCGTCCGGGGCCTGGAACGTCGGTGATCTGTCCGACCCGGCGACCCGACTCGGACAAAGTCCGATGCGCTCCAGCTCGGTGTTTAATTTCTTCAGCCCCGGCTATGTCCCGCCGAACACGGCCTTGTCCGCCCAGGGCCTGAACGCGCCGGAGTTCCAGATCACCGACGAGTCGTCGGTCGCCGGATACGTCAACTTTATGCAGACACGGGCGGTCGCCGGCAACGGGCTGGGCGATCTCACGCCAGACTACAGCAGCCTTCAACCGCTGGCCAGCGACCCGCAGGCACTGCTCACCGAGATCAACGAAGTGGTGGCCGCCAGTCAGCTGTCGGCAGCCACGCTGAGCACGCTGGCCACGGCGCTGGCGACCATCGCGGTCACCACCCCGGCCGGGATCCTGAACCGCATCCACGCCGCCATCGTCCTGGTGATGGCCAGCCCCGAATACCTCGTTCAGAAATAAAGGCGGCCCCTTGAAACACTACCCTGACGTGGCGCCGGACAACGCATCACGACGTGCCTTCTTGCAGCGCAGCGCGGCTCTGTCGCTGGCTGCCGGCGCGACGCCCTGGGCGGTGAACCTGGCAGCCATCGGCGAGGCGGCCGCAGCCACCGCTACCGACTACAAGGCGCTCGTGTGCGTGTTCCTGTACGGAGGCAACGACTATGCCAACACGCTGGTGCCCTACGACACGGCCAGCTACAACCTGCAGCAGACATTGCGAGCGAACCTGGCGATCGATCGCGCCACGCTGGCGCCATTGCTGCTCAATCCGAAGGTCGCGTTGCCCAACGCACGCCAATACGCACTCGCACCCGGCCTGGAAGGCCTGGTGCCGTTGTTCAACGCCGGCAGCATGTCGGTCGTGCTGAACGTGGGCACGCTCGTGCAGCCGACCACGCTGGCTCAGTACAAGGCCGCCTCGGTGCCGTTGCCGCCGAAGCTGTTCTCGCACATCGATCAGCAGTCCTACTGGCAGTCGTCCGCGCCGCAAGGGGCCTCGTCGGGCTGGGGTGGTCGCATGGGCGACTTGTTCGCCGCCGGCAACGGCAACGCCACGTTCACCTGCATCAGCGTGGCCGGCAACGCGGTCTTCCTGTCGGGCAAGACCGCCGTGCAGTACCAGATGGCCACCACCGGATCGGTTCCCGTGACCGGCATCCAGTCGCCACTGTTCGGCTCGGCGGCCTGCTCCACCGCGCTGCGGGGATTGATGACCGGCGCACGGGTCAATCTGTTCGAGAGCGAATACACACGCGTGGCCGCACGCTCGATCGCCGCGAACGCCCAGGTCACCTCGGCGCTGGCGGGTCAGACGCTGACCACGGCGTTTCCGACACCCAACAGTCTGGCCGATCAGCTCAAGATGGTGGCCCGCGTGATTGCCGCGCGCCAGACGCTGGGGGCCACTCGCCAGGTCTTCCTCGTCTCGCTGGGCGGCTTCGATACACACGACAGTCTCCTGGCCGTCCACCCCGGCCTGATGTCCACCTTGGGCGGCGCGCTGTCAGCCTTCTATCAGGCCACGGTCGACCTGGGGGTTTCCAAGCAGGTCACCACCTTCACGGCCTCGGACTTCGGTCGCACGTTGGTCAGCAACAACGACGGGTCGGACCACGGCTGGGGAAGCATGCATTTCGTCCTTGGCGACAGCGTGAACGGGCAGTCCTATATCGGCACTCCGCCGGCCATCGCCAACGGCGGTCCCGATGACGTGGGACAAGGTCGACTGCTGCCCAGCCTGGCCGTCGATCAGTTTGGTGCGACGCTGGCCAACTGGTTCGGCGTGTCTGCCGCCGACCAGGCGAGCGTACTGCCCAGCATCGTCAATTACAGCCAGAAGGACCTTGGCTTCCTGAGCGCCTGAGGCCGGCGACGCGCCCGCCGTGCGAACGTCGTCATTCGGGCAGGACGCCGATTTCGCGCGTCGCGGTGGCCCAGCGTGCATGCTCCGCACGCAGCATGTCCGCCAATTGGTCTACGCCCATGCTGCCGTCGGCCGTCGGTCCGATCGAGGCAATGCGATCGGCCACGTCCCGATCGTTGAGCAGCGCGTTGACGTCCCGGTTGACTCGCTGGACGATCGACGCGGGGATGCCGGCGGGCGCCACGATCGCGAACCAGCCGACCATATCGAAGCCCGGCAGGGTTTCGCCCAGTGCCGGCACAGACTCGAAGCCCGCCAAGCGTTTGGCCGTTGTGACGGCCAGCAGACGCAGGCGACCCGCCTTGAGCATCGCCGCCGTGGACGGCAGGTCGGCCAGCACGGCGTCCACGTGACCGGCCACCGTGTCCTGCACGGCCACGCTCACCGACGCGTAGGCCACCTGGTTGAGTTCGACCTTCTCGCGCGCGGCAAGCATCCGCGAGATCATGCCGCCGAACGTCCTCGGGCCTTCGTTACCCAAAGACAGCTTGCCGGGCGCAGCACGCGCGCGATCGACGAAGTCCTCCAGAGTACGGATCGGCGAGTTGACCTCCACCAGCAGGCCGAAAGGGCTGCGGGCGACGAAGGCCACCGGCGCGAAGTCCCTGACGGGGTCGTAGGGCAGCTTCTTGAAGAGGTAGGCATTGGTGACCAGTGCGGCGGTCGTCGCAAAATAGAACGTCGTGCCGTCAGGGCTGGAATGCGCCGCCGCCTGCGCGCCGATGATGTTCTGCCCGCCGGCCTTGTTTTCCACCCACACGGCCTGGCCCCACAGGGCAGACAAGCGCTCGGCGAGCAAGCGCGCGACCGCATCCGGCCCCGAGCCCGGCGGTTGGGACAGCACGAAACGCACCGGCCGCTCGGGCCAGGTCTGGGCCCGCACGAGCGCCGCCGGGTTCAGTGCCGCAGCGGTCAATCCAAGGGTGAAATGTCGGCGCCACATGGTCAGTCTCCTGTTGTTTGCACGGGTCGTGAGTACCACCGGCTCGCTTCGTCGAGCAATCGATTGACGCCGGCCAGATCGTCGGCCGTTCCGAAAACATAGTGATCCGGCCGCACGAGTGCCGCCCGGCAGCGCATGCGTTCGAACCACTGTGCCAGCACCCCATCCACCTCGTCGAGGTCCTCCAGCGCGTGCGCGTGCAACGCGGGCACGACGCCGGCGGGCGACGGCGCGACGTCCAGTGACCGGGTGAAGAGCCGCCAGCCCCGACCCAGCCGCTGGTCCATCCTCTCGACTTGCCCCGCCCCCTTCAGCCAGGCCTGCGGGAACAGCACACCGCGCCCCGGCGTGTCGGACGAGGCCAACACGCCGACCTCCAGGCGCGGCAAGACATCCTGACGCGCGGTGGGCGCGACCTGACCGCCGACCTCTTCCAGCAGCCGGGCGTCGCGCGCTCGGGCGCGCGCCTCGTCGCGCTCGCCGATCACCGCGCCTATGGCCTTCAGGCGCCTCGTCAACTCGCGCACATGGGCCTGGCGCTCGGATCCGTAGCTATCGAGCAGCGCATCCCCGGCCAGGCCGCGCAGAACCGCGTCCAGTTTCCAGGTCAGGTTGGCCACGTCGCGTATGCCCTGGCACATCCCCTGTCCGAGAAACGGAGGTTGCTGGTGCGCCGCGTCTGCGGCGATCAACACCCTGCCCTCGCGCCAGCGCTGCGCCACCAGCGCATGAAAGCGATAACTCGCCTGGCGCCAGAGCTGACCGTCCTCGGGCGTGATCCAGCGTTTCAGCAACGCCCAGGTGCCAGCCGGTGTGGCGGCCTGCGCAGGGTCCTCGCCGGGGCGCAGCGAGATCTCCCACCGGCGATGGCGGCCCGGCCCGATGATGTAAGTGCATGGGCGGTGAGGCTCGCAATACTGGACGCTGTGCCTGGGCAGCCTCGCCAGGCCCCGGTCGTTGGCCAGCACGTCGACCACCAACCACGGCTCGTCGAAGCCGAGGTCCTCCAGCGGCAAGCCGGCCCAGGCTCGCACGCGGCCGCTCGCGCCATCGCACCCGACCACGTATCGGGCGCGCACGCGGGCACCGTCGGCCAGGGTAATGGTCGCGCCCGTCTCGTCCTGCGCCAGCGCGACGACCTCGGCGCCGAGTTGCACCGTGGCGCCAGGCAGCTGCGCCACCACGGCGCGCAGGGCACGCTCCATCGACGGCTGGTCGAACACCACCGAGGGCGTCCAGGCCTGCGGGTAGGGCGGCGCCAGCATCGTCATGCGACGGATCAGTTGACCGTCGACGCCGTAGTAACAGCTGTCCGTGAACGGCTCGGTGTGGGCCGCCACGGCTTCGTCCAGACCCAGCTCCTGGAACACCCTCAGGATCTCGTGATCCAGCGCGATCGCGCGCGGCTTGTCGTAGACGTCAGCCAACCGGTCGCCGACCCACACCCGATGCCCCAGGCGTGCCAGCAGTGCCGCGGCCACGGACCCGCTGGGACCGAAGCCGACGATGGCGACATCACAGCGCACGTCGTCCATCACCTCAACGCCGTTCGTCATCGATCGGGTTGCGCAGCGTCCCGATATGCTCGATCTCCACCTCGACCGTGTCGCCGGCCTTCATCCACACCGGTGGCGTGCGCGCCTGGCCGACACCTGCCGGAGTGCCCATGATGATCGCGTCGCCCGGCTCGAGCGTGAGGCATTGCGAGAGCAGTGCAATGGTCTCGGCCACGCTGAAGATCATGTCGCGCGTGTTCGCGTCCTGCATCACCTGACCGTTCAGGCGGCTCTGGATCCTCAGGCCCGCAGCCCCCGGGGGCAACTCGTCGGCCGTGACCAGCACCGGTCCGAACCCGCCAGAGGCATCGAAGTTCTTGCCGATCGTCCACTGCGGAGTGCGTTTTTGGTAGTCACGCACGCTCATGTCGTTGAAGCAGCTATAGCCGAAGACATAGTCCAGCGCATCGTCGGCGACCGTGTGGCGCGGGACCGTGCGGCCGATCACGACGGCCAGCTCCGCCTCGTAGTCGAACTTGCTGGACACGACCGGCACCCGACCCACGGCACCATGGGCCAGCAGCGAGCTCTTGCCACGGAAGAAGAACCAGGGGTAATCGGGCTTGTCGCGCCCGCCCTCCTTGGCGTGATCAAAGTAGTTCAGCCCCAGGCACACGGTCTTGCCCGGCTCGGGGACCAGCGGCGCCAGTGTCAGACCCGACCACGGCAACCTGGCGCTGGTCGATGCGAGCGCCGCACGGGCAGCGCCTGACAGATCGACCCCGGACTGCAGGGCGGCGCGCAGCTCGCCCGGCACCTGCGGCTGCGCCGCGTGCAGATCGATGACGGCGTCGCCGTCGAGCACGCCCAGGCGAGGCAGTCCCTGGTGAACGAACGTGGTGTATCGCATGGATGCATGCCCTCAGACAGTGTCGATGAAATGCACCGCTCGCTGGGCCTGCTTCAGGCGCGCGCTCGGTGGTGCGGAGATGCCCCATTGGTCCACGCGCCCCGGCGGCCAGGTCCAGTCGCCGGGTCCACCGGCGCGGTGGGAGTCGTCGATCTGCTGGACGTCGCTGGTGTATTCGATGACCTCGCCGAACGGACCGACGAAGTAGTTGAACGCGTTGTCACCCGGGCCGTGGCGTCCCGGTCCCCATTCGATCGGATACCCGCGATCCTTCATCCGTCCGCCCCCGCGCATCACCGATTCCAGATCGGGCATCAGGAACGCAATGTGGTTGAGGGCGTCGTTGTCGGCGTCGCCCAACGCGATGCTGTGGTGATCGCGGTCACAGTTCAGGAACGCCATGATGCGCGTGCGATCGGCCAGCGTGAAGCCCAGCGCCTGCTCGAAATAGCGCTGTGTGGCCGTCACGTCGTGACTGTTGAGCACCACGTGGGCTAACCGCATGGGACGGTCTGGCGCGCTGCGCGCGTCGCCACGGCGGGCATCGCCATGCACGACCTCGATCAGCCGGCCGTCGGGGTCGCGAAGTGTCAGTGCCACGCCGCCGCCCGGGTCGTGGCATTCGTGCATCGGCGCGATCACGCGGCCGCCCGCTGCGACGCCGGCGGCCGCCACGGCGTGCAGCGCTTGGGCGGTGCGCGCCCTCAGCGTCACGCGGCGCAACGCGGTGCCTGCTGCGCCCTGATGCAGTGCCAGCACGAAGGTGTCCGCGCCGGTGCCCCGCAGGTACAGCACGGCGTCGCCGCGCGCGGCGACCTCCAGGTTCCATACACGTGTATAGAAATCTTCGGCCCGCGCGAGGTCGGGCACGTTCAGGGCCA
>Ga0182021_10009953_pt1 | contig 11277 bp, 10 predicted proteins | sample 612E3MmetaG_FD_120493 | JGI IMG/M metagenome (GOLD analysis project Ga0182021, IMG submission 120493) | Permafrost microbial communities from Stordalen Mire, Sweden - 612E3M metaG (Illumina Assembly) | ecosystem: Environmental > Terrestrial > Soil > Wetlands > Permafrost | place: Sweden...
CACATTTACACCCGGAATGAAATAAAAGATTAAAGTACAGACCATACCTATCAGTGCGCCAGCTATTGTTCTAGCCATTCATCTTACCCCCAATCTTAAGCAAATAGAAGTTCCGATAGAAGTCCCAATTTAATTATACGTAGATTTAATTTAATTTTTCTCAAATATATAGTTGCGCACTTAGAAACCTACTTCCGGGAAGGAAGAAGGCTGTTTTTGGATTTCCGCTTCCTTTTATTGAGTTCAAAATTCGAATTTATGTGGTCATTTTTAAGTTTTAGACCAAGAAGCGATGAGGCAAGTACGATGGAAATGCTGTTTGCGACAACTATTGTGGGATCATTGATCAGAATTCCATGAAACAACCACAGGATCATGCCTGAAGTCGAGCAAAGCAGCATCATAAGAGATACGTCTTTTGTGGATTTTGTAGTTAGGGCTTTTAGCAGCTGGGGAGCAAAAGCCATAGTTGTCAGTGCACCTGCAATATAACCGATCGTATAATCGATCATGAAAGTCATACTCTCCGGGAAATTTTAATAATTGAGAAAATCATCTTCGGCTCACCTGAAAGATACGATTTCCGAACTTTACTATTGACTTTACTATTAGCTCTGAAGGGGATCATAAACTATTAAAGAAATTACAAACTATTAAAGGAACAGAACCCTGATATAAGTGTACCCCCTAAAACTCTACGGGGATACAATTATGAAAGAAGATTGCCTTTTTTGCAAAATTATCTCAGGAAAAATTCCTTCATATAAGGTATATGAAGACGAAGCCGTTTTTGCATTTTTAGACAATAATCCAGCAAGCGAGGGGCATACACTGGTAGCTCCTAAAAAGCACTTTAGCAAGTTTACGGATATGAATGCAGAAGATGTTGCTTCGCTTTTTGAAGTTGCAAGGAAAATTACCGCTGCAGTTGAGAAGGCATCCCTGGCAGAGGGATCGAACATTGGCATCAACAATGGGGAAGCTGCCGGTCAGGAAATTCCCCATGTGCATGTGCATGTCATTCCGAGGAGAAAAGGAGATGGAGGAAGAGGGATAAAATCAATAGTATGGACCGAACCCGATACTACCAATCTGAAGGCAGTCGCAGAAAAGATCAGGAGAGCACTCTAAAGAGAACAACAGTTCGGAATAAGAATATCTGGTGTTTTTCAAATAGTGTTTTCAACATGAAGCAATGATATATTTTTAAATACTTAATCTTAGGGACAGGCAGCAGAACTGTTGTCAGGCCCTTCGTTTCTCGACTTAGGAGGTAGAATAGTGGCAGAAATCGAAATAGACGTCCGAGGGAAGACCTGCCCGTCCCCGCTTGTAGAATTCAGAAGGGCGCTCAAGAAAGCGACACCAGGGGATCTTGTGATTGTGAAGGGTACGCACCCTGCGTCTAAGAAAGAGATTCCTATGGCCTGCGAAGCAATGGGGCTCAAGGTACTGGAGATTAAAGATAATGAGGGAGGAAAAGAGTGGGAGATTAAAATCCAGAGATAAGGATGGAAAAGGAATCGGAATGGGAAAACTAAATTGTACTCAACTAATTTACACTCAACTAATTTACACTCAACTAATTTACACTCAACTAGATTATACTCGACTAAATTGCCGTTCTCAAAACTTAAATCCTAAAATACTTGAAACTCAATAAAGACTTGAGATTTTAACTATAAAATTAAGAATTTACAATTCAATTTGCAATTAAGAATTTACTATTCAATCTACAACTAAGAATTTACTACATAACCTGAGGAGGGAGAAAGATTTTCGAAAATGCGATTTACCTTGACAACGCTGCATGCACCCGATTGGACGAACGGGTACTTGAGGCAATGAAACCTTACTTTTTCGATACATATGCGGTAGCAACGTCTGAATTTGGTTATTCTATGGGTCTCGAGGCAAAAGAAGGACTCGAAACAGCCCGGAATGTCATCATTTCAAAACTCAATGCCGAACCTGATGAGGTAATTTTCACGTCTGGAGATGCGGAGTCAAGCAATACTGCTCTTAAAGGTGTAGCATGGGCTCTTAAAGAAAAGAAAGGCAAGCATATTATCGTCACCAAAATAGAAGATTTTCCTGTCCTGAACACGGCAAGAGACCTCCAGAAACAGGGTTTTGATGTGACTTTTCTTGATGTGGATGCTGAGGGGTTTGCAGATCTCGAAGGATTAAGAAAAGCGATCACAAAAGAGACTGTCCTTGTTTCGATTCAGCACGGAAACCAGGAAATAGGAACAGTTCAGGACCTTAAGGCTATCTCAGAAATTTGTGAAGAAAAAGATGTGCTCCTGCACACCGATGCTACCCACAGCTTTACCCGGCTTCCCCTCAGCGTGAAGGAACTGCCCATAGACCTGATCACCATGGCAGCGCATACCATTCACGGTCCGAGGGGGATAGGTGCTCTCTATATCCGGAAAGACACCCCGATAAGTAAATTCATGGATGGAGGTTTCCAGGAATTCAATCTGAGGGCTGGAGTGGAAAACATTCCCGGAGCTGTAGGCTTTGCAAAGGCTGTGAACCTTGTAACCGAAGAAGAAACCAGACAGCTTAAAGCTATGAGAGACCGGGTAATTGAGAAATCACTTTCCAATATCTCGGATGTTACCCTTAACGGAAGCCGAGAAAAACGCCTGCCTCAGAATGCAAACCTGACTTTCCATTATGTAGAAGGCGAATCCGTAACTCTGCATATGGACATGAGGGGCTTTGCAGTGAGTACAGGTTCAGCCTGTTTTAGCCGCTCCCTTGAAGCCAGCCATGTGATCAGGGGTATTGGAGGGGACCATGAGAGAGCCCATGGATCGGTGCGCTTTACTTTTGGACGCTACAATCGCATGGAAGATGCCGATGCTGCAATTGACGCGATGAGTGAAATTGTGACAAGACTCAGGGAAATAAGCCCCCTTGCAAGAAAATAACATGAAGAAAAGGTAAAAGAAATAAAAGATGGAGAGAGGCGAGATCATGAAGTTTCCTTACAGCGAAAAAGTACTTGAGCATTTCAAAAATCCGCACAACGTGGGAAAGATAGAGAATCCTGATGGAAAAGGCCTTGAAGGAAGTCCGGCCTGCGGGGATATGGTTGCAGTTTATATAAAGGTAAATCCGGAAACTAAGGTAATCGAGGATATAAAATTCGAATCCTATGGCTGCGCTTCAAACATTGCCACAGGATCGGTTATCACAGATATCGCGCGCGGAAGGACCATCGATGAGGCGAAGAAGATAACCTGGAAGCAGGCTTCCGAAGAACTTGGAGGGCTTCCCCCAATAAAAGCTCACTGCTCAGTACTTGCAGTTGAGGGCTTACGTGCCGCGATCCGCGACTATGAAGAAAAACACGGGCTTGTTACCGAAAAGGAGCCTACAACCGAAGAAGTTGTTAAAAAGAGGCTTAAGCACGTTATGAATCCACTAACGGGCCTTGATATTATCCGAACGAACCTCATCCTCAAAATAACTGTCGAAGACGGAGTAGTAAGAGTTGTCGTAGACTTGCCTGCAGACCATCAGTTTGCTCCGGCAATCAAGGAAGACATTCTAGAAAAACTGGGATCCTTGTGGGATATCAATAAAGTAGAGGTAGTATTTACGGCGTAAAGTGTATGCGAAAAGAGCAGATGTAGTATTTACAGCTCAACGAAAAGAGCAGATGTAGTATTTACAGCTTAAAGCGAGATGCGAAAAAAGTAGATTCGCATTTAGCGTAAATGTATAAATATAAAAGCCTGTGACTAAAAAAACAAAAATGCAGTTTTAAAAACAAAAGAGAGGAATTCTTTTCCTCTCAAAAGATTCATGCTCAAAAGATTCAGGCATCTAAATATTTTCAGGCCGGAACCTGTTCTTTATTTTCTCTATCCCAGTGACGGTGTTTTGCTATTGCAGCAATAAAGGAATTGTTAAAGGATCTGTTGTCGCTGTGCATGGCAGTCACAACACCTTTATCTGAAACCGCTTTGTCAGTAGATTCCTGCCCTGCATACTTTATATCGGGAAGGTTTGCAGCTTTAAGTAATTCGACTCCCGCGCCGGTCGCTCCAAGAGGTTTGCAGTGCCTGAATGCCTCATTGACGAAATGGATTGCATCCCCTTGCATCTTTAGAGCTTCTATATTTTCTTTGCCTCCCGGAATGTATATAGCATCATACAATACTGACGCTGTGGTGACAAAGCTTTTATCAACCTCGATTTCCTCTCCGCTTGAGCTCTTTAGCATCCCCTGGTGTTTAGAGATAATGTAGGCTTTTGCTCCACCAGCCTCTAAAGCCTTTTTCACCTGGCTGAGATCTTTGTGATCATACCCGTTCGCAGCAAGGATGGCAACTTTTCTGGTTTTAATGGTATCCTTCACCGTATGTTCCGAACGTTCCTGGCTGAGATTCGGAGACTCTTTTGTGACAGAAGATCCTCCTTTCCGGTCAGGGGCGGGGACACCTACTCCTTTTGCAATCTTGACTGCAAGATCCCCGTCCACGTTATTGAACAGGTCGACAACCGCCTTCCTTATATTTTTGTCATTGACTTTTCCGATCTCAAAATGAAATGCCTCTATAATGTGCTTCTTCTCTGGCTCCGACATACTGTTCCAGAATAATTTTGCCTGGCTGAAAAAGTCTTTAAACTTCTCACTGCGAGCGCGAATTTTTTTGCCCTCCACCTTTTCCATATAGTGGACGTATCCGCCTTCTTCTGCAGAAACCGGACGCGGAAGGTTTTCCCCTATAGTATTAGGGAAATAACTTGTTTTGCCTTTGTTTATCGTCATTAGGTGGTATCCTTCCCTCTGGTTATTGGCTACTGGCGCCAGCGGCCGGTTAATTGGAATTTCATGGAAATTCGGGCCACCCAGGCGGATTAGTTGAGTATCGATATATGAGAAAAGGCGCCCCTGAAGGAGCGGATCGTTGGAGAAATCGATCCCACGAACCACATTTCCCGGGCAGAATGCAACCTGCTCGGTTTCGGCAAAGAAATTGTCAGGGTTGCGGTTAAGTGTCATTTTACCTATCCAGCTGACTGGTACATCTTCTTCGGGCCAGACCTTTGTAGGATCGAGAATATCAAAGTCAAATTTAAACTCATCCTTTTCCTCAAGAATCTGCACACCAAACTCGTATTCAGGATAGTCCCCCATCTCAATTGCTTCCCAGAGGTCACGTCGGTTGAAATCTGGATCTTTTCCTGCTATCTTTTGAGTCTCATCCCAGACAAGAGAGTGAATGCCAAGCAGAGGTCTCCAGTGAAACTTTACAAATCTTCCCTCACCTTTCGCATTAACGAAACGGAACGTGTTAACCCCAAAACCCTGCATCATCCTGTAACTCCTTGGGATTGCCCGGTCCGACAGAGCCCACATCATCATATGTGCAGTCTCCGGGTGGCAAGTAACAAAGTCCCAGAGGGTGTCGTGGGCTGTCGATGCCTGAGGAATCTGGTTATCCTGTTCAGGTTTAACTGCATGAACAAAGTCCGGGAATTTGATAGCGTCCTGAATAAAAAAGACAGGGATATTGTTGCCAACAAGGTCGTAATTGCCTTCCTCGGTATAGAATTTTACTGCAAAACCCCTGACGTCCCTCACAGTATCTGCCGATCCTCTGAATCCCGCAACGGTAGAGAACCGTACAAAAACAGGTGTTTTTTTACCAGGGTCCTGCAGGAATTTCGCACTTGTATACTCAGTCATTGGCTTATAAACCTGGAAATATCCATGTGCTCCGGAGCCTCGGGCATGAACAATCCTTTCGGGAATTCGTTCATGGTCAAAATGTGTTATTTTCTCTCTGAAATGAAAGTCTTCAAGCAGGGTCGGTCCCCGTTCTCCTGCCTTGAGTGAGATATCGGTGTTGCTGACTCTAACCCCCTGATTTGTGGTCAGAAACTCACGTTCGGGATCTTCGCGAAACATTTCCAATTGTTCATCTTTGCTTTTTTCATCGATTATCCTCTTTTTCTCCATAAATGCAGTCACCTTTCCTGTCTTAGATCCTGTGGATTTTAAATGCTTGAAGTCCATAGTGTTGTTGTAAAAAATTCAGTCGGTATGGACCACTGCTATTTGATTCTGATGGACATACGGCGAGTATGCAAATAGTTCAATGTGAATTGCAATCATACCTGATGCATTATGATTTTGGACCCAGTCAAAAAAAAGTCTGAACAAAAATCCAAAAAATAGTTTTGATCCTTGTAGACCTTCTCTTTGAAATTCGGTTTACAACTCACAGATGAGTGTCTGTTCTGTATATCCACCCCCCCAATTCCAAAAGGTTCTATTATTATTTGAATCTTTTATAAAAACATGAGTTTATTTTAAAAGAAAAAATGAGTTTATTTTAAGAGAAAAACGGTAAGAATCAAAGTCCTGAGTTTTGTCGGATAACAAAAGGGTGAGGTACTGACAGAAGATTATCAGGAGTTTAGTACAGGACAAAGTTAAAGCTTAAAGAAGAGCAGAAACAAATTAAGACAGCACAAAACAATGAGAGTAAAATTTGGAGAGAGGCAATGACTGGTATGTTCACGGTTATTGCGAAAGGGGGGCTCTTCACCTTTCAGAGCAGGCAGAAACGCTTGAGAAACTTCTTCATCATGATACCAAATATCCCCCGGAAGAAAGGGATAGAGGAACTTCATAAGACTGCCAGACCCGGGGGCACTTTCTGTTATACGTTCTTCAAAGGGATAGCGGTAAAATAAGAGAGAAGAGGCCGGATTCAAAGAAGTAAATCATTTCAGACTGGATTCAAAGAAGTAAATCATTTGAACTGGATTCAAAGAAGTAAATCATTTGAACTGGATTCAAAGAATTAATCTCTTAATTGATTTCCACAAAAGAAAGGAATCACATCCTTCTGAACCTTATTTGTTGCTGTACTGATCTTTTATTTATTGCTGAAATTTATTTTGAATTTTGTCCCCTCGTTCCTTTCCAGCTCCAGGTGACCTTCTATTTGGTCTACAAGGACTCTTATTAGCTGGAGCCCCAGAGAATCGGTATTTTCGAAGTTTACCTCTTCCGGGATGCCTGGACCGTTATCAGCCACTATCAGAGTATACTGCAAATATCTTTCACTCTTGCTCCCATTTGTTCCCGAATCTGCAGGTTTTTCATACATTCCTTCATACACTTTCTCATGGCTCTCATTCCTATAGAGGCTTATAATAATTTCTCCGTCTTTTCGATTTAAGAAAGCGTATTTCAGGGAATTGGAAAACAGCTCATTTACTATAATTCCAAGAGGAATTGCTGTATCCATCCCTAAGTAGACCTGCTCAAGATTCAGCTTCAGGTTAATGCTTTCGTTTTTTACCGTATATGAACTTAGAAGATTTTCAGTCAGTTTCTGCAGGTAATTGGCAAAATCAAGCACAGCTATATCTCTGGATTTGTACAGCTCCTCATGAATCAGAGCCATACAGATTACGCGGTCCTGGCTTTCTTTAAAAGCTTTAAGAATATCTTTACTCTGAACGGCTTCTTTTTCATTAAACTTCTCTGCCTGGAGATCAAGCAGGGAGGAAATCACCTGAAGATTGTTTTTTATCCGGTGGTGAATTTCTTTGATGCGGGCTTCTTCCTGTTTTTTTAAGGTTTCTTCAATTATTTTGCGCCCGGTGATATCATGGACCCAGCCTTGAAATTTTCCCCTTTTTCCGGAGCTGTCAGGAACTTGTCGAATTCTTTCCCTTACCCATCTTATTTTCCCGTCCTTTCTCTGTATCCGGTATTCTATTTCCTCAGATACTTCAGGATTCGATGTGGCACATTCGGCTTTTTTATGGGCTACTGGTAAGCCGTTAGGCACAATAATATCAGCCCACTTTACACTGCCGGAAAGAAAGTCTTTATTAGTGTAACCTGTAATTTCTTCAACAGACCCATCCATAAATATCGGTAAAAGGTCTTTGTCAAGCTGAAACAGAATTCCACTGAAGTTTTGCATAAAGGAGAGATAATCTTGAGATCCGTATGGATATTTTTTTACGGCATTTTTTGCATGGGAGTCTCCTTTTACCCCAAACAGGTTGTAAATAAGATTTTGTTCATTTGTGAGAAAAGTTGCTTCCTGTTTCAGCACATCTTCTCTTTGCGTAAGTTTTCTGGAAAGTCTGCTGTAAGGTTCCTCATACTCTATTTCCACTACTGCTTTATATATAAGGCAGAAGGACAGCAATTTAATGAAGTGTCCCATTGCACTTGGAAATTCATCTAGGTGGCTGTAGATAATAAAGGGCACTTCGCCGCAAATTGCAAGAAGAATGGCTATTACAAGCAAGCTAAAGACTTTTTCGGCGAACATGCGTTTTTTTGCGTACAAAAGAATGAGAGAGCAAAAGAATAAAAATAAGACTACACATCCACTTATTTCTTCAAAAAAAGTAAACCCTGAGCCTTCAACATAACAGCTTGGAAAAACTTTTAAATATATTACTAAAATGAGAATACATGCCGTAATTACAGAATATACAGTTAATATCTTCCTGGCAAATCTGGAATTTTCGAGGAATGAGGAGTTACTCATTTCATTACTTTTTTTTCCTATCAAAAAAAGTGGAGCTATCAGAAAAGAAATGCTTTCTAGATATCGTGCAATTATCCAGAATTGAATGGAAGGATTCAGATCAAGTTCCGGAAGTGCTTCAATTCCACTAAAAACCAGAGTATGCAAAAGGTCAAAACTTGCAACGAAAAAACAAGAAATCCCGATAAAAACTAAATATCTGTTTAAGATGAAGCCTTTTGACTTCCATATTATAATAAAGGCAGTATATGCTGCCACTACACCAAATAATTCTACTAGACTGTGGAAAAGAAGATAATGTTTGAAACTAATTATACAGAGAAAAACAATTATAATTGCCAAGATAATTGAATCATCGGAGTTTGAACTAAATATTTCTTTTCCGTTTTCTAGTTTAATATATCTCATCGAGTGTATTATTTAATTCATTATATATCAAATTTTTTATTATGTTGTGGGTCGCGTAATGCTGATAGTGAATCTTATTTTAAAGATCGAAAGCGATTCAGGAGCATCAAAAAGCGAAAGGATTCTCAAAAGATGACTAAAAACAGTTACAAAATATTTTAAAACTGAAGGACTCTAAAAGGTGATCTGACTTTTAAGTCTGTTAGACCCTATCTACAGGATCAACACACAGGATTAAACACACAGGATTAACACACAGGATTAAACACGATACCAACACTTTCCCAAGGAAGTATATTGAAGAAGATATAGAATACAAGAAATATTCAATTTTCAAACAATTTTATAACTTCTTTTGTCCCTGTTTAACGCATGAATTAGATCGAAATCTATATAATCTGTCTTTAGTCTTTCGTGCTACCCATTTAAGTAAAGATCCATATCCTCTCCACTCGTTACTAGCCAGCTTGGGAGTTTGATCGCAAGATAGATTTTATCCCTATAACCGCCCAGTACCTTTCCGAGAAGAAATCCGCTCATACCTTATGGTAAAGGTAAGCAGTATCAATATAACTAACTCCATAATCAATTGCATAACGAACTATTCATACAGCTTTTGCTCATCTATTTGTGAATCGTCCCTCCCAATTGATGAAGCCGTATGGTACCGAGGCCCAGTATTGAAACTTCTTTATCTATTTGGCCGAGTTTCCCGATAATATCTACTTTTATTCCTCGAATGAAATATTGAAATCTCACCTTAATTCAGTTCTTACCATCCCTTTGTCAGCATGGCGATAATACTTTGCGAGATCAGCGACAGGTTGCAAGTTAATGAAAATTTATTCAGAAAAGAAAAGGACAGTATCTATAAAAGGAAATATCCAAGCAATGAGAGAATAATCCGAAACTGGAAGCAGAGACTTAAATATGAGAGAATGAAATCATAAGAGGTATTATATAAAAAGAGCTCAAACTTAGAAAGAAGGGGTTAGGAGAAGATATGAAATACCGTTTAATCAATTCCAGGCTTCATGTAGCATGTAGCAAAATATTTTAAAATATTTCTTTTAATTTAGATAATTCGAGGTCCAGAGTGAATACTATCTCGATTAATGGGAATAGGCGGAAATGACATTAACTGTAGAAAAAGCGGATTAACTGTAGAAAAATCTGCTTACACAAAATATCCACTCTTAACCTTCAGGAAGGTGTGTTTTTGAACCTGGGAACCTTGGGAACAGCCATTGTAATCTTCTTACTGCTCATTGCAGGAGCATTTCTGATCCGGATTTACTGGACAGATATTGTAACTGCTCCGGGAGAAAGCCTGAGGATTCTCAGTGAAACCAGGATACATAACTTTATTCCAGCATTATTAGCATACCTGCTGAGCGTATACTTATTCGCAGTCCACTGGCAGCAGGTTCTCAGTTATATTGATTACGATCTTAAGGCCACGGATCTTGTTCTCATTGTTAACGGAGGAATATTTGCAAATGATTTGACTCCGGCAAGCAGGACAGGAGGCGAGCCTTTTCGAATATTTTGGGTTCGCAAGCGATTTGGGATAAGCTATACTAACGCCTTCAGATCAATTCTCTTCGAAAGGCTTGTTGAAGCAATTCCTATTTGCATGCTATTAATTTTCGTTGTATACTCATTCCCCTCGCTAGAGATAATATTCTTACCTTTAAAAAATAGCCTTACTTTAAGCTCAACTTATTTACTGCTTTTAGGGCTCTTCGCAGCAGGATTAACAATATGGCTTTTCAGAGCAAAGCTTTCTTCACCTATTTACCGTGTGAAGAGGCACTGGAGACAGCTTCACGAACCTTTTATTGCCGTGCTACTCTTATCCGGAGTCCGGGTCCTCGATATAATACGTTACAAACTGATTGCTTTAGCTCCAAACCTTCCCCTGTCTCTGCATTTGATTGCAGCAGTCTCCATTTTGTATCCGGTGCCTGGAAGCCTTCCAATAATTCCAGGCGGCCCTGGAATAGTTAAAGGAGGTCTGATTTCTAACCTTCCCTATTTCGGGTTACCTCTCGCTTCAGCTAGTAGCTTCGTCTTTCTCGAACGTTTTATCTCCTTTGGGCTTAGCAGCGTGATAGAATTTTTCTATCTTTTATATGGGGGTTTAAGATATGGAAAAGCGCAAAATTGCACTGATCAGTGACTGGTATTTTCCAAAAGTAGGAGGGATCGAGTATTCCATGCATGCCCTTGCAAAAACGCTTGCCATGCATGGTCACGAAGTGAGTATTATTACAAGGAGCTATCCGGGAGTCCCTGAATATTGTATTAGAGACGG
>Ga0182021_10009954_pt1 | contig 11277 bp, 8 predicted proteins | sample 612E3MmetaG_FD_120493 | JGI IMG/M metagenome (GOLD analysis project Ga0182021, IMG submission 120493) | Permafrost microbial communities from Stordalen Mire, Sweden - 612E3M metaG (Illumina Assembly) | ecosystem: Environmental > Terrestrial > Soil > Wetlands > Permafrost | place: Sweden...
AAACGCAAAAAACCAGGGTCATGAGACCAAGCAGGCCGGTCGCAAACCACTTCATGTTGTTGACGCCATCGATGGAGAAAAGGCCATTTGACATCATTGCCTCCAGACTTGATGTCGACACTATCCGCGGTTGGCCAATCAGCAGGCAGCAGGAGGAGTCCAACCTCTCCTTTCTCGACAAATTCCTGTATCAGGCCGGCCAGCTTTTCTCCGACGCCCTTAAGTCCCGAAAGACCTGCCGCACCTTTTTCCCGAATGAGAGTTGCCAGTGATTGTCGTACGCTTGAAACAGATGAGGCTGCCGTGCGGTAACTGCGGACACGGAACGGGTTCTCTTCTTTCGCATCCAGCAAGTCGGCTATGTGATTCAGGAGAGCGGCTATCTCTTCGTTTGTGGGTGGCTTACTCGGCATAGGCATCGTTGCTATCGTTTGCTAGTTCAACCCAATCATACGCCAGATGAGAAGCAGGAGAGCTGCACCTACAATTGACATAATAAAACCGGCCGGATGGAACTTCGCTCCTTCAACAGGCTTCTTGATCAAGGCACCAATATATCCTCCAACGAACGAACCGAGAATCCCAATGATGGTGGTAGCAATTAGACCCATGTGATCGGCGCCGGGCAGAAGTGCCCGAGCAATCAGGCCGACAACAAAACCAACTATCGCAGCCCAAATCCAATGGAAAACGTTCATTTCCCCTCCTTTTTAGCTATCGGGCACAGTATATCGAATGAAAGCACCTGAATCAAGACCAGCAATACGGCCAAAAACTCTCATGCAAATTGGCACAGAAACGGGGAGCACGAGGTGGCAATGATGTGCTTAAGCGTCATCCTCCCCACCAGCTCGTTCTCCTCCGCAAGCAAGACTCGAGTTGAAGGCGGGCGTGGTCGTCGTCGTTACGCCGGCCCTCATGCGAGACAAGCCACATACCGGAGAAACGAGCTTCGGTGAGTATAGTCTGGCTGAGTGAAGGATCAGACAGGGTAGACTCCTACGGACGTCACAGCCCCTCCGGCAATTCATCGGCTCGTCTCCGAACGATGTCATCGATGAATGTCTTCATTTTCTCGAAGTGGCTTCCCCGACAGTGGAGCCTTCACTCACCGGATGGATGAACCGGACCTGCCGCCGTCCATCCGGCAGATGCTCATTCAGCTCGGCATAGAACCGGAATGACACTGCGGTCACACAGCGCCTCCTTCCGGCTGAGGAATCTCAGCGGCATCCCCCGGGGGGACCTCCTCTCCGTCCGGGCATTGATGTGACTGCCTTTTCTCAGCTTTTCTTCCTGGTGATCACTGATGCCTCAGGCATCAGCTGATCCACGTTGGTGCCCCCGCAATGCACGCACTTCGGGTGTACGGTCTTGTCGTGCTCACTGAGGGTCAGATGGATGGAAAAGGTCTTCCCACAATCATGGCACCGATACTCGTAGTCGGGCATGGCCGTTTCTCCTTTCCAAAACGTCGGGGTCCAGCAACCGATGTCGGATACATGACAGAAGCCGCAATCGTTGACCTGTGTCTGCCTTAGAGAGCTCGGAGTGCGACTGGAGGCAAGAAGCAGGTGCGGCCTCAGGTCTCACGCGGAAACCGCTTTCGACCTACACACCACAGAATGCAACATACCCCAGAGAACATCCAATGTCAAAGAGACCCATAGGAAGCCAAGTCGAGAAATCAATGCTCTATCTAATAATAGTTGCAGAGTGGGACGGTTGCGAAATAAGCGGAGCCGGACCTTATCCTGCTGGGCTCATTCTCTCATCCGCTGCCTTGGGATTCCGTATCGCGCTGTCCAGCATGTTTCGGATACTTGTTAAACTCCTGCTGCGAATCATGAAATTCGACGCGCGCCAAAGAGAAAGGAAAGAGCCATCCCATCTCTGATGTGGCTCCTTTTCCTTCGATGACTGGGTTTCCCCGGGCAGATTTCGAGCTCGGGGACAGCATTGGCCATTGATATTCTTTATCAAGTTCCAGAGAAACAGTGCGGGGGCCGTCACGGGTCTCCATGTCGAGCAATTCCAAGGAGGGCTTGACCTGATCAAGGAAAACTAGTGCCGTTCCAAGTTACAGACCTGTGCTAATGTATCTGAGACCCGAGTCCACCAGCAGGGTGACGACTGTTGCCAACACCCCGCACAGGGGAGATTCTGTCCCAGGGGATCTGCCGCTGGTTCATTTGTACGAATAAAGGGAGATCTTTTGAATGCCTATCTTCTCCCTTCGCAATTTCAGCCCCGTCCCATCGAAGGTACTCGCAAACACTTCATCGCCATTCAGCCTTCTCTCAGGCACCCATGTGCCCTCATGAAACGTTCCCTCGTCCACTGCCTTTACACCTATGCGCACGGAAGCATCCCTTGGAAAGAAGAACACATCGAGCGCCTTGCCAGCTGCGATGAATTCTTGAGGACCCGATTGAATGATAAGACCTCCGGCGACTGCGGGGATGTGTGGTTCGGCAAGCCTCGCTTCGATAGCATAGTCTCCCAACTCGAACCGCTGGACCGGCGAAACGGTGTCCACCAGCATCCCTTTCATCGTTCCCATCCCCTGGTTGGCGAGAATCACGGGCGACAATGTTCGAAGGACTGCATAACTCTCGTCCAGGGGGTCGTTCTCTGCATTCCGAGCGTCATCAATGCCGAAGGGGGCAAAACATCCGGCATCGAATTGTCCGAACGCATACAATGCCCGCGCAGCACCCAGTTCCCCGCCTCGTGTTTCCGGTATAAACAGTGGATTGTTGCCTCTTGTATATTCCTGACACACCCATGTGAATTCATCCATATAGATGTCTGGAGCTATGAAATCGATCGATGGTGCAGCAGCCCGCCATACATCGAGTACCTGTGGCAACGGCCCTCCTGATGGATATCGTCCTGGCCAATAACTGTACGGTTGCTTCAGCCATGCATTCACGTACATCGGCAGTCGATATTCCTTCTTGCCGGCGGCCCCAATCTTCTCTACATACCTCGCGTAATTCCATGCAGAAAAGAGTTCCTCGGTATAGTAGGAGTAGAACTGCCAGTTCTCCCGTTCAGGCCTGAATTCGCTCTTCCCGAAGACTTCTTCCCATGAGCCGGAAGTTTTGAATCCATTCGCTCCCCAGACTTTGAAGAGCTCGGGGAACAGCCCGTTCTTGTGTTTTACGAGGTAGTCCATCAACACCTCTGGAACAGGGCCATGGTATGAGGCATTCGCAGCGGGACCGAAATCCCTCCTCGCGTTCCCGGGGGTTCTTCCCATATGATCGAGTACACCCATTTCATTCTCAACTTGTATCATGGCAACGGTCTGGTTCTTGCCGTCGATTTCTTTCAGGTGACGCATCAGCGCCCCGAATGCCCTGGCATCCGCTTCACACGAGGCGACTCCAAATGTCGAGAGGATTTCCAGCGGTTTCCCGAATTCGTCCTGAGCCCTGAGATACTTCGAAGAGTTTTCTTTCACCCAGGACGGTATGTACACAGAGCCTGCATTTTTCCAGCTGCCAAACCATATCAGCACCAACGCAAGGTGTGCCGCTCTTGCCCCCTCAATCTCACTGTCGACAAGGGTAAAATCATACTTTCCCTCAGCGGGTTCGAGGAGTTCCCATGAAACCGTCGCAATGACAGAGTTCAGGTTCTTCTTCGCCATCCTCGCCCAAACCGGTTTCATGTATTCAATTCCGCCGCATGTGGAGTTGTGCAGCTCCCCCGCGATCAGGAGGAGCGGGTTCCCTCTCACGACAAGTCGTGTCGCCGTGCCATGTCTTTCCAGATGGGGAATTTGCTCGGCATTGTCTTGTGACCCTTTGTTTGAACGGCTGTTTTCGGATTGGCTGAAACCGATTACCGCCGACACGAAAAGCAGGAGAACGACGATCCGGCCAAGATTCATCATCTTTTTTCCTCTTCTGGTGTGCTTCATCCGGGGAATACCCTCGGCCGGGCTGGCCCGTGTCAGCCCCGCCGGTGTGCGAAGCAGGTATTGTGGCTGACCTTTCCGACTGCTCCTTTCACACATGCTCTTACCTCATCCGGTGATAACGTCTTCATATGACAAGACCTCTTCCTTTGATGGAGCTTTTACTCAACAACCCCTTTTTTCAGGATGATGTTGGCATACAATGCGATTTCACTCGTTGCAACCACCGCATATGCCCTTTTCGCTCGCTCGTAAAATGCAAACCGTTCGATGTTTTCCATACTGTTCTTCCTGTTAGGGAATTTCTGGATGATTTGTCGATATGTCTCCCAGATTGTCGGCACATAGGGATCGCCCGGCACGACTTGCATGAGGGCTACAGGATGATCGACATAAGGGTCGAGAGGGAATAATGTCAAGACCGCCTCCAGCAGTTCCGGGACGTTGTTGCCATCGCTCCGGACCAAACGCTGGGCGATTGAAGCGGCAGGAAAATTGCCGTCGGCAATGACCAGTTCGTCGCCGTGGCCCATTTCCATGAGGATTTTCAGAAGTTCGGGAGAGATTATCGATGGTATTCCCTTGAGCATACGTTGCTCCTTTCAGAAATTCGGTTTCCTGGATGGATGCAATTGTTCAGAGCACACTGGACCGGTCGTATGCAACTCAAGGGCATCGGACCTATAGCAGGAGTCGAAGATTCCGGTCCCGACTCAGCCGCAACGATGCTCCAGCAAGATCGTTTGTATGGAGGCGGCGCCAGCATCAGCGCCGGTCATTTACGGCCATCGGGTTCAAATTCCAGAACCACAGAGTTCATACAGTAACGCTTTCCTGTCGGCGGTGGACCATCATCGAACAGATGCCCGAGATGCGCCTCACATCTGCCACACAAGACTTCAGTCCTGAACATCTCATGGGAATCATCATCCCGATAGATGACCGCATTCGGGCGAAGCGTTTCGAAAAAGCTGGGCCAGCCGCACGTGCTTGCGAATTTGGCGTCAGAGCGAAAGAGGGCGTTCCCACAGGCAGCACAATAATAAGTGCCAACTCCCTCATAGTCCCAGTACTTGCCGGTGAAGGCCTCTTCTGTGGACTTTCCCCGTGCGACGACATAGACACTCTCCGGCAACACCTTCTTCCATACCGAATCGGGAAGGTGTAGTGCTGTCGTGTCTGTTCGTGAGTAATAGGGATTTTCCGGATGCTGGCTCAGGATCATTGGGCTCACCTCCGACTTGTTCTGACAGCTCATCAACGCCAATGAAGCCACAATCAACCAGAACGACCATTGCCTCATCGCACCACCTCGGATATAGGCAACCACAGGAATTCTTTCACCTCCACAACGATTCACAGGTCAAGAGCACCACTCAGGAGCCGGCCAACAGGGTGGCACATCATTAAAACTCAGCTCTTACATTCGCAGTTCCATTGAAATCTTCTACCAGGATCGATTCCGTAACGGAATCATATGACCCTCCGGTTACTCTGACCGCTTTCTTCCCTTCGGGATGAGGGAGACGAATGATCACATGTTGAGGTTTGAACCTGGAATTGCAGGAGATGGCCGCTTCAATATATCCGGATTTAGGTTCGGCATGCACCTGAACAGAGACAGGACCAAAGTAGCTGTTCACATCCTTCAGGGTAATCCGCTTGCCATCTTCCATCCAATTGCGTGGAATTCCGGGCAGTAGTTTCAGGGTCTGCCCCTCCTCAAGATATAACATCCACCTCGTTTCCATCAGGAACCAACCTTGTTCATGCGTTTTGTGGGGAGTAACCTGGAAGACATGCTCCCAGAACGTGTAGGTTTCCCGATCAGCAAGAGCCGACACATTGTTGAAGTATGTTTTCAGGAATGGTCTTACCAGGCCAAGTTTTAGCTGCACCCAATCATGACGGCTGTAATAGGGTTGGCTGAATGCCGAATTGCGTTCATAGAACAATTCACTGTGATAGTCCAGCATCATTCTTGAAACCTGCTCATCAGGTGCAATCACTTCACAGAAGACAAGATAGAGCGGACCCAATAAGACATCGGGTGTCGTAACGGTTCCATGAGAAAAAAATGGGTCAGATTTGATATGCAACGCCCTCGGGCCAATTGCCTCAGTCCAGGGTGGCACAGTAGGAGACCATCTGCCATCGCCAAGAGGGACAACCGGCGAATTGGAGATGCTCGTCATCAAGGAGACGCGGATGTCGCGCTTCCATGCCTCGGCTTCCTGGGCTAATCTCCTTGATTGATCACTATCCACATCCTTGAGCATTTCTGCCACTCGGCTGATTCCCAGATAGGCATAGGCGTTAAGCATATACTGATGGAAAGGATCTTCAGGATCAGCAACTTTCCCTGCGATCATTCCATAGCCCTTTCCGTTCAGTTCCGGCCTTTTATAGTCCGCTCTCCATCGGAGCAAGAAGTCGCTTGCTTTCAGTAGTTTTGGTTCGACCAGTCTTACCCACTCCTTATCTTTTGTATAGCGAACGTACTCACCCATGCTCCATAATGCAGCACCGGTTTCCACCATATACCCCCCGAAATTCTGAATCATCCCATCGTCGTGCTGCTTGTCAAGGAAGAACATCAAGGACCTGCGGGCAATATCGGGCAGTCCCATGGAATTATAGAACTGGATGATTGGGGAACTTTCGGTGCCGATAGGAGAATAGATTCCGATCGTAGGGGCCAGGGTGCCGTCAGGTTCATTTCCATAGGTAATCATGTCCAGCTGCAACAGTCCTGCCTGAATCATTTCATTGATTCTTTGGTCAGGAACACTTATCCGGGCAGCTTTATCCAATTTCTCGTTCCAGAACCTCTTGCATTCATTGCATCTTGCGTCAAACGATTGTTTTGACAAACCCGCCGCTCTCTCCTTCGAGATGGGGACGTGAGGCACAAGGAATTCGAATATCGCTCTCTCGCCGGGTTTCACCAGTACGGCGATCTCTTCGTCATGTAAAGGACGCCCATTTAATCTGGAGATTCCAAAGACGCTGCCGGAGGAGAAGGCAGAAAACCCGGTTTCCCTGTTCAAGGAATAGTCAATCTTCATCCACGATCCTACCTTGGGCCGCACTGTCTTGAACCAGGCATAACGCGGGACTGCGGCCCTATTGATTGCCTCACTACGATAGTATAGGACGGTGGCTTCGGTTCTGTTCTTTTCTGCCTCGAGCCTTGGCTTTGCCTGTTCTTCCTGTTCCTTCGTGAGCATATGTCCAACGCTGCTCTCATCTGCCACCAACCAGTCGGTGCCGATGAGTGTTCGAGCGGTCAAAGGAGAGTATTCCAGAGACACAAAGGCGGTAGAGCGATATTCAACATCGTCATCAGTCAATGTAGTATGGAGAATAGGAAGCACCCCATCCTCCAATCTTCGGGAAGTCGCTACTGCAACGCCCTGTCCACGGCCCACCATATAAGCGTATTCAACCGTACTGTTTTCAAATTCAGGCAGTCGAACAGGAGCAGATGAGTTGCGAGGCGTGATCATATTCATTTCACTATTCGGATACGCGCGGTTATCCGATAGTTCGAAGATGCGCATATCCCGGCTCAGTCCCAGCCAGGTGGGACAAGGTTGATTTCGAGTAAGAATGGCGGCAGAGTCAAACGATTCTTCCGGTTCATTCTCGATGTGCTGCAACTTGGTTCTCAGGTTGCGGCTCTTCAGCGCCGATTCAATCTGATTGTAGGAGCGCATGTCATCTGAGGCCGTTACTATAACATGATATTCCGGAATATAAATCGGGTACTCTTTGGTAACATCTCTGAGAAAGAAGGAAAATGGATGCTGATCGGTTCTGACAGCAACGATAGTGGGGTCACTGCCCGTGTTATTCTTTACATCGGTCAATGACGCCAGGAGGCGAAGATTATCGTTAGAGTCAAATTCAAATGCATTTCGTTTGACTTCTCCTTTTCCCTGGACAATTTCGATCTTGAGCAGCTTTCCGTTCAAGACCTCAATCGTCCCCCTGGATTGGACATTTTGCCATTCAATGACAACTTGTCGATTGTTGAGAGTGTCAGCGGGTTGACAGAAGTTCTTGGGTGGGCTTATTGTCCAAATCAATGCCCCTGTCAGTAGGAATCTCAGAGTTCGCATGTCTTCTTAACAGTTTTAAGTTTCGTGAATTGCCACCGCCAGAGGCGGAGGCGTAGATTGCGGTTCCGCTGACAAGGACCTGACGATCTCTATCACCTGCGGAACCCTATCTCATCCAGCAGAATCACTCCTTTCCTGGACCTGTCGAACCGGAAGACTACTGAACCAATCTTCGCGGCGTCGAACCTGCCATTCTTCTTCAAGAGAAGAGAAGCGGGGATCTCTACGGTCTGGAGCACAGGCTCGCTCGGAGATCTGAAATTCTCTTCAAAGGGACCGAATCTGGTGAACCGGGCTTTCAACGGTGGCATAAGGGGAAGGACTTCACCGAGCGGAATCGAAGCGGTCTGCCCATCCAGATCCAGAACTTCAACGGTGAAATTGATGGGTGTCCGAGGCTTTGAACCCTCATCCTTCTTCTGCTCTCCCTCTTTCCCGGATCCCTTTTTGTCGTCTCCTTTCTTTGCGATCTTGGTCGTATCGGGCGGCTGCTCCTCATCTGACTTTTCTAGACTGTCGGGCTTTGCCGGCTCTTCATCGACTTCAGCAACGGAGAATGTCAACACGGAGGAGGCGTCGAGTTTCCATGCTGCGGCAAGACCGGTGGGAAGCGTAATACTGTAACGCGCGGGCTTCATCCCCCGGAGCGTGTCCGCACCGGAGCTGTCGAGCGCGGCCGACGGTGTGGCCGTTCGAGCGCTGTCCGTTCTCGACGAATCTGCATCCTCGTACCTCCATCCAAGGCATACGACCTGGTTCTCTCTCCTGGGGTCACCGCCCCGAAGGCCGAGGTCCTTCTCCCGCCAGGTCGCAAGCCCTTCGCCTGTCACGACGCCGCCGCTGACCGTGGTCGTTGTCACGTCGATATCTTCGCTGAAATCGCATACATACCGAGTACGCGAATCTTCGAAGCGGCTGATGTAGAGTGTCTTCGGAAGCCATGATGCGCCGGTCCGCCAATTGCGGAAGAGCGGCAGGTAGGCCCTGTTCTCTTTCAACGTCGCCTCGAGAAATGCACTGATGTAAACCCGTGCGATCCGGCGTTGTTCCTCCCCCGCAAGAAGGGCCTTCGTATTCAGGATATATGCCTGCGGTAACCCCCAGTCCCTATTCGCCCAGACGGTATTGAACTGCCCATGGTTGGCGCGGTATATGTAGAGAGAGGTTTTGAAACAATACGGATCCCCCGTGAACTCGACGCGTTTGTATTGCCGGTCTCCTGAGAAGAAGAACACGTCCGCGTCGTGAGAGCCTTGCAGCAGAAGATAGTTGATGTTCTTCATTGGCGTGCTCTGATCCGCCGGCCTGTACTGCCCGTCGATGGGAGCAATGCCGACAACGGATCGGATTTTGAAGCCATAGTCGAATTTCACACGTGCATCGTCAGGATACCGTGAGAGCCCGTTAAAGGCAGCCGCAACGGATACCGCCTCGCCGCCTCGCGAATGGCCGATCAGGGAGATCCGGTCCATATCCACTTTCCGGCAGAAGGGATTCGACGTGTCAGCGTTCCACCCCCGCCATACCCTTAAGTGCTCGAGCAACACCCATGCCCGCGCGTCGTTTTCGGTATCGTAGTTCTGGGACCAGTCACCGTTCAGGAAGTTCTCGTCTACCGACACGAAGATGAATCCGCGGCTGGCGAGCAGTTCACCGAGATATGCATACCCGGGATCCGAGTAGTCACGCATGAGATGATTGCCGTGGACGATCAGGACCAGGGGAAAGCACCCATCTCCTGCCGGATACCAGACACGGCCGTTCAGCGGGAATCTTCTTCGATCGAATCCCCAGTAACGTTTGCGCAACGGACTAAGCCATCCATCAAGCTTGTTGACAAACGGCTTTCCGTCGACGGTTTTCGTCTTGATCTGTGCGTTCGCTCCGAATTCATCGCGGCGGTCGTCCCCGCTTCCGTAGGTCAGAGTTCTTACTTCATACCTCCCCGGCCGGGACGGGTCGGGAGCATCGAGCGTGTCCGGGGAGGTAAAGTATTTTTCCTCCACCTTGACCAGACCCTCTTCCGTACCCGGCTGACCTGTCCAAACGACGAAGCCGACTACGGCAAGGATCGAGAAGAAGAGCACGAGACTTACGGAAATCTGCTTTGTCCTGGGAGCTGTCTTGAACGCTGCCGCGGTGATCACCCCAACTGCCCCTCCAATGAGAGCCCCCACGAGTGTTATTCCCGCAGAAAAGGGGAGTACTTTCGGCGGTGAAGAGCCGAGAAACATCGTCAGACCTGCGACTGCACCCAGGAGCAGACCTCCCCAAAGCCGGGGAATCTTGGAAAGAAGGATCAGCAGGAGCGAGACACTCAGGCCTACGAGGGCGATCGCAACAACACCGATTGTCGCTCCCATGAGCACATCAAAGACGATTCCCCATCCTGTGCGAAGGATTAACGCGCCGGCATAGCCGAAAAGGAGCGCCGTGGTCACAAACACACCGACGGTCGCACCTTGCCTGGCCCTCCGACCGGGAACCAACCTTCGAAGCCAGGACATTACCCACAAGAAACTCCGCTTCATAAGCGGCCAGGGTTTCTTGATGTGGATGGTGAGCCGCTGGACTATTGACATGATGGGATTCCCTTCGAGACCAGTAGGGGCCGGACGATGGCCGAATTCACATTGTGAAGGTGGATTGTCTACGCAGGGCAGCAGGGCCGGATGCAGACCAGCGTCATGACGACCATACAAACTGGCCGACGGCAAGGTGGCAATTCGATCATTCGCATCCCGGTTGAATTGCTCAGATGCCTTTCTGGTGATGCGGCAACTTACGGCAGGTTTTACCGGGAATCAACTCTCCGTGCACCTTCCCTGACGGGTACCTGCGAACAGCGGGCCTTTCATGGTGAAAGGCAGAAAGCCCCCGGGAGCCGTGGCTAGAGTTCATCCCAGAATCGGACCTGGAACGACCACTGTGAGGAGTGGGGATTCACAGCGATGGAACGACGCTTGAACACACAAAAGGCAGTATAGAAGTGTATGCTTCCGCCTTTTTGTCCGCTTCAGATGGCAGAGCCATTTTCGAAATGCTCAGGGCTGCCCTCAAGAAGCAGTGCCTGCCGATGGTCTGCACTGAAGACTCGGATCGTTGGGTGATAATGGTGAAGCAGAGACTTGACATTGTCTGACAATAACTATATCCTGCTTCGTCTTTTGCACCTGTTCTTAACCGTCACCACCGCTGACTTTCCAATCTCGTTCACTTGCCGAG
>Ga0182021_10009955_pt1 | contig 11276 bp, 7 predicted proteins | sample 612E3MmetaG_FD_120493 | JGI IMG/M metagenome (GOLD analysis project Ga0182021, IMG submission 120493) | Permafrost microbial communities from Stordalen Mire, Sweden - 612E3M metaG (Illumina Assembly) | ecosystem: Environmental > Terrestrial > Soil > Wetlands > Permafrost | place: Sweden...
ATATGGAGGCGGAGCCAGACAGACAATATGCATGGGGGGGTTGCGAGTGATTGCCCAAATCGTGAGCGTTCGCCTTATACCGGAGATGGACAGGTTTCGTGCGTAACGGTGATGCATAATTTCAATGCCGGGGCATTTTATAATAAATGGATACATGATATTATTAGTGCCCAGGAAGTAAAGACAGGCTACGTACCTAACGGTGCTCCATGGCAGCCTGGTTGCGGTGGTGGAGTGGCATGGGGAGCGGCAATTAGTATTATGCCATGGGAGTTTTATCTCCATTACGGAGACACAGACATTCTCAGGGACAGCTATGAGGCCATGAAAGGTTATGTAAAATACATGCTTACCTGGACTGATAAAGAAGGGATAATGTATTCACAGGTTATAGGTCCCAATGGTAAACCAAACAGGTGGATGAACCTGGGAGACTGGTCACAGCCTTATGAATTACCTCCCGATAATATGGTCCATACTTTTTATCTGTGGAGGTGTGCCGATATCACTTCAATGGTAGCAAATGTGCTTGGAAATCCTGCTGAATCAGAAAAATATGCAGCCATTGCTGAAAGAACAAAAGAAGCGTTTCATAAAGAGTTTTATAATGAAGAAAAAAGAAGCTACGGAAGGTTCGGGGGAAATATATTTGCTCTTAAGATGGGTGTCCCTGATGATCAGAAGGCAAGTGTTATTTCCGCTCTGAAAGCCGACATTGTGGCAAATGGTGGTCATCTCGATACCGGTATATTTGGAACACAATTCTTTTTTGAGGTACTGACTGACAATGGGTTAAATGATCTAGCATATGAAGCAATGAATCAGAAAACATTTCCCGGCTACGGATACTGGATTGAACAGGGAGCAACCACCACATGGGAAGGTTGGAAGGACCCCGGTTCAGGAAATCATCCCATGTTTGGTGGCGGTCTTGTCTGGCTGTACAGGAAACTTGCAGGCATGAATGCTGATCCAAAGAATGCTGGCTACCGGCACATTATATTCAAACCATATCCTGTAAACGATGTTACTTTTGCAAAATATTCAAACCTTACGCCATACGGCATTTGCAGTATCGACTGGAAGAAGAATAAAAATAGTTTTACTATGATTGTTGAAGTGCCGGTCGGATCAACAGCAATGGTATATGTACCCACAAAAAACCGGGATGCCGTTCTTGAAGGCGGAAAGGAAATTAAAGAAAATTCGGGGATCATTGTCAGTAAAATGGAAAATGGGTATGCTGTTTTTAATGTGGGATCGGGTAAATATGAGTTTGAAAGCAAGATAACCGAATAAGGGAATTTTTTTGTCAAAAACAAGGTTGAACTGCTTCCTTATTAAGTAAATTCATCTTTTTTTAATAAAGATATATTATACAGAAAAATCATTTTTACTATAATATATTCATAAACTCCCTTAAATTTGCGCCGAAAATTCTCATTTCAGGCGTAAATTGTAATAAATTGAAAAGTAGCAAACCGAAATTTAACAGGATTGCAATTAAGGTTGGCAGCAATGTAATAACCCAACCTGACGGATCACTGAACAGCTGGAGGATCTCCAGGATAGTTCAGGAAGTAGCTATTCTGTCCAAACAGGGTACAGAAGTAGTTCTGATTTCTTCGGGAGCAGTTGCAGCCGGCCGTGGAGATGTTCCTTATTCATGTAAAACAAACATTATTGCTGAAAAGCAGGTTCTTGCTTCCATCGGTCAGGTCAAGCTGATGGCAAGCTACCAGTTCCTTTTCGGTAAATATGGCATGCAGGCAGGACAGGTTCTTGCAACCAAAGAAAGCTTTATTGACCGCATGCACATCTTAATATGAAAAACTGTATTTCTGCAATGCTTGAAAATAATGTTTTACCTGTTGTAAATGAAAATGATGCAATTTCAATAAATGAATTGATGTTCACAGATAATGATGAATTATCAGGTCTTATTTCCTCTTTAATGGATTGTGAGGCATTGATCATTCTTTCAAATGTGGATGGCATTTATACTGGAGAACCGGGATCAGAAGGTTCAGAACTTATTACTAAGATAAATGAAAATACGGCAGATATTAAAAATTATATCACCGATTCAAAATCAGGATTAGGCAGAGGAGGGATGCATACCAAATATTTGACCGCAAGGAAAATTTCCTCAAATGGTATAGATGTTTTCATTGCAAATGGGAACCGCGATTCCATAATAACTGATATCATCCGCGGGAAAGATGTCCCATGTACTCATTTCATTGGTAGTACAAGAAAAAAAACCGGTGTAAAAAAATGGTTGTCTCATTCCGGGACTTTTGCAAAAGGCGCGGTAATAATAAACATCGGAGCAAAGGAAGCTCTTCTCGGGCAAAAAGCCTCCAGCCTCCTTATGGTCGGAATAACTGGTGTGGAAGGGTTCTTTAAAAGCGGAGACATTGTACGGATACTCGATGAAAAAGGGAAAAATATTGGTCTTGGCAAAGCCCAGTATGACTCAGAAAAAACAGAACAAAATATAGGACAAAAACTCAGAAGACCATTTATTCATTATCATTATCTTGTAATTAGCGATAAAGATTAAAAATATGGTTTCCCATAATGTTGCATAATATTAATCAGAAAATAAATGGATTGCACCCCGATATTTAAAAAAGTTCTGGAAGCCAGCCGGACAATGAATGTTATCGATGGGGAAAAGATAAATAAAGTCCTCATGATGGTGGCCGACGCTGCTGTCAGTCATACAGAATCCATTATTTCCGAGAATAAAAAGGACCTGGACCTGATGGAAAAATCAGATCCAAGGTATGATCGTTTGTTGCTGAATGCCGATAGGATTAACGGAATTGCTTCAGACATAAAAACTGTCGCCGGATTACCGAGTCCTTTAAACCACATCATTTCTGATACCAGACGTCCCAATGGTCTGAAAATAAAAAGGATTTCTGTCCCTTTTGGAGTAATTGGAATCATTTATGAAGCCCGACCTAATGTTACTTTTGATGTTTTTTCCCTTTGCCTCAAATCAGGTAATGCATGCATTTTAAAAGGAGGAAGTGACGCTATAAACTCAAACATAGCGATTGTAAATATTATAAGGGATGTTCTCGGAAAAAATGGAATTAACAGAGATATCCTCACTCTGTTGCCCGCAGGACACGATGAGACGATACAATTATTAAACGCCCGCAATTATGTAGATCTTATTATTCCTCGGGGAAGCAGAAGTTTAATTGATTATGTCCGGGAGAATTCTTCGATCCCGGTAATTGAAACAGGCGCCGGAATTTGTCATACTTATTTTGATGAATCGGGAGACAAAGAAAAAGGGCGGTTAATAATTATTAATGCAAAGACCCGCAGGGTAAGTGTCTGTAATGCCCTTGACTGCCTCATAATTCACAGAAACCGGTTGGCGGATATTGATTACCTGGTTGGACTGTGTTCTGAGTCCAATGTAATTATTTTTGCAGACGAAAGATCTTTTAAGGCATTGAAAGGAAAATATCCTGATGAGCTGTTGCAAAAAGCGACAAAAGATTCCTTTGGAACAGAATTTCTTTCTTATAAAATGGCAATCAAAACAGTGGATTCTTTTGAAAAGGCCTTGATCCACATCAATCAATATGGGACTAAACATAGTGAAGCCATTATTTCTGAAGACGGTGAACGAATCCAATTATTCTTAAAACTTGTCGATGCTTCCTCTGTCTATGCAAATGTATCAACAGCATTTACAGATGGTGCGGAATTTGGTCTTGGAGCAGAAATAGGGATCTCCACACAAAAACTTCATGCAAGAGGACCCATGGCATTGGAAGCATTAACAACTTATAAATGGATTATTGAAGGGAACGGACAGGTGCGAATTTAAATTAAGGATGTAAAGAGAAGGTGAAGAAAATATCTGTTTTATTCAATTAATACTTGATTTAACAAATAAAACATAATAAATACTTCATTAATTGTAAATATTATATATATTTGCATGTAATAAAAAGATGATGAAAAGATTTACGACATCCACAGGTTCTACAACAGGTACTGCAAAGTTGTCCCTGGGATGCTGTGTATAAATAATTTTTAGAACCAAACCAAAGCCATCCTTGAAAAAAGGGTGGCTTTTTTGTTTTAGAGCAAAAAGATGAACTATCAAACTGACAACCATGCGAATCTTAAAATTTGGGGGATCATCATTAGCTAATCCTGAACGGATAAAGCTTGTGACAAAAATAATCAGGCAATATGCTTCAGAATATTCTGATATCTCTGTTGTTATATCAGCACAATCCGGAGTAACTGATCAACTTGCTAAACTCTGTGATGTGATCCCGGCGCTTATGACAGAAAGTGAGGCTGTCATACAGGACCTTGAGCAGAGACATCTTATTGCTTCAAAAATACTTCTTCCGGTCACACGACAACCGGCGGCAATGGCAGAGATCATCACCATGTGTAACGAATTATCTGATATTGTAAAAGGTGCATCATTGGTAGGAGAAGTTACTCCACGTACCCGCGACTCTATTCTTGGTTTTGGTGAACGGATGTCTGCTTTTCTGGTTTGCCAGGTCATAAAGATCGATATTCCGGATACTGTATACACTGATGCACGCCATCTGATAAAAACTGACGCTTCATTCGGGCATGCCAGGGTCGACTTTGAAAGTACAGGTAGATTGACAAGGAAATTTTACTCTGAGAACAATGGGTTGAAGGTTGTCACAGGTTTTATTGCAAGTACGGAACAAGGCCAGACTACCACTTTAGGCAGGAACGGATCTGATTATACAGCTTCTGTACTGGGGTCAGTTTTGAATGCTGACGCAATTGAAATATGGTCTGATACGGATGGCGTAATGACAGCTGATCCGGCCTATGTAAAAGAGGCTCAGTGTATTGGACAGTTATCTTATAGTGAAGCCATGGAGCTATCACATTTTGGTGCTAAAGTATTATACCCTGCTTCGTTGTATCCTGCAATGGCAAAGCAGATACCTATTCTGGTGAAGAACACTTTCAATCCCGAGCATAAAGGGACACTAATATGCAATGAATCAAGTAAGGATAACGGCTTTATAAAAGGTATAGCTTCCCTCAGAAATATCTGCATGATAACTGTAGAGGGCAGTGGAATGGTAGGAGTTGCAGGCGTTTCAACACGTATGTTCAGTGCTTTGTCGCAACAAAATATAAGTGTCATCCTTATAAGTCAGGCATCTTCTGAACATTCAATTTGTATTGCATTGATGCAGGAAGATTCCGAAAAAGCATGCCAGATCTTGCGTAGTACTTTTTCAGGAGAATTGTCTTCAGGATTGATATCTTCTGTAAATTATGAATGCAATCTTTCCATAGTAGCTGTTGTAGGTGAAAACATGCGTCATATGCCTGGTGTGGCTGCACGAGTATTCAGTCCTCTTGGGCGCAATGGTATTAATGTCAAAGCCATTTCACAGGGAAGTTCCGAACTCAATATTTCTTTTGTGATCCATGAAAATGATCTGAGAAAAGCGTTGCGGGTACTTCATCAGGCATTGTTCAGCAAAGAAATTCGAAGGTTACATCTTTTTATGGCAGGCACTGGATCAGTCGGAAGCAGGTTACTGGAGATGATTGGAAAGCATGATGAGTATCTCATGAAACAAAATATTGACCTGCAATTGTGTGGTCTTATTAACAGCAGGCAAATGATGATCGATGAAAATCCTATCAGCCTGAGCAATTGGAAGACATCGACAGAAAACAATTCTGAAAAAGCAAACTTCGGAAGCTTTGTGGATAAAATATTGTTTCAAAATATGGAAAACAGTGTGTTTGTAGATGTTACAGCAGCCGACGAACCTGTGGAATATTATCATAAACTATTTTCGGGGAATATAGCCATTGTAGCAGCAAACAAACGTGCCAATACAAAAAATATGTTGCATTATCATCAGCTTCATAATGCTGCAAAAAACAGGAATGTCCAGTTTCATTATGAGACAAATGTCGGAGCAGGATTGCCTGTAATAAATGTAATTCGCAATATAATAGCTGGTGGAGATAAAATGATAAAGATTGATGCAGTACTGTCTGGAACAATAAACTGGCTACTCTCAGAATATGACGGTACAAAGCCTTTCAGCGAACTTGTGCAAACAGCCAGGAACAGAGGGTATACCGAACCGGATCCAAGGGATGACCTCAGTGGAATGGATGTAGCTCGTAAATGTCTTATTCTTGCCCGTGAATGCGGACTGGAGATAGAATTGGAAAACATAGCCATAGATTCTCTGATGTCTCCAGAGGCTGCACTGGCTGCTGATTTACCTGCATTTTTCATATCACTTAAAAAAAATGATTCAGGCTTTCACTCCAGATTTACCAAAGCAGTGGCAAGAGGTAAAAAACTGCGGTATGTAGCAAATATTGAAAGCGGAACTGCACGAGTAGAACTAATTGAATTGGGAGAATCACATCCTTTTTTCGCTCTGAAGGGTAGTGAAAACTGTTTAATCTTCACTACAAAATATTATCAGCAATATCCAATGGTGATAAAAGGTCCGGGTGCAGGAGTTGATGTAACGGCAGCAGGTCTTCTTGCAGATATTATTCGCATCGCCGAAGGCATAAGAGTCTGATAAATTCATTACAGATAGATTAATAATAATAAATTATAGATAAATGATAAGATTCAGATCAGTTACCGCTTTTGCACCGGCTACCTTAGCCAATGTCGGCTGTGGCTTTGATATAATGGGTTTCGCCATAAAAGATTTCGGGGATAAAGTGACAATTACTTTGAGAAACGATAAAGATTCTCCCACCATTAGAATGAGCGGCTTTTATGGCAACATGATCCCTCCGGAAAGGAATAAAAACACTGCAGGTGTGGCTGTAAATGCATATCTTAAAGCAAGAGGGAGAACCGATGTCATGCTTGATATTGCTTTAGAAAAGAATTTACCACTTGGAAGTGGTTTGGGAAGCAGTGCCTCAAGTGCAGCTGCAGCGGTATTTGCTCTAAATAGTTTGTTAGGTAATCCTGTATCTACAACAGATTTGATACCATTTGCCATGGAGGGTGAAAGGATGGCTTGCGGAAGTGCCCATGCTGATAATGTTGCTCCTTCTCTGCTCGGAGGCTTTGTACTGATACGAAGTTACCAGCCCCTGGATATCATCCGGGTCAAATGTTCCGACGAATTGTACTGTACTATTGCTCATCCTCACATTCAGCTTAACACTTCAGATGCCCGAAGAATACTGAAGCATGATATTCCAATTAATGATGCCATAAGGCAAAGTGCCAATGCCGCAGCATTCATGACTGGGATGATTAAAGAAGATTTTGACCTGATGGGCCGCTCAATGTGCGATTTACTTGCTGAGCCTAAACGCACACAACTTATTCCCGGCTTTGAAGAAACCAGACAAGCTGCGTTAGATAATGGGGCAATCGGTTGTGGTATATCAGGTTCCGGACCTTCTGTTTTTGCCTTATGTAAAGGCGAGCTAATTGCCGGACTGGTTTCTGAAGTGATGAAAAAAGCATTTTATGAAGCAGGACTCAACTCCGATACCTTTGTCTCTCAGCTTAATGCACCCGGGGCATCTATCCTGCAAACAAACTGACATTTTTTTAATAATAACATATGAATTTTTATAACATAAATAATCCAACAGAAAAAGTTTCACTTAAAGAAGCGGTTCTGAAGAGTGTAACAAGAGTTTCGGACCTGTATATGCCTGAATATATCCCCATCCTTTCATCAGAGTTTTTTAATAGGCTTAATTGCACTAGTTTACAGAAAATTGCTTTTAATGTATCAAAGGCAATGTTTGGTCAGGATATTCCAGACATTGCCCTTGAGAACATCATAAATAAAGCTTTGAATTTTGAGATTCCGCTCAGACAGTTAGACAAAAACCTGTATGTTCTCGAATTGTTCCATGGTCCTACCCTGGCATTTAAAGATGTCGGCGCCAGATTTATGGCTGGTCTGTTCGGGTTTTTTCTTCAGAATGAAAACCGTGAGATTACCATTCTTGTAGCCACATCAGGAGATACCGGGAGTGCAGTTGCCAACGCATTTTTCAATTGCAACAGGGTAAAGGTAGTTTTATTATTTCCTTCCGGAAGAGTGAGTCATATTCAGGAAAAACAGTTGACTACCATGGGTGGAAACATTACTGCGCTGGAGGTAGATGGAGATTTTGATGATTGTCAGCATTTGGTAAAACTGGCTTTCTCAGATGTAGAATTAAACAAACGACTTAATCTGACTTCCGCCAATTCCATAAATTTTGCGAGGTTGTTTCCACAATCATTTTACTATTTCTATTCACTTGGACAATTACCAGCTATAAAAAAGCCTTTGGTTGTAAGCGTTCCGAGTGGCAATTTTGGCAACCTGACAGCCGGGATTATAGCCAAAAAGATGGGGTTACATGTGCATAACTTCATTGCATCTACCAATATCAATCGGGTAATCCCGGAATATTTACAAAATGGCCATTTTGAACCACATGCAACTTTGCATACAATCACAAATGCGATGGATGTAGGGAATCCAAGCAACTTTCCCCGTATCCTTGAACTTTACAATAACCGGCACAATGAAATTTGTGACGATATAAAAGGCTTTTGGTTTACAGATGATCAGACGCGAGCTTCAATGAGAGAGTTATATGAGTTGTATGGTTACATGGCTGATCCTCATGGAGCGGTAGCTTACCTGGGATTAAAGAAATTCATTGAGACAAATAATTATACTGGGATATTTCTGGAAACTGCTCATCCGGCTAAATTTCCTGATGAAGTCAGGGAAGCTACCGGTTGCAAGGTGCAAATCCCATACGGCCTGGATAACCTTTCAGACCTTGGCAAAATGTCAGTTGAGATGCCAAATGATTTTGACTTCTTCAGGAATTTCCTGATTAAGTCAAAAAGTCAGATTGCTTAGGTTATCACCTGTCTATTTGCAGTAAATGCTTTTCCCTGAGCCCAGTGCCATGTGCCCTGCGTCCCATGCCTCTTCTATGAAACCTGTTAGTTCTTTCTTACCGGCACATGCATCATCCTGTCCTCAATAAATTTACTCATTTCGCTTACCGGCATTTTTTGAATGACAAAGAAATGTTTTCCGTCAGGATTATCTTTCCAGCTATTGCTGCCGTTACTATTTACTATAATATTCCCCCTTCTGGTTTCAAAAAAACCTTCGGTTCCGTAAACAGCAATGAGAGCAGCTGTTTCGTCCCAGCTCATTCTTCCGTTTTTGTCCTCTTCTGAAAGGGGAATGCTAATTCGAAATACATCTTTTACAGGGCTGTTCTGAATACCCGAGTTGATCAGACGCAGTCCTGTTTTAATATTAGCGCCAATTTCAAAACCCGTGAATATTATTTCACCTGGCCAGTTATAAAAAACATATCTGGAAGATGTCGAATCCATATAGACATTGAACTCTTTTCCTTCAGGGAATTTTCCTGCCATAGAAACAAGTCTTTTTACTTTTTTTGAGACTAATTCAATCCCGTTAAGATTTGACAGGCTATCGGGCTGTGATTGGAGCAGATTGCGAAGATTTGTAAGGAATCCTACGGTGACAATAGTCACGGAGCTATCGGGTTGCGATACAAGAATTTTCCTGTAAACCCCGACTGCATCAGGAGTTTCTGAGGTTGATTTTATCGAGTGAGGATATTTTGCAACAATCGAGTCAGGCCAGTGCTGAGATGCAGTCAGGCTTACACCGGCAGATTTAGGAGCGCCGATGGGAATCTCTTTTCTTCCGAAGTAAGTATTGATCACATCTATTGACGGAGCAACCAGATCATTCTTATTGGATGCAATAGTTGCAAGAATTTCGGCTTTCCCGCTGTCGGCCATTGCATGCAGAAAGGCAAGTGCACCAACATCATCATAATCGGGACCGAGGTCGGTATCGAATATGATCTTTACAGGTTGAATTGAAGGCTTCCCGGTTTTCCTGATACAACCCATAAAAAAAATTTGAACTATTAAAACAATCAGTATAAGTTGTTTCATAATTTTATTTTTATAGTCGATAATTTAGGTCTGCTTTTATTGCCCCTTTAGAAGTGATCCCACTTGAGCAGGAGAGGGGTCGATCTCATTTCTATAAGGAGCAGAGGCCTGAGCTCCCATTCTTGTAACTGAGATTGACGCCGCTTTATTTGCAAATTCTACAGCTTCTTTCAGGTCTTTCCCTTCAGAGATTGCCACTGCAATAGCCCCATTAAATACATCTCCTGCAGCAGTAGTGTCGACAGCTTTAACTTTTATTCCGGGGATCATTCCTGTAAAGTTTTCTGATTTCACATAAGCACCAGCTTCCCCCATGGTAATAATTACATTTTTCACTCCCTTTTCTTGAAGAGCTGTTGTCGCCTCTTTGGCTGATGAGATGTCATGTACTTTTATCCCGGAAAGTATCTCTGTTTCTGATTCATTTGGGATGAGAAGCCAAATATGTTTAAGCAAATCGTCAGTAAGTCCTTGTGCCGGAGCAGGGTTAAGTATTACTTTTATATCATTCTCAGAAGCCAAAATGGCAGAATATTCCACAGTCTTAAGTGGTATTTCAAGTTGAAGCAGGAGAATCCCGAATTTCCCTGAATTAAAGATTTTCAATGGGATATCGTCCTGCAAAAGATTACCATTTGATCCAGGAGCAACAACAATACTGTTTTCTCCTTTTGAATCAACGGTAATAAGGGCCACACCCGAGGGGAGTTCCGGGTCTTTTACAATATATTGTGTGTCAATACCTTCTCTCATAAACAATCCTACAGCCTGATTACCGAATAAATCGTTCCCTCTTTTGGCAACAAAAGTAACTTTACCCCCAAGTCTGGCTGCCGCCACAGCCTGATTAGCCCCTTTACCTCCTGGATTCAAAAGGAATTTACCACCAAGAATGGTCTCTCCGGGAACAGGTATTTTTTCTGTTTTGATCACCATATCGGTGTTGGAGCTACCAATTACCAGAATACGTTTCATGAGTAAATGTTTATATGTTAAAAGTTGTTTATTAAGGTTTTAGATTCTTGGTACTATATTCTGGGTCCTAGGTTTTGGGTCAGTCCTCTGTTCAGGGTTATTCGCTAATCTCACAGAGTAAAACAAGCACCAAGCACCTAGCATCGAGCACCGAATATCATGCAACCAAAGTACAAAAAATGTAACTACTAATTTTCACCTTTCTTCAAAAAATCTGTCCTGATCGGACTAAAGCTATCAATAAGGCGAACATGGTGGCTAATTGTCTGTATACAATGCG
>Ga0182021_10009956_pt1 | contig 11275 bp, 6 predicted proteins | sample 612E3MmetaG_FD_120493 | JGI IMG/M metagenome (GOLD analysis project Ga0182021, IMG submission 120493) | Permafrost microbial communities from Stordalen Mire, Sweden - 612E3M metaG (Illumina Assembly) | ecosystem: Environmental > Terrestrial > Soil > Wetlands > Permafrost | place: Sweden...
CAAGCCGCTTGTTGAAATATTTCCGTAAAAATAAGTGTTTTTAGTATAAAAAGCTGTGTAGTTATAGCTTATCTGCTGTTTTATCGTGCTTATGTAACTTCCTAAGGGGAGCGGAAAGTTAAGGGCAAAACCCACAAGAGGATTGTTTTTGTAGCTTAAGGCAAATCTATTGGGGTCAAACCTATATCCCAAAAGAGGCTGCAGGGTAAAAAAATAAGTTCCCCATAAAGACAAAGCTAAAAATAATATAAATATTAAGGGGTAGACATATTTTTTAACCCAATATGTTCTTTTTAGAATTTCCTGCCTGTTTTTCTTTTCATACAAAAAGGTTATTAAAAAACAGAAGAACAAAAACGGCAAAGCGGAAAATTTTGTAGAAAGGGTAAGCCCCGTAAGTAAACCAAAAAGAGCTAATTTAGGTTTAGAAAAGGAGTATTTCCATTTCCAAAACACATAAATATTTAAAATAAAAAAGAATGTAAAGATCATGTCTTCGCCCGCGTAGTGTCCGTTTGCGAGAATGTTTGGTTCAAAAATTAAAAAAAGCAGGGCAAAAAAAGCACTCCTCCTGCCATATAAATTTTTTGCAATTATATAAACCAAAACCGCAAGGAGAAGTGTTGTTAAAATTGATACTGCTCTTGAATAAAAAAGAAGCGGGTCGTTAAGCTTTTCGATGCCGAAAATAACCGGAGCAGACACCAGCTCTCTGGCAAGCGGCGGATTAAAGGGATCGTATCTAAAATCCTGATTTGTCAAAAATTGATATCCCGCCTGGACGTGAGTGAACTCATCAAAGGTCAAGGACTCATTTAGCGCGCTCTTTGCTAAAAGTACTCCCATTATGGAAATACACAAGACAACAAATAAGACTTCTAATAAAAAATCTGTTTTGCTATTTTTTATTTTTGAAATAATTTTTTCCATCCAATAAAATTAGCCCTAAAATTAACGGGGCATTAACCACAACGGCATATCTTGAAAAGTTTTCAAGAAGCGGAGTTGGTGAATAAATAAATATAAAAAGCAGGGAAAATGCCATCCAATATAGAAAAACCCTCTCGAAGGAAAACTTGGGGAAATTTTTCCTGTTTTTAAAAAGAACTATAAAGGCTAAAAGATTTATAAAAAGATAAAAGCATCCGGACAATAAAATCCTGTACTGTCCCCATGATTTCGCCCTAAAAATATCGCTTATTATTTGCGTAAATCCTATCGTCGCATGCGAAAAAGAAGGGTATACTTTAAACTGAAAAAAAATTCCGCCTGCACCGAAGTTTAAAAAGTTAAATACGAATAAACCCGAAAATAAAATTACAACTCCCAGAAGAAATATTAATGCTTCTTTTATTTTATGGTTCCGCCAGAGGATATAGGCAATCGAAGCTGCAAGGCAAATAGAAATTAGCCTGATATCCATTGCCGCACCCGTAATTATTCCCGACCAAAAATATCGCTTTTTCAAAAAAAGGAAAATCGATAATAAAAGGAGTGCGACAGTTATTGGCTCCGTAGCAATTTTTGTTCCCTGCATAAACCAAACGGGCGGGAAAAAAGCAAAAGCAAAAGTTGCAATTTTATTATTCGTAATCCTCCAAAAAACATAAATCGCCAAAACAGTAGAAAGAAGACTTATGAAAACTCCCGATAGTTTTTGGTAATTAAAAATCGGATTTACAGCAAGAATCAAAATCGGATATCCCGGAAAAAGGCGAGCGTCATCTGCTAAGCTTAAAACTTTATTTTGCTCTAGAGCTTTTTCGTATGGAATGTAATTGTCTTGCTCTATCGAAATATAAGGATTATTAAAATTAAAATAAAATATTGTCAGGTGGACTGTTATTGCAAAAAAAATAATAAAAACAATAAAAAATGAGGAGTTAAGATATTTCATAAGCAGAACTGAGGCAGTAATTTAAAATATTATAACATAACAAAATTCTGGCGGAGGAGACAGGATTCGAACCTGTGTGAACCTTACGATTCGCTCGGTTTTCGAAACCGGCCAAATAAACCACTCTTGCACTCCTCCCTAGCGCTATTCTATCAAAATATCTTGTGTTTTGAAATTTTTGCTATTATCAAAGTATGAGAAAAGAGAATGTTCTTATTTCTTTGGGGATATTTTTTTGTTTTGTTTTTCTTTTTGCCGCGTTTTTTCATCCAACAACAGTAGATTATGACCTTGGCAGGCACCTTCTGTTTGGTAAAATCATGCTAGAGACAGATTCGGTAATAAAAACAAACTTAATTTCCTTTTCTAACACAAACTTTAATTATGTTAACTCACATTGGTTATCTGAAATAATATTTTTTATAATTTTCAAGTTTTTAAGCTTTAACGGCTTAATATTATTTACTGTTGGGATATCTTCAATAACGTTTTTCATGATCTTCCTTTTTGCATTAAAAAGATTCAGCGCCTTAAGCATTCTTTTGTCTTCTGTTGTTTGCGTGAGGCTTATGTCTTCAAGAACAGAGATCAGACCGGAAATTTTTAGCTATTTTTTCCTGTCAATTTTTTTAGTAATACTTTATAAATTTCGCGAAAATGGTACTAAATTGATTTTTTTATTAATTCCGCTGGAAGCACTTTGGGTAAATCTTCATATTAATTTTATAATCGGGATTATATTACCCGGTTTGTTTTTATTAGACAATCTTATTGAAAATAAATTTAAGTTAAGCAAAAAACTAATAATCCTACTTATTGTTTTTGTGTCATTAACAATTTCTTCGTTGTTTAACCCAAGCTTTGTAAAAGGTGCAATTTTCCCACTCACTTTTTATAAAAACTACGCTTTACCGGTACAGGAAAATACGAATCTATTTTTATTTTTATCAGACAGGTATTTGGGTTATATACCACTTTTGGGAATTGGAACGATTATGGCTTCTTTATTTTTTTTACTTTTTTATTACAGAAAGAAGATTTATACAATAGATTGGCTGTTGGTTTTTGTGTTTTCTCTTGCATTTATTTATGCCGTCAGAAATATCTCTCTTTTTGCTTATGCAATATTTATTCCCCTAACAAGAATTTTGACGTTTTTACCCAAAGACTTACAAAGGTTTTTAGATAAAAATTTATCACAAAAAAAACTTACTTTTCTTAAAAGATTTACCATATTTTTTATTTTTTTAACAATTTTAGGCTCTATTGTAACACTAGTCGAACATCATTCTTTTGGTTTTGGCGTAATCGAATCGGGTAAAAATGCAATAGAATTTTATAAAAAAAATGCGCTTAAGGGACCGGTTTACAACAACTTCAATTCGGGTGAGTATTTAGCCTATAGGCTTTATCCGCAAGAGAAAGTATTCGTAGACGCCAGGCCTGAAGCATATCCGAATGACTTCTTTTTAAAAACATATATTCCTTTACAACTAAACCCAACCGATTTTAAGAAAGTAAATCAAAAATACAATTTCAATGTCATTTTTATGTTTAATTTATTCGAAAGCCATGCGTCAATTTCTTATTTTTTAAATAATCCTAACTATAAATTGATTTATTTGGATGATATTTCTTTAATCTTTTTAAAAAACAATAATCAAAACAAAAAAATAATAGATAGTTATTTAATAAATGAGAAAAGTTTTATATTCCCTAAGATTAAAGATGAAAAGCAAATTATTGGGTTTTTGGGAGTTTTTGATAAGATGGGGTGGATTAAACAGGAAAGGATTGCTTACGGCTATTTACATGAAATTGATCCGACCGATTGTTATCTCAAAAATAATCTTAGTCTATACGCACAAAAAGACAATGTTTTAAAAAATATCAAGGTAGATTTACGTTATAAGTGTTTATGGTAAATTAATGCGTGCCCGAGAGGAATCGAACCTCCAACCGCCTGGACCGCAACCAGGTGTTCTATCCGTTGAACTACGGGCACTCTTAATTTCTATTTTACTTCACCTTAACGCATTTAACAAATTTATATATTTACGCCTTATAGTGTTGACAAATCCCGCGAAAGTGTTATAATCCGCAACCTATAGCAAAATGAAGGAAGTAATAGGACAAAATCCTTTGGAGCCCGAACAATTAGAGCTCGATCAATTACTGTCCGAACATTCAGAATCGGTAGCTTCACCACGAAAAAAAAGAAGTATAGGATGGCGTCATGGAATTGCCGCTACGGCAGCAGCCCTAGCTCTTGCCGCATGCGGTCAAGGAGGAACGCCCACCACGCCAGTTGTAAACGGAGAGGGCAATGCACCATTAATCGGAGGCGATACTTCCGGAAAATTAAATCTTCTTTTTCCTTTTCAGGACACATGGTATCTAACCGGAGGCCCACACTCCGACGGACTTTCTGGCAACGTGAAATACGCTCTTGATTTTGCCCCCACAGCAGTACTTCCCTGTCCGGGTTCAGGGCCACTCGCAACAGAAATCGTAACCGCATCGGAATCAGGAAAAGTTATAGTTGCTGGAAATCCAAACGATACAGCCGACCCAAACCACAGCATTGTTGAGATAGAAGACCCCGAAGGATTTGATGTAGGCTACATGCATCTTGATGGTATTAAAGTTAAAGTCGGACAGGAGGTCAGCACAGGCGACCCGCTTGGAAACCCTTCCTGCGAAACTCCTCCCGGAGGGGAAACAACAGGAATACATGTTCATGAATTTTTAGAAAGAAACGGACAACCGTTACCAATAACGGATGCTGTTTTCGATGGATTAGCGGTTAACGCAGAATCGAACAATTATCAGGGGACACTAAGCGGAGACGGAAAAGTTATAACAGCAGATGTTGGAAGATGGACTCAGCAAAACTCAGGCCCCGAAGGTATTGTAAACGAAGTTTCAAATTCTGGAGCTTCGGAAACACAAATAACATCGACCGGAACCCAAACACCAGTAGAAAATCCAACTGCAACCCCAGAAGCCGTAAATCAAAATCCGAAAGATATAGCTAAAAATGCGTTCTTAAAAAAATGGCTGTCTCTTTTTTCGGGACAACCTGTAGAATCGCACACCAAATATCCACCTACCGGCGGAGACCAATATAACTACGTGTCTATGCAAATACTAAACATGCCTGAATGGCAACATAATCTTGCTACTTTACAAGCCGGTGGAACTTCAGACTCTCCGCTTTTAGTTGATTATAGACTGGTCCAAGCTACTCCTGACGCGGTACTTGTAGTTTTCGGCCAATGGCAGGTTACAAAAATTTCACTTACGGTTGGCGAAAGCGAGCTATCCTATTTACAAAAAACTCAGGGTGTTGAGTTTAATGACATGGTACAAATGGACGCTAGTATCGCATACCGCGAAAACTATTTGAATCAAGGACTTGGGTACGGAGCTGACCTAAAGGGAGTACAAAAGTGGGCTACAACAGTTCAATCGCCTTTACCATCCGCTTTTTCCGACCCTGTAGAAAGTGGTATGGGTATAATAGAATTTGCGGGAAAAGACGGACAGCTCACGGAAACCGACATTTCTTTGCCGCTTTTTGGTAAAATACCCTTACCAACCGATTTTATGCTTTCGCTAAAAGATCAGAATTGCGAACAGGGATATAACGTAGCCCCTTGTCAGTTACTACCGGATGCGACGCTCCAGCCCTAAAACCGGACTGACTTGACAATTTTAAAAAAATAATCCAAACTAAGAATATGAGGTTTTCTGCTCGTATTTTGGGACTTTTGTTAGCATTTTTTCTGACGATATTTGTTTCAAAAGTTTCTTTTGCCCAAACCAATTATTCCCCCTCGCAAAACACACAGCTTCAAAAAGATTTAATCCCAAACACAGATTCTAATGTTCCAGGCAATATGCATTATTTTACCCAAGGCCTGTTGCTTGAAATTATGTCTGCTGTAACTTGTCAGATTGTGGGAATTGACCCAATTGATCCAACGCAACAATGCTTGAATGTAAATCCGGCAACCGGCAAGTTGGGCTTTACGGGTAGCGGAGGAGCAATCGGAGCTGTTACCACAATGATATCCGGACTTTATACTGTTCCCATCCAGTTTGGGGATTATGTCGCTTATCTTTCTAATAATTTCGGGGTTGTAAAACAAACATACGCCCAGAATTTTGGCTCGGGTTTTTATTCCCTGGCTCCCATGTTAAAGCTTTGGACTGCGCTTAGGAATATTTCCTATCTTTTGTTTGTAGTAATTTTCCTTGTTGTCGGTTTTGCCATAATGCTTAGAGTTAATATTGACGCGCGGACCGTAATGACAATACAAAATCAAATACCAAAATTAATAATAGGCATACTTTTAGTTACTTTTTCGTATGCCATTGCGGGTTTATTGGTAGATACCATGTGGGTTGCCAATTATGTTTTAATCAATAGCTTTTCTCCTTATACCGGACAGGATGCCGGAACCACACTAACTCAGGCAACCGGTAATGCACCCGCTTTTGTCAATTACGTGTTTGGGGATCAAAACTCCCCAATAGTAAATTGGGGCGGAATAATTGGTGTGACGGCTGGCGCTTCTAATGGAATTGGAGACATGATACAACGCATGTTCGAGCCCCACCCAGAGATTAAAGATTCTTTTCAGCAATCCCCACCGTCACCCGGGGGAGGAGGCGGTTGCGCACTGGGGCCACTTTGCCTTGTCGGAGATCTTATTAACGGCGTCGGTGCAATGATCGGCAACATAATAAGCTCTATCATTGGAACATTCGTTTCTTGGATAGTGAGAATAATGGCGTTCTTGATTATTGGTATAGCAATATTATTCGCATTAATAAAGTTGTGGATTGCGCTTATTAAAGCGTATGTTTTTGTACTTATTGATGTCATCCTTGCACCCTTTTGGATTGTGGCCGGTTTGCTACCCGGGGCCGGAGCCGGTGTAGGATTTGGTGCATGGGTAAAAGATTTATTAGGAAACCTTATGGCCTTCCCTGCAACAATTGGTTTATTCTTGCTTGGAAAAGTAATTTTAAATAGTTTTCAAACTAATGGCAGCACAAACGGAGTCACTGCGTTTAATCCACCGCTTATCAGCAGCACCTTACAAGGAAGCGGCATAGGAAGCTTATTGGCTTTGGGAATAATACTTATGTCTCCTGGTATTGTAAATGCAACCAAAAAAGCCTTCAAGTCTACGGGAGGACTTTCGTTTAACGGAGGCGAATTTACTAAAGCGGGCTCAGGCATTGTCGGAGGCTTTATAGGCGGAACTGCAGGTAATTTCTTTAGAAGAGATCAGTACGGACGTCCTATTGGCGCCGGAGCCACATTTATGTCTAAGCATATTAACAATCCCGTTAGTAAACACTTATTAGGCTGGAGAGAGTCCCACTACGTTGCCCCAGCCGAAATACAAGCAGAGGCAAGGGCAGCAACATCAAGGCGACCGGTAATAATCCAGCATGTCGCAGCACCCGCAGGTGGAGAAACAAACACTCCTCCAGCCACGACATCGCCAGCAAAACCACCTATAGTTATTGGTCATGGCCAAGCAGACGTAGCAAGTGCGGTAAAAGACAGAAAAGATAGATCATAATATTCCACTATTTACGCTTCAGGGGAATTTAAGAAAAACTTAATTTACCAATATCGAAGAACTTGCTCTTGCCTTTTTCATTGCTTCCATTAATCCTGCTAATATACTTCCTCCGGCTTCTTGAAGCATCATGCCAAAAATGGTTGAGTGTGTTTCTTTTCTTATTTCATTTATTTGTTTATCCGTAAAAATGTGCTTTTGCTTTAAGAAATCATAACTTTGCTCCATTTTTAGCATATTGAATCTTTCCTGGTCACTGAAAATATTCCTGTGAGATTCGATTTCCGCTTGTACCAAATATTGCATTACGCTCTTCCACAAAACTTCTCTAACCGCTTGTGACTGCAACTCCGAAACATTGAGCTCCCCGACTTCTCCTCCCATATTCCAAGTTATGTCTTTTTTTCTACCCTTCTCCTCCAGGTACTTTTGCCTGCCTTCCGGTGTCATTTTATCAAGATCTGCTTTTTCCTTCCTTGTCATTCTACCTGTTTGTATCAGCGCTTCTTCTTTTAACATGGACAAGATTTCTTCTCCGAATAACTCGGCAATTATCGGAAGATCTTTTGCTTTGGCGTGTATTACCTTACCCTTAGCCCCATACGCATCTCCTTGTGTATCTTGTTCCTCAACCATCTCCCATGTCCTTACTGTTTTACTGTAATCTGTACCAATCCAGGTTGAGTAGGCATATCTTATCGCCTTGTCTACACCCCCAATTATTTTATTGGCTTTTTCATAATCAATTACCGGTCTTCCCATGGAATCTATTGTTAAAAAGTCTTGAAAATTAAAGCCGTTATGGTCTATTAAAAACTCCTGCAAGAAAAACGTATTGTTGATATGATTTGCCGAAAATAGCGCCATTGCTTTATCGTTAAAGGTAATTGGTTTTCCTTTGTTTTGTTTATCTCTTAATTTTATTGCAGTATCCAAATCCATTTCCGCACCCTCTCCTCCTTGAATAGCTTCTATTATCGTTCTTCCTTCTGTATCTCTGATTCCCTCAAACCAGCTTACTCCCAATCTTTTTATTCCCAAAACATTAAATATGTTTCCGAAGAGCGCATTTCTTTTGTCTGCCATTTGTCTGAATCTGTATTCCTGGGTATTTTGAACTTTGGCCCACGCATCGTGACCAACGGCTGCGGTGTCATTTTTGCCTGCAAGACCTGTCCAATTCGTCATTGAAAAAGCCCATGCTTCTGCATATTTTGCCTCCGAGTAATCTAGGCCCATTTTTTCCATCATAGACTGAACCATTCTTTCTCTAACCTCGTCTATGATTCTTGCGTCTTTATTGGGCCCCGGCCCTGTAAATACATTTATGTATTCCATAAAATCCGCTTTGTCTTTAACGCCTTTGATATCAACCCTACCGTTTTTGTTGTACCATCTTTTCGGATCGTATGGGACTGCATTGGATTTGTTGCCTATTGATCTTTTTCGGTCTTTCTTCTTACCGTCTCCGTCAACAGCGTCCGTTCCTGTATCGGAATTTATATTTCTGTAGGTTTCCTGGAAAAAGACCGCATCGGGACCTAAAATCTTTTGTAGCGTATCATAATCGTAAATATAGTAGTAGGCCATTAAAAGCTTTCTTGCGGCCTGCCCTATTTCAAAATTATGCTCCAATTTTGTTTCTATTTCCTTACCTTCTTTTTTATTTTTCTTTTCCTCGTCTGTTTCTTTATCTTTATCCATAGACGGCATACTTAAAATAAATTCCAGGTTATCTCCTCTTGTAAATACGTTTGTTGCATATAATCTTGAAAGTAATTTTGGTAATTCAACATCATCTGCTGCCACATTAATATATTCAACGTGCGCGTTGCGCGAAGTCTGGAACAAAAATGCTTCCATAAGAAGCTGATGTTTTAATTTTTCGTAATCCTCGTTTTTGTGATATGTTGTTTTTTCTTCATATTCAATCGTTCCGTCCGCCTTTTTACCAACAACTACTTTTTCTTTTTTCTTTTCCAAAAAGTAACTTCCCGTTAAAACCATTTCCTGTAAGGATATCTGGCTCCATCTTCCTTTTACAAAAATCCCTGAGAAAAAGTCCACAGTTGAGGTTGGAAAAAAGTCATGCATATCTATCATTTTCTTTCTAACCCAGGCCATGAAGTTTTCCTTAACTACTTTTCCTTCGCTGTCTATAAGTTCTTTTTTGCCGCCTGTTTTCCATTCCTCTCCTTCTCTTTTCATAACAAGAGCTGCTAGATCTTCCAGGGACTCGGGAATATCGGGGACTTCCCCTTCGATAGTCTGATAATAAGACCTTACCTCCCTAATGAAATCTTCAGACAACTCGCTTTTTATGCCGGCTAAGTCTCCGCTTGCCCGTAGCGTCTCCAGCTTTGCAATTTTATCCGTATATTCTTTATACTTTGCGTCGTCGTGTTTTTTCCTGGCTAAATCCTGAGCATCTTTTGCTCGCTCAATAAACGTGTCCAAAGCGTCTTTTGTTGCTTTAGCCTGTAGACTCTCGGATCCTCTTATGGTAGCCGCATCTGCTTTTATTTCCTCCTGGGTTCTTTCTATTACCGCGTCCTTATTGCCTGCTTTTAAAGCTTTTCTTTCTTGTATTCTTTGTTGGTCCGTTGCAAACGCCTCTGCGGCTCTTGGATTTCTTGCCAATACTGCCGCCTGGTGAGCTATATCATTTTTGGTAAAACCGGCTGCCAGCAACTCCGGCGACACAGCGTCTATAAATTGTTGCGCGGAATGTCTTTGTTCACTTGTTAATTCATCTAGCTCTTGTTGTATTACATCTCCCTGTGTTTCTGGGTCTGAGGGTTGATTTTTTGGAACATAATCTTGGTCCAGCCGCTCTAGCACGGGTGTTCCCTTACCTATCCAGGGCTCGCTGGGTTCTTCTATGGGATGCTCTCTGGATCCTCCCGAAGTATCTCGTGGTGGTTCGTAATCCATGCCCCAAAGCATTGAAGATATTGCTCTTCTGGCTTCAACCGAGGTAGTTGGATCATTAAAAACACCCTCTAGTTGGTGTCTTTGATCCGGCGTAAGATTTTCCGCTCCCTTTGGGCGCCCTTCTCCCCTATTCTGCTCTTGTCCGCCGTCAGTTGCCATAAAAATATCTCCTGACTCAAGATTAGAAGAATCAGCTTGCCTTGTCAACTCGTTTTGAGATAAATCCTGACCTTGTCTCTCGCGTTCTTTCATATGCCCGCAGTTTAAGCCCAAAACCCCTAAATAGCTTGATAATTGCCTTATAAAAACCTTACAATACATTTATGGAACCTCAGCATTTTGAATCTTTATATCCGGATACAACCCGTTTTGCCGAAATTGAAAAAATTTTAGCCTTTATAAAAGAGGGAAATTCGTGCCAAGTTGTATCTGCAGCAGGAGTTGGACGCTCTAATTTGCTCGGGCTTTTGGCTTACAACAGAAATGTCCGGTTAAAGCATCTTGGACAGAAGCAAAAAAACTTTCATTTTGTAAATCTCAACTTTTCCGAAATCAAAAAAAAGCCTCTAATTGAAGCTACAAAATTTATTTTTTTAAGCCTTGTTGACTCATTAAGGGAAAGGCAAATGGTAAGCGAATACGAACAGGCCGCTAAGCTTTTTAAGGAAAGCGTTGATTTTAAAGACGAATTGGTAATGTTTTCCGGGCTTAAAAAAACAATCGATTATTTGGCTTTGGAAAAAAACCTGACTGTTGTTTTTCTTTTTGACAGATTCGAAGAATATATTCCGGTTGTAACCGAGGATTTCTTCAGCAATTTAAAGGTTTTAAGAAACAGGGC
>Ga0182021_10009957_pt1 | contig 11275 bp, 5 predicted proteins | sample 612E3MmetaG_FD_120493 | JGI IMG/M metagenome (GOLD analysis project Ga0182021, IMG submission 120493) | Permafrost microbial communities from Stordalen Mire, Sweden - 612E3M metaG (Illumina Assembly) | ecosystem: Environmental > Terrestrial > Soil > Wetlands > Permafrost | place: Sweden...
CCACCACCACCGCCACCACCACCACCACCGCCGCCTTTGTTGTGCACCGCTGCGCCGCTCGCGAAAAAGGTGTGCGGTTCGTCCGTCTGCAAATTGTAAACCCGCACATGGGCCGAAATGCGCTCCAGCGCCAACAAGGTCGCCGGCGCGAGCCCGTTGCCGTCATAGACCATGATGCAGTCGCCAACCCGCAGCGCCTCGACGGTCTTGAAGACGCCGCCGCCCACGTAAAACGGATGCTCCTCCGTCACCTGCAGCTCACGCGTCTCGGTGCGCACGATCAGGTAGCTGTCGACCTCGTGCACGAGCACTGTGCGCACCCTGGCCGGTACGATGGTTTCGTCGCTGTCGAACGCGAGCACGGTATCGCCAGGCCGCACGGCGCTGATCGCCCGGGTCGAACCATCGACGAGGGTCACGGGCGTGTCGGGCAGGAAACAGCCCTTGTTGTGGACGAGGAATCCTTCGGCAAAAAACGTCCCGCCGGGGCTGACGAGCAGATTGTACGCGGGGCTCGTCGCGGGCTGCCGCGTCACGCGCTCCAGGGCGACCGGGCCGCCGGCGGTGCCGAGCGCCGCGTTAATTGCGAGACAATCGGCGCGGGTCCACGTGCCGGGCGCAGTTTGTACGGGATGCTCGCCACTCACGCGCAATACATGCCCACCGGCCTGCAGCGTAAAAAACTCCTCTGGCTGCACGGCATAGACGGCGCACACTGCGACCTGGAGCGGTTGGCCCGAGGCATCGCGGCTGAGCACCGCGTCGCCGATTTGGAGGCGCTCGACCGGCACCGGGCCCGTGGGCGTAGTGACCAGCGTGCCGGCGGCGAGGCAGCCGCCGCCGCCCCGCGCCCAAGCTACGGGTTCCAGCCCCACGCCGCCCGCGAGCACCGCGAGCGCGATCCAGCGAAGCGCTGCGTGCATCGTCAATACAGCGCGGCGATGATGCCGCCGAGCACGGCCGCCGCGATGACGATGCTCAAGCCGACGATGCTACCGGCGACGACGAGGCCGAAATATTGCGCCACGGCCAGGTTGCCGCGGGCGATTTCCTTCCCTTCGTCGATGTTGGGGGTGAGGCGGTCGAGGAGCCGGGGGAGGTAGGCCGCGGCGAGCAACACGAGGCCGATGCCGGCCAGCCCGCCCACCGCGACGATGACCACGGCCCAGCCCAGTTGAAGCAGAGTTGAGTGATCCATCCCGCGACGCTGGCGGAGCCACCCCCGTTTGGAAACAAGTATTCCATTGCGCGCCGGAGGCAGTTTTCCACGGCGCATGGCGATTGGCCTGGACGCAAAAGCGGAAAACCCCAAACGCCAGGAGCCTCGAACCGCGCCCGCCAGGCCCCCCCTCTACCCCGTTTGTCATCTAATAGATGACATTGGTACGGAGGCACCATTTTCTTTAAAGTTGGGTAAACAGTAGAATGCAATATCTCTCACTGACAGATGTCATTTAATAGATGACAATGCGCCATGGTTTCGCCAAACGCGTGGGTATGACTCACATTCCGACAGCCCAGCTGAACCAGTTGTTGAGCGCCGCGGATATCTTGGTGACGGGGGCGCAAGCCGCCGCCCGGACTGCCCGGCAGAAATACCGCGCGGCAACGCGCCTGCGCCGGGGCCGGGCGCTGCATCCGGGACCGGATACGCCACTTTGGAACGAACTGGCCACGACCACACAGAAACTGCTCAAGCGTCGGGGCGAGAAAGCCAAATTGGCGCGCTATCTCGGCGTGCCCCGCCAGCGCATTCACCTCCTGCTCGTCGCCAAGACGGCCTGCCCCGATGCGGAGCGCGCGTTGCAGTTGCTCGCCTGGGTCGACGCCCGCCGGGCCGGCCGCGATCCGGCCTGACCGCCAGGCGTCGGCCCACCGGCGCGCCACGGACGCTTGTCATCTGCGAGAGGACAATCGTATGAAAGGAATTCCCATTTTGGCGGAATTCTCCGGCGCCGGCGGCGCCCACGGCGGGCCTTGGCCGCGGGAATATTGTCATCTATTAGATGACAACTTGGCAGAGCCGATATTCTTTGTAAGAGGCTTTTATTTAGCTGGATGCTAGTCTTTTACCGGATGGATTGTCATCTATTAGATGACAAAATTCCAGGCGGGGAGTCCTTCAGTCGGGGGGAGTCCTGCGCGGGGACTTGGCGGCCGGCATCCGGGGGACTTGGCGGCTAGCATCACGGGGACTTGGCGGCTAGCATCACGGGGCCGGAGCGGCGTCGGGGAGGGTGCCGGCGAGGACGGTGACGACTTTTTCCGGGTCGAGATATTTTTTGATCGCGCCGTTGACCTGCTCGAGCGTGAGCGCCTCGACTTTCGCCGGGTAATCGTCGAGGTAGCTCAGCGGCAGGCCGCGCTGCACGAAGGCGCGAATCTGCTCGGCCATGCCGGAGCTGGTGGCCAGGGCGATTTTATAGGTGCCGGCAATGGTCGATTTGAAATCTCGCAGCTCGTCGGCCGTCACGCCCGCGCCGACGAAGTGCGCCAATTCGCGCCGGGTCGAGGCCAGGCCCGGTTCGAGCAGTTGGGGCGCAAACGTGGCCTGAATCGCCCACTCGCCATCGGTGTACGTATCGGCGGAAAGCAACGCATAGATGGCGTAGGTCAGGCCCTCCTTCGCGCGGACGGTCGCCAGCAGGCGGGATGAAAAGTAGCCGCCGCCGAAAATCGTGGTGCCGGTGGCGAGTGCGATCCGGTCGGGATCGCTGTACTTCAAGCCGGACGGCTGGCCGATCACGACAGAGACACTGGCTTTGCCGGGCAGGTTGATCTTCTCGGTGCGGCCGGCGGTGAGCGGCGCGGCTTTCGGCGCGGGCGTGAGCGGCGTGCCGCCGGTCCAGCCAGCAAACGCCAAGCCGAGCGCGGTGTCGATGGCGGCGTCATCGATGTCGCCCACGGCGACCAGCAGCATGGCGGCCGGGCCGTAATGCGCGGCGTGAAACGACTTCACCTGGTCCAGCGTGGCCGCATCGAGGTCGGCGAGATAGGCGGCGTCGGCCGGCGGGCGGTTCGGGTGGCCCGGCGGGAAAATCGCCCGCGCCAGCGTCTGGGCGGCGCGATAGTTGGTGTCCTCCAGCTGCTGCTTGAAGCGGCCGGCGAGCTGCTTCTTCAACTTGGCAAACTCCTCGGGGGAGAAGGCGGGCAGTCGCAGTTGCTCGGCGAGCAGGCCAAGCACGAGCGGCACGTCCTTTTTCAGGCACCGCGCGCTGAACGAGACGTTTTGCGCGGTCGCGCCGAAATTCATCGTGGCGCCGACATCCTCGAGCAATTGCGAAAGGGCGAACTTGTCGTGCTTCGTCGTGCCCTTGTCGAGCAGGGCGGCGGTGAGATCGGCGATCGCGGGGTGATCGACCGGGTTGAACACATCGCCGGCCGGCAGGCTGCCGCGGAAGGTGACGACGTCCTTGAGCGCGGTCTGATACGTCAGCACGTCGATGCCGGCGACGGTGCGGCGGACGACCTTGGGCGCGATCTGCGCGCCGCCGGCGGCCGCGGCGGCGCTGTTATTTTCGATTTTGGATTTTCGATTTTCAATTGGAACAGAGCCGGAGTCGCGGGCGATTGTGGGGTCGCGATAATACACTGGGTGATGAATCGGGAGGCGGGGCGTGGCACCGGTGGGCGCGGCAGTTTCGGCGCCGCCTTCGGCAACCGGGATGAACCAGCCGGTAGTGCTTTGATCCTCGACGAGGTAAGTCTTCGCGACGCGATTCACGTCGGCGACCGTGACGGCCTGGAGCTTTTCCGGCTGGGTGACGTAGTAGGTCCAATCGCCGACGGCGATATCCTCGTTGATCTGACCGGCGATGGCGAAAGAGCCATCGCGGCTGTAGGCAGTGTCGGCCGTTTCCTTGCCGATGGCGCGAGCGACCTCCTCGGGCGTGACGCCCTCGGTCTTGAGCCGGGCGAGCTCGGCGAGGACTGTCTTTTCGACCTGCTCATGAGTGACGCCGGGGGCAAGCCGGGCGTAGAGGTTGAGCAGGGAGTTGTCCCGAGTGAGGCCGATGGTGGCGTCGGTGCCGACGGTGAGATTTTTGTCGGTGAGCGCGCGGTAAAAGCGACTGGTTTTGCCGTCGTTGAGCACGTCGGTGAGGATCACGAGCGCCGCGTGGTCCGGGTGGAGAGCGGCGGGAACCTTGTATGCGATCCCGACGACGCCCAGCTCGCCGGAACGCTTGACGGTGACGCGGCGCGGTCCCTGTTGGGGCGGTTCCTCGGTGTAGACCTGGGGGATCGGGTGGGGCGCGGGCGGGATGGCGCCGTAGTATTTTTTCACGAGGGCGAGGGCGGCGGCCGGGGCGAAGTCGCCGATGATGGTAACGGTGGCGTTATTGGGCCAATAAAAGGTGTTGTAGAATTCGCGCAGTTTCTCGATCGGCACCTTCTCGATGTCGCTGCGCCAGCCGATGGTCGGGTGGTGATAGGGATGGGCGACGAAGGCGGCGGCGGTGATCTCCTTGTCGAGGGCCTCGATGGGATCGTTTTCGCCGCGTTCGAATTCGTTGCGCACGACGGTCATCTCGGGGCGGCGGTCCTCCTCGCGGAGGCGCAGGCCCCGCAGGCGGTCGGCTTCGAGCTGCACGGCGAGCTCGAGGCGGTCGCTGGCGAGGTTTTCATAGTAATTGGTGCGGTCGAGCCAGGTGGAGGCGTTGTTGATGGCGCCGATGCGGTCGAGCACCCGGTCGATGCCGTTGCCGAGGTCAGAGTTGAAATGTTCGCTGCCCTTGAACATCAGGTGCTCGAGCAGATGGGTGGCGCCGGTGGCACCGGTGACCTCGTTGCGCGAGCCGACGCGGTAGGTGACCATGAACGTGAGCACGGGCGCGGAATGCTCGGGCAGGAGGAGCACCTGCAGACCGTTGCCTTCGAGTTTGTATTCGGAGATGCCCCCGACGGTTTTGACGAAAGTGTAACCTTCGACAGGCGGCGGGGCGGGCGCGGCTGCGCGGGCGACCAGGGCCGGCAGTAGGGAGCAGAACAGCAACAGGCGTGATTTCATGGAGCGGGGAGTGGTTGCGGTGGAGAAATTCATGTTTGGGGGAAAACGCAAGCGGGCCAAGCACTTTGGGCCCCGTGTGCCGACCGGTCGCCGCAATCGCATCCGGCGGACGACTAGGCCCGCGCTTCGAGGATGCCGTGCAGGCACGCCTGCAGCTTTTCGCGTTCGAAGGGTTTCTGGAGAAAACCGGGCCGCTCCTGGTCCTTGAAGCGATCCGCCAGGTCTTTCTCACTAAAGCCGCTCATGAGAATCACCGGCACTTTGGCATCGAGGCGGCGCAATTCGCGGAAGGTTTCCTCGCCATCCATGTGCGGCATGGAGAGGTCGAGCAGGACGGCGCGCAGGGTGGAGGCGTGTTCGCCGAAAAGCCGCAGGCCTTCCGGACCGTCGCCCGCGACCAGCGGCGTGAAACCGAGGCTTTCGAGCATGCGGATGGCGATGGCGCGCACGGATTCCTCGTCGTCGATCACGAGGAGTTTGCCGGCGCTGCGCCAGCCGGGGGCCGGTGCGTAGTGCGCCGCCGGGTGCGAGGTTTCGCTGGCGAGCAGCGGCAGAAACACGGTGAAGGCGCTGCCGCGTCCCGGTTCGCTGGCGGCCTTGATCGCCCCGCCGTGCGAGCGCGCAAAGCCGAGCGCGGCGGTGAGGCCGAGACCATGATTGCCGGGCTTGGAGGTGAAAAACGGTTCGAACAGATGCGCCTGGATCTCCGGGGTCATGCCGCCGCCGTCGTCGGAGACTTCGAAGAAAACGTAATCGCCCGGCGCCAGCGCGGGTGAGAGATAGGGTTCGCGGAGAAACTCCAGGTCGACGCGCCGCGTGCCGGTCCGGATCCGAATGATACCCGGGCGGCGCCCGCCGATCGCCTCGGCGGCATTGCACACGAGGTGGCGGACGGTCTGCCGCAGTTTGGCGGGGTCGGTGTTGGTCGGCGGTAACGGACGCGACAGTACGCACTCCAGCACGCAATTCGACCCGATCTCGGCCTGGAGCGTCGGGACGATTTCCTCGGCGAGTGCGTTCAAGTCGACCGGCTCTTCGGCGGCCGGCCCCTTGCCCGAGTAAGCGAGCATCAACTGGCACAACTCCGCCGCGCGCAGGGCGGCGCTTTCGATCTGCTGGAAATACCGGTGCGCCGGCGACGCGGGCGGGAGCTCCGAACGGGCGAGGCTCGCATTGCCCAGCATGGCGGTGAGGAGATTGTTGAAATCGTGGGCCATGCCGCCGGCGAGCACGCCGAGGCTTTCGAACTTGCGCGCTTGCAGCGCGGTCCGCTCCGCGTCGAGGGCGGCGGCGGCCGCCTGTTGCTGTCGCGAGATGTCGCGGGCGATGGTCGAGACGGCATAGGGCCGGCCGTCGCCGTCGCGATGGACGCAGACCGTTTGGGAAACGGGAATCTCGCGCCCCTGGCGGTCGAGCAGTGCCGACTCGCCGCTCCACTGGCCCTGCGCCAACGCGGTCGGGATGGCTTCGCGGAGGATTTTTTGCGCCGCCCAGGCCGGATGGTATTCGGAAAGGTGGCGCCGGCGGGCGGCGGCGAGCTCGGCGTCGCCCTTCAATTGGAGGAGGGCGGGATTGGCGTAGAGCATATTGCCCTGCAAATCCGCCGTGCCGATGAAATCAGGCGCGCCTTCGACGATGTGCAGTTGGCGGAGTGTCTCAGCCTCGGCGCGTTTGCGTTCGGCGATGTCGATCAGCACGCCGGCGACGCGCACGGGCCGGCCCGCGGCGTCGCGTTCCACCACCGAGCCGCGGTCCAGCACCCACCTCCAGCCGCCATCCTTGGTCCGCAGCCGGTACTCGGCTTCGTAGGCCGGCGTGTGGCCTTTCAGGTGGGCGTCGCGCACCCACAAGACGCGCGGCAGGTCGTCGGAATGCACCAGTTTCCGCCAGGAACTTTCGCGGGGGGCGAGCTCCTCGAGTTGGTAACCGAGCGTTTCCGTCCACTGCCGGTTGAAGGTCATCTGGCCGCCCGGCACCTCCCAATCCCACAGGCAGAGCTGCGCCCCGTCGATCGCCCGCTCGAGCCGCGCTTCAGTCTCCGCCCGCGCGGCTTCGGCGCGGACCCGCAGCGTGACGGCGGTGCCCAGGCCCAGCCCGACCGTCGTCACGGCCAGCTTGAGCAGCAGGAAATCCACGACGAGGTGTTCCGAAGTGCCCAGCAGCCGTAGCGCCGCGAGCCCACCGCCGGTGATGGCAAACGTCGCGAGCGTGGCGCCCGGCAGGCCGTGCCGCAGGCAGATCCACACCAGCGGCAGGAACGTCAGGTAGAACGCGTGGAATTCGCGGAGCGGGTCGATGCGGTGGACAATCCACAGGCAGGCGAGCAGGGCGAACGCTTGCGCGGCGATTTCGCTCCACTCGCTTCCGCTGCGCCGGCGCGCCCGCGGTCGCAGATCGGGCAGCAACCACGGCGCCAGATTGACCATGATGAGCGGCACCATCGTGAGAATGCCGCTCTCGGCGCCGAGCCACCATTGGAACACTGTGGACCAGCCCAGGCCGGGCGCCACGAGACCGCCCGCCTGTAAGAACCCCGTGCCCACCAGCGCGAGCGGAATCGGCGCGGCAAACGTCAACAGCGCCAGCCCCGCTGCCTCGCGGGCATTGCGCGGCACCGGCACCGGGCCGTACCAGCGGCGCGCCAGCCACGCCACGCCGGAATGATTGGCGGTGATCAGCACCGGCAGCAACACCTGCACCCACCACGCCGATTGCGGATGGAAGAAAAACGATGAAAGCAGGCTGGCGGCCAGGACCACCGGCGCATAGCGCAGACCCAGCAAAGTCAGCAGCGCGAGCGCGAGTCCGGCGGGCGTATGCCAGACGGTCGGGCCCAACGTCGCTTCGAACATTTTGGCCAGCAATTCCGTGGCGATCAGTAACACGACGTAGGCCGCGCAGATGAAGACGGACCGGACAGCCGGACGGGGATTTGTGCCGGAAGATAACGTAAAAGCTTGATAGCAGTGCACGGCCGCAAGTTACAAGCGACAAACGTGCCCGGCGGCCGCCCAGATTGCCTCCCTCCGCATCGTCGGAAATCTGGGATCCCCGGGGGGAAACGCACAGCCTCATCGGCCGCCCTGTGCGCGATGTCCGATGGCCCCAAAAGAACCGCCCAGCATCGGGGTTTGTAACCTTATGGGTTACAAATTTGCGCTCGAGAAAAACCCCGTTTTTCCGAGGGAAAACGGATTATTTGTAACCCATAAGGTTACAAATGGGCTGGAGGGATGGGTCGCGGGGAGCGGGGACGGTTACGCGGCGGAAGGCGCGGAGGGCGCTACGCAGCGGAAGAGGTGGGGCCGGCGGCGAGGCGGAGCACTTTTTGCTGCAGGTGGGTGCAGCGGGCCTTGGCCTCGCTGTTGCGCACGGCCATCGCGTAGGCGGCCGGCTCGCCGACAATAAAAACCTTTTTTCGGCCGCGCGTGATGCCGGTGTAGAGGAGATTCCGCTGCAGCATGACGAAGTGCGCCTTCAGCAGCGCCACGATCACCACCGGATATTCGCTGCCCTGCGACTTGTGGATGCTGATGCAGTAGGCGAGGGCGAGGTCGCCGAAGTCGCCGCGGGAAAACTCGTGGAGGTCGCCGTCGAAGTCGGCCTGCAACGTGCCGGCATCGGAGTCGACGGAACGCACGGTGCCGATGTCGCCGTTGAAGAGGTTTTTGTCGTAGTTGTTGCGGAGCTGGATGACCTTGTCGCCGGGGCGGAACTCGCCGGCGACGGTGCGCAGGCCGTGGGCCCGGCCGTTGAGCGCGGTCTGGAGCTGGAGGTTGAGGTTGGCGACGCCGGCCGCGCCCTTGTGCATGGGGGCGAGCACCTGCACGTCGCCGACCGGATCGAACCACCGGCAGTGGCGCGGGATGAACTCAGTGCAGAGTTGCAGCACCTTGCTCACGCAATCCTCGGCGGAGCTGGCCTGCACGAAGGTGAGATCGCTCCACGCCGGCACGCTCGCGACGTCGGGCAGGAGCGGCGGCAGTGAGGCATCGCCGCCGTTGATCGCGTGGGCGGTGGTGACGATCGCGCTCTGGCCCTGCTGCCGGTAGACGACGGAGAGGCGGGTCACCGGAATTTTGGATTTTGGATTTTCGATTTTCGATTGGGAAACGGCGATCAGGTCCTTGAGCACGTGACCGGCGCCGACGCTGGGGAGCTGGTCGATGTCGCCAACGAGGAGCAGATGCGCGCGCACCGGCACGGCCTGGAAAAGCGCGGCGGCGAGGCGGGCATCGAGCATCGAGGCTTCATCCACGATGAGGAAATCGGTGGCGAGCGGCGAACCCTCGTGGGCGGTGAAGCCGCCGCGCGCCGGGTCGTAGCGCAGCAGCCGGTGAATGGTGGAGGCAAAGCCGCCGGTCGTCTCCGCCAGCCGCTGCGCCGCGCGACCGGTGGGCGCGGCGAGATGTACGCGCACCTTCTTCGCCTTCAGGATTTCGACCAGGGCGCGCAAGATCGTGGTCTTACCCGTTCCTGGTCCACCGGTTAGGATTGTGAACTTGTGGGTGAGCGCGCTGCGCAGCGCGGTGCGCTGCAATTCGTGAAACGTGAACCCCGCCTTTTGCTCGGCCCACTGCACGGCGGCGTCGACCTTGATCGGCGGCAGGCCGCTGGCGGTGCGCGTGAGCCGTGCCACGACGTCGGCGATCTTCTGCTCGGCGCGGTCGAAGATGGGCAGCTGCAGAAGCACCGGACCAGCCTCCTCACGTCGGCTCCTACCTGTAGCCGGGCTCGCTGAGCCCGGTTGGCCGGGGTCACCGACCCCGGCTACAGTGACGGTGTGCCGTACGAGCTGCTTCGACTCGACCAGCGCCTCGATGCGGGCGGCGAGCAGGTCGGCGGAGGTTTCGAGCAGGCTGGCGGTGTACTGGATCAGGTCGTCCTGGGGGAAGGCGGTGTGGCCTTCCTCCTGCAACGTCTCGAGCGCGTAGAGCACGCCGGCGTCGAGCCGCGGCGGGGCGTCGTTGGCGAAGCCGAGATTGATGGCGATGCGGTCGGCGGTGCGGAAGCCGATGCCGTCGATCTCGCGGGCCACGCGGTAGGGCTCGCGCATGAGGATGGGCTTGGCCTCCCAGCCGTAGCGTTGCACGAGCTTCACGCATTGCGCGGGGGTGACGCCGTAGGTCTGGAGGAAAATGTAGAGTTCGCGCTCGGCGCGCTTTTCGTCCCAGGCGCGCTTGATGGCGGTGGCGCGCTTGGGACCGATGCCGGGCACGTCGCGCAGCCGGGCCGATTCCTCGCTGAGCACGCGCAACGTGTCGGTGCCGAAGACGTCGACGATCTTGTTGGCGTAAACCTTGCCGATGCCGGGCACGAGGCCGCTGCCGAGGTATTTGCGGATGCCATACACGCCCGACGGCAGCTCCGACTTGAACGCGACCACCTTGAACTGGTCGCCGTGCTGGGCGTGCCGCACCCATTCGCCGGTGAGGTGCAGGGTCTCGCCGCACTCGACGCCAGGCAACGGGCCGACGATGGTGACGAGATCGGGCTTGGCGCCGCGGGCCGCGCCGCGCGGGGCCGGCGCCGGCCGCCCGGCGGCCGAGCGGGCCGGAGTAGAATCGGGACGGAACTCGGCGATGGTGTAGTGATTTTCCTCGTTAAGGAAAACGATGCGCTCGACGACGCCGGTGAGAGTGCTGGAAGCGGGTGCGGCCAAGGATGGCGCCGAGGAGAGAGGGTTTTGCGGCCGGAGGCAAACGGGGTTTGCGGCGGTGCTTGCCACCCTTGCGGCAATCTGCAGCCGGCCTTCCCCTGTATCGTGCAGGTATTTCCCGCCGTCGTGTTCAAGCCTTGCGTTGTCGCCGGGGGACAAACAACGGTGCTTATGCCGAGGCAGGCCAGCGCCAAGGCGTAATATCCACTGTCGCAGCCAATCATGCACGCCCGCCGTTTTTGCCGCTCCAGGAGACCGGGTTTGGTTTTTCTATTGTTCCTGATCGCGATCGGCTGCTGCGGTGCCGCGGAGGAAGATCCGTGGGCCGGCGTACGAGAGCCTCTGCGTTCCGTCAAGCTGGCGCCTTCGCTGAGGGCGCTGGCGGAGCGGGAGAAACTACCGTTGACGCGGACGGTGGATTCCACCGACTCCCGTCCGCTCGCAGGTGACGGGATTGTGGCGTGGATTGGATACGGGGATGGCGCTCGCGTCCAACAGTGGCTGCTCCGGCTGCGACGGGCGATACCGACCGGGCAGGAAAGCAGCCGGCGCGGAAAGGAAGTAAAACGCTGGGAATGGATACGCCGGGTCTGCGCGAGATCTGCGAG
>Ga0182021_10009958_pt1 | contig 11275 bp, 13 predicted proteins | sample 612E3MmetaG_FD_120493 | JGI IMG/M metagenome (GOLD analysis project Ga0182021, IMG submission 120493) | Permafrost microbial communities from Stordalen Mire, Sweden - 612E3M metaG (Illumina Assembly) | ecosystem: Environmental > Terrestrial > Soil > Wetlands > Permafrost | place: Sweden...
AAACTTCCGCGACTGTTTCTTGCCTCTGTGAGTGGGCAAGACCGATTTGCGGGCATGAGTGGTTTTCGGGTAGGCGGTGTTGGCTACAAAATTGTCCGCCGCAGTAGGGGCATTGGAATGGCATGAGGGTTTCTTGTCCGCATTTCTGGCAGTTCATGGTCGCGTTCGCTCTTTTCCCATGGTAGAGGGGCTTTGCGGTTTATAGGTTTCTCTCAAATTCTGAAAAACTTCTTGAAAGACATTGAAAGCGTAGCATGAGGGTCAACTAACTACAAAAAAATGGGTTCTAAAAAAGAAAGGGGACGGCTAATATGGCTCAGTCCAAACTTCAAAGAAGCTTTTAGGATGACTGCAAACTGGGCAAGAGCCTGGCGCTTCAGTCCCTTCGTGCACGTATCCGCAGTTCCTGCATTTCCACTTGATTGGCGTATCCTTCTTGAAGACTTTCTGCAGCTTCAAATTCTCGAGTAGCTTTAGGTATCTGCGTTCATGGCTTACTTCGACTTTAGCAATTGCGCGAAAAGTCTGAGCTGCCGCCATGAAGCCCTCCTGTTCAGCGATATCCCCGAAATGGGGATACAAATAAGTCCACTCTAGGTTCTCTCCGCTCGCTGCGGCTTGCAGGTTTTCAGCCGAAGTCCCAATTATGCCCGAGGGGTAAGTTGCGGTTATTTCGGTCGTGCCCCCTTTAAGGTGCCTGAAGTAGAGTTCAGCATGTTCCTTTTCGTTGTCGGCTGTTTCCGCAAATATACCAGCTATTTGTTCAAACCCTTCTTTTTTAGCTTGGCTCGCAAAGAACGTGTAGCGATTGCGGGCTTGAGATTCCCCGGCAAACGCTGCCAGCAAATTCTTTTCAGTTTGACTACCTTTAAACTCCATAATTAACAACGCCTCTGCACAAGTTAACGCGGTGAAAAATAAAAACAATTCCCGACGAGACAGTCAAAATAAGAAAAGAATGAAGTGTTTTGTTTAACTTACTTGCTGCTTGCACGCGTGTCGTAGGACTTGCCCCATTAGGGAAAGCCTCACGAAAACGGCGGTTTGGTGCGCCTTAATCGGCTCTGACTTGAGCAGTTCCTGGTGTTTGTGCACGTGGTTTTCTATTGCAGTATGCATCACTTTCAAAGTGGGTATCATCAGGATTTCTTCCCCGCAATCGGGGCACCGGATAAACCCTTTCCTGACCGCATCGCGGTTCGGTTGCTCAACAACTCTCTGATAAATGTCCCTCAGTTTATCATCATTAAATATTGCGTGATTTGATTCCATTCCCAACACTTTGCCCATATGTTGAATGATGAATCTGTGGCGCGAATTCACGTTTTAAGTGTTCATAATATGCTAGTTTAGTCCTGAGAAGCATATATTGCGTCTTAATAGTCCAATTTCCAATTATGGTTTAGGTCAAACCCAGCAGTCTGCAGCGGATAAGATTCATTTTTCACAATATTTCTGTATATTTTTTCCATAATAGCGAAGAGACTCTGAGAAGATATTCAGATAAGGATATCTATCATCTGCGATAGGGCACTTTTCAATTTGGGTTTTGTGTTAAGAACTTAGCAGGAGAACTAAAAAAGGCGAATTGTTTGAAATGACTCTTCAAGTGTTTTTTCTCGCCAGTTCAAGCACTCGCTGAAAGTTCACTTCAAACGCGGCTACCGGATTCTCCAGTTTCCATGCCTCCAGCACTAATGGATTGACTTCGCCGACAACGCCCACCATTTCCCCATTGACTATAATTGAGCCCGTGCGCCCTTCGATGAAACTTGAGTGAGTGATTGGTTCTATCCGCCAGGTCGCGCCCAAGTTCCCAAAGAAGCTATCTAAGCAGGCTTTTATCTCGCTGAAACCGGCATTTGCACTGGTGATTGAGGCAGCTAGCCATTGTTCGTCTCTGGTTTTTGTTTCCTCAGTTTCGTCGGGTAAGGTGACTTGTCCTAGTTCAAAGATTTTCTGGGGAAATTCAACCGATTGGTTTACGCTAAGAAACTCTATGAGGCTGGGAAGCAGCCAGTTTCTTAGACAAGTCATCGTTACTAACTTGGGGTTTGCGATTTCCACTGTCTTCATTGGTTTGTGGTTCATTTTGGTGAAGAGGCTTTCCGGGTTCGTCAATGTGTTGTTGAGGACTTCCTGGTACCCTGCACCCACCATGAGTTCACGTGCGGCATTTATCAGTCGTCGTTGGGGTCTTTGGGAGCCAGTTGTAGGCAGGTCTCGCCATAGTGGCTCAATATTGTTATATCCGTAGGCAACCGCCACGTCTTCCACGATGTCGATTTGATGCATCACGTCGACTCGGTAGCAGGGAACCAGTACGTTCACCAGATCATCATTAATTGATGCAACGCCCAAGCCAGCCGTCAAAAGCAACTCGCCGATTAGTTTGCCAGTTAGCTGCAATCCGAGCATTCGGTTTGTATATTCAACGTTTAACTGGACTTGTTTGCAGCCGAAGTCAGGCGTTATCACAGTTTTCTGTGGATACGTTGGGTCTTGCGGGTAGTGTACGGTTGCAGCATATGGTTTGCCGCCTCGGTCAACCAGCGCCGTCGTTACAAGAACAAGCGTATTGAGTACTGTTTGTTGGAGTGTTCCTGTAACTTCGATTAGTAGATTGTAGGCTTCTTCAGTCACTTTGCCTAAGTCGTTGGAGTTGATGATTGGCGGAAAAGACAGTACTTTATCCTCTGAATCTATCAGAATCGGGTAAACGGCGTGTTTGTCGACGATGTGACCATACTGCTGCCCTTTGGGGTGGCGCTGCAGAATCTGTGTTAAAGTCATTTTCTCCTCGAACCCCAGGGGAACGAAGCTGAATTCTGAAGGTTGAACCACGGTGTATTGGAGCGGTGGTTTGAGCAGGTCGAGGCAGTATAGTCCAATGGAGGTTTTCTGCCTGCTTCTTCCAAATGTTTGGTCTAGTTTGTCTTGAAGGTGCATGAGCCCCCGGATGATCGTATCCGTTAAGTGTATGTTTTTGACAACTGAGCAGCCGATGAAGGGTCTAATGTTTTTCAGCTCTGAGTCAACGTAAACGTCCAAGACTGGTTCGCCAACGCTGTATTGCCTTGGCCCGTTTTCTAAGTCGAGGTAGCAACGTAAACCTCGTGCTAAGCCTTCGACGCCCCACAAGTCAGGACGATTAGTGTCTTTAAGCTCAATGCTAACTGTTCCTTCTTTCTCGTTTCGTCCTTTGACTTCGCTCTTAACATACGCTAAATCCTCGTCGAGCTTCTCCATGTCACCGTGGTAAGCTTTGCCTAGAAGCTTTTCGAATTGTGCCAAGTCTACCTCTATTGTGGGCATTTTAGGTCACCTGTTTTCTCCTTAGCCAATCGAGGTCTTGGCTAAATATGCTGCGAATGTCCTCCACGCCAGCTCGCATCATGAAGAGGCGATCTACGCCGAGTCCCCACGCGATAACTGGCACTTTTATGCCTAAGGGCTGTGTAACCTCAGGTCGGAAGATTCCTGAGCCTCCGAATTCTACCCAACCATATCCCTCCTTGTAGGCGCTGAGTTCCACGCTGGGTTCTGTGAAGGGGAAGTAGTCAGGTTTGAAGCGGATTTTGTCAGCGCCGGCAATTTCCTTAGCAAATTTGCCTAAGACCCCAAGGAGGTCGCGTAGGTTCAGTTTTTCGTCGATTACTATTCCTTCAACTTGGGTGAATTCGGATAAGTGGGTTTTGTCGACGACTTCGGGTCTGTACACGCGTGCGATGCTGAAGTATCTGCTGGGTATTTCGAGGCTTTTGCTGAGCAGGGTTCGGGCGCTTAGGCATGTACCGTGTCCGCGAAGAATTAGCCGTTTAGCTTCTTGTTCGCTATATTTGTAGCCCCATCCTTTGCTGCCGGTTTGGTCTCCGTTTTCGTGGGTTTCTTTTACGCGTTTGACAGTATCTGCGTATTTGGTGATGTCGCCGTATTGTGGGTCTTTAATGTAGTAAATGCCATCCAATTCCCTTGCAGGGTGGTCTTGCGGGGTGTAGAGCGCGTCAAAGTTGAAAAATGAGGTTTCCACAACCGTCCCGCTTATTTCCTTAAATCCTAAGGTTACAAGTTTCGCTCGGACTTCATCTAGGAAGTTTAGGTACGGGTGCTTTTTCCCTGGCCAAGCGTTTGCTACTGGCGCTTGTATGTTGTATTTTTGGAAGCGAACGCTGCGCCATCCGCCTTTGATGATGAGTTCCGGGGTTAGTTGAGTGATTTCTTTTTTGTTTACGGTTAGGTCTGCTGCTCCTGCTTCGATTGCTTGTTTGCCTTCTTTGGTGATTTGGAGGATGCGTTGGGTTTTTTCTTCTACAGTTATGGCTTTGCGTTTTTTGAGGGGGTCAAGGGCGTCTTTTAGTTCTTTGGGTAATTTGTCAAGTGGAGTTTCATCTTTTCCACGTAGAAGATTTAGGAGTTTTTCGTCGCTGCCCTTCGATGGGGCAGAAGTCACTTGCAGGGTACTGGTCCGAGAATCGAAAGCGGCCCACTTCTTACGTTGGGTCCAACCTAGAGCGATCTGGGTGAATTGTGGTTCTATGCTGGCCTTTTTGGTTGCGTCTGTGAGTGTTGCTTTTCCGCCGAGCGCGATTACGGCGTCGACTATGCGTCTTTCCGGCAGTCCGTTTTTGGCGTGGATTTGACCTTCTGGGGTGAGTTTGATTTTGGTCGTAGGTTTGGCGTGGATTTTTGCCAGACTGTTTTCCTGCAGTATGAGGGCTGCTCGCATGGCTGCTGAGTCGGAAAGTTCGCATTCAGCCATTAGCTGTTCAACGGAGGCTTCGCCGTTGAGTTTGTCTAAAGCTGCGAGGATTCGGATTTCGTTTTCCCTGAGCTCGACCATTTGTTTGTTCCCCGTGTTAACATGACGTTTGGTTTTGGTTAATGTAGTTCTAACATCGTTGCTAATAAAATGCATGTCGATGCTTGTGGCTCGTGCTAGCGCGGCTATTCCGTATTGCTTGTTTGTTCAGGGTTCGTTTTGCTATGCAAATTGGATGAAATTGCGCTTGATAAGATACTATTGCTTCTGGGTATCCGCTTTTCGATAAAAAACAGATATATTACAAGCAACCATCTTCTTTCCAAACAAAACAGCAGGTACATTGCAGATGACCTCGCCTCACAACGACGAAAACAACAATGAAATGGTAGTTACGCCTTGGGAAGTTAAGGGCAAAGTGGACTACGAACGGCTAATCCGAGAATTTGGCACCCAGCCATTAACGCCGGAATTGCTCGCAAAACTTGAACCCCGCACTGACAAGCTGCACCTGCAGATTGAGCGTCGAATATTCTTTAGCCACCGCGACCTGGACACGGTCCTGAACCTTTACGAGCAAGGCACCAAATTCGTCTTGTACACTGGCAGAGGACCCAGCGGACCCGTCCACATTGGGCACTTGATACCGTGGATCTTCACTCGGCATCTCCAAGAGAAATTCAAAACGCGCCTTTACTTCCAGATGACAGACGACGAAAAATTCCTCATAGACGACGAGCGGACTCTGGCAGATACGCGGAAGTGGAGCTACGAAAACGCTCTGGACCTCATCGCGATAGGTTTCAAACCAGAGGACACGTTCATCATATACGACAGCCAAGACATGGATTTGCTCTATGACATAACCTTGGAAGTCGCTAAGCGCATAACTTACAGCACGGCGCGGAGCACGTTTGGGTTCCAGGATAGCACCAACATCGGCTGGGTATATTGGCCGGCGATCCAAGCCGCCCCTTGTTTCATACACAAGAAGCTGACGGGTGAAAACGTTCCTGCTCTCATCCCCGCAGCAATCGACCAGGATCCTTATTGGCGCGTCACTCGTGACATAGCCCAGAAACTCGGCTACTACAAACCCGCCCAGATTCACTGTCGCTTCCTCCCCGGCTTAGGGGCAGGCGGAAAAATGAGCGCGTCCATGCCTGAAACCAGCATATTCACTATAGACCCACCTGATGTCGTCAAAAAGAAAATCTGGAACGCCTTCACCGGGGGCAAAGGAACGGCCGCGGAACAACGCAAACTCGGAGCAGACCCGACAGTGTGCAGCATCTTCCAGTACTACTTCTTCCTCTTCGAAGAGGACTCAGCTAAACTACAGGAAAGGGAGCGTCGATGCCGCGCGGGCGAAATGTTATGTGGTGAATGCAAAAAAGACATAGCCGAAAAACTGAACCGCTTCCTTGAAGAGCACAGGGAGAGAAGAGAGAAAGCCAAAGACACAATCGAACAATACCACGTAAAACGATGATTTTCGGTTCTTGACACCCTTTTGAAACGCTATTTTCTTCTTAATCGCTATTCTGAGAGAATTGCATTGATTAGTAGTGTTTTTACTGCTAGTCCTTTATAGTGCGATTAACGTAGTATATAGTGTAGTAATCTTTATGGCTAAACTAGAAAAAAGCAAAAGCAAACCATTAGTTGCAAAAGCAACTCCGGTAAAGGAAATACCCCAAGGAAGAAAACTAGCAAAAAGACCAGAATATGACGCAGTGTTCAAGCAGATCATCGAAAGCCCAGAAAAGATGTTCAAAGTCGAGGTCGAAGGTAAAACCGTAAAGTCGATGTACGCACCCTTCTCGTTCCGCGTTAAGTCATACAACAAGAAACCGGACAGAAAATTCAACGTAGCACTCAGAGTCCGCAACAAAGAAGTCTACATTGTCAAACAAGACAAGAAGGAATAAAATAGCCTTCTCCACATTCTTCACTTGGAATATCTAGCGCGTTCACTAAAGCAGAAAACCTTATCTCGCACGTGGCAAGGTTTAATGCAGGAGTTTTCGCGCAAAGAAGAAGGATGCCAAAATAGGCGGTAATGAATGTCTGAACATAAACCTGAGTGGCCTGAAGCTGGCGAACTTGTAATCGCCACGATAGAAAGTGTAATGGATTACGGAGCTTACGCCAACCTAGATGAATACAAGAGACGAGGTTTTCTCCACATCTCCGAAATTTCCAGCGCTCGAATAAGAAACGTACGCGATTTTGTCCGCGAAAATCAAAAGATGGTTCTCAAAGTTCTCCGTGTGGACGTGGAAAAAGGTCACATTGACTTGTCACTTAGACGTGTTACAAAGCGCGAAAGAATTGAAAAAATCAAATCTTGGAAGAAGGACCGCAAGGGCGAAGCCCTCTTGCACGCGGTTGCAGACAAAGTCGGCTTACCAATTAACGAAGTCTATCAGAGTGCAGGATTGATTCTTGAAGAAAAATACGGCTTATACGAAGGCTTCGAGAAAGTAGTGAAAGACGGCGTAGAAACTCTAACTAAACTTGGCATTTCTGAAGATCTAGCTAAAGTCATCGCCCAAGTCGCTGAAGAACGTATCAAGATTAAGATGGTGAAAGTCCGAGGCGTCCTTGAAGTTCGGTGTCCAAAACCCAATGGTGTCAAATGTATCCAAGACGCATTTTTGGGCGCTAAGAAATCCCACAAAACTAAAGACGCTAAAATAGAATTTACCATTATCGCGGCACCCCGGTATAATGTTGAGGTTGCTGCTGACAATTGGAAACGTGCAGAAGAGCTTATTGAGAAAGTAAGCGAAAGTGTAGTCGAAAATATTACCAAAGCGGGCGGGCACGGCGCCTTTAAGAGAGAAAAATAGAAGGATGAAAGCTTGAGAGAATCCGAAGACAAACCGATTTGGGGTCAGGTGGAAAAAGTTGGCAAAGGAACAAAGGCGAATTATGAACCCGCAAAGAAGACGCTGACTTTCTGTTTTAATCGAGGTCCCGATACTTCGGGCGAAGCTTTGAGGGCATCGCGTGAGCTTCTGATGAAGCAACTCAAAGACTTAGGCTACACTAGTCGCATGAAGTACAACGGGGAAGTATTGGTCGAAAACGTTGAGGCTGAAGATGTTGTTCTTGTCAATAAGAACCACAAACTCATAATTCATCTCAATGCGAAGCAAGCTGGGGAAAAAGAAAAGAGCTCTTCCGAGCCGAGCCTCTAATTATTTTTAGCTGAGAAAAAAGTCTTTTTTGGCTTAAAAGTTATTTTTTAGTTTTCCTTTTTGATTCTTATTTGTTTGCTGAGAAGGTTAATTAGTTAGCTTTTCTAATCATTAGAAAATAGAATTAATATGGTCACCACAGAAGAATGTGCCCGTGAACTACTCGAAGTCGTCCCCCTCGTCATGAGAGACATACGAACCCAAATGCGGAGCACAAGAACACCCGACCTAACAGTTCCCCAGTTCCGCACCATGGTTTTCGTCGACCGCCACATTGGCGCTTCACTTTCAGAAGTGGCAGAACACATCGGAATCACGCTCCCCTCAGCATCCAAACTTGTGGACGACCTCATCAAAAACGACCTCATGTCGCGGGAAGAACATCCTGAAGACAGACGTCGGGTAAGCTTAGCCGTCACGCGCCGTGGACGTACTATTCTGGAGGCTTCCCGAGAAAGAACTCTAACATACCTATCAGAAAGACTTGACGAAACCAGCCAAAGCGATAAAGAAGCTATCGTTGAAGCCATGAAAGCCTTGCGTTTCGCCTTCCAAAAACAGAAAACCAACATATGATGTGAAACATTAATGGCACCCGTTATCGAAACCAAACAATTAACTAAATCTTTTGGCGGACTTACAGCCGTCGACAAGCTCGATATCACCGTGGAACCAGGAGAAATCTTCGGGTTCCTTGGACCCAACGGAGCGGGCAAAACCACAACCATCAGCATGCTCTGCACGATACTTAAGCCAACCAGCGGCTCGGCGACGGTAAACGGCTTTGACGTTGTCAAAGAAGCCATGCAGGTCCGCAGAAGCATAGGCATGGTTTTTCAGGAGCCAAGCATCGATGATCGCCTCACGGGCAGAGAGAACCTGTTCATGCACGCTAACCTCTACGGCGTACCGCCTAGCGAGCAGAAAGATCGCGTTGAGAGAATCCTCAATCTGGTCGAATTGGAAGATAGGGCTGACGACCTGATGCGGACCTACTCGGGCGGCATGAGGCGCAGGTTGGAACTGGGTCGAGGATTAATACACTATCCAAAAGTGCTTTTTCTAGATGAACCTACAGTCGGTTTAGACCCTCAAACTCGCGACCATATCTGGAGCTATATCAAGGAACTCAAAAAAGCCCATGACATAACCGTGGTGCTAACAACGCATTACATGGATGAAGCCGACAGGCTCAGCGACCGCATCGGCATAATCGATCACGGGAAACTAATCGCACTTGACACCCCGTCCAAATTAAAAGACACGTTAGAAGGTGACGTCATAACGATTAAAGCCGCAAAAATAGATGAGCTTACCGCGTTGCTTTCTGAAAAACTTGGACTCACCCAAAGCCGAATTGTTGATGGTGCGTTAGAAATCACCGTCAGGGGTGGAAAATCAGTCATGCCAAAAGTTATGGAGGCCGCCACGCACAACGACTTCTTGGTCGACTCTATCCAGCTTCGCGAACCCAATTTGGAAGATGTTTTCCTTCATTACACAGGCAAAGACATACGTGCTGAAGGCGGAAAAGAACTGCACGGCATTGCCGCGATTCACCGGAGGGCAATACGGTGACCGAACTTCGCGGCTTCTACACTCTTTGGCTCCGTGAAGTAAAGCGTTACTTGCGGGATCGAACTCGAATTGTCAGCAGTTTCGTCCAACCGGCGCTCTGGCTTGTTGTGTTCGGTGCAGGTATTGGCGCTGCCCTTCGCGGAGGATTCCAAATTGCCGGGGTAAACTACCAGACCCTTATTTTTCCTGGCATCGTCGCTCAAACGCTGTTGTTCACTGCGATGTTTATGGGGATATCCGTTATTTGGGACCGTGAATTCGGCTTTCTTAAAGAAATTCTCGTCGCGCCCGTATCGCGCTTCACTTTGTTCTTGGGTAAAATGGTTGGCGACAGCACAGACGCTATAATTCAGGGTGTAATCGTCTTCGCTATTGCAATCGCTTTAGGTATAAACTTCACTTTGGAAGCATTCCTAGTTTGCTTACCGCTCATGATGCTGATAACTATCGGCTTGGTGAGCTTAGGGTTAATCATTGCCAGTTTTATGGGTAGTTTGGAAAGCTTTGGCGCAATCCAGAGTTTCATCAACTTGCCCTTGTTTTTCCTCAGCGGCGCGCTATTTCCAATTGCGGGAGCTACCACGCCCGAGTGGCTTCAAGTTGTCGCCAGAGTTAACCCTCTAACGTACGGTGTTGACGCCTTAAAAACGGTCATTTTAGGCGCTCCCTACGCGCCTCTTCAAATCCAGCCGCTATGGGTGGACATTGGCGTCGTGGGCGCCTTTGACTTGTTGATGATAGTTATTGGCACTTGGTCATTTAGCCGAATGAAGTGAGCGCAGCTCGCCATTCAGGCATTAGTAGGCTTAGTCCAAAAACCACGAATGCCCCTTGGCGACATCTTGCTTTGGCTTTCGCTTGGACACCTAAAAAAGAGTCTGCAGAATTGGAAACGAAAAAGAGCGGTTACTTGTTGGTCTGTTCGTTGATTTGCTGCTCCATCATATGACCTCGACAGTAAACCAAGGCTTTCTTTACGCCTGGAACAGTTTTTGCTGCGGCTTTAATGTCGGCGGCAAGCTTAAACGCGATAGGGCAGAACGGACTCGTGGGGATAAACTCTATTTTTACTGAGCCAGGCTCTTCCTCTTTAACGTTAGTTATCATTTGCATTTCAGCAAAACTCTGACCCGTCTCGGGATCTTCCACTTTACCGACTTCCTCGCGGACTTTATCTTCAAGTTCAGTCAACAAATTCACCTTTCAGGTTTCTCTAGCCCAAAGAAATATGGCTATACAATAAATATAAAACTGTTGCATCCACTATGCCTATTGCCTTGCCATTCTGGTGAATACAAATGAGCGATGAAAAATGCATTTTCTGCAAAATAGTCCGCAAAGAAGCGCCCGCGAGCAACGTCTACGAAGACGATCACGTTTTGGCTTTCATGGATATACGACCCGTATGCGAAGGACATATCCTCATAATTCCCAAACATCATTATGTAGACATTTTTGACACACCTGAAGAACTACTCGCCGCAACCTACAAAGTAACCAAGAGAATTGCAGTGGCAGTCAAGAAAGCTACGAAAGCAGACGGCGTCAGCATAGTTCAGCAAAACGGCAAAGCCGCAGGACAGGACATTTTCCACTTGCACGTACATGTTATTCCGCGTTTTGAGGGCAAAAAGATGCCGCGATTCGAGGAACTGGCTGTGGTTGATAGGGAAATGTTAGAAAAGGTAGCTGAAAAGATCAGGCAAAAGGTTTGATTATTCCAGGATTATTC
>Ga0182021_10009960_pt1 | contig 11273 bp, 11 predicted proteins | sample 612E3MmetaG_FD_120493 | JGI IMG/M metagenome (GOLD analysis project Ga0182021, IMG submission 120493) | Permafrost microbial communities from Stordalen Mire, Sweden - 612E3M metaG (Illumina Assembly) | ecosystem: Environmental > Terrestrial > Soil > Wetlands > Permafrost | place: Sweden...
ATAAAAGACATTGGCAGAATAAAACACAATTAGTTATGAAAAGATTGATTTTCATTATGTTTCTGGGAATGATCCAAATAGTTTCATTTTCACAAGTTCAGTTGGAATCTCTGTTTTCAAGTGCCAACAATTTGTTTAAGCAGGAAAAATATGAAGAGGCTATTAAACAGTATACTTTAATTAATGAAAAAGGCTATGAATCAGCTGAACTTTATTATAACCTGGGCAATGCATATTATAAAATAAGAAATTATCCTCGGGCAATTCTTAATTACGAAAAAGCCCTCATTCTTAATCCTGAAGATGATAATATTCAGCATAACCTTGCTAAAGTAAGGATGTTAAATATCGATAAAATTGAAGAAATTCCAGAATTTATTATCAGAAGATGGATAAATAAGGTAATTGATATCCTGACTTCAAATGGATGGGCGCTTATAAGTCTTGGTGCATTTTTATTTTCGTTGACTTTTTTTATGATATATTTCTTTGCTTCACGAATATCTTTGAAAAAAACCGGATTTTATTTTGGTTTTATTTTAATTGCGCTCTCTGTTACAACCTTTTATTTTTCCTTCAGATCAAAATCTATGGCGCTTAAAAGCGCCGGCGCTATAATAATGTCGCCTACTGTCACAATAAAGAGTTCTCCACAAGAATCCGGGACTGATTTGTTTATATTACACGAAGGAACTAAAGTTTACATTGTAGATAAACTTGATAACTGGTTCGAAATAAGACTGTCTGATGGCAAGCAGGGCTGGCTTCAAAAAGCTGCCATTGAACCTATTTGAAACAACTAATTGAAACTCTCATATTTTCTTAAATCCGATTTAGAGTTAATACACATTATCGGAATTTTATAGTCATTTGAAACGTATTTCTGGTCTTTAAGTCCAAGCATAATGTTTGCAATAGAAATATTTTTACTTAAAAGTATAATTACAAGCTCAGCACCAATCTGATGGGCGAATTCCAGAGTCTCTTCAGGCAATCTGTAAGATGTTTTACCTGTAATAATCTCATAATCAATATTTTTACCTTCAAGAAACCTTTTAGTAAATTCAAGGTTATTCCTTACATTATAATCATGTGCATTAGGTTTAAATAGATAAATCTTAGAGGTATAGAATTTTGAAAGATAACTTATCCAGGAGAGTTTTTCTTTATTTTCTTTTCTAAAATCTATAGGAAATACAATTCTTCTTAAAGCCAATCGTTTTGGTGGCGCCTGTACAACAATAAAAGGTATTTTTGAACCTGCCATTACCCTGATAGCTCTTGTTCCAACGTATTTTTCTTTGCCTTTTGGTTTTTGGGTTTTCATTACAACAAGAAGTGCATCTATAGTTTCTGCAAATGTCCTGATAGCGGTTGACACTCTACCTGGTCGGATTTTACACTCAACTTCTATTCCGTATTTTGAACTAAACCCATCTGCAATGGTTTGCAGTCTATGTAAATAATCTGCTTCTTCCTTAAGGTCGTGGACTATATGAAGCAATACAAGAGAGGATTCGGTAATTTTAGCTAATTGGACAGCATGTTTTACTGCAAACTCTGATAATTCAGAGAAATCGTAAGGAACAAGGATTTTTCTATGTGGCGAATTCATAGTCATAAGATTTTACTACACTTAAAATAGTCAATTTTTTGTGAATTATCCGAAAAATGATATAAAATGAATAAATAATTTCCTAAAATTTAATTTTATAATCCATTTTAATGTAATATATCAAAAAAATTGAAATTCTTCATTTTGTCTTCTTCAATATATATATTTTCTATGATTGCATATTTAGGGCCATCATAACACCATTTAATAAATTGATTCAATTGATCTTCATTTCCCTCTGCTTCGATATAAACATCTCCATTTACTAGGTTTTTAATATTTCCTTTTATTCCATATATATTTGCAGCATTACGTGCAGAAAACCTAAATCCTACACCCTGAACCCTTCCCGATATCGTAATATTCTGATGTTTAACCATTAAAAGACGAAGGAATTTTAATCATTGGTTATTGCGAAAAGTACTTATTTACCAATGATAATAATTCATCTACATCAATAGGTTTGGTTATAGTATCATTGCATCCGGCCAAAAGACACTGCTGACGATCCTCCTGAAGAGAAAGTGCTGTTTGCGCAATAATTGGGATGGAATGATTGAATTTCCGAATTTCCTGTGTGGCTTTTAAACCGTTCATAACAGGCATCCTTATATCCATAAGAATCAGATCAATTTTATTAATTGATTTACATAATTCAATAGCCTGAACTCCATTTTTTGCATATAATGTTCTAGCCGCGGAATCATGAAATACGGCTTCTAAAAACAAACCATTAACTTCCTCATCTTCAACAATCAATATTACTTTATTATTCCATTTATATTGAGGATTTTGAGTCAATTCATCTTCAACAGAACCAATTGATAAAGAGGGTACATCTTCAAAAGGAATACTAAAATTAAATGTGGTTCCTTCTCCTTCATCTGATTCAATCCAGATTTTACCTCCAAGAAGTTTTATTATCCCTTTGGCTATAGTCAGCCCTAATCCGGTTTCTTCATCATATCTGCTGAAATTGTTTATGTCAAATTGTGTATATGGCGTAAATATATTTTTTTGTTCTTCTTTGCTAATTCCTTTGCTGGTATCTTTAATAAAAAAATCAATTTTATTTTCTGCAGGTACTTTATACCCAATTTCAATAGATCCTTCTGTTGTATTCTTTAGGGAATAACCAATTAGATTAATAAAAATTTGATGTAACCTTCCTGTGTCAGTATATATTTCGACGTGTGATTTTTTTGGCAGGGTTAATTTAAAATTTACTTGTTCTTTTCTTAAAGAAGATCTCAGGCTATCGATATCTTCAGATATTTCATTCAATAAAATTTCAAGGTTACAGGGAGTTTTTGTAATTGTCATTGTACCACTCTCATACTTTGCAATTTCACCAACATCATCAATTAATTGAAGAAGGTTTTTACTTTGTTTTTTAATTAACCTAATATATTCCTTTCTTCGTTTGGCGCCGGGATCTGTCATACTAAGCAATTCTGCAAATCCGAGAATTGAATTCATTGGTGTACGTATGTTATGGGATATATTTGAAAGAAAAATTGTTTTAATACTATCTGCTTCTTCCGACTTTTCCTTACTTCTTTGTAATTCTTTAAATTGTTTAATTTCTTTTGTAAACTCTCGAACTGCACAAGTTAGAATATTCTCACCATTTTCCGTTTTATTATAGGTTGCTATTGCACTAAAATATTTCGTTTCTTTACCTTCCTTGCTTCTTGGGACTAATCTAAACTGTCCCATTATTCTCTTTTTTGTAGTTTTTGGAATCGAAAATAAATCAGAAACGAAATTTTTATCATCAGGATGAGTGCTACTAATAATTGCAGTACTACTGATGTCTTCAGGCAAAAGATAATGTTCAAACAGCTCCAATAAGGCAGGTGATAGGTATAATTTGTTTTTATTTATATTAAAAACTAGAAATCCTGAAGATAGTAATTTGAATATTTCTTCATAAGTCTGGTTTACAAATTGAGAAAAATACTTTGTAAATGAATTTGATTCAAGATTTTTTATATTCTCAAGAAGAATTTTATTTGATAATTCCATTGCATTTACCTTCGCCTGAAGATCGGTATCGATTTTTTTTTTCTTAATAATAGGCATAATAATAAAGATAATTTTAAAGTCCAACGAGATATACATAACTTTTAGACCAATTCAATTTCAATTGATTGTATAAAAGCAGTATAGGTATTTTCTTTTTCAACCTGCGCTTTGGATAATAAAACAAAAACTGGAATTTCATTACCATCTTTTGTTTTAATCATAACTTCTTTTCTTTTCCCTATAATTTTATTATCACCTGGTCCGATATATCTTCTGACAAATTCGTCCTTATCAATTGTTTTGGCAGCAAAAAGCATATCAACATCCTTTCCCATTACTTCATTTTTGGAGTATTTGAGAAGGTTCACAGCAGCTTGATTAAAGAATATTATCTTGTTATCGTACGAAGTGGTAATAATGGCATCAAGGGCGCCCTCAAGCGTCCTTTCATTTCTAATATTAATTCTTTCAATTTCTTTAAATTGCTCTTGCATTTCAAGTTTTGCTGCCTTTAGCTTTTTATTTAATTCCTTTTCTGATTCGCGTAATTGCTTTTCTTGTTTTTTAAAAATTTCATTTTGTTTCTTCGATTCGATTTCCATTAACTTTTCGTTAGTCATGTCATTACCGATAAATACTATTTTCTCAATATCGCCATACATGTCAAAAACAACGCTAAAAGCCCCACGAATCCACTTTTCCTCATCAGTTTTAGTTTTTACTTTAAACTGACCATGGAAATTCATACCACCAACAAGGCTTTCCCATTTTTTATTAAAAAATTCAACTTCCAGACTATCGATTAAATCAAATATCGTTAAGCGGGTTACTTCTTTTTCTTGATATTTAAAAAGGTAAATAAATGGTTCATTAAATTCCCTGATATTACCATTGATATCAAATTCAATTTTAATGCTGGAACGATTAACCGCTTCAATAATACCTTCTAAATTCAGGCTAAGTTGCTTATGTTCGGTTGTATCTAAAGCAAGAAAAAGAATTCTTTCAACTTGATCATTTTCGTCACGGATACAAGTATATGTTGCCATAGTCCACAAATCTTTACCTGTCCGTGTTATATGTTTCATATATCCTTCAAAATGTCTTCCTCCGGTTTGAAGATTGTTCCATATTCGTTTAAACCATTCATCGTCTTTTTTAGCTATAAACATCGAAATATGTTTCCCTTCAACATCAGCATTTGATGAATATTCAAGTTTTTTTAGAAAACGTGTATTAGCATAAATTAATGTACCATCAGTAGCATATTCAGCTCTTACCATTGTATGGTTAACGGTTGTTTCCAACCTGAGAAACCGTTCAGATTGTCGGGATGCTTCTTCCTGAGTTGCCTGGAGCTCTTCAAGATTTTGCCGCATTTCTTCTTCCTGTGAAATAAGGGCCTGGCTTTGAGCCTTAGACTCTTCCAATAATCGTGCGGTTTGCATATTCATTTTAACAGTTGAAAGAATAGAGGCTGTATTTTCAGCAACTTTCTCTACAAAATTTATTTCATGTTTTTCCAACGATTTAAAAGATGCAATTTCAATAATTCCAAAAATTTCATCATTTGCTATCAACGGAGAAATTACAACACATTTAGGATTGGCTTTCCCCAAACCTGACGTTACGCTGATATAAGTATCCGGAAGATCATTAATATAAGTTGTCTTTCGTTCGATTGCACATGTACCTATAAGTCCTTTTCCCCATTTTATCTGTTTATCTGCAAATTTTTTACGTCCGTATGCATAAAAAGCAATTAATTCAAAAGTCCTGTCATCTTCATTTTGACCGTTTAGTAAGTAAAATCCGCCCTGAATACCTCCAATGTAATTAGTTAATTCATGAATTACATTATATCCCAGTGAATTAATATTATCATTATCCTTTCTTAATATATCTCCAAATTTTGCCAATCCCTCAACATTCCAGTTTCTAATTTCATCTTCTTTCCTTCTTTTTCCATCATTCTCAAGGTTCAATTTTAGAGTATCCCGCAATTCAATCAATGCTTTTCCTAATTTATCGTTTTGATTATCAATTTCATAGATTGACGTAAAATCTTGTCTTATAATGTTTAAAATAAATTCGGTAATCTTCGATGATTTTGAATATTCATCTTCAAGAAATTTCTGTTTTTGTTCAATTTGATTATAAAAATTCCTATATATCAGATAAATTATATAAGGTATAGCAAAAACTAAGAATACAAAAATCCATAGAATTGGTTGACTAATAAAAACATGAATTAATGAAGAGAAAGTAAATATTTCATTTACATCAGTAATAAAAGTAATTACTATTCCACTGATAAGTATAAAAAAAGCTGATATTAAGCCCAGAATCATAGCCTGTATCGTCCTTTCCCGAAAACTATGAATTTTCATATTCCCCTTGCACTTTATATTAAATGAAATTTATCTATTTAAAATAAATATAATGAATTATTCATAATATCACTGAATATTGCTCTGAAATGTTGCTAACATTAACGAAAAGGATTATCTCTAATAATTTTATTGATGGGCTATAGCTTAAATATTTGTGAAGAAATTTTTTCATGATGTAATATTTTAATAGCAGCTTCAAGTTTAACATCTTCTTTAGACATACCAAATAATACACACGATTTTTCATTTTGCGCTATTGTTAAAGCTCCGTGATCTCTCATTTCCAAAAGTCCTTTGGCTCAATCATCACCCATTCTGGTCATAATAATTCCCACTGCATTCCTGCCTGCTTATCTGGCGGTTGACCGAATTAAAACATCAACACTTGGCCTATGCCTATTTACCAACGGACATTCCTGAAATATCGTGCGCCTGAGCGTTTTAATAGAATATGCTTATTTCAAAGTGCAATTAATGCATTGCCCCTGAGTACATTATCCCCATTTTCAGCTTTTTATAGTTATCTGACAAATTTCATAAAGACGATTTGAAATTGAACGGGTAAAATGTTCAGGTATATGTTGTAAAATAACAATTCTGGGAATATCAAGTGGTATGGCTTGTATAAATACTTGCAGAACATCAGTTCCTCTGGATGAAACACCAATGGGTTCAATGATATCTGTTGTTTTTATCAGAGCTTGGTTTTTTGGAGGAGACAATACGGCATCAGCAGAATATTTATGTTCCACATGGGGATTATTGTTTTTATACTTTTTCGCTGAATCCAGGCTTTTGAAGCGCCTTTGCCTGCATCGCAAATTATAATTTGTTAATTCTAAGATTAAATTTATATGATATGATTCCATTATTTAGAAAACACAATTGATTTTCGTTCTCAAATTAAGGTGAGATTTATTATTGGTAGATTTCAATAAATCGTAAGGAATTTTATAATATCGAGATACTTTGTTTCGATTCAATATTTAATAATTTACCAATAGTAAAAAGAAATTTGTCTTTATCAAGAGGTTTTGTAAAAATTCCTTGTATTCCCATATTTTTTGCCAAGTATAAGTAATATGGGTTTTTACCGGAAACAGCTATTATATGAATAATTTCACGAAATTGTTGTTTAATTTTTCTTATTAATTCAATACCTTCAATTTTTGGCATAACCAAATCTGTAATAACTAAGTCAAAGATAGTTTTAGAAAGGATTTCAAGAGCCTCATCACCATCATTTGCATGAACTACAAACACTTGACTTCCAAAAGCATCTGTAAGAATGTGTATCAATAGTCTCCTCTCCAGCCTGTTATCCTCAACAATTAAGATTTTCTTCATCCCTAGTATTTACAATATCAACGCCTAAATTGAGGAAAATGTTTATTTCATTATATAAACTTATTTAAATTGATGATGAAGAGATGACTTTAAGATATAAACGAAATACTTATCTTGGATTATATGCTTTTTGCAAAACAGATTCAACTTTATCGACAAGATATTGAAGATCAATAGGTTTTTTTACAAAATCAATTGCTCCCATTTTCATAATTTTTTCAATATTTTCTTCGTCTGTCAAAGCAGATACAACGATTACAGGAGTATTCTTAGTCTTATCTATTTTTCTTATTTCTTCAAGAAAATCAAATCCGCTTATTTTAGGCATTAATAAATCCAGTAGTATAAGATCAGGCGATTCACGTTCGATAATAGAGTATGCCTCTTTTGCATTAAGTGCTGTTTCTATTTGATATCCTTTCTCATCAAGAATTGCTTCAAGTAAAACAACATTAGTTGTTGAATCATCAACGACCAATATTTTATATTCCTTGGTATCTTCCATTTCTCTAGTTTTATTTAAAGCTACTAAATATTACTTAATATACAATAATGGGTTTCCTTCACACTCATTCCAATCTTAAATATATTGAAAAATATCTATTTGTTCAATATAAAAGTAATCAGAATTCTATTCTGATGATATATCTCATCATTTTTTAAAAATCATTATAAATCATGAACTTTTTTAGTTATATTTAATGATAAACTGAAACAGTTATTTCATGGATAAACCTCAAATGATTGATCAGGATTTTGTAATTCCTTATGGAAACATTCTTAAAGAGAATGAGTTAAATGATGTTTTAAACAATAGTAATGTTGTCAATTTTAATAAAAAGGAAATTATTTTTCGACAAAATACCAGGACATCCCATATAATGTTTATCAAATCCGGACTGGTAAAAATTTTTAAAGAAGGGCGAAATGGGAAATTTATAATACTTAAAGTAGCATTGAAAAATGATTTTCTGGGTCTGCTATCTATATATGGAGGAGATACTCATCATTATTCAGCTTCTGCGATTCAACCTTCTGAAATATGTTTTGTGGATATAAATATCTTTAACAAGATTCTAAGTATGAACGGCGATTATTCTGCTAAAATAATCAATCGCATTTCAAATGACGGGCTTTTTATTTTTGACAGGCTGATGAGTCAGTCTCATAAACAATTACCAGGACGCATTGCTGATGTAATATTATATTTTTCTCAGGTTATATTTCGTAGCGAAGAGTATGAGTTTCCATTTACTCGAAGGGAACTTGCTGAACTGGCTGGTACAACCAAAGAAAGTTTTATCCGTACTTTAGCAGAATTTAAGCATGACAAGATTATAGACCTTGATGGTTCAAAAGTAAAAATCAATAGTTTGAAAATTGTTAAAACATTAAGTGAGCTTGGCTAAAATTAAAATATCAAAATTATGTCTAAACTAGTTATTGTAATCGCTGATGATATTTTTACAAATCGATTATTATTATCTGAAATAATTGATGAATTAGGATATAATCACATTGCCGTTGAAAATGGAAGAGAGGCAATAAATGCACTTATGAATAATGAAGTAGATGTAATTTTAATGGATATTGAAATGCCTGTAAAGAATGGACCTAAAGCCACAAAATTTATTCGCGAAAAATTAAATGAACCAAAAAGGTCAGTTCCAGTGATTGCGCTTACTGCACATAACCCCAAAATTTTCTTTAATGATTATAAAGATGTTGGTTTTAGTCAACTTCTTACAAAACCATACTCTGTAGATAAAATCACAACTTTATTAGAAGGTTTCTTGTCTAAATCTGAATCTAAAGTTTAAATATCTGATTAATATTTTTTAAAATATTGCAGGATTTTCAGCGGTCTATTTTCAGTAACTCTGATAATTTTAAATACGAAAATTAAAAATTAATATCTTTAAAATTCAATAATTAAATTATAGTTAAATAAAAAATTACCTTAAAACTCTGTCTTGGAGTAATTCATCAAAAATTATAATCCAATGTCTTGGATTATATATTTTAAAACGAAATTTCAATTAGGCGGGTACAAAATCGTAGGTGCGAATTACTTTAAAAAGATTATGCGGTAATGGTTTTAAAATTATTCGTTTATTACCTTTTTGGTACAAAACATAATGATAGAAGGAAAAACACTGTAGATTTGTTGGAAAAATAGCCATTCCTTTTAATTCATCTCCAGTAAAGCACATGTCTTTTTCTAGCTTGAGGGTAAGGGTTTGTATTAATGCTTCCATAGATATATGAGATTTAATTTTATAGAGCTAAAACTAATACAATCTTACGTATATATTCAAGCTATTACTGATGATATGAATTGCCATATACTGATGATTTACATCACTCTATTTTATAAGTGCTCATTTACAGGATGTCAAGTAAAATGATTGATGAATTTAATAGGGTCTGCTGATTAAGTCCGAAGGACTTAAACCTTCCAGCTTTTTGGCCAAATAATCATAAAAAGTTTGTATTTATGTTTAAATTTTTAGATTGTTATCATTTGAAAATAAAGCAATTAAAAGATTTTCAAGACTTAAAATACCATATAAAAACACTGTTCAGGTAAACAAAAAGATAGAAAGATAGATAAATAATTAAATAAATTCGATTACTAGACTAAAAATGAATAGAGATAAATGCATGTTCCGGCAAGGCTCTATATATTGCAATTGCCTCCTTTTTATCTACCTCTAAATTAATCCAGGGAATATAATCTGGAATTTTAAATCTGATTAACTTTTTAAGTTGAATATTGCTAATTTGACGATTATAATCAAACTGAAACTTAAACGAATTTATAATATCTAAATCCTCCGATTGTTTGATATTGATCATTAAATCCTTATCTGTATAAAAGTGATATACTACCGTCTTTGGATCAAGTGTATCTTGCTGAACATTATTTCTATTAGCTTCTATGGAATCTTTAGGAGCTTTTTTTATTATTAAAGGTTCTTTTAAAATGGTTGCTTTTTCCTGTAAAATACAAAACGGGCTACCTAAATAATTAATTAATGCACTTCGATCAATATGATTTAAGACATTACAAATTTGTACTTTCTTTATATGAATAGAGTAAATATTTGTTCCCTTGATTTCAATGGCTATTAAACTATCGGGAATGTCAATTGATAAATTAATTGAATCATTTTCCGACATTAATAATCTTGCTTTAATAAATGCTTCCTCTTTTTTTAGCCTGAAAAGATCATTATTGAATAACGCCTCTCTAAATTTTATGTCAATATTTTCATCTGTATATTTATTATTTATTTCCTCAATTTTTTTCAAAGGAGAAATTATGCTTAATACAGAGAAAGTAACAATTACACCAAAAGCAAAAAAAAGAATAATGAAAATAAATATTTTAAAAAGATTAAATGTTGAGATAGAATTAATATTTTCTTTTTGACCCATCAATATTAACTTTTATACAATCTTTAAAAAATATAAACTTTTGAACCTATATTTAAAGTGGAAAATACTTGTTTAAGGTCATTATCACCCAATCGGACACAGCCATGTGTAACAGGTTTTCCCAAGAATCTTTGATAAAGTGTGCCATGGATCATATAACCATCTCCAAGAATTAAAGCATAATCTCCAAGCGTACCATACTCGAAACGAGATTCATGGTTTTTTGAAGGCACAGGTAATCCTTCCTCAATAAATGCCCAGTCCGGTTTTTTCCAGACAGGATCAACTTTTTTATCTCTAATTTTAAATTCACCTCTAGGGGTTTTAAAAATCCATTTTTGCTCGCCTTCGCCTTCTAATTTAATATAACTTCCTGTTGAGCAAAGGCCGTCTCTAAACATCTTTTTATTTTTATATAAATAAAAATGATTTTTGGAAGTATTAACAAC
>Ga0182021_10009961_pt1 | contig 11273 bp, 7 predicted proteins | sample 612E3MmetaG_FD_120493 | JGI IMG/M metagenome (GOLD analysis project Ga0182021, IMG submission 120493) | Permafrost microbial communities from Stordalen Mire, Sweden - 612E3M metaG (Illumina Assembly) | ecosystem: Environmental > Terrestrial > Soil > Wetlands > Permafrost | place: Sweden...
AGAGCCGAACCGTTGGCCGGCGACTCGGCGATGGCGACGTTGGTCTTCCCGATCGACTTCAAAAACTCCAGGATGCCTTCCAGATTGTCGGCGTGGCTGGCGCACAGCGGGCGGTCGATGATGACGTTGTTGGGCTTGAGGATGACGCGCTTGCTCCCAATGGCAGCGCCGATTTCTTTCTTGAACGGTTCGAGCGCCTTGAACGCGATGTCGGCGCGGTCGTCGCCGGCGGCGAGAGCGACACGGCTGGTGAATCCGCCAGCGGCCGCAGGCGTGGCCGAAGGCGCCGCCTCGGCGGCCAGCGCAGCGGCGGCGCCAAGGAACCCGGCTTTCAGAAACTCTCTTCGCAGGGTGAAGCAGTCAGTTGTCATAATCAAACCCGGTTCCATTGTAGCAATCGCCCGATCCCCGCTATCCGGAAGGGCCTGGTAACGCCGTGAACCGCAGGTGCCCGGCTTCGAGGCGCGTGCGGCGGCTTGGACAATACGCCACGCCGCCGCATGCGGACGCTAAAAGACGAGCTTGAGCGCCAGTTGTAACAGCCGCGGCGGTCCCGCCTGCAGGATCTGACCGAACGCCGGAGACTCCAGGTCGTTCACCGGCAGCCCGAAGTTCGGATGGTTGAGCAGGTTGAAGCACTCCGCCCGGAACTGCACGCGCCGGGTCTCGCCGGCGTTGAAGTTTTTGAACAACGAGAGATCCACATCTTCGATGCCCGGACCGCGCACCACATTGCGGCCCTCGTTACCGAACTGGCCCGCCTGCGTTGCCGGGTTTAATTGCAGAAAAGGCGCATGGCCGATCCATTCGTTCGGCGTGTGAGGCTGCCCCACGTTCGGATCGGCAATGAGATCGGGCCGGCTCGAGTAGAAGCCGGTGATTTCGGGCGCGCTGCCCTGCATGGAAACGTTGGCGCTGTCGTAGACGGTAAACGGCGTGCCGGTGGACAGGCTGGCGATGGTGTTGAGCTGCCAGCCGTTGGCAAGCAAGGCCGCGGCCCGCGGAGCATTCCGCCATTTCGGCAGCGCCCAGGTTCCGCTGAACACGAACCGGTGGGTGGCATCGAACAGGGAAGGACCGTGCTCGGCCGCCAGGTTGAAGGGGTTTTGCGCCAGATCGTTTTCGCCGGCCACGAGCGTGGGCGCCGAACCGGCGACGTTCAGCGTCGAGATATAGTCAAGGCTTTTCGAGTACCAGTAAGAGGCCAGGAAACTCAGGCCGTGCGCGTATTGGCGCGAAAAGGCAACTTCAAGCGCGTGGTAAGTGGAACTGGAATCGTCGGCCAGCAGTCCCACCGATCCGTAATTGCAGATACCTTGCGGGTTGCACGTGGTGTACTGCCGTGCCTGGTTGACATTGTTCGGGTCGAAGCTCGGTCCGTAAATGGCGGGATTGGCTTCGATAAAGCGCGCCAGGTGCGTGCCCTTGTTGCCCAGGTAGCGCACGTCGAGCAGGTAGTTCCCAGCGATGGCCCGCTCGACGGAGAGATTCCAGTTTTGCGAGTAGGGCGGCCGCATTCCCGATTGCACGGTGAGCACGGTGGCCGGCGCGACGAAATTCCCGGTGCCGAACGGCGTCCCGGCCCCGCCGTAGGGGTTGGCCAGGTTGAATCCCGGTCCCGGCAACTGGTAGGCCTGGGTCCACGGCAGCGCGCTGATGGCCGCCTGCAGCGGACCTCCCACGCCGTTGGTAAAGCCATCGTAGAAGATGCCGTAGCCGGCCCGCACGATGGTCTTGTTGCCGCCGAACGGATCCCAGGCGAGGCCGACGCGCGGCATGAACTCGCGATAGTCGACGGGGGCGATGCCCGCCGGCACGCCAGGATCGCCGGGGAACAGCAGCCCTGCCGGCGCGCTCGGATACACCGTGGACTGCCGGCCCGGCGCCCAGGCGTTCATACGATCCCGAATATCCGTGTAGGGAGTGTTCACCTCATAGCGCAGGCCGAAGTCGAGAGTCAGGCGCTGGCCGATGCGGTACGCATCCTGCGCGTACCCGGCTGCGACCCACTTACGAAGCCCCCGGTCGAACTGGCCGCCGCCCTGGAAGAACTGCACCGATTGCCCCAGCAGGAAACTGGCGAAGGAATCGCTGGCGGGAAAGGGGGCGAATACGAAGAAGCCGTTCGTGGCGATTCCGAGAAGCGCATTGATCTGCTCGCGAGTGAGATCGGCGCCGAACTTGAGGTTGTGCCGGCCGCGGGTCATGGCCAGCGAGTAAGATCCCTGGTAGTCGTTCTGATAGGTGTTCTGCGGACCGGTAATCGGATTGCCCAGCGATGCGTAGCCGCTCACGATCAGATACGGAACGCCCTGGTTCAAGGCGAGTGTGGACTGGTATTGGAACCCCAGGCTGCTGCCCGGCGTGTGGTTTGCCGCCTGCCCAGCCAGAAACTCATTGCGGAAGAACGAGGCCCGCACGGTCTGGACGGTTCGTGGCGATATCGGGAAGACCCAGGAGACGGTGGCGGAGTTGGTGACTATGTCGTCGGTAACCGGGAAGCCGGGTACGCCGGCTCCGGAGATGGGCAGCGGGTCGAACTGGTTCAGCGACGACGTGGAGTAGCGCGCAAAGAGCTGGTCGCCGCCGCCAAAGTAGTGATCGAGGCGGAAGCCGCCCTGGTCATAATTCGTCGATCCGAGCTGGGTGGATTCAAATACGTTGGTGCCGATATTGGGCAGCGGATATAGCTTCTCCGCCTGTTGAGAGATCGGGCTCTGCATGAACGCCGGGATCCGGTTGCCCGGAAACTGTTGGCCGGAGAACTCGTTGATGAGCGGAACGGGCTGTCCCGTGGCGGGATCGGCGAGCCCGGAGAAATCGCCGTTCCGTTCCGCGGCGGTGGGCACGATAGCGGCCTGTGTCTCGCCCTGGGTATCGCGCTGGCCCTCATAGTAGACGAAGAAGAAATCCTTGTCCTTGCGGATGGGGCCGCCCAGCGTCGCTCCATACTGATTGCGGTGCAGTGGTTCCGTTTGCGCGGCGAAGAAGTTGCGCGTGTCCATGGCGTTGTTCCGCAGAAACTCGTAGACATCGCCGTGAAAAGAGTTGCTTCCCGACTTGGTCACGATGGATGTTGTCGCGCCGCTGGTGTCGCCATACTCGGCGGGCGCATTCAGCGTGAGGATGCGGAACTCGCTCACGGCGTCCACGGGCACGCGCAGGGCGTATCCGCCGTTCACGCTGTCCACGTTGCTGGCGCCGTCGAGCAGATAGTCGTTCGATTCCGGCCGCTGCCCGTTGACCGCGTAGGCCTGGCCGCTGCGCGCGATGCCTCCCGCCTCGGCCAGGCCGCTGGTCATGGGAGCGACTCCGGGTTGCAGCAGTCCGAGTTGCGTCAGGTCGCGTCCGTTGAGGGGCAGGTCCGTCGCTTCCCGCGATGAAACGACGTTGCCGAGCGTGGAGCTGACATCGACGGTTGCGGCATTGGCCGTTACCGTCACTTCGCTCCGGCCGCCCTCCACCTCCAGCTTGACGGGAACCCGCACGGTGCGGTTTATGTCGATCGGGATGGGCGAGGCGCTGAAGGCGGTAAAGCCCTTCGCCGAGACGTGGAGTTCATAGTCGCCCACGGGCAGCGAAGAGAAGCGATAAGAGCCGTCCATCGCCGAGTTCTGCGTCGCCGAGAAGCCCGTTCGCGTATTTCGCGCGGCGACGGTCGCCCGCGTCACGGCCGCGTTCGATGGGTCGAGGATTTGTCCCTCGAGAGTCCCGGTCGGATCCTGTGCCCGTGCACCCAGGCACGCGAAAAGTAAGACGAGAAGACTCACTTGTCTCATGGTCGAACCTCCATAGTTCTCAGAGTGGCCGAGTCGCTTAGCCCGGCCCGCGTGACCGGCCCCGGCGAAACCAGCCCAGAACGCCGGCGGCCGCCACAACGGCAACCGCAATCCAACTAATGACGGCCGCGCGCGGTTCACCTTCCCTCGCGCTGGCCAAAGCGGTCTGCAGAAACAGGATCTCCAGCAGCATCCACAATCCTACGAGGACCCAAAACCACCACGGGCGCTTGCGAATTGCGATCGTGAAAGTGTCGGCGCCGTTCGGCATGGTCATCCTCTCGCACCGGACGGCGGATCTTTCGTCCACCACTGTTCGGGATCGTGCTGCCTGCCGTAGCCCAGGGCGTCGTCCATGATGCGGAAGAAGCCGTCCGCGGCCGGCGCGACCGAGGCGGTCGCTTTCACCACCTCGTGAATCCAAGCCTGGGCGCCTTTCGTGTAAGGACAACTCGCCAGACAGATGCCGCAGCCGTTGTCCACCTGCTGCCAGTGCTGGAAACACCGGTAAGAATCCTCGAACCAGGCTTTGTGTCCGGGGTTGTTCCACGGCCCGCGGGTCTTGAAACTCGGCTCGTCGTCGAACGACAGGGCGCCCGACGGACACGCTTCGGCGCACTTCTTGCACTTTTTGCAGAATTCAACCAGCCCGAAATCGACTGGCTTGTCGCAGGTCATCGGCAGGTCGGTGAAGACCTTGCAGAGGCGAACCGCGGGGCCGAACTCGGGTGTGACCAGCTTATTGAGGCGGCTTAGTTCGCCGATGCCCGCCTCAACCGCGAACGGCACGCTCAGCGCCGTGTCATTCACGCTGGGAATGGCCTGATAGCCGAGACCGCGGATGAATTCGGCCAACGACGCCACCGTGAACGCAGAGTGACTGTAGCCGAGCCCCGTGGCGGCATCTCCCAACGAGGTGGGGGCCCGGGAGAGGAGGTCGAGGTCCATCGGGATTGCGATGGCCACAACCCACTTCATCCGGCGGGGAACGACGAACTTCGTATCGGTTACCGCGGGGAGGTCGGCGTCTTCGAAAACTATGTCCTTCTTCTCCTCCCTGAGGTTGACGTAGGCCTCATTCATGGGCGCGATCCCAACCAGGCCGGCGCCATAGAGTCGCGCGGCGGCTTTCACCGTACTTGTCATCTCCGCAGGCGGAGCTACGTGACGCCCGACGCCCAATTCAAACGGCGTGCGCACGGAGATGCGCGTCCACGACAGCAGCCCCTGGCCAGGCTTGGTGGTCTTCATCAAGGTCCAGGCGCCTTCGCTCAACTGGTGGTCGGGCAGACGGAAGCCAGGCTTACTCCTGCGCATCCACCCGGCCAGTCGCTTGGCTTTCGCGGCCTGCTCGGCTTCGAACGAGCCGGCCCCCTCGCGCTCGGTTATCAACTGTCGATAAATCTCGAAGATGTTGCTGCCCGAAAAGCGCTTGAAGCCGGGGGTCTTCTCCCCAAGGGTGGGCCGATCCACGGCCTTCACCCACCAGGCGCGCTTCCGCGCGTCGCCGCTGGCGCGCCCGTCCAGCGCCGAAACCGCCGCCGGCACGCCGCCCGCGGCGACAAGACCGGCAGCCTTCAGCAGGGCGCGCCGGCCAGTCCTCTTGCGTTCTAGCTCCATGTTATGGTTCCTATCCACGTCCGGACACACTTAGCCCGTCCGAACCGGTAGCAGTCTGCTGCGAGACAACCCTCTCACAACGTAGCGTTGTGAGAACTTTACTATGACTTACCACCCCGGAGATTGTGGGTCAATACGCAACACGTGTTACGTGATTCTGACTAGCGGCGAACCCGCTCGTAAGTCACCGGGATATTGTGGTGCGAAAATGGCGATATGCCACTGCCTTGAAGGCCCCTCTAGTTAGAAGTGACTATTGGGGTGCGCGGCATAGAGGTGGAACGCGCGAGCCCGGCGTTGCCGGCCCGTCAATCGATCCGCCAGTTTACGGGCCCCCCGCGAGGCTCCGTCCCGGATCGCCGCGTTCGGGACTCGCCGAGAGCCCTGCCACCACGGTCTGAGTACACAGTACTTTCAGATTGTGGCGAGTTCGCTCGGATTCCGCGATGTCCTCACTTCTGTGCCGCGCACGCGGCGAGCGCTCGGAAGGCCGGTTGTGCGCATAATTCAGGTATAAAAGGACCTATGATGTCAACCCGGTTTCTCGTGCTGCTTGCCGCCGTCGCTGCCGCGCTCGCCCAGGCGCCCGCTCCCGAAAGACAGATGCACCGCTGGTGGACCGACCGGCCTCCCGACATGCGCCCTTACACCCCGGGCGCCAAGAAAATGCCCCTGATATCGGTCAAGGGGAACCGATTCGTCGACCCGCAGGGAAATGTCGTGCTGTTCCGCGGTCTGGCCATCTCCGACCCGGACAAGCTCGAGATGGAAGGCCACTGGAACCGGGAGCACTTCGTCAAAGTGAAGGAGATGGGGGCGCGCGTGGTCCGCATCCCCGTGCACCCCGTGGCGTGGCGGGAGCGGACTCCGGCGGAGTATTTCAAACTGCTCGACCAGGCGGTCGATTGGTGCACGGAACTGGAGATGTACATCGACCTGGACTGGCACTCCATCGGCAACCTGCCCAGGGGTCTGTTTCAGGACCCCATGTACGACACTTCCGAGCAGGAGACTTTCGGCTTCTGGCGCGCCATGGCGCGCCATTACGCCGGCCACAACACGCTGGCCTTCTTCGAGCTGTTCAACGAGCCGACCACTTACTACAACAAACTCGGCCCGGCGTCCTGGGAGGAATGGAAGAAGATCAACGAAGACCTGATCGCGACGATCCGCGCTTACAACGTGCAGGCGATTCCCCTGGTGGCCGGTTTCGATTGGGCCTACGATCTGACGCCGCTGCGCCTGAGCCCGCTGGCCGCCCAAGGCATCGGCTACTCGGTGCATCCCTACGCCAACAAGCGCCCGCAGCCGTGGGAAGGGCGGTGGGAAGAGGATTTCGGTTTCGCGGCGGAACGGTATCCGGTGGTCGCGACCGAGTTCGCCGGTTTCCCGCCGCAGTCGCCTTTCGGACCCGAGATCATCAAGTACCTCGAGGGCAAGGGCATCAGTTGGATGGTCTGGTGCTTCGACCCGGAATGGGGCCCGACCCTCATCAGCGACTGGAATTACACCCTGACCGCTTCGGGCGAGTTCGTCAAACAGGCGATGCACGGGGCCGTGAAGCCGGGCCCGTGAGCCGGCGGCCGGCTACTCCACCCGGAACCAATCGAAATCCGCGTAGCCCGCCTCATATGCCGGCGCGGCCCCCGTGGCGAACAGCCCCACCTTGGCTCCGATCCACCGGCCTGGCCGGGCCTCAAAGGCGTCGCCCAGCGGCGCGAACTCGATCCCGTCCGCGCTGAAGCTGAACTTGCAGACGGCCCCGGCCGACACCGTCACCCGCAGATAGAGGGTCTTCTCTTTCACCGCCACCGGCGCGCTCTCCTTCTCCGCCGCGCCGCCGATGGCGTTCTGCGCCACCGCCTGGTAGACTTCGAGCCCGTCCCCCTTTTTCCTCACCGCGACGTAGGCGTAGTCCTGGCCCATGACGATCAGCCCCGCCCGGTCCCCGTTCGAGAAGGGCGAAAAGGTGAGTTTGGTGGTCGCGGTGAATTCCGGCGCGGGGAACTTCTGCGTGAGCAGGTTGGGCACATCCCAGAGATTCCGCGCGCCCGCCGGTGCGGGGACGGCGAAAAGGCGCAGGCATCCGAGCGCGCTGCTCGGAAAAGCCCAGTTCGGCTTCGGGTTCGCCGCCCACTGCCATTGCAGTCCGATCTCCGCCGAGTTGAATTCGTCGGAATCGGGCGGCGTCGCCGGCGGCCAGCTTCCAGCCACGTCCGGCTTTCTGTACTTCAGAACCGGCTCCCCGTTGACGCCCATCACGGGCCAGTCGTCCACCCATTTCATGGGCTGCAAGTGGACGATGCGTCCATAGGGGCCTTGGTCCTGGAAGTGGAGGAACCAGCTCTCGCCCCGCGGCGTCTCAACCCAACCGCCCTGGTGCGGGCCGTTGACGGGCGTCGAGCCCTGCGCCAGGACCACGCGCCGTTCATACGGGCCCCAGACGCTTCTCGAGCGCAGCGCGAGCTGCCATCCCGGCGCCACGCCACCGGCCGGCGCGAAGATGTAATAGTACCCGTTGCGCTTGTAGAACTTCGGCCCCTCGATCCCCGGATCCTGCGCATGGCCGTCGTAGACGATGGCCCCGCCGTCCAGCAGCCGTGTTCCATCCGGGCTCATCCGGTGAACCACCAGAATGCTCTTCGCCGAGGCGCGGCTGGCCGCCAGAGCGTGCACCAGGTAGGCTTGCCCGTCGTCGTCCCACAGAGGGCAGGGATCGATCCAGCCCTTCACTTCCTTGACCAGGAGCGGGGCGGACCAGGGTCCGGCGGCGTTCGTGGCCTTGGACATATAGATTCCGATGTCAGGGTCGGGATAGTAAACGTAGAACTCGCCGTTGCGATAGCGGATGGAGGGCGCCCAGACGCCGTTGCCGTGCTGCATCTTGCTGTAGAGCTCCGCGGGCGGTTGCTCGGAGAAGACGTGGCCGATCAGGCGCCAGTTGACGAGGTCCTTCGAATGCAGAACCGGCAGCCCAGGCACCTGATCGAAGCTCGACGCCACCAGGTAGAAATCGCCTCCGACGGCAACCACGTCCGGGTCGGAGTAATCGGCATGGAGAACGGGGTTCTTGTAGGTTCCGTCGCCGTTATCGGCCACCCAGACTCTGGAAACCTGGGCCAGACCCAGGGGCGCCAGCAGGCAGGCGGTCAGGATCGCTTTTCGGCAGTTCATGGAAACCGACGATTATCGCAGCTTTGGCGCGGTGGGGCATTCCGGCCGGGCGGGACGCGGCTGGCGCGGCGCGGGGTGGGGCGTTCCGGCTGGGCGGGGCACGGCGGGCGCCGCGCGGGGTGGGGCGGCCATGGCGCGCGGAGCAGGGCAGGGCCGTTCCGCGCGCCGCGGGCGGAGTTCAGGCGTTGAGACCGGGACACATCCCTGTCGTATCGACCCGGGTCCGGACGTTAGGAAGGAAGTCGAAGGTTTCGAATTGTCTTTGGACGAGCCAATACAGTGCGCCGAGCGCGATGAGCGTTCCTGCGATCAGGATCGCCAGGCCGGCCGGCGGGATTCCGGACAGACGGTCCGCCACGAGCCCGGCAAGATAGCTCCTCCAGAAGTGTTTGCGGGTGCCATCGGAGTGAAACATCTCGACGAACATCCCGGTGAGAGGGCCGCCCACCGAGACCACAAAAACGCTCCAGGCCAGAAGCCTCGTGCCCACGCGCAGGCGGCTCCCCATGTTCATTGCGAGGCCGGCGGACGTGTACAGCAGGACGAGTGCCACGAACACCGCTGCCCGGACGAAACCGGCCGGCATGGCCGCCTGCGCCGCCGCCTCCAGGAGTAGTGGAGGCAGCAGCGTCATCGCCAGGACCTTGCGGCGGGAGACCGGCAGCGCCCACAACCAGCGCATCGCAACCCACCCCTGGAATACGAAGCCGCCGAGCATCAAGGGCGCCATCATCCACCCCCCCATGGGGTTGGCAAAGAATATCACCGAATTGACTAGAAACACCGAGGGCTGCCAGGAGAACACGGACCGGCACACAGGCCACCATGGCGGCCGGACGGAGGCGGTCCGGCGCCTGGGAGGGCGCTCGGCGACGGCCTCCGCAGGCGCCACCTGGAATGCCTTGGGCATGGAGGCGAAGTCCCTCCACAACAGCGCGGCGGCCGTCACGGCGCAGACTGCCGGCACGATTCCGGGCGGGGCGAAGAAGGCCGCCAAAAAGGCCACCGCTCCCAGGACTGGGAGAACGGCCAGCAGCACGAAAGCCAGCTTTGGAGGGGCGCTCAATTCCCGCAGGCGAATGGAAAGGAGCGCCAGGACCCCCGCTGTCGCGATAGGCCCCGCCACGGTCAGCGACAGAAACCCGAAGTAAGACGCACCGGGGCCGGCCACGCGACTGGCTGCGGCGACGGCCAGCAGCGGAAACCATACCACCCCCAGCAGCGAGAGCAGACGGGCCACGAAAAGATCGCGCGCCGGTATCGGCAGGGCGGCCTGGAAAAGGCTGGCGCGCCGGCCGCCGAACATGAAAGCCGGGTACAGGACCGCCAGCATCAACAAGCTCCCGAGAATCGCGGAGACCGCCTTTTCCGGGAACCAGAGAGGACGGATTCCGAAGCCAAGGAGGATCATTCCGAGGCCCGCTGTTACGAACCAGAGCCTCCGCCAGTCCAGATCGCGCCGCACGATTTGGTAGATCATGACTCCTCCCTAGCGCTGCCCGCCCAGCAGTTCGATAAACAACTCTTCGAGCGGAAGCTGGACGCAGCGGATGCCGTTGGCGCCGAGCGACGCGGCCAGTTGGCGGCTCACGGCATCGGGTGCGCCCTCGAAGACCGCGTGCCAGTCCCCGCCGGCGGATCGCGCGCGAAGGCAGCCGGGCTGGCGCGCAAGCGTCGCAGCGTCGGCAACCGAGGATCCCGGCACCAGCGCTACGCACACATGCTCGCGGAGCGCGTCCAAAGGGCGATCGAGGAACACCCTGCCGCCATCGAGCAGCACCACCCGCCCGCCGATCCGCTCGACGTCGCCCATGTGGTGGGTGGAGAACAGAATCGAGGAACCCTCGCGGTTCAGCAGTTGGATGGAGGCTTCGAGGAACTCGCGGCGGGCGGCGGGATCGAGCCCTCCGCCGGGCTCGTCGAGGATGAGCAGCTCGGGCCGGTGGCAGATGGCGCAGACCAGCGCCACCTGGCGCGCCTGGCCTTTGCTCAGTTTCCCGATGCGTTGGTTGGGGTCGAGGTTGAAGCGATCCAGAAGCTGGCGTTCCCAGGCGGCGTCCCAGGCCGGGAACAGGTAGCGATGAAACGCGGTCATCTCCGCGATGGAGGACCAGCCTGGAAAGACCTGGTCTTCGGCCGCATAGCCGATGCGCTTCTTCACTGCGACGGGATCGTCGAACGGCGACAGGCCGAATACGCGCACCGAGCCGGCTTGCGGATGCAACATGCCCATGGCGATGCGCAGCAGCGTGGTCTTGCCGGCGCCGTTGCGGCCCAGCAGGCCCACCACCTCGCCCGCTTCCACGGAAAAAGTGACCCCGTCCAATACCGGCACGCCTTTCTTGAACGATCTTGCGATCCCTTCGAATTTCAACACCGGGTTCATGACGCCTCCTTGTCGCGTCCGTTGGCGATCTCGTGGTCGGCCTGTCTGAGGGCTTCCTCGGCATCCTCGAAGCTCAAGCCCCCGAGATAGGCTTCCGAGAGCAGCTTCCTGGCAGCGGCCTTGAGGCGCTCGCGCTGCTCGGCCGGCTTTACCTTCGGCAGCCGCGAGCAGACGAAAGTGCCGCGGCCGCGCTGGGTCTCGAGATACCCCAGCAGCTCCAGCTCGTCGTAGGCCTTCTTGACGGTGAGCGGAGCCACGACGAGTTGTTCGGCCAAGTCGCGGTGCGAGGTGAGCTTGTCGCCGTGTTGCAGCCT
>Ga0182021_10009962_pt1 | contig 11273 bp, 7 predicted proteins | sample 612E3MmetaG_FD_120493 | JGI IMG/M metagenome (GOLD analysis project Ga0182021, IMG submission 120493) | Permafrost microbial communities from Stordalen Mire, Sweden - 612E3M metaG (Illumina Assembly) | ecosystem: Environmental > Terrestrial > Soil > Wetlands > Permafrost | place: Sweden...
AGCGAAATAGCAAAATTATAAAACCCGCCATTCTTCATTTTTCATTCTTCATTTTTCATTGAAAGCTCAACTGCCGCCATTGCATGAATCTCGGTGGTATCGAATACCGGTAATAGGGTATCTTCCTGTTTTATCAGTAAGGGGATTTCCGTGCACCCGAGTATGATTCCCTGTGCGCTTTTGCCTGCAAGTCCGTCCATGATGTTTAAGAATCGTTTTTTTGTTGCCGGGTTGATATAAGCGCGGAACAGTTCTTTGAAGATGATTTGCTGGATGAATTCCCGGTCTTCCGCTTCCGGCACATTCACATCGATGCCGTTTGCAATGAGCCGCTGCTTGAAAAACTCCTGCTCCATGGTGAATTTCGTACCGAGAAGCCCGACTTTCGTCAAGGTTTTAGCCTTTATGACTGCGATGGTCGCATCCACTATATGTAATAAAGGGATCGTGATCCTTTCCTGCACTTTATCCGCTGCAAAATGCATGGTATTGGCGCCAATCATGAGCAGATCCGCGCCTGCATTTTCCAGTCTCTGAGCCGAACTCACAAGCAAAGCCGTGATCCCGGCAAAATCCTCATGCCGCATGAATGCTTCCACCTCCGCGAAATCCACAGAATCGATGATGACTTTTGCTTCGTGTTTTCCTTTTGTCCGCCTCCCTACTTCCATGTTCATGAAGCGATAATAGTCGATTGTGCTTTGCCAGGACAATCCGCCGATAAGTCCAATGGTTTTCATAATACCTGGAATTATTTGTATTTATAAGGAATCACTATTTCAAACCGCACATTTTATTTCAATGAATGGAGCCCCTTTCCTTTAGAATCAAATCCACAGCTAAATCCATCGCTTTTGCCGACGGAACACTGTAATCGGGGATAACACCGTGAGTGTCGTCATCGTTTGCGCCATAACCATAAAACTTCTTGTAGGAAACATCCAGACCGATTTTTGTGTTCGGAAGCGTCTGCCAGATTTTATCACCAAAGCAAACAACCAGGCCGCCGGTTTCTTCACCGATGATGGTTCCCATCTTTAAATATTTGAAGGTCCAGGCAAAGTCGGCAGCCGATGAAAAAGTAAAATGACTGGTAAGCAGATAGATTCGCCCATTGTATCGCAACTTATTCGGGCGCAAACCAATCAGGGTATCTTTATCAAAGGTTTTCAGTCCGATCGAATCTTTCATTTCATCCATAGAACCGCCGAACAAACGGATCAGTCTCGGACTGATCTTCACAATCACTTTTCCATACTGTTTATATGGAACCGGAGAAATATACTGGAAAAATTCATCTCCGATACCTGAATTTCCTCCCCCGTTCTGACGGATATCGATGATAATATCCCTGATCTTTTTTGCTTCAATCACCGAAAAAGCAGAATCAATAAATTTCTTAAATACCTGCGGATTTGAAAAATTAATAAAATGGATACATGCGATCATTTTTGAGGAATCCACGCTCAGAGAATAATCGGTCAGATTCTCCTCCGTTCCGGATTGCTCTGTGAACCTCTGTGAATAAGGGATCCCGTGAACTGCCTTTACAAATGCTTTCTTGTTATAAATATACTTCACAGAAAAGATTGAATCATGAGTCAATGAAAAAAGCAAAGGCGTGAAATAATATTCAAGATAGGCTGCCTTGAAAAACGGTCTTTCCCCGCTCAGGAAACGGAACATCTTTCCAACAAGGGATGCAATATTCTGACCATTTATACTGGCAATCTCAGCCCCGGAAGGGATTCCGCAATTGATTAAGGAATGATCATTTTTAATGATTGCCACCGAATCCTGGAACCGGATCCGGACAGAAAAAGGAAAAAGCTTAACTGCCGGGTTTTGAAGTTCGTCCCTCGGGAAGTTGAGCCCTGTATGGCCGTCCCCGATCTTTTCGAGCAGCGGAGCCACAACCGAATAAAAACCGAGCCTGCTCATTGAATCCCTGACTTGTTGCTTTACCATTCCCAGTTCTTTCTCAAAATTTACTCTGGAAATGTTTGCAAACATGTCAGGATGTATGTCATTCACCATCACATACAGACTGTCAATATCATTTAGCAGCGCTTGTTTCGGGAATAGTTTCTGTGAAAATGGAGTGTTGTAAAAAATGGCCGTGCAGAAAAACAACAGTACCAGTTTTTTCATGATTCCGGTTTTCAGGTATGGGGATTTTTAAAGATTTGTGTCGTTCGGGAAACAGAGAACTCCTTCTTACTCTCAAAATCTGTCTTCACAAATATAAAAATTATAATCTCATCCAACACACCTTACGGAATGAAGAATGAGTAATTCCAGAAATATAGATTCCGGAATTACTCATTACTAAAAAGTAATACTACCGCTCAAGATTCATATACCGTGTACCGTGTATCGTGAATCGCATTACGCGCCTGGCATGCTGGGCTGCAGTAAACTAACACGGTTGCCTTCGGTATCAATAAATGACACAAATGACCCGACACCGGGAATATCCATAGGCTCGCCAAGAACCTTTCCCCCTGCTGACGCAACTTTCTTCATGGATTCCTTAATTTCATCAACGGCAATAACAATGGATGGCACCGGATTGGGCATATCTGTCGTTTTCGGGTAAAAGCCGCCATTGATTGCACCCGGCATCTTGGGCCGGCCGTTTTCGTCAGCTTCGGTGGTGGCGACAGTTACATAGTTGCCCATGTCTTCGCCAAAAAACTTTGTTTGCCAGCCAAACACATTTGTATAGAAATCTGCCATGCGTTTCCTGTCTTCAGCCGGCATCTCAAAATGTACCACGGGATTCATTGTTTTCATAGGTTTATTATTTTATGGTTTCTTATTTGGTTTGATTCTTAATAAGGGAATAAACGGAGGCGAAATGCAAATTATTATTCATCCAGGAAAAAAAACTGACGGGGGGAACGTGAAGCGGATACTGGATACTGGATGCTGGATGCTGGATGTGAGGGTATGGGGTTTCGCTATTTCGTTTTTTGTCATTGCGAGGAGTGTAGCGACGAAGCAATCGCTATTTCACTATTTCGCCATTTAAGATCACAGTATCAACTTTATTGCTACCATATGCATATGGCATAAATTCATAACCGGGGATTGGCGTGGTGATAAAGAGATTGGCTTTCTTGCCACGGGCAATACTGCCGAGTTCTTCGCTCACTCCCATCGCGTAAGCGCTGTTGAGTGTAACGGCGTTGATGGCTTCTTCAGGGAGCATACGGTAGTTGATGCAGGCGAGTGAAAGTATGAATTGCATATTCCCGGAAGGAGATGAACCCGGGTTGAAATCGCTGGCCATGGCAACAGGAAGACCGGCATCCATCATCTTGCGGACAGGTGCATGTTGCAATCCCAGGAAAAATGCCGCTCCCGGAAGTACGGTCGGCATGGTTTCGGATCCCAGAAGGCATTTTATTTCTTCATCGCCTGTATATTCAAGATGATCGACGGAAAGGGCATTGTATTTCACTCCAACCTGGATGCCACCTGAAAAATCCAGTTCGTTGGCATGGATCTTCGGACGCAAGCCGTATTTCATCCCGGCCAGCAGCATACGGTCGGTTTCCTCAGTTGTAAAGAATCCGCGGTCACAAAAAACATCAATGTAATCAGCCAGTCCTTCAGAAGCTACCTGTGGAATCATTTCATTTATTACCACCTCCACGAATTCCTTCTGTCGTCCTTTGTATTCCGCCGGAACTGCATGCGCCCCAAGGAACGTCGCAACAATGGTCAAAGGCGAAAGTTCTTTCAATCTCCGTATCACCCTCAGCATCTTCAGCTCATCTTCCACTGATAAACCATAACCGCTCTTGATTTCAACGGCACCGGTTCCAAGGAGTTTGATCTCATTCAACCGCGAAAGCGCCTGTCCGGTCAACTCCTCTTCCGAAGCCTCATGCAACCTTTTCGCCGAATTCAGTATTCCTCCTCCCCTTTTAGCAATCTCTTCATAGTTCAGCCCTTTGATCTTATCAATGTATTCGATCTCGCGGCTGCCGGCGTATACAAGGTGGGTGTGGGAATCACAGAAGGATGGAAACACAAGGCGGTTGGTGGCGTCGATGGTTGTCAGCGGATGAGCGGATGAGCTGACGAACTCACGAGTTGAAAAGTTGTTTTTTCGTAATTCGTAATTCGTAATTCGTAATTCGTAATTTTCCTCCATGGAGCCGAAATCCAGGATCCGGTCACCGGCCAATAAGAGCCATGCATTTTTCAAGACCGGCAGGCGGGCCATCTCCTTCCCGGAAACCTTCAACCGGCCTTCCTCAACCTGGACGAGTTCTTTGACGTTTTTTATCAGGATCATTTTCCAACTATTTCTCCAGCGAAATTAAGGATTTTTCTCATCCTGATCTCATTGGTAATCCTATTTTTCCTAAGGGAAACACAAAGTCCATACTTCATGAGGCCTTTTGTTGAAAAAAGTTTTATGAATTCTGTTTCCAGGACATATTACATATTCAAAAAGTCGTATCTTTGTGAAGCAGAATTCATCATAAATTATTCACCTTAAATCCTTTCATCAAATGAAAAGAAATTCGATACTTTTTTTTCTACTGCTCATTGGCATAAGCTTTTCGGCAATGGCCAAGAAAGTTGAAATTTCGGATGCCCGGCTCGTTGCAAAGAACGTCTATTATGAGCAGGTTAACCGTCATGACGCCTTGCCCTACCCGTCGATCGCCATCACGGGCGAATTCGTGGAAAAATATAACAACCATGACGTCTACTATGTGTTCAATTTCAATGACACCAAAGGCTTCGTGATCATTTCTGCAGATGATAACTGTTACCCGGTCATTGGTTTTTCCTTTGAATCTTCCTACTCTCCTTCAGATCAAGCTGAAGGATTTGTTTTCTGGATGAATGAACGGAAAAAGGAAATTGCTTACGATATCGACAATAATATCCCTGCTGATGCAACTACAACAAACCAATGGCAACGGCTGAATACCAGTGATATCAGCCAGTTGCGGAATACCGATAAATCGATCATGGATGTAGCTCCCATGGTGACCAGTAACTGGGATCAGATATTTCCATATAATTCAATGGTTCCAATGGATGCAGGCTGCGGTTCTTTTAATGGTCATGTTACCGTTGGATGTGTCGCAACTGCGATGTCACAGATCATGTATTACTGGAGATGGCCAAACACCGGAGTGGGTTCACATTGCTACACTCCTGCAGGATACCCGCAGCAATGTGCCGATTTCGGCAATACCACCTATGACTGGAACGGCATGACCAATCAACCTGCCAAAGAGTGCGATCCCATTGCATTGATATCTTACCATGCCGGGGTTTCTGTAAATATGATGTACAATTCCGATGGGCAATGTTCATCGGGCGCCTTCGAATCCGATGTGGTACCTGCCTTAAGGAATTATTTCAGATATTCAACAAGCTGTACTTATGTAAAGAAATTAAATTATTCGACCTCAAACTGGAACAATCTTCTGCAGGGCGACCTGAATATAGGCCAGCCTCTTCAATATGGAGGCCAGGGTCCTGAAGGCGGGCATTCATGGGTTTGCGACGGTTACCAGGCAACCGATTATTATCATTTTAACTGGGGATGGAGCGGTAGTTCCAATGGATATTATTACCTCACCAACCTCAACCCGGGAGGATATACTTTTAACGGCAGCCAGGATGCCATCGTTCATATTGTCCCCGACCCGGCTCAATATCCTTTGTTCTGCACCGGAACATCAAACGTTACCACCTATGATTTTGGCAGCATTGAAGATGGAAGCGGCCCGGTTGCCGATTACCATAATAATGCAAACTGCAGCTGGCTGATCGCCCCTGATGACAGTATAAGTTACATCAAATTGAATTTTTCAAAGTTCAATACCGATGCGGCAGATATCCTGACCGTTTATGACGGACCATCAGCTTCATCACCCGTTCTCGGAACCTATTCAGGCTCTACCCTTCCGACAGTGACAGTAAGCTCAACCGGCCCCAAAATGTTCGTTACTTTCGTTTCAAATGCCACTACAACCGCACCCGGATTCCTCCTTACCTATGATGCCGTACCGGTGTACTTCTGCAACAGCAATACCACGCTTACGGATGTAACAGGCTCTTTCAGCGATTACAGCGAACGGTTCCAGTACCGTAACGGAACGACCTGCAGATGGACCATCAGTCCGCCCAATGCAGTATCAATAACCCTCAACTTTGAAAACTTCAATACCGAACTTACCAACGACAGGGTTCAGATTTACAATATCGGGGTGACCCCGCCAACCCTGCTGGCCGAATATTCCGGGGATCACACCGCTGTTCCCCTTGATGCGGTAACTGCCAATTCCGGAAAAATGATGCTCTTGTGGAGTACCAATAAAACAATCCGCGGCGAAGGCTGGGATGCAACCTATGATGTGGTCTTAGGAACCAATGATCAGAAAGCATTTGAGGATCTTTCTGTATTTCCGAACCCGTCAAACGGGAAGCTGAATGTTCAGTTCACGATAAACGAGATCCAATCGGTGAAAATCGAAATCCTTTCCCTGAAAGGCGAAAGCCTGTACAACCAGGACCTTGGCAATTTCAAGGGATCATTTGACAAACAATTGGATCTTTCGTCCCTGGCAAAAGGAATTTACATCCTACGGCTGACCAGTGACCAGGGAACAACCAACAAAAAGATCGTCTTACAATAATTATTTTATCCTATACTCTTGTCTGCAGGAAATACACCTGATATTTCCTGCAGGCCGGAGATTTTCCTGATCAAAATCAGACCACCCACGATGGCCCATCGTTTGATTTTTTTACTTTGCATTTTGTTAACCGGTCCTTTTATTTTCGCCAGACAGGTTCCCATTGAGGATGCTAAACAAGCTGCCCTGCAATTTTATTTTGAGCGGGATCAGCGGGTTTCAGACAAGCATGCTCCTTTTTATATTACAGGATCCTTCGTAACAATTGAAAAAAACCTTCCGGTTTATTACGTTTTTAACATCAATGACAAGGGATATGTGGTCATTTCGGTAGAGGATGCCGTTACTCCTGTTCTTGCCTATTCGTTTGAAGGAATTTATTCAGAAGAAAACCAGGCACCCCAGTTCACGGCATGGATGGAACAATATGCCCGCCAGATCAGTTATGCAAGAAAAACCGGGGCAGTTCCTTTCCCTTCTGCCACCGCTGCATGGAAACACTTGCTGAATCCCGGTGATTCTTTCTTTCATAAGAAAAACGGGAAGAATGACCGGGATGTTGAGCCCATGATCACCTCAAACTGGAACCAGCCATCGCCATACAATGAAATGTGTCCGGCTGATCCGGCAGGGTCAAACGGACATGCCATTGTTGGATGTGTTCCTGTGGCAATGGGTCAGATCATGTATTATTACCGCTGGCCCGACCATGGGGCAGGTTCCTATACCTATTTCGATTCCACCTATGGAACCCAGCATGCCAGTTTCGACAGTACCTGGTATCAGTGGAACAACATGAAAAACACCATCACCAGCAGTGATCCGGGTATTGCACAACTGCTCTACCACCTGGGTGTTTCTGTCGACCTGAGATACGGTCCTACCAGTTCGGGGATGTACAACCATAAAGCTGCTTATGCCCTGAAAACCTATTTCAAATATTCCCCCGAAACCCGATATGTTTACCGGGACAGCACCAGCCTTGACTGGGACAGCCTGATCATCGCCCATCTCGACCGGAAAATGCCTCTTTATTATGCAGGATGGTCGGTACCAAACATCAACGGACACGCATTTGTTTGTGATGGTTACCAGGGTAGCGATTATTTTCATTTTAATTTCGGATGGAGCGGTACATCTAATGGATATTTTTATCTTGACAACCTCACCCCCGGGGGAAATAATTTCAACCTTGCCCAGGAACTCATCATCAATATTTATCCGGATACGCTCAATTATAATTATCCTTCCTACTGTTCAGGAGAAACAACCCTTGCTTACAACCAGGGCAGCCTTACCGATGGAAGCGGACCCGGGCACAACTACCAAACGGGAGCCGATTGCAGTTGGCTGATTGATCCTCAAACAGCCGCGGATTCCATTTCTAAAATCACATTGGCATTTGACAGATTTGAAACCAGTCCTGCGGATCTCGTTACCATTTATGATGGGCCTGATACAAGTTCCCCGGTTTTAGGCAGCTACTCGGGAACCACCCTCCCACCATCCATTGCATCAACAGGCAATAAAATGCGGATCACCTTCCAGTCTGTTGGTGGAACCCCCGTTTCCGGGTGGTCGGCCAATTATTCGACCACAGCCCCGGTTTGGTGCAGCGGGACAAAAACGATTACCGCCGATACAGCCGATATTACCGACGGGAGCCTTCGTTTTAATTATCACAACAATTCACTCTGCCGCTGGATGATCAATCCGGCAAACCAGAAAAAACCATTGACGGTTTATTTCAAGTCATTTGACACTGAGCCGGTAATGGATGTTCTGGAAATCTTTGACCCTGAATCGCTGGATACACTGGCTGTGATTTCCGGTCATTACAGCACATCAGGACTCCCCGACTCAGTGACTTCTCCCAGCGGGAAAATGTTCCTTTTCTTTTCAACCAACAGTTCTGTTACTTCCGACGGATTTCATTTGTATTATCCCAGATCATCCATCGGCATCATTGAAAAATCAATGTTAACAGGCTTAAAGATTTTTCCAAACCCCGCTCATGACCTTGTAAATGTGGATTTCTGGTCTGCTAAGGGAACCCAACTGGAGATCACCTTGTCTTCCATTCAAGGGCAGCCTCTGGCGGAAATAAGCACCTATTGCCATCCCGGAAAAAACCAGTTGAGTATGCCTGTCAGCAATATTCCTTCCGGGATCTATCTCCTTCATTTGCAGAATGAGGTCACAAATGAAACCTATAAAATCATCATCACAGATCAATAAGACAACGCATAAAATCAATCATCCATCATCCTAATACCGGAAACCGTAAATGAAAAAAATTCTCTTCCTTGCTTTCAGTTTACTACTTATGACCCCCCTGGCCTTTGGCGGGAAAGTGACCCTTGACAAAGCCCGCAGGGTGGGTTCCAATTTCTTTTACGAGCGGTATTCTCAGCATCAACAGATGAATTACCAGGATCTGAAAGTGAAGGAATCGTTTACCAGGAAATTTAACGGTAATCCGGTGTATTATATTTTTAATTTCACCAATAACGGGTATGTGATCGTTTCAGCAGATGATGCAGTACCGCCTGTACTGGCATATTCATTTGATGGCAGTTTTTCGGAGGATAACCAGCCGCCCCAGTTCATCAACTGGATGGAGGGATATGCAAAGCAGATCGATCAAACCATGCGCCACCCGGCTGATGCAGCTTATGATTTTCATGCAACCTGGCACCGGCTTTCCACCAATGATCCTGCAAACCTTGACGATAGCCCGTTGACTGATGTTTTACCATTGCTCGTTTCAACCTGGGATCAGGGCAGTTATTACAACCTGCTTTGTCCTGCTGATGCTGCAGGACCGAATGGTCATGTTTGGGCAGGATGTGTGGCAACGGCCATGTCGCAGGTAATGTATTATTATCGCTGGCCGGTAAACGGGAATGGGTCCAATTGCTACAATCCTTCAGGATATCCCCAGCAATGTGCCGATTTCGCCAACACCACTTATAAATGGGATGAAATGGTCAACTCATGCACCTTCAGGGATACGGCATTGGCCACCCTCATCTGGCATGCAGGAATTTCGGTAGATATGATGTATTCTCCGGGCGGCTCCGGCGCTTACAGTGAAGATGCTTTGACTGCCATGATCAATAATTTCAGGTATTCGCCCAATGCCCACCTGGTTGCCAGGGATGGAACACCCACTGACCAGTATACTGCCATTCTCAGGGATAACCTGGATCACAAAAGGGTCATGTATTATGATGGTTATGGAACCGGGGGACATGCCTTCAACGTGGATGGTTACCAGGGAACAGACTTCTTCCATTTCAACTGGGGTTGGAGCGGATCTTACAACGGTTATTTTTACCTGAACAACCTGAACCCGGGTGGTGACGATTTCACCAATGGACAGCGGGCAATGGTGGAACTGTATCCCGATACCATCAGCAATACTTATCCTTCTTACTGTACGGGACAACATATACTCACTACCCTTAATGGAACATTTGAGGATGGAAGCGGCCCCATAGAAAGTTATCAGAACAACGACAACTGCAGCTGGTTAATTAACCCGCAAAGCATTTCAGACTCAATCATCAGGATCACCCTCAACTTTAACAGATTCAGCACGGAATCCGGAAGCGATATGGTTAATATCTACCAGGGTGCAACTATGAACGACAGCCTGGTTGCCTCCTTCTCCGGAGATAATATTCCCTCAAGCATCAATGTAAACGGAGGAAAAGCGCTGGTAACCTTCACCACAAACGGAACCACCCGTAAGCCTGGATGGTATGTCTCCTATTCCAGCAAATCTTACGACTGGTGCAATGGAACAACAGAGTTCTTTACCGATCCTGACGGGACCATCACCGACGGCAGCGGCCATTTCAATTACCGGAACGTGACTACTTGCCGCTGGCAAATCATCCCATCATCCGGCGGAGCCGTGAAACTTATGTTCAATTCTTTTAAAACTGAACCGGTTCATGACTATGTCGAAATTTACGACATTCAAACACAACAACAACTTGCACATTATTCAGGTGATTTTTCTACCTCGAGCCTTCCGGCAACAGTGATCGCCCCCAGCGGTAAGATGTTCATATTTTTTGTAACCAATGCCTCTGCTACCGAAGAGGGATGGAGTGCATCCTGGACGACTTTACCTTTAGGGACACAGGATCAGTCGGGATTATCAGATTGCCAGGTATTTCCAAACCCTGCATCCGGACAGGTTTTCCTTCAGATGTATACTGCTTCAAAAAAATACCTGACAGCTGAACTTGTCAGTACAGATGGCAAGGTTCAGTTGTCAGAGCGGTTTGCAACGACGGAAGGAATGAACAAGAAATCTGTTGATATTTCAGGGCTTTCAGCAGGAGTTTATATTCTCCGCATCATCGGAGATGAAGGCCTGATCACACGGAAGGTGGTGATCAACTAAACCTGTTCCGTCACCCCCGCGGTTTGTCGCGGTTTTCTTCTTTATAAAGAACATCAATCTGCCCCCTGTTTTTAAGGCATTCCATGAGCCTGCTTTTCAACTTCCAGCAGGTCATCTGGCGTCTTTCCAGTTGCCTGGATAACGCATAAGAAGAAATAGCAGGGTCATGACAAACG
>Ga0182021_10009964_pt1 | contig 11271 bp, 12 predicted proteins | sample 612E3MmetaG_FD_120493 | JGI IMG/M metagenome (GOLD analysis project Ga0182021, IMG submission 120493) | Permafrost microbial communities from Stordalen Mire, Sweden - 612E3M metaG (Illumina Assembly) | ecosystem: Environmental > Terrestrial > Soil > Wetlands > Permafrost | place: Sweden...
CCAATGTCAAATACAGCAATAAGGATTGCATGAAGTTACTCCTTTAAATTAAAGATGTAACTCCGCGTGAGAATAATCTTGAAATGAAATACAGATTTTGTAATTCTGTAATCAAAACCTCTACCCGCGAAGGTTGATTTTAAGCCTGCACTAAGCGGCTTTTGAATTATTGAAATCTGCGGCAGGTCTCCTGACTCAAGACATCGTTTAACGCCTTCCCGAAAAATTAAGAATTCCGACCCTACTTAAGCCGGGCCGTATTCCTGATGAACATCAGTGGCATAATGTCAAACGTTAATATAAGCAACGGGCTTATATATTGTCTATTACAGTTGCGGGGCAGTACCGGATTTACGCCGGTTTCCCTATAAAGTCCTGATGGACACCGCAAACTTTTTTGCGAACTTGCGTTGAAAAATAGGAAATGGAATGGAAGCGCGCAAGTTCATTAAATTTATTATTTTCCGTTTTGCAAAGACAATCGAATAGATTATTTTTAGAGGAGAACTTAAATTTTCAGACAATAAGCGTGATCTATAAATTCATTTCCGGAAATTTTTTTCACCTGCAACTGATCAAAAACCAAAGTATCAAAATCAACCATTTATAACAAAGGAGATTCCAGATGGGCTGGATTTTGAAATCGCTAAACACGTCTATCGGTAAAAAGTTCGTGATGGCTCTTACCGGGATCTGTCTCATTTTATTCCTGATTATACATCTGATTAATAACCTGACTCTGTACGCGGGACCGGCGTTATTCAATACGGTAGTGAAAAATCTCGACAGTATAAAACCTCTCGTTAGGATAATCGAGCTGATTCTTGTGCTGATCTTTTTCTTTCACATATTCAACGGAATCCGCCTCTGGCTCGAAAACCGCGCGGCTAAATCCGCGAAATACGCGGTTAACGGGTCGGCGAAGGACGCGGATCTTTTTTCACGGACCATGATTTGGAGCGGAAGCATGGTCTTTATTTTTTTGGTCATTCACCTCCGCACATTCTGGGTTTCATTCAATCTGGGAAGTCCCCTGGCCGAGAGCCACCAATATTATGAGATAGTTGTCCAGGCGTTTCAGAACCCGGTCTATTCGGGGCTCTATATTGTTGCGGTGATACTGCTCGGATTTCATCTAAATCACGGTTTTCAAAGCGCGTTTCAGACATTCGGCTGGAATAACAATAAATATTTTCCGCTAATCAGGAAAGCGGGATTCGGTTACGCCCTGATCATGTCGATCGGGTTCGCCTCGATCCCTGTTTATTTTTTATTTTTCCACGGAGGTAAGTGATGTTAGATTTGAATTCAAAAATACCTGCCGGTAAATTGGAAGAGAAATGGAATAACCATAAATTCAATATGAAACTTGTCAATCCGGCTAATAAACGTAAGTTTGAAATTATAATCGTCGGAACCGGATTGGCAGGGGCTTCGGCCGCGGCAGCGCTCGGCGAACTGGGATATAATGTAAAGGCCTTTACATTCCACGATAGCGCGCGCCGTGCTCACAGCATCGCGGCACAGGGCGGAATCAATGCGGCAAAGAATTATCAGAACGACGGTGATTCCGTTTACAGACTTTTTTACGATACAATCAAAGGCGGCGATTTCCGCTCACGTGAAGCTAATGTCTACCGCCTGGCAGAAGTAAGTAATAATATTATAGACCAGTGTGTCGCGCAGGGAGTTCCTTTTGCGCGGGAGTACGGCGGTTCGCTGGATAACCGCTCTTTCGGAGGCGCGCTGGTATCAAGAACATTCTACGCGAAAGGACAAACCGGCCAGCAGCTGCTCCTCGGAGCTTATACCGCAATGAACCGTCAGATTAACCTGGGCAAGATCAAACTCTACACGCGGTGTGAAATGCTCGACATTGTTTTGGTAGACGGTGTAGCCAAGGGGATAATAACGCGCAATATGATTACCGGTGAGATTGAAAAGCATACCGCTCATGCCGTTATATTAGCTACCGGGGGATATTCGAATGTGTTTTTCCTTTCCACAAGCGCGATGAACTGCAATGCTACAGCTATCTGGCGTGCGCACAAACACGGTGCTCTTTTCGCCAATCCATGCTTTACGCAAATTCATCCTACCTGTCTCCCCGTACACGGTGAAGGGCAATCTAAACTAACGCTCATGAGTGAAAGCCTGAGAAACGACGGACGGATCTGGGTGTCCAGGATCAAGGACGACATGCGCAGCCCGAATGACATTCCCGAGGAAGAGCGCGACTATTATCTAGAACGCAAATATCCTACTTACGGCAATTTGAGTCCCCGCGATATTTCGTCCCGGGCCGCTAAAGAAGCCGTCGACGGCGGCAGGGGCGCGCAAGGCAAGGACGCGGTATATCTTGATTTCACCGACGCTATTAACCGGCTGGGAAAAAATGTAATTGAAGAACGTTACGGGAATTTGTTTGAAATTTACCAGACCATTACAGGCGAAAACCCGTACAACATACCGATGAAAATTTATCCCGCACCCCATTATACGATGGGAGGACTTTGGGTCGATTATAATTTAATGAGCACCATACCCGGTTTGTTCGTCGCCGGCGAAGCTAATTTCTCCGATCACGGCGCAAACCGTCTCGGCGCTTCAGCCTTGATGCAGGGTCTGGCCGACGGGTACTTCGTACTTCCATATACAATCGGCAATTATCTCGGCGATGATAAACCTTCATACGTTAAAACCAGTCATGAAGAATTCAATAAATCGGCCAAGGCCGTTGAAGAAATGACGAAGGAACTCCTATCAATTAAAGGAAAGAGAACGGTCGACGACATCCATAAACAGCTCGGAAGGATCATGTGGGATAAGGTCGGTATGGCCCGCAATGAAAAGGGATTGAAGGAAGCGATCGAGGAAATACGCGGGCTCCGTGAAGAATTCTGGAAAAATGTAAATATTGTCGGTGAATCTAAAGATGTAAATCAGTGCCTCGAAAGAGGTGCGCGACTTGCCGATTATCTCGAACTCGGCGAACTGATGGCTATCGACTCATTAACGCGGAATGAATCGTGCGGGGGTCATTTCCGTGAAGAGTATCAGACCGGGGAAGGTGAAGCCCTTCGTAATGATGAAGACTTCGCTTTTGTTTCGGCATGGGAATTTAAGGGAACCGGAAATTGGGAACTCCATAAGGAAGGACTCCAGTTCGAAAGCGTTCACCTGGCGGCAAGAAGTTATAAATAAAATTTTAGTGAATTAAAGGATAAAGGACCATGAACCAGCAAAAACTGAACTTAAAATTGAAAATCTGGCGGCAGCCTGCACCCAAAGCCGCCGGGAGTTTTGTCGAATATAAAGTCTCCGTTTCCCCGGATTCATCTTTCCTTGAAATGCTGGATGAGATCAATAATGATCTTGAGACCAGAAATCTCGACCCTATTGCTTTCGAAAGCGACTGCCGCGAGGGAATATGCGGCACATGCGGCCTTGTGATTAACGGTCAGCCCCACGGGCCAATTCCCCGCATAGCAACATGTCAGCTTCATATGAGAAATTTCAAAGACGGCGATACTATTTACATTGAACCCTTCCGCGCCAGGGCATTCCCTATAATTAAAGACCTGATGGTTGACCGTTCAGCATTCGACCGTATAATGGAAGCCGGAGGATTTATATCGGTCAACACCGGGAGCGTACCCGATTCGAATGCGATTCCCATCTCAAAGGAAATAGCCTCGGAATCGATGGATGCGGCTTCCTGCATCGGGTGCGGCGCATGCGTTGCCGCTTGCAAAAATGCCTCGGCGATGCTCTTCGTGAGCGCGAAAGTATCACAATTCGCCCTGCTGCCTCAAGGTCAGCCGGAAAGGTATAAACGCGTCGATGCGATGGTCAAAAAAATGGATGAATTAGGTTTCGGATCCTGTTCGAATACATATGCCTGCGAAGCCGAATGCCCGAAAGGCATTTCAATAAAGAATATAGCCCGTATGAACCGGGAATACTTTATGGCGAAAATTAAATAGCATTATGATGAACCGCGATGAATCCCGGCTAATTAAATCGGGATTTTTTATCGGCTTTTTGGTATAATTGCTCTGCAATCCGTAAAATAAAATTATTGCTCCTCTGGAGTTTCACTTTTCGTCTAAAGGTGAACAGACAAGGGGAATCATTGGAGTTAAGGGCAATAAGCCAATATGTTCGAAAGAGAAATTAAATTTATTTACGATTTCAACTTGAACAAGGTCAACCGGCTTGGACCTTACCTCACGTTTGAACAATTGGCAACAACCGAAATCCATCCGGCTATTTTACAATATGTCTCCGCCGAGATCGACTACCTTGTATTCGAGGACCGGCAAAATCTTCTGAAAAAATCGGTATTCGATTACTCGGGTGAAAAAATTACATTTCACTTCAACCAGATAACCGATGAACTTAAAAAATCGAAACGGTTTGCAGTCGAGTATATCGCGAAACTGATTCTGCATGCATCTTCTTTTTCGGTGAATTATCTGATCCGTCCCAAGTGGACATTGGCGAAATTTGTATTTGATGAAGAAAAGCATAAGACGTCGAATGAAATTAAGCAGATACTTAATTACGTGTATTATTATAAGTATTTGACCAAGATTCTCTCTTCATATATAAATACAAAGAAAATCCTTTCTATGGATCTTGAAGAGTTCGAGATCCTGCTTAATAAAGCCGATTCGATCGGTGTCGAGAATTATCTCCCCGCTATATTGGATAATGCCCTCAAATCGATGGCGGAATTCTTTAATATCGGCGAAATCAAGAAGAACAGGATTCCCCTCCCGGCCGTTGAACTCTTTCTGGAAGAAAAGGATCTGCTGAACCATCTCAACGCCCTGAATGAAACGTTCGGTGAAGATGAAAACGCACGGTTTAACCTGGCAGATTACCGGAAAGTATTGAGCAGTGTAATGTTTGAGAAAGAGGAACCAAAGATTGAATCAATCGTATATCCTCAGTTTGAGGCCGAAAAAATAGAAGAACCCGAAGAGGAAAATTCCTTTAATACCGGATTGAACCCGGAACCAGGCAGTGGTCCGGTCGAGACCGGCAACGCACCTGCGCTTTCATCGGACGAGTATATGGATAATTATAAAGACGGGAGTCGGCTTGAAAGGAATGAAATTGAAATTCCTGATGAAATACCAGGCACAAAAGAAGAGGATGAACTACCTGATGAAGAAACGGAAGAATTAATCGACCGGGAAAAAGAGGAAACCGGGACAGCAGAGATTATAGCGCCCGGAGAAAAAATAATCATCAATCCTAATCCAAAATTAAGAATCCATATCGAAAATGGAACTATAGAACCGGTCTTTGAGGAAACTGATACTCCGCCGGAAAATAATTCGGCGGCGGCTCCGGCAAATGACATTGGAAGCAGTGAAAAGATGGATGAATCCGACATCGATCCTTATAAACGATTTAATGAAATTATGACTATTGGTCCCGGCGGATTTGCAGAAACCCCTATTGAGCAGAAGAACGATCCGGGTGAAGAGGAACCACATACCGAAATCGAAAAAGAAAAGAGGTTCTCTTTCAATGAAACAGAGATCAATAAGGAGTTAAGTTTGAGCGGACTTACCGAAGCTGTTGATAAACCGGAAGAGGAAAACGATACCCCGGAATCCGTGGAGCCGAAAGATTTTGCTTCGCTGCTTCTTGAAGCAGATGCCCGTCTCGAAAGCAACGGTTCGGACAGTTTTAAAATACCTTCAGAACCTGACGGGGAGATCGGTGAAAAAAATGAGACGGAGGAAACAGAAGAATCGATGTTCGATGTAATAAGAAAAAATACAGTCGAGAAAGAGGAAAAAAAGGCAATCGACCTTGCAGAGGTTCTTGAACATAAAGAGATGTCGAAGATAATTCAGGTTGTCTTTGACTACGACATAGAAGATTTCGCTTCCGCTCTTGACGCGATAGCGAATTGTAAAAACGCCGGCGAGGCGCAGATGGCGATAACAGGAATTCTCGACGATCGCCGAATAAACCTTAATTCAAGAGAGGCTGAAGCTTTCAGATCAATCATTTTGGATTTTTTTGACAGGCTATAATATGTTTATCGACTACTCGAAAATATATGTGAAATCAGGCAACGGCGGCGACGGAGCCGTAGCATTCCGCAGGGAAAAATATGTTCCAAAAGGGGGACCCGCAGGCGGTAACGGCGGCAAAGGGGGCGATATTATTTTCATTCCCGACTCAAACCTGTCAACCCTTCTTGATTTCCGCTACAAACGGAAATATATGGCGGAGGACGGCGATAACGGCGGCTCCTCGTTAAAAGACGGCAAGGGGGGTAATGACCTGGTTATTAAAGTTCCGGTCGGTACTATCATCAAAGAAGCCGAAACCGGGGAAATTATTTTGGATCTTCTTGAAGCCGGGAAGGAATATATCATCGCTAAAGGAGGCCGCGGAGGAAAGGGAAACAGCAATTTCGCGACTCCTACCAATCAGACTCCCCGTTTCGCGGAATTAGGCAAACCCGGCGAAGAAAGAAATATCGAACTTGAGTTGAAATTGATTGCTGATGTAGGACTTGTCGGTTTTCCGAACGCGGGTAAATCAACATTAATTTCGGTTATCTCCGATGCCAAGCCGAAGATTGCCGATTATCCGTTTACAACGCTCGAACCGAATTTGGGTATCGTGCGCTATAAGAATTATAAGAGTATTACCGTTGCCGATATTCCCGGAATTATTGAAGGAGCCCACCTGGGTAAGGGTCTCGGTCTTAAATTCCTTCGCCATATTGAAAGGACGAAGATATTACTGATTATGATCGATGTGACTTCAGAAGATTACGGCAACGATTACAAAACTTTGATCAACGAACTTGAGAAGTATTCAAAAATTCTCAGCAAGAAAAAAAAGATTGTCGCATTCTCCAAAGCCGATCTTCTTCAGAAGGGAGAACTGAAAAAGGTCGCCAAACGGAAGATTCCCCATTATAAGGGTCGGATACTGGTTTTCTCTGCCGCGACGAATTACGGCATTCAGGAATTGCTTGATACCTTCTGGCAGACCCTTGAATCCGAGAAATAGACCCGGATCTTTCTATCCCCGTTCAATCCAAATGAATTGTAGCTTGAAGTTTGGGGCATGAAGGCTTATATTTATTGCCCGTTTTTAGGGATTTATGGCGAGGTAGCTCAGTAGGTTAGAGCAGTGGAATCATAATCCACGTGTCGGGGGTTCGAATCCCTCCCTCGCTACATTTAACAAGGAGTTAAGATAATGTATGCACTTTTATTATTAATAACTGTAATTCTTGCTGTTTTACTGATAATCGTTGTACTTCTTCAGTCAAGCAAAGGCGGTGGCTTAGCCGGATCATTTGGCGGGTCCGGTCAATTCGGCACTGTATTCGGAACCAGAAGAACGGCCGATTTTCTGAGCAAATCAACCTGGTGGCTCGGAGGAGGGTTGATGATTCTGGCTCTGCTGATTAATTTATTTTTTCTTCCCGGTCAAAAGGGCGGAACTCAGAAAGAAAGTATAATTCAAAGCGGAAGGCAGCAGGCAGTTCCATCATCCTCGTCGCTACCGCAACAGAGTCCCGCAGCTCGACCCGGACAAAAATAAAAATTGCAAGGCCCCTCCCGGGGGGCCTTCCGATCTCGCTATGATAAACAACTTCCATATCCATTCCTCCATTATTAATCTTAATCGGTGAATTAATGAAGAAAAAGAAAATACAAGTTCCCGTTAAAGCGTATAACAATCTGGATTTTCTCAACTCGGCTGATGCCAGAACGATTAGAATGCTCTCGGAATTTTACGAACCCCAATCGAGGTTCAGAAAATATAAAATCCACGATACGATAGTATTTTTCGGTTCCGCGCGAATAATGTCGCGCAGGGAATCAATGAGACTTTTAAGTTCGGCGAAGAGGGAGAAATCGGCTTCTTCAAAAGCGAAATTTGAGCAGGCTCTTAAAATGCTTGAAATGTCGAAATTTTACGAGGACGCGGTGGAATTATCGAAACGCTTAACCGAGTGGTCAATATCGCTTCCGTCAAATGAAAAAAGAATAATCGTCTGCAGCGGCGGAGGTCCCGGTATTATGGAAGCGGCTAATAAAGGGGCCCGGCTGGCGAAGGGCCGTTCGATAGGACTGAATATCAGTATTCCTTTCGAACAGTTTGTCAATAAATATGTCGATACGGAATTGGCTTTTGAGTTTCATTACTTCTTCATGCGCAAATTCTGGTTCTCTTACCTCGCGAAGGCCCTCGTTGCATTCCCTGGAGGATTCGGAACTATGGACGAGCTGATGGAGGTAATTACCTTAAGCCAGACGAAGAAGGTTGAGAAACCTTTAAAGATTATTATGTATGGTGAGAGCTATTGGCGCGAAATTGTGGACTTCGACGCATTGATTGAACACGGCATGATAAGCGCGCCGGATATGAAATTGTTCGATTTTTCCAGTACCGTTGACGACGCATTTGAGAAAATAACCGCGCATGTCACAAAGTATTATTTAAGCAACGGTATTCATGGTAAAGCAAAAAACCCCGACTAGGCCGGGGTTTTTTTATCGATAAATCCGAAGGTTGTCAACCTTTTCTATCGCGCATCGCCTGTTCACGCGAAGCTCTACGTTTTGCCTTAATCGCATCCATTCTTTTTTCAATAGACGGTTTAACGTACGATGTTCTCTTTTTGTACTCCTTCAAAATGCCGGAACGTTCGTATTTCTTCTTAAAACGCTTGAGAGCTTTATCAATATTCTCGTTCTCCTGAACGGTAATACCAACCAATTTTTATCACCTGCCTTTTTATTGAATTTTGCGGAACAAACCTAACTAATTGAATTCAAAGAATCAAATTAGACCGGTTCGTAGCACAATAAGACATTCCCATTTTCCAGCGACACCGAATTAAAAACGGTAAGTTTTCCCATGTTATTTCTTCTTTGATTACTTTCGTCTGCGCCGGTGAACGGATTTTAGTTCGCCACCAATACGTTATTCATAAGACCAATACAGAAGGTCAAGTGGATGGATAACCATGCGGCATATTCTTTTCCACGAAGTTTATTCAAGTCAGAGGCTTGCAAGTCCAATTTCTGCCCCGGGAATTTATTTAAACTCAATTCTTCCTGCAATCCTTTCATTCTTTTTTTGATACATTTTCGACAGTCTCGTCAGGTTAATTATTCCGAGAACATTTCTTTTAAAATATTCAGAACCTTTTTTTGTGTTGTTTTATTTAAAGTATCTATTTTTTTTACAAGTCGTGATCTATCGACTGTTCTGATTTGATCTAATACGATTTGGCCTTGCTTACCCTCAACTTTACAAGGAACACGAGTTGGGTAATTTTTCAGCTTAGAGGTGAGAGGAGCAATAATCAATGTAGAGATATTATGATTCATTTCATTTGGGGAAATAATTACACAAGGACGAGTCTTTTTAATTTCACTTCCGATTGTTGGATCAAGATTAACAAAATAAACTTCAAAACGAGAAAACACTTACCACTCCCACTCTTCTTTATCCCAAGTTGACTGTTGAGTTAAGGTAACTGAATCTAATAAAATATCATCGTTATTCTTTGCCATTTTCTTAAATGCGGAATCCCATGATTCCCTGCTATGGCATATTGACTTGATGATTATTTGTCCGTCAATAACTTCAAGGTCTACCTCACTTTTAAGATCACTTTCATCAATTAATGATTTTGGAATACGAATACCACGTGAATTCCCAATTTTTATAACTTTGGTTTTCATATACCACCTTTTATAAATTAACGTGACCACAAAGTAATTACATTGATAAAAACAATCAAGTCTGATTCTTATATAATATTGTTAATTCATCCCATCTTCCAAGGCAATCTACCGGGTAGCCGGGAGATGTTGCCATCTCCAAGTCCCCTAGGAACTGTGGGTGAAAGTTTCCCCTCACACAGCTCAAGTCCTTTAAAGATTCCGATAATGTCCTTTTAAAGTACCGGCGACGGAACACCGTGATATCTATCTTAAGGTGAAGATAACAGCCACCCACGTGACTTCATATAGCAAAACAGCGTGCCCGCTAAACCGCTGCCACTAATTTGTTTTATGGCATTGCAATTCCTACGGGACTGATTATGTTGTTTATTTGCTTCAAAACTTTCTGTTACAATCAAGCTAAACTGCAAATAACCCGACCGGCTGAATTTATCCCGCCATTGGCGGGAGGAGTCGGTTTTGAGTTGCATATCAGGGGCCATTTTAATATTTTCTAATAGCATTATATTATAATTATCTAAGCGGTATTTCAAATATGCGTTTCCTATGGGATCAAAATAAAAACCTTGCTAATATCAAAAAGCATAAAATTTCTTTTGAGGAAGCTAAGACGGTGTTTTTTGATGACACTGCCAGACTTATACCAGATCCGGAACACTCAGTATCAGAAGAACGATTCATTATTTTAGGAATTACAAATAAATTAAGACTCCTTGTAGTTGTACATACTTGTAAAGAGGATAACGATACGATTAGAATTATTTCCGCCCGCAAAGCAACAAAATCCGAAAGTAAATATTATTACGGGGTAAAATAAAATGAAAAAAGAATATGATTTCAGCGATTCCATTAAGAATCCTTATATTAAGAAACTTAAAAAACAGATTTCAATTCGTATTGAAAAGGAAACTGTGGAGTATTTCAAGAAACTAGCCTCGGAAATTGACATTCCTTATCAAAATTTAATGAATATGTACTTAAGGGAATGTGCGCAAAACAATTTCAAACCAAATATTCGCTGGCAAAAGTAATTTCCCCTACCGAGGTTATCTATCTTATAGCGATGATAAAAGTCACATACGTGACTTCATATCGCAAAACGAAGTTGTTTTTAAGTTTATCCCGGCGTTTTTGACGGGCCGCCGCCCAACACAAAAATGCAGCTTTGAAAAACTTTACCGATGATTATTTATAAATTTAATTTGTTCACTAAACTTAAAAAGCAACTAACTTTTACAGCGCATTTTATAATTACAAAATTGCCGAACTATTTAAAGCGGTCGGCTTGGAAAACTTGTTATACGGTATCTCAAAGAAAATCAATTCTTTTGGGATTCTTTAATTCTGGATCTGATTTTATCATCTTTTTTACAAGATTAAAATTATCTGTGCAACTATAAATATATCTTGACGACTGAATGACTTGAAGAGAATTATGATATTCAACATTCTCTTTTGTTAACTTGCCACATAAACAATTATCAAATGATTTTAAATATTCTTCGGCTATAGTCATATC
>Ga0182021_10009965_pt1 | contig 11269 bp, 10 predicted proteins | sample 612E3MmetaG_FD_120493 | JGI IMG/M metagenome (GOLD analysis project Ga0182021, IMG submission 120493) | Permafrost microbial communities from Stordalen Mire, Sweden - 612E3M metaG (Illumina Assembly) | ecosystem: Environmental > Terrestrial > Soil > Wetlands > Permafrost | place: Sweden...
CCGTCCTTTCCCAAATGGTAACGCACGCGAGCATTCACCGCGTTGGAGACGGTCTCCAACACGCGGTCGTACGCGGCCGAGTCGCGCAGCATGGCGGCGGAAAACGGCAGTACGACGCCCGAATCGGTGTAGCCATCGATGGCGAGCGACTCGTGGAGCAACAAGCGGTGTAGCCGGCCGTTTCCATCAGAGAACGGATGCACATACACAAAACCGAAGCTCGCCACAGCGGCGCGCAGCGGAGCCGGCAAGTCCTCACTGCGCTGTCGGAAACTGCGCAGGCCGGCCATGAGCGTGTGCACCAGCAGCGGGGGAGGGCAGACGTAGTGAACCTTCTCCTGGAATCCTGGCAGAGCCTGGCCGACGTAGTTCTGATCCTTCCGGAATTGCCTGGCCGCATACCGCGGGTCGACGATCATATTCTGGAGGGCCGTCAGGCGAACTTCATCCAGCAGGGTCTCGGGACTAACTGTGCCGCTGCGGGCCAGCACGGCCACGAAACGCTCGCCGCGAGCCGGGGTCACTTCCTCGCGCTCGATCGCGAACGAAGCCTTGGTTTCCTTGAGGTAAAGATAATTCACGGCGCGCGACCACAGACGCGGGTTGGTCTCACGCGTAAGCCGACGGATGTCACGAGACCAATCGTGCTTCAGCTTCTCGTCGATGCCCGGGGTGCGGCGGATGAGCGGACAAGCGCCCGAACTGCCGGGCAGGTTGTCGATCACCCGCCAACGAGCATCGCGTCGGGGCTTGCCGGTGAAATACTTCTTGGGGTCCAGCACCGGCACGTAGTTGCCAGCGACCGTCGTGTTGAGTTTTTTCGGGGTTAGGTACTCGTAAAGGAAACCAATTCTCCGGCGGTATTTGCTCGTCGGCGACGCGGCCAGGTGGCGATCCAGCTCTGCAGCGGGTATTTTCCGGAACACCTGTTCGAGCAGGTCAAGACTCAGGTCCTCGTATTTGAAGGTGAATTCGATGTGGTCGAGCGGATGCTCGCCCGGCCAGTAGTTGCGAGGGAAGGTGTCCTCGATGGCGCCATCCGGCTTGATCAAACGTTGCCGCCGGCTGCCCATACGCGAACGATGGGACGTCAGAATGGCGCCCAGCGCGTAGTGCTCCAAAAGCCATGTGGTGCCGACGGGCTGCATAAAAATCGTTTGGGGTGCTTAAAAATGATTCATTTTGCCTTGTTTGGAATAAAAATCATTACAAAGCGACTTTACTAACTGTTATTTAGCTAGAAGCGTTAGCGCAACTTGGCGCCCAATTTCCTTTCAGCGACGAGCATTTGGAAATTGTGTCTCCCGCAGCAGGAATAGAGGTGCTCTGCGTCAAGCGAGTGAAGTCGAAGTTGGGTAATCGACGCCAATCCCTCAACTCGCCGCCGGGAGCGCGCTCAGGCGAAGGGAGCGCGGAGTACGCCGATGCTCTCGAGCAACTGCCGGATGGCGCCGTGGCGCGGCTGCAAATTCGCGGGGATTTGATCCGCGTGGCCCTGCTGGATCGCGAGCCGACCCACCGTCATGCCGACATAATTGCGGGTATTGAGGATCGCGGCGGAAAGCAGGGCGGCCGGCACCTGGTCGAGATGTCCTTCGGACGCGGCTGCGTGCAGCGGGGTGTCGCCATTGTCGTTATGCGTCAGGAGCAGGTCGGCGGTGAGGATCTCCGGCGGAAGGCAGGACAACTGGCCGGTTTCGGCGGCAGCATGGATGGCGGTAAAACCCGTCTTGCTGGCGATGACGAGATTGGCGTGGGTCAGAAGCGCAGGCGGAATTTGGGCCAGATGGCCGGAAATGGCGGCCGCGTGGAAAACCGTATCGCCCCCCTTGGTCGTCTCGAGCAGCGCTTCGGCCGTGATGTTGGCGTCGGGAATCTGATCGAAATGGCCGTTGAGCGCAGCCGCATGGAAGACGGTTTCTCCGCTGATATTTTTGACCTGGAGCGCGGAAGCGGTGAGCAGAGGTGCAGGCACCTTGTCGAGCGTGCCGGATTCGGCCGCCTCGTGCAGGAGCGTATTGCCGAGATCGGTTTTCAGCGCCGCGATCTCGGGGGAGAGCAGGTCCGCGGGAATTTGGTCGAGGCAACCGTTGGCGGCGGCGAGGTGGTAAACCGTGTAGCCGGAATTACTGCGGTCGAGCAACGCCTCACTGGTGAGCAGCGCAGCCGGCACCTGATCGAGACGACCGCCGATCGCGGCTTGATGGAGCGGGGTATAGCCGGCGTCGTTTTTTTGGCCCAAGGCCTCGCGCGTCAGCGCTTCCGGCGGCAAATCGCCGAGACCGCCATAACGGGCGGCCAGATGAAGCGGAGTGTGGCCGGCGGCATTGCGGGCATTGAGGCGCTCGGGAGTGAGCGCCTCGCGCGGGATCGCCGCGAGAGTGCCCGTGCGGGCGGCCGTATGCAGGTCGATGGGTTCCATGCCTTCCAGACGTTTTTCCTAGCATCGCGAGTGCGCAGAGGCACGCAACGGAAAAGCGCCGGTCCAGGGCCGAGCGGTTAGTGCGCAAAATCACGTATTGCATGATGACTTGCCAGGAACGCATTCCTCCGGCCGAATTGCATTTGCCAATCCAAAACCGTACTCCACGATTTTCCACGATGAACCCGCCAGACGGCAAGATGCCGGCGACCGCCCCCCAGAAGAATCACGTGCTGTTGATCGACGATGAGAGCGCGCTCTTGGACGTCTATGGCGCGGCGCTGTCGCCGTATTTCGAGGTGACCACGGCCACATCCGTCCGCGAGGCCGAGTTCATCCTGCACAAAAAGCAATTCAAGGTGGTCATCGCGGACCATTTGATGCCTGGCGGGAATGGCATGAGCTTCCTGGTGCGCGCCCGAGAGGAGTATCCGCACATGCAGCGCGTCCTGGTCACGGGTTATATGAAGCCGGAAATGCTGCTGCGGAGTGTCAACGAGGCCGCCCTGTTCCGTTATCTGCTCAAGCCGGTTTCGCTGGGCGAACTGGTCAAGGTCGCGCAGGACGCAGCGAAGCTCTACGACCAGACCGTGGTCGCCTCGGCCAACTAGGGGATCGGGTCGATGGCCTTGCCTGCGAGCACCGCGACCAAACCCGGCCGGCCGGTCGTGCTGCTGGTGGACGATGAACGTGAGCTCCTCGCCGCATTGGGCGAAGGGCTGAAAAGCGAGTTCGCTCTTGAAACGGCCGGTTCCGCCGAGGAAGCCGGGCTGATGATGGCCTCCGGCACCTACGATGTGCTGGTTTGCGATCACATGCTGCCGGGCGAGGCCGGGCTGGAGTTTCTCATGCGGATGAGCGAGCGGTATCCCGACATGGGACGCATTCTGCTCACCGGATACATGAACCCGGAACTGATTTCGCGCAGCGTGGCCCTGGCGCGGCTGAGCGCCTGCCTGCTCAAGCCGGTGAAGGCCGAGGCGCTGGCCGCGGCGGTGCGCACGGCGCTGGGAGGAACCGATCGGGCTTCGCCCGCCGGTTCCTAAACAAATGGCTGCCGCCATTTGGAGGCGGACGGGAATTTTCGCCGGAGCCGGCGAAAAGCCGCCGACTTTGGCGCGGTCAGAATTGAACGGTGGCCCCGGGGATTGGCCAATCGTCTGCCGCACCGCAACCGGTGCCGCTACATTCCGTTTTTCCCCATTCTAAACCGGGAGCGCGGGCACTCTTGCCCGTCAGGCCACGGCCCCGCCCTCCTGTCATGGCAGGGCTACTGCAGGCAAGAGTGCCCGCGCCCCGTCCGGCAGGCCGAATGGATGCCGCACGAAACCTGGGTTTGCCCCGGAAGGGCAAACCCGCACTTGCGCTTCCCCCCGGGCCCTTTTCACTCGACCTCCTTTCATGGCATACGACTGGCTCAAAGGAGTGTCCGACGACTATGACGCGATCGTCATTGGCAGCGGCCTCGGCGGCCTCACCGGCGCCAATGCCCTCGCCAAGGCGGGGCATCGCGTGCTGTTGCTCGAACATCACTACCAGTTTGGCGGACTCTCCACGTGGTTCACGCGCAAGGGCGGGCACATCTTCGACATTTCGCTGCACGGTTTCCCCGTGGGCATGATCAAGTCTTGCCGGAAGTATTGGACGAAGGAGATCGCGGACTCGATCGTCCAGCTGAAGGACATCCGGTTCGTCAATCCGCAGATGGATCTCTGGACCACCTTCGACCGGACCGACTTCACCCGCATCTTCATTGAAAAATTCGGCGTGCCGGCGGCGACGGTGGAGCGGTTCTTCACCGATCTTCGGGCGATGAATTACTACGATCACAACCCGGAGACGACGGGCCAGATGTTCGAGCGCTATTTCCCGGGACGCGACGACGTGCAGCGCCTGCTCATGGAGCCCATCGCCTATGCCAACGGCTCCACCCTGGAGGATCCGGCGATCACCTTTGGCATCGTTTTCTCCAACTTCATGGGCGCGGGCGTCTACACTTTCCGGGGCGGCACGGATGTTCTCATCGCCAAGATGATCGCCGAACTGCGGCGCAATGGGGTGGAAGTGCGCAAGCATGTGCTGGTGGAAAAAATCCTGACCGAGGAGCAGGACGGCAAGCCCGTCGCCGTGGGGGTCGTGGCCAACGGGCGGGAAATTCGCGCCCGGGCCGTCCTGTCGAACGCCCACATCAAAAACACCGCCTTGCGGCTGGTCGGCGCCGATCACCTTCCGGCCGATTACGTGGACGAAGTGCAACGGGTGCGGAGCAACACCAGTTCGTGCCAGGTCTACCTCGGCGTCAAAAAGGGCGAAACGATCCCGCCCATCGGCGATCTCATCTTCACCTCCGACGCCCCGCGGTTTCGCAGCGGCGAGCTGGTCGATTTCCGCACCAGCAGTCGCACGTTTTCGCTCTATTACCCGGGCACGCGGCCCGGTTTGGACCGGTACACGATCGTCGCGTCGCTCAACGCGAAATACGACGACTGGGCCGGCCTCAGCGACGCCGACTATGCGCGGCACAAGCAACGCCTGATCGACGAATCGGTCGCCGTGCTGGAGCGTTTCCTGCCCGGCATCCGGGCGAAGCTCGATTGGATGGAGGCCGCCACGCCCCGCACCATCGAGCGTTTCACCCGGCATTTCGGGGGCACTTCGTTCGGCACCAAGTTCGAGGGACTGAAGGCGTCGATGGAACTGCCCGAGCGGGTGCCCGGTCTGTTCCACGCCGGTTCGGTCGGCATCATCATGTCGGGCTGGCTCGGCACCATCAATTACGGCGTGATTACGGCCAACAAAATCGACAAGTTCCTTTTTCAGCGAAAACAAGGCGCCTCGGCCGTCGCGGCCGCCGCCGCCCGTTGACGCCGGCCGCGCGTGAGAATGCGCGGCCCTCCACCATGTCCAACATCACCGATTTCATCCCGCATCGTCCGCCTTTTCTCTTTATCGACAAGATCGTCTCCGAGTCGGCCGGGGGCCTCGTGGCGCAACGGACGTGGCGGAAGGACGAGGATTTTTACCGCGGCCATTATCCGGGGCTGCCGATCACGCCCGGCGTGCTGCTGTGCGAAGCGGTGTTTCAGACGGGGGCGTTGTTTCTTTCCCGGCGGCAGGCGGCGCAAGGGCAGGGGACCTCTGCGGGCGTGCCGCTGCTGGCCAAGATCAACGAAGTGCGCTTCCGCAACCCGGTCTACCCGGGAGAGACCGTCACGATCGAGGTGAAACAAAAGGAGGAGTTGGGCGGATTTGTCTTCATGTCGGGCAGCGTGAAACGCGGCGACCAGCGCATCCTGAGCGTGGATTTCTCCGTCGGTTGGAAACAACCGGAAAGCAACCCGCCGCCGGCGGCTCCCGTGCCATGAATTTTTTCCACCTCCGATGTAGCCACGAGCGCAAGCGAGTGGAGGCGCTGCCACTCGCTCACGCTCGTGGCTACGGCCCAGCTGAGCCGAAGCCAGATTCGGGGTGTCAGCCCAATTGCCCATGAGCTTTCTCAACCTAACCGGCAAATCGTTCGTGGTCTTCGGCGTGGCCAACCGCAAGAGCGTGGCCTGGCACGTCGCCCGTTCGCTCGAAGAGCAGGGCGCCCGCGTCGTTTACAGCGTGCAATCGGACGAACGCCGGAAGGCGCTCGAGCCTCTGCTCGCCGGCAAGCCGGTGTTCGTCTGCGACGTCGAGGACGAGGCCGCCCCGGCCCGGCTCGCCGCGGAGGTGGCAGCCGCGGGCCTGACGCCGCTGCACGGCATCGTCCACGCGATCGCCTTCGCGAACTTCAGCGACGGTTTCAAGGCCTTCTCCGAGACGAAACGGAAGGATTTCCTGCAGGCGACGGCCATCTCCGCGTTTTCGCTGGTGGAAATCGCGCGGGCCTTCAAGCCGCACCTCGCGCGCAATGCCTCCGTCGTGACGATCGGCATTTCCTCGCTCCTCGTCACGCCCGACAACTACGGTTACATGGGGCCGATCAAGGCGGCATTGGAGTCCTGCACGCGCTTTCTCGCCAAATCGTTCAGCGCCGACAGCGAGGTGCGCTTCAACGTGGTCGGCTCCGGCCCGCTGAAGACGAGTTCCTCCGCGGGCATCCCGGGCTACCTGGAAAGTTACCTCTACACCGAGAAGCTGACGCTCCGTAAGCGCAATCTGGAGACGCAGGAGGTCGCCAATGCCGTGCTGTTTCTCCTCAGCGAGCGCAGCAGCGGCTGCAACGGCACCACGCTGGTGGTCGACGCCGGGTTGGGCAGTAATTACTACGACCAGGAAATCATCCGGCTCGCGATGCGGCCCGAACGGTAAACTGCGCCATGCGATTCGAAAACGTCTGCCTGGAATCGATCGCCACGGTGTTGCCGGAGGAAATCTGGACTTCGGCCGCCATCGAGGAACGGCTGCGGCCGTTGTACGAGCGGCTCAAGCTGCCGTTCGGCCGGCTGGAACTGATGACCGGCATCCGCGAGCGGCGGGTCTGGCCGGAGGGCCGGCGTCCCTCGGAGGCGAGCGCCGCGGCCGGCAAGGCGGTGCTGGCCCGTTCCCACATCGCACCCGAGCAGGTGGAGCTGTTCATCCACGCGGCCGTGAGCCGCGACATGCTGGAGCCGGCGACGGCATCGTTTGCGCACCGCCTGATCGGGCTGCCCCCGTCGGCGCAGATTCTGGATGTGTCCAACGCGTGCCTGGGTTTTCTCAACGCCCTCACGCTTGCCGCCGGCTTGATCGAATGCGGACAAATCCGCTGCGCGCTCATCGTGGCCGGGGAGCAGGGACGTCCGCTGGTGGAGCAGACGATCAAGACCTTGCTCGAAAGGCCGTTCGACCGGAATCAGATCAAGCCCTACTTCGCCAATCTCACCATCGGGTCTGGTGCAGTGGGGGCCGTCGTCTGCCATCGCTCGCTCGTCCAAGGGCCGGCGCACCGCCTGGGCGGCGGAGTGGCGCGGGCCGCTACCGAGCACAACGACCTGTGCCGGGGCGACAACTGCGGGACCGAGGCGTTGCAGATGCAGACGGATTCGGAGCAGCTGCTGCTCGCCGGCGTGCAATTGGCGCGGGAAACGTGGACGGAGTTTGCCGCCACGACAGGATGGAGCGCGGCCAGCGTGCAGCGTTTCATCTGCCATCAGGTGGGCGCGACGCATCGCCGGAAGCTCTACGAAATGCTCGGCCTCGATCTGGCGAAGGATTTCTCCACCTTCGAGACGCTGGGCAACATGGGCTCGGTCTCGCTGCCCGCCACGCTCGCCGGGGCCGTGGAGGCGGGCGCGGTGCACGCCGGCGACCGGGTGGCGCTGCTGGGCATCGGCAGCGGCATCAATTGCCTGATGCTCGCCCTCGAATGGTGACCGCGGCGCCCGGTGACAGTTGCGCGACGCCACCACAACACCGTTGACCCGGGCGGTGCCGGATCTTGAGTGATCGCAACCATGAGCCCGCCGCAGCCCAGCCTGGATGATTTGCGCATCGAACGCAGCGCGAAGCCGGAAACGGCGAAAAGTTCCCGGCGGGGCCTGCTCGCGTGGCTCGCCGTGGCAATCGTCGCGGGCGTGGTGGCAGTGGTATGGCTCACGCGACCCACGGTCGTCGCCGTTCGCGTTGCCATGGCTCGCGCGGCGACCAATGCCGCCGGCGAGCACACGGTGTTGAACGCCTCGGGCTACGTCACGGCGCGGCGCGCAGCGACCGTTTCGTCGAAGGTCACGGGTAAGGTCACCGAGGTTCTTGTCGAGGAGGGCATGAAAGTGGCCGAAGGGCAGATCCTGGCCCGGCTTGACGACACCAACGTCAAGGCGAGCCTCGCGCTGGCCCGCGCCCAGTCGACCTCGGCAACGGCGGCGCTGGGGGAGATCCAGGTGCGACTCAAGGAAGCTGAGCAGGAATTGCAGCGCCAGACCGATCTCCAGAAGAACCGGGTGGCGCCCGTGTCGGACTACGATCACGCCTTTGCGGCCGCCGCGGCTTTCCGGGCGCGGCTCGCCCAGCAACAGGCGGACGTCGCGGTGGCGGAGAACAATGTCGCCGTCTGGCAGCAGCAGTTCGACGACACCATCATCCACGCACCGTTTGCCGGTATCGTCACCTCGAAGAACGCCCAACCGGGCGAGATGATTTCGCCGATGTCGGCCGGCGGGTTCACGCGTACGGGCATCTGCACGATCGTCGACATGGAATCGCGGGAGGTCGAAATCGACGTCAACGAAAGCTACATCAATCGTGTCGACCCCGGCCAGCCGGTCGAATGCACGCTCGACGCGTATCCCGACTGGAAAATCGCCTGCCGCGTGATCGCGATCATCCCGACGGCCGATCGCAACAAATCCACGGTCAAGGTCCGCGTGGGTTTCGACAAGCTCGATCCGCGCATTTTGCCTGAAATGAGTGTGAAGGTGGCGTTCCGCGGCGCGGAGGCAGCGACGGGCGCGGCGGTCCGGCCGGGAGTCTTGGTGCCGAAGGCGGCGGTCCAGCAAAGCGACGGGCACGATGTCGTCCTCGTGGTGCAGAGCGGGCGGGTCAAGCGTCGCGCGGTGACCGTGGGCGATTCCAATGCCACCGAGTCGCTGCTGCTGGCGGGGGTGGCGGCCGGCGAGCGCGTCGTGGTGGATGCGCCGAAGGAATTATCGGAGGGAGCAACCGTAAAGGAGATTGGACCATGAGCGAATCGAGTGGCGGAAATGGCAATACCCCCCTGGTGGCGGTGGCAGCGGTCGAGAAAGTTTTCCATCGCGGATCGGAGGAGATCCACATCCTGCGCGACCTGCATCTGCAGGTGCCGGCGGGGGAGTTCCTCGCGTTGATGGGGCCGTCGGGCTCCGGGAAGAGCACGTTGTTGAATCTGATTGGCGGGCTCGACCGGCCGACGAACGGCACCGTGAGCATCGCGGGCGAGCGCGTGGACCAATTGTCCGATCACCGGCTGGCGGCGTGGCGCGCACGCCACATCGGTTTCGTTTTCCAACTCTACAATCTGCTCCCCGTGCTCACGGCGGAGCGCAATGTAGAACTGCCGCTGCTGCTCACGCACCTTTCGAAGGCCGAGCGGAGGCAACACGTCGCGACGGCCCTCGCGGTCGTCGGGCTCTCGCAGCGGGCGACCCATTATCCGCGCACGCTCTCCGGCGGTGAACAGCAGCGCGTGGGCATCGCCCGCGCCATCGTCACGGACCCGACGCTCCTCCTGTGCGACGAGCCGACGGGCGACCTCGACCGCAAGGCGGGCGACGAGATTCTCGACCTGCTCCAGGCCCTCAACCGGGAGCATGGCAAGACCATCATCATGGTCACCCACGACCCGCATGCCTCAGCGCGCGCCGTCCGCACGGTGTATCTGAACAAAGGCCAACTCAGCCGGGAACCGATGAAATGAAACCTCTCCGGAGCAAGCTCCGGGGTGATTAAACCAATCAAACCGGTGCCAAGCTCCCCCCGACCCCTTCATCTCCGACGTAGCCACGAGCGTGAGCGAGTGGAAGCGCTTCCACTCGCTCACGCTCGTGGCTACAGCCCAACCGAGCCGGAGCCAGCTCCGGGGTATCAGACCCAACGCCGATGAAATTTTTCCCCCTGATCTGGAGCAACCTCAAGCGGAAGAAAACGCGCACGGTGCTCACGCTGCTGTCGATCGTCGTGGCCTTCGTGCTGTTCGGGTTTCTGTCGGCGATCAAACAGGCGCTCACGGGGGGCGTCGACATCGCCGGGGCGAACCGGCTGATCGTGCGGCACAAGGTTTCGATCATTCAGATGCTGCCGCAGAGCTACCGGCAGCGGATGGAGCGGATCCCGGGCGTGGCCGCCGCGGTGCACCAGACGTGGTTCGGCGGCGTCTATCAGGATCCGAAGAAATTTTTCATGCAGTGCCCGGTGGTGCCGGAGGAATTTCTCGACATGTTTTCCGAGCTTCTGCTGCCGGCCGACCAGAAGCAGGCCTGGCTCGAGACGCGGACGGGCGCCATCGTGGGCCGCAAGACCGCCGAGCGCTTCGGTTGGAAGATCGGTGACCGTGTGCCCATCATGTCGCCGATCTGGGCCCAGTCCGACGGCAATCACGTGTGGGATTTCGACATCGTCGGCATCTACGACGGGCGGGAAAAAAACACCGACACGACGGGGATGTTTTTCCGTTACGACTATTTCGACGAGGCGAGGGCCAACATGAAAGGCTGGGTGGGTTGGTACACGATTCGCGTCAAAGATCCCGCCCAGGCGGCGGAGGTGGCGAAGCAGATCGACGCCGAGTTCGAAAACTCGTCGGCGGAAACCAAGGCGGAGCCGGAGGGGGCGTTCATCCAGGCGTGGGTGAGTCAGGTCGGCAACATCGCGCTGATCACGGCCTCGATCCTCGGCGCGGTGTTCTTCACGATCCTGCTGGTGACGGGCAATACGATGTCGCAGGCCGTGCGGGAGCGGACGGGCGAACTCGGCGTGCTCAAGGCCATCGGGTTCACCAACCGGCAGGTGTTGGCGCTGGTCCTGTCGGAGTCATGTCTGTTGGCCGTGCTCGGCGGCGGGCTCGGCCTCGGCGTCGCGTGGCTGCTGGTCGCGCGGGGCGACCCGACGGGCGGCATGTTGCCGCTGTTTTCCCTGCCGACGGGCGACGTGTTCGTCGGCGGGGCGCTGAGCGTGGCGCTCGGCGTGATCACGGGCATTTTCCCGGCCCTGCAGGCCATGCGCCTGCATGTGGCGGACGCATTGCGGAGGATGTAACATGGCCGGTCCCATCAATTGGCTCTCGCAGGTCGCCGCGGTGACGAAGTTCGGGCTGCTCGGCATCCCGCAACGTCTGGGTTCGGTGGGGGCGGCGGTGTTTGGCATCGCCGGCGTCGTCGCCGTGTTGGTCGGCGTGCTGTCGATTGCCAC
>Ga0182021_10009967_pt1 | contig 11268 bp, 8 predicted proteins | sample 612E3MmetaG_FD_120493 | JGI IMG/M metagenome (GOLD analysis project Ga0182021, IMG submission 120493) | Permafrost microbial communities from Stordalen Mire, Sweden - 612E3M metaG (Illumina Assembly) | ecosystem: Environmental > Terrestrial > Soil > Wetlands > Permafrost | place: Sweden...
AAACCACGATCACCGGCAAATCCGCAACAATTTGATTCAGTTACAATAACTCTTTTGGCACAAGTTCTGGCAAGATTGACCAGTTTCAAATCAAGTTCCATCTTCTTCATGCTGCATACAGGGAATACAGTTATGGTCTCATCCAGTGGCGTAATATCCAGGTATGTTAGAAGAAAATCAGTTATAAACTCAACGGGCTCATACAGTTTTAGTCCGGATTTTATGTTATCTCTCATTGTATATAGACAGGGGCTCATATCGCAAAGCACAGGATATTCTCCATTTCTGCTCGCCTTTATCAGGGCTGATTCAAGTTCATCTGATTTTTGTTTTCCGGCTTCAATATAACCCTTACTGGCAAAAGCCATACCGCAGCAAAGACTATTCAGATTGTCAGGAAAGATTACCTGATATCCGCCCTTGTGTAATAGTTCTATCATTTTTAATGAAAGCTGTTCCTCTCCGGACTGATCCTTCGATAAACCCATTGAGCGGTTGATGCATGAAGGAAAATAGACTACTTTTCGGTTAGAAGCCCGGGGTTCATCATTTTTTAATTTTTTAATTCCGGCTCCTTTAGGCATAAAGGGATTCCATAGAGGGACCCTGTTTCCCGATATCCTTCGTAACCCTGTTGAGGCTGATCGCATAACTGTCGTTCCCAGTAGAGTATGAAAAGAACTGACAATTGAAAGCGACACTCTTACAAATGAAGTAACCAGTTTCATGTGACCGGCAATCCAGTTTGCGCCTTTTTGCCTGGATGCAACGTTTTGAGACCGGAGATTTTTAATAAGTCTTCCGGTGTCAATATTAACAGGGCAGCTTGTTGCACACAAGCCATCAGTAGCACAGGTTTCATCACCTGCATAATCGAAAGATCTGGTAAGAGATGCCACCATATGCGGCTTATGTCCGCTTTTTTTCAGAGATTCTATTTCCCTGTAAACAACAATTCGCTGTCGGGGAGTAAGCGTCAGACCGGCAGAGACGCATGAAGGTTCGCAAAATCCGCACTCGGTACACTTATCAATGATCTCGTTTGCAGCCGGTAATGGTTTCAGATTTTTAATATGAATACTTTTATCCGGATTTAAAATAACCCCCGGATTCAATATATCCGACGGATCAAAAATCCGCTTTATTTTTTGCATCAGGTTATAAGCATCTTTTCCCCATTCCATTTCAACATAGGGCGCCATATTCCTGCCGGTTCCATGTTCGGCTTTGAGGGAGCCGTCGTACTTATGAACCACAAGTTGCGAAACCTCTGACATAAGCGCTGCATATCTGTCAATCTCGCCCTGAGTGTTAAAATCCTGAGTGAAGACAAAATGAAGGTTTCCTTGAAGTGCATGACCAAAAATCACCGCCTCATTGTAGCCATTTTTCTTTAATATATTCCGGAGGTCAAGTGTTGCTTCAGCAAGCGATCCGGCTGGAAAAGCTACATCCTCAATGATTACAGTTGTTCCTGTACTTCTCATAGCGCCTATTGAGGGAAACAATCCCTTTCTGATTTTCCAGAGAAGTTCATATTCAGCCGGGATAGCAGTGAATTGAACATTGGTCTCGGTTGGAATCGATTGTATTGATGTTTTTATAACATCAATATTGTTGTTTAAAACATCGGCTCCGGGAGCAACTGTTTCAACGAGGAGGGCGCATGCATCATCGTGCAGTATTTTGAGGAAGTCGGGAATGCCTTTTTCATGTTCAACTGAACGCAACCCGGCACGGTCAACCAGTTCCACCGCCGAAACCGGAGTATCTTTTAATAATGTGACGGCCATGCATGCATTTTCTATATTTGTGAAGATCATCAGAGAACTTGCTTTATATGCATGCTCAACAACTGTCCTGTAACTGATTTCGGCAATGAATCCCAAAGTGCCTTCCGATCCTATCATGAGGTGTTCAATGATGTCAAAAGGATTACTGAAATCAATTAGTGCATTCAGACTGTAACCAGTTGTATTCTTCATTTTGTATTTTTTCCTTATCCTTGCGGAAAGGACACTATCATTTTTTGCAGATTTTGCCAGGTCTTCAATATCCGAAAGAACCTTAAAATGCGATTCTTTGAATAAAGTCCTGCTTGATTCGTCTCTTGTATCAAGGATAGTTCCGTCGGCAAATATTATCCTCATGCCGGTTACCGTTCTGTATGAATTTTCGGAAATTCCGCAACACATTCCACTTGCATTATTTGAGGCAATGCCTCCTATCATTGCTGCGTTTACCGACGCAGGATCAGGACCAATTTTTCGCCCGTAAGGAACCAGGACCATATTGGCTCGTCCTCCTGTAACTCCAGGTTGTAGGCTGATCTCAGTGCCATTTTCATTTATGTGGAATTTTTTCCAGTGAATACCAGCTATTATTAGTACTGAATCGGTAACAGACTGCCCCGAGAGACTTGTACCTGCCGCACGGAATGTGACAGGAATGGATAGTCCATAGCTCTCTTTTAAAATGAAAGACACTTCATTTTCCTCCTTTGCAATGATTACCAGCCTGGGAATCAGTCTGTAAAAACTGGCATCAGTCCCATAAGCAAGAGTATGCAGCGGGTCGTGAAAGATCCTGCCCTTATCAATTGATCTGATAAGATGATCATAGAGGACTTTATATTTTCCTGAAAGCATAAAGAGACTTTAGTTACACTTTAGAAGTAGTAATGAAGGTGTTCAAAGATTAGGATAAATTTACATTAATTGTATTATAACAGAGGGCCATTTCCGCACAAGTGTGCGATTATTTTCATTTTTCCCCATGTATCTCTCCGGGTCAATGCCGGAGGATTTCTTTCTTCTTAATTTCTTTTGATTTTCTTATAGATTAATCTTCAATGGTTTAGCAATTAGTTATCTATTTACTTTTTTAAGTTTACAAATTCTGGCATATCCTTTGGATAGTCTTTATATAAAAGATAAAAACCGTTACAGGGAAACAAACATTAAACTGAAAGACTATGAAAAAGCAAATGAGCAAAATCGGAGTGATAGCATTAATGGTTTTATTTTCAAGTTGTGCTACGCAAAAGGGCTATATGTTGTCCTCAACACATCCAGGTAAGAATAATTTTATAGTTATTAAAAACAATGTACACGGAATTGCAAAGGCAAGTTCGGTATTTGGTTTTGGTAGACTTTCAAAAGGAGCTTTGATTAATGAAGCAAAAGCACAGTTAATAGAATCTAACCATCTGGAATGCAATCAATCGCTGGTAAATCTTAATATAAACTGGAAAATGGTTTACGCGCATCCCTTTCTGATTACGAACAGATGCACCGTTACTGCGGATATAGTAGAATACAGTCAGAACCAGTCAATTCTTTCAATGGTATCTCCAGGTAAATAGCCGATGTCTACCTGTCATTTCCACACAAGTGTGCTCAATAAAGTTTATAAATTCAAAATTTTTTGTCTAAAAATGATTAAAAAATGCAGTATTCAACTTTTGTTAAAATCATTTAAAATTCAAAAAAATGAAAACAAAAATCAGTATTCTATTTGTTGTGTCATTCTTACTGATAGGACTAAATGTATCTGCGAATAATTCCGGAAATTCAGAAAAAGTGAATCCATCCGAAAGAAAAAATGCATATAGTTCTTACAATCAAAGTAATGTGACAGGAACAACAAAAAATCAAAACGGACAGAATTCTACCATTGACCTGAGAGTAACTGGTACTTCAAGCGGACTTACAAACTATATAATTTATGTTGAATACAATGATGGAAACAGTTGGAAAAAACTAACATATAGCTCTGTGATCGGTCAAAAAGGCAAATTCTATGTGACAGTAAATTCTAATACGTACTATTTTGATTTCTGATACATAGAACCTTAATTGATGAATGCCCGGTTGCTGCTTATTGGATCTAATTAAGATATTCTTTACCAGGATTATTTCAAGTCCTTTATGATTGAAACAGCTTCTTTCAGCTTTAATTCCCTGTTATACAGGATGCCCTGAACACCCTGAAGCTTGCTTCCTTCTTTAAGGGTACCTGTATCCAGAGGACCAAATCCAATTTCTTCAATAATTCTACTGATCTTTTCTTTGGCTTTTTTATCGTCGCCGGCGATAGGAATGACTCTTCGTTCTAAAATGGGCAGGCTGGTATTACCATTTTCTGAAAGATGCTTAAACCAGATCGTATTGAATGCTTTCAGTACAATGGCACCGGGAAAATGCTCAATAACCTTTGAACTCGAAATATCAGAGCCTAAATCATAAAATGTCCCGTCTACTTTATATGGATTCGTCGTATCAACTATTATCTTCCCCGGCACATTGAATGTAGCCAGGGAGTCAATTGATCTCCAGTGGATTGAAAGTATTATCACATCACTGTATATTATAGCTTCCTCAAGAGAGACAGGATGTAATTTACTTCCAAGTTCAACTGCAAGATTTTTAAGAGAAGCAGGTCCTCTGGAATTGGCAATGGCTACATCATTTCCTGATTTTACTAATAACCTGGCGAGATTACCACCAATGTTTCCGGCGCCAATAATTGAAATTTTCATAATTTTTATATTTTAGTTACCGGCATTAATATTTAGAAGAAAAAGCATCTGACCTTTTCATTTGACTCAAAGAGTAGACATATCAATAACGAATCGATAATGCACATCGCCTTTCAGCATTCTTTCATAGGCGCTGTTAATGTCTTTAATATTTATGATCTCCACATCAGAAGTTATATTATGCTCGGCGCAGTAGTCCAGCATTTCCTGAGTTTCAGGAAGACCTCCGATAGATGAACCGGCAAGGCTTTTTCTTCCCGACAGAAGGCTGAATCCTAATATCTGCGCCGGAGTAGGAGGCGCTCCGACACAAATTTGTATACCATCTGTCTTCAACAATGAGAGATAAAGATTATAATTGTGAGGAGCAGAAACAGTATCAATAATGAAATCGAAGTAGCCTGTTACGCTTTTTATACTTGCTTCATTTGTTGTCAGAATAAATTTATGTGCACCAAGTTTTTTCGCATCTGCTTCCTTGGATTTTGAAGTGCTCAGCATCGTTACTTCAGCTCCGAAAGAGGCTGCAAACTTAACTGCCATATGTCCAAGTCCACCTAATCCGAGAATTCCAACTTTATGTCCCTTCCCGATTTTCCAGTGTTTCAACGGTGAGTAAGTTGTGATTCCGGCACATAATAGCGGAGCTACCGCTTTAAGGGGAAGCTTTTCTGAGACATGAAGTGCAAAATCTTCCTTAACTACTACTAATTTTGAATATCCACCATATGTTCTGGTCTTTTTGTCTTGTTCCAGACCGTTATAGGTAAATGATATACCTCCTGTACAGTATTGCTCCAGACCATGATGACAGTTATCACATTCTCCGCATGAATCCACCATACAACCTACACCTGCCAGATCACCAACCTTGAATTTTTTTACTTTATTGCCAATTTTACTTACCCTTCCTATTATTTCGTGTCCGGGCACCATGGGAAATAAGGAACCACCCCATTCATTGCGGATCTGATGCAGATCAGAATGGCAGACACCGCAATATAAAATGTTTATCTGGACATCATCTGCTTCAACTTCTCTCCGTTGGAAGCTCCAAGGCGCAAGAGCCGTTTTTGCATCTTGTGCAGCATAACCTTTTGTCTCAATCATAATTTATTTCTAAATAGAACATACATGGTTTGAATATGTTCACTTAAACAAATCAGTAAGCTATTGGCGACTTGCACCTTTCTGATAGTAAAAGTGTTTCTTTAACCTGTCATTTTTTATTACTTTTGGCGTCAGGTAAATTTTTAACTATGGATACTAATCAGGATCCTGTATATTCAAGGAATGTTGTTGAATTTGTTGCTGTTGCAAATGAATTCTGCAAATATTCTGAACATGCTTCAGAAATAAATGGTGAGGAAATGCTGAGGATAATGCAGCGTATTTTGCCTCTTATGTATCTGAAGGCTTCCCTTTTACCAAAACTGGAACCATTCTTTGAGGATGGAAATGAAAAGTTTGTGACAGAAGCTGACTGGAATGCAGTGAATGATATTCTCAGAGAGAGATTCGGAACCGCAAACGATTATCTAGAGGTTTTCGATGAAAAAATTAATGATTCTGAAGGACCGGTAGTATCAGGCATTTCTGAAAACATTGCGGATATGTATCAGGATATAAAAGACTTTCTGCTTCTTTACCAGACCGGAACAGGCGAGGTTATGAACGACGCTGTTTGGGAATGCCGAATGAACTTTGAAAACTTCTGGGGTCAGAAACTTGTCAATTCGATGAGGGCAATTCATAAGTTTATATACTCCGGGGAGGAGATTGGAAAGGTGGAAAAAGAGACTGATGAAAATGATGAAAACAGGAATACTTCGGATTGGTTTATATCAAGAAGACAAAAGGATTTAAAGGGGAGTGTCGAAAAAGATGTATAAAGAGAATATTACAGTTGAAGAGCTGGCAGAACATGAACTTTCATGGTTTAAAGGTGAAATAGTATTAATTGACAATCTTAAAATATTCTATGAGGTTTTTCCAAGACTTCTCAGATCAGAGCTTCTTGGTTTTGATACTGAGACGCGGCCTACCTTCAAGAAGGGGAAGAAGAATTCGGTCTCGCTGATTCAGCTTTCAACAGAAGACCTGGCCTGTCTATTCAGGATCAATAAAATAGGTATACCGGATGAACTTGTGGAACTATTATCCGATCCGTCTGTCATCAAAGCCGGAGTTGCAGTCCACGACGATATCAGATTTTTAAAGGGGGTAAGGAAATTTTCACCTGAAGGTTTTATTGATTTACAGAACTTTGTTAAAGATTTCGGGATACAGAGTTCAGGATTAAAAAAGCTTGCAGCAATTGTTCTTGGATTCAGAATATCCAAGAGGCAGCAGGTCACTGACTGGGAAGCAGAAAAACTGAGCGAAGCCCAGCAGATATATGCCGCGACAGATGCATGGGTCTGCCATCAGATCTATAAGAAACTGGTAAATGGAAATAAGGTTTGAAGAAAGACAAAAGATAAAAGTAAAAAGGTAAAAGAGCCACAATCTGATTTTAGCCCCCCTTGGGGGGGATGGGGGTAAAAAATGCAAGAACGAATTAAAATAGTTTTAAAATCCGGGAAGGAACAATCACTCCGGCGTTTTCATCCCTGGGTATTTTCGGGTGCAATAAAGAAAATGTATGGGACTCCGGCAGAAGGAGACCTTGTGGATGTATATGACAATAAAGATGAATTTCTTGCAGTAGGTCATTATGCTCCAAGCTCAATAGCGGTAAGGGTATTGTCCTTTGTTAAGGAAACGCCTGATATCAGCTTTTTCAGGGAGAAAATCAAACGTGCAATTACTTACAGGAAAGCGATTGGCATTATTGATAACCCTCAGATAAATGTTTTCAGGCTCATCCATGGTGAGGGTGATGGTTTACCTGGTCTGATTGTTGATTTTTACAATGGAGTAGCCGTAATGCAGATGCATTCAATAGGATTCTACAGGATCAGAAAAGAGATAGCGTCCATTCTGGCAGAAGTACTCGATAACCGGATCACTGCTGTTTATGATAAAAGCGAAGGAACAATTCCTCATATGTCATCTATTACGGCCACAAATGAGTTTCTGTGCGGAAGTTCAGATCCTGTGATCGTAACAGAAAACGGTTATAAATTTAAAATTGACTGGACCACAGGGCAGAAAACAGGATTCTTCATTGATCAGCGGGAGAACAGGAAGCTCCTGGAAAATTATACGGAGGGAAGATCGGTACTAAATATGTTTGGTTATACGGGAGGATTTTCTGTATATGCAATGAAAAATGCGACTCTTGTTCATACTGTTGATAGTTCGTTCCCTGCTGTGGAACTTGCCAATGAGAATATAAAACTGAATTTTGGAGAAGATAAGCGGCATGAATCATTTCAGGTTGATGCATTTGATTATATGAATCACATCAAAGATCAATACGATCTGATAATACTCGATCCTCCGGCATTTGCAAAGCATAATAATGTACTGGCCAATGCATTACAGGGATATAAAAGACTGAATATAAAAGCAATAGAACAAATTAAACCTGGTGGGATTATTTTTACTTTTTCGTGTTCCCAGGTTGTCACTAAAGAAAACTTCAGGAAATCGGTCTTTGCAGCTGCTGCAAATACGGGCCGGAATGTCAGAATATTACATCAGATGAACCAGCCGCCCGATCATCCTGTAAATATTTACCATCCTGAAAGCGAGTATCTGAAGGGTCTTGTTATTTATGTCGAATAATACAATTATGGATACTAACAGAAATATTTTGCTTGTTGCAAAGAAACTGGGTCTCCATGACTGGCAGGTTGAAAACACTATCAGGTTAATGGATGGCGGAGCTACAATCCCTTTTATCAGCAGGTACAGGAAAGAGATGACAGGCAGTCTTGACGAAGTTCAGCTGATGCATATCAAGGAAGAGTATGAAAGGCTGAAAGACCTTGATAACCGGAAAGAAGCCGTGATAAAATCGATTGAGGAACAGGAAAAGATGACACCTGAACTCAGAAAGCGTATTGATAACGCTGTAACCATGTCTGAACTTGAGGATATTTACCTTCCCTACAAGCCTAAAAGACGGACACGGGCAACAATTGCCAGGGAAAAAGGTCTCGAACCTCTGGCAATACTGATTTTGGATCAGAAAGAGAATAATCCTGCACTGAAAGCTGAGGGATTTCTGAATGATGATGTTGCAACAATAGAAGATGCGCTTACTGGTGCATCCGATATCATTGCAGAATGGATAAATGAAGATGAGAAGGCAAGAAAACAGCTTAGATATCTGTTTGACAAGGAAGCTGTTATTTATTCCAGGGTTGTTAAAGGCAAAGAATCGGAAGGCATAAAGTACAGTGATTATTATGACTGGTCAGAGCCATTGAAAAAGTGCCCCTCACACAGGCTTCTGGCAATGAGGAGGGGAGAAGATGAAGGATTCCTGAGATTATCTCTGGAACCTGATGAACAACATGCGCTGGATATTCTAAATTCAATTTTTATAAAGGGCAGGAATAACTCTTCGGAGATAGTTTCAGGGGCGGTAAAAGACAGCTGGAAAAGATTACTTTCATCATCCATGGAGACAGAATTCAGAAATATTTCCAAGGAAAAGGCAGATATAGAGGCAATTAATGTTTTTGCTGAGAATCTTCGCCAACTTCTTCTGGGATCACCTCTCGGTGAGAAAAACGTTCTGGCAATTGATCCTGGTTTCAGGACAGGATGTAAAGTTGTCTGCCTTGACCGGCAGGGTAATTTCATACATAATGAGACTATCTATCCTCATCCGCCTCAGAATGAAACAGCTATGTCGATAAAGAAGATCTTATCTCTGGTAAATGCCTATAAAATTGAAGCCATAGCAATTGGAAATGGTACCGCCAGCCGGGAGACTGAAGAATTTATAAAATGGGTTAAGTTTGAGAATGATATCCAGGTTTTTGTTGTGAGTGAAGCCGGAGCTTCAATATATTCCGCATCAAAAACCGCTCGAGATGAGTTCCCTGATTATGATGTTACTGTACGAGGTGCAATCTCTATCGGCAGAAGGCTGATGGATCCTTTGGCCGAACTGGTTAAGATTGATCCTAAATCAATTGGAGTGGGTCAGTATCAGCACGATGTGGATCAGCAGAAACTTCAGAAATCACTTGATGATGTTGTCATGAGCTGTGTAAATGCTGTTGGTGTTGAGGTGAACACAGCCAGTAAACACCTTTTAACATATATATCAGGCCTCGGACCACAACTTGCTCAGAATATTGTTGACTACAGAGCTGAAAACGGACCGTTCATGGCCAGGAAAGAACTTCTTAAAGTTAAAAGAATGGGGGAGAAGGCATTTGAGCAGAGCGCAGGGTTCCTTAGGATCCGTAATGCAGAAAATCCACTCGATGCCAGCGCGGTTCATCCCGAAAGTTACCATGTGGTTGAAAAAATGTCAAAAGACCTCGGATGTGAATTGAAAGAATTGATTACCGATGAAAATAAGAGGAAAGAGATTAAGCTGGAGCAATATATCACTCCGGTGACCGGGCTACCTACACTGAAAGATATTATCCAGGAACTGGCAAAACCAGGACGTGACCCGCGATCCAAAATAAAAGAATTTAGTTTTGCTGATGTGCATTCGCTTGAGGATCTGAGTGAAGGAATTACTGTCCCGGGAATTGTTACCAATATTACGAAATTTGGTGCTTTTGTAGATATCGGAATCAAACAGGACGGTCTGGTACATATTTCAAATTTAAGCAGAAGTTATGTCTCTGATCCGTCAACCGTTGTAAAACTGCATCAGCATGTTATGGTGAAGGTAATTGCTGTCGACATCGAGAGAAAACGTGTTCAGCTGTCCATGAAGGATGTTGATCAGAAGAAATAAGTAATTTTATTTTTATAATCTTTAATGATGATCAATTTCCTGTTTCCATAAGCTCCAAATATCATAATCATTGATATAAGGACAAAGATCTTTTTCATAGTTATATTATTATGACAGAAGTAGATTTATTTCTGTGTTTTTAACCAATTCATATAATCGGTATAGAGTTTCCCTGAATCAGGATGTCCGACAGATGCAATAGAACCTGGCTTATTCATAATTCCGAGATATTGATAGACCAAAATATTTTCAACAAAAGGAGAGATGTCCTCCATTTGCTTAAGAATTCTGTCAATACTGGCCGGGATTAAGGCACTTTTATAAACATCACCTTCAAATTCAAAAATTTCCATGTCAGCCCATAACCTTGAACGACCTGCCTTTGTGTGGGCTTTATTTAGTCCTTCATAGTACTTGCCGGCAAAGCCAGCTTTTGTTTTTCTGACTCCAATCTCATCCTGATAGGCTACAATATCGATATCAAGTTTTTCAAGCTGGCTGATATATTCACTATCTATGCGAACTGATTTTGTACCGTAAGGAGCAATGAGATTAATCGATCGGGGTGTTAATCTTTTAGCGATCCTGGTACAGTTGTTCACATAATTGATTGTAATGTCATCAAAGCTGTTTGACAACCCGGTTTCATTAGGGTAATACCATCCATAGAAACTTTTATGATGCGCGTATTTTTCAGCTACTTCCTCCATTCCTTTCTCTCTGAGTTTTGCAACCTCGGGATCTGTCATCATTTTTTTTACATTCTGCCAGTCTGACCAAAAATCGTTACTAACAAAGAATTTCATATTGCACTCATCAGCTGCTGAAAGAACTGCCTCTAAAGGGTCAA
>Ga0182021_10009972_pt1 | contig 11266 bp, 8 predicted proteins | sample 612E3MmetaG_FD_120493 | JGI IMG/M metagenome (GOLD analysis project Ga0182021, IMG submission 120493) | Permafrost microbial communities from Stordalen Mire, Sweden - 612E3M metaG (Illumina Assembly) | ecosystem: Environmental > Terrestrial > Soil > Wetlands > Permafrost | place: Sweden...
CCCAGGTCGTTGCCCAGGTGGGGCCGGCCGGTAGGCTGGATGCCGCTGTAGATGCGCGGCTTGACGGGCAGGCTCGATGGGCGGGCAGCTGGCTTAGGCGCGGCGTCGGTCGTCATGGCGCGGAGTGTAGCGGACCGGCGCATGGCGCCGGGGCGGCCGGCGCCGGGAATCTGCGCGTGGGTGCCGTGGCCGGAGGGGTAGACTCTCGGCAGAGGACGTTGTCTCGGTGCGTTGAGGAGGCGAGATGGCCAGGGGACGACTGCTCTCAATTGGCCTTGCGTGCGTTCTGCTGGTGGTGGCGGCTGCCTGCAGTATGGCGGGGGAGACGCAGTCTGTGGCACCCTCGGGCTCGGCTGAATCTGCCACCGTGTCGTCGAGTTCTTTGCCATCCGACACGGCACTGGCGACTGATGCTGCCTCGGCAGATGCAGCGACACTTCCCACGACCGCTGGAGAGCGGCTCCGTTGGGTCAAGGTCGATGTTCCGTCGGCGCTCGCCGCAGGGGTCGCCGGCGGCACGTTCAACGCCATCTTCGGTTGGAGCCACGGCTACATCGCGTTCCACCAGAGCATGGGCGCGGGCCCGGTCGCGCCCTGGACATCCGCTGACGGTCGTACGTGGAAAGAGGGGACGTCGATGGACGCTACCGGTTTGCCCTACGGCGTCTCAGTCGAGGATGTCGCCGAGGGACCGGCCGGCATGGTCGCCGTGGGCAGACCTCCGGGCTGTGCCGACGACGGGTCGGGGTGCATGCCCAAGCCGGCGACGGCGATCTGGACCTCGACCGACGGCGACGTCTGGAGCCGGCTGGACATGCAAAGGGCATTTGGCGGTGGCGTGGTCGGCGACGTGTCGGCCGGCTCAAAGGGTTACATGGCGCTCGGCCCATCGACCGACGCCGAAGCCGCTTCCCCGGCCGTTTGGCTGTCGAGCAACGGCACCACTTGGCAGCGGGTCGATCTCTCGGGCAGCTCGTTTGCGGACGCCTTTCTGGCACGTGGCATGGTTCTGCCCGATGGCTATCTGATCGCGGGACGGGTTGGCACTGTGGCCGGGCACGGGTCGGGCTACTACCCCGCGACTACTCCGGCGATCTGGTGGTCCCGGGACGGCGTGGTTTGGACTTCGGTTGCGCTCGATGGCATGAAGCCTGATCCCGAAGCCGAGGCCGCTGTCACGAGGATCACCGACGCCAAGCTCGCGGCTCGTGCGGTTTCCTGGGATTGTCGAGGTCCCGCCTGCGTAGTCGAGGGCGCCGATACCACATGGACTTCCACCGACGGACGAGTCTGGACGAAGGCACAGGGTCGGCTCCCGCCGCAACTCACGTTCTCCGACGGTCGACGCGCGCTGGCCATCGGAGAGGTCGATGGCGTGCTGACGGTCGAGACCACGACCGATGGCTTCACCTGGACTCGGCTGCCCGCGTCGGCTGGGGCTCCCGCCGACCTTTTCGACGCCGCCCTTGGCCCGAGCGGCCTGCTGATCGCGAGTGTGGACCAGAGCCTGTGGCTGGCAACGATCGAGTCAACCGGAAGCTGAGGTCCGGACGAGGTTAGCGTCTGCCCCTCGAGCGGAGGCCAGCGCACCATTCGCGGCACGACTACCCGGCGTACGGCGGTAGCGCGTCCCAGAATTGCTGCATGGACTTCTGGAGACTGGCGAGGTCCCGCCCGGGATCGTACAGGAAGGCTGCAAAGAACCCTGCCACCCCGCCGGAGAGGCTGGTCCAGTCGTTGCGGGTGTCACGATCGAAGAAGTTCGTGATCCGCTGGGCCCGGCTGACCAGCTGCACGGACTTCGCGCTCAAACGATCGAGCTTGCTGGCATCGACATCCGAGGCCGTGGGAATGAAGCTCTGCTGGGAGTTGTACATGAGGAGCTGCGTAGAGCCCTGCGCCCAGAACTCGAGGTAGGCGCGGGCGTTGTCCATGTCCGCATCAAGCGTCGGTGACTTGGCAGCCATGGCCCAGACGTCAACCGGCGCTTCAACCGCTCGCTCCGCATCGAACTCGTTGCCGAAGTAGGGGAACTCGAAGAAGTCGAGGTCGTCCAGGACGGATTTGTCGATCGTCGTCTCCTCCCCGGTCATGAAGAGGCCCAGGTAGTACATGCCGGAGGCACCACCGATCAGCGTGTCGCAGGCTTGTTGCCAGGTCAGCTTCTGGAAGTCCTTGGAGTAGTACGGGACCAGCTTCGCCCACTCTTTGAAGACCGCGGTGACCCTGGGGTCGACCCAATACTCCTTGCCGGCCAGCAGATCCATGTGGAACTGGTAGCCGTTGAGGCGCAGGTTCAGCATGTCGAAGGTGCCCAACGCCGACCAGCCCTCAAGGTTGCCAAAAGCGATGGGTGCGAGCCCGTCCTGCTTCATTCGAGCGCTGAGCGCGAGCAGCTGATCCCAGGTGGTCGGCACTTCGTATCCGTGTCTGGCCCAGACGCTCTTGCGATAGAACATCGCCCAGGGGTAGTAGTCGACGGGGATGCCGTAGATGCGGCCGTCATCTCCGGTAACAGCGCCGGCAAGCCCCGGAGCGAACTTGTCCTTGACCGCTGCCCAGACTTCGTCGATCGGCAGGATCAAACCCTGCCGGGCGAAGAAGCGCATCCGGTATCCGGAGAACCAGGTGAAGAGATCCTCGGGCGTACCGTGAAGGTAGTCGCGCGCACGGTCTTGGTAGGTGAGGGGGTCGATCGAGTTCAAGGCAGGCCGCAAGCCAGTGAGCTTCTCAAAAGCGGCGTCGATCGCATCCATCCCGACCCTTTCGGCGGGGTCGGGATTGTTTCCCAGTGTGTTCCAATGGCCGTCTGCCAGCGTGAGGTGCCCGGAGAGATTGCGGCGGAGGAAGCCGCTGGGGATTGGGCTCCCCGTCGGCGTGAGTGGCGCCGTGGGGGGTGGTGTAGCCGCAGCCGTTGGAGCCGTGGCGGCCCCGGCCGCGTTGCAGGCGGCGATCAGCGCCGATAGAGCTGTCAGTCCGGCGGCTCCGGCCAGTCCCGTCTTTATCAGATCTCGCCTCGAGATTGGATCGCTCAGTCCCCGCTCGCCCATTGCCCTCTCCTGCCTCGCCTCAGTCTGACGGCCCACATTCAACAGTACACGCGAGGCGCCCCGGGCGCCCGTACCGGGAGTTCGCCTGGACCGATTTCCGGCCGGGCGGACCCACCCAGGCGCCGCTCGGTTACCATTCGCGAACGACGAGTTACGCCCGTCACCGTCGGCTGCGGCGCCATCTCGGCCTCGCTGGCCCCAGACCACGAGCCTATGCCCTCCGAGAAACGACCCGTCCGTGTCGCGATCCTCGGTGTGGGCACCGTCGGCGCCGAAGTGGCCCGTGGCTTTCTCCGCAACCCCAATCGGCAGATCGGGCCGGCCGGCGGCCGGATGCTGGAACTCGTCGCCATCGCCGACATGAACGTCCAGGGCGCCGTCGATCGCGGCATGCCCCGTGAGCTGATCGTCCCCGACGCGGCGGCTGCGATCCGGCGCGACGACGTCGACGTGATCGTGGAGCTGCTCGGCGGCGACGAGCCGGCCCGGACGCTGATCGCGGCGGCGCTGGAGGCCGGAAAGCCGGTCGTGACCGCGAACAAGCACGTCCTGGCCCACCACGGCCTGGAGCTGGAGACGATTGCCCGCTCGACCGGGGCGGCGCTCCGCTACGAAGCCGCCGTTTGTGGCGGGACGCCGGTCCTGGACGTCATTGCCCGCGGCCTGGCCGCCAATAGCGTCCGCCGGGTACGCGGCATCGTCAACGGCAGCACCAACTTCATCCTGACCGAGATGATGCAGGCTCACCGCAGCTACGACGAAGTCCTCGCGGCGGCTCAGGCCCAGGGCTACGCCGAACGCGACCCGAGCGCCGACGTGGAGGGCCACGACGCCGCCAACAAGCTGGCCGTGCTCACCCGCCTGGCCTTCGGTGCCTGGCCCCGAATCGACTCGATCATCGCCAGCCCGCCGTCCCTGCGAGGCGACGGCAAACCCGGCATCACGGGCGTCTCGGCGGCCGACATCGCCGGTGCGGTGGGCCTGGGTCTGGCCATCCGGCTCGTCGCCACCGCCAGCACGCCAGGCACGGCCGAGCCTTACTTCGGCCTGGCCGGCTCGGTCATGACCTCCGCCGTCCCGGTGTCGGCGCCGCTCGGCCGGACCGACGGCGTCCTGAACCGGCTCGAGGTCGATGCCGACCCGGTCGGTCGAGTCTCGCTCGAAGGTCCCGGAGCCGGCGGCCCGGCGACCAGCAGCGCCGTCCTGGCGGACCTGCTCGAGATCGTCCGCACCGGCCTGTCCACCTGGGCTGATCTCCCGCCGGCCGCGCCCCAGCTCGTCACTCTGGCCGACGATCGCGACACGGTTCGGCGGCCGTGGTACGTCTGCCTGCCCGGGGTTCTGACGGAGGAAGTCCCCGGCCGCCTGGCCGAAGAAGTGATCGGCCCGCCGCCCAGCAGCGTGCCGCGCCACCGCAGCCGAACCTGGGCCGCAATCCAGACCCGGCCCGTGCCCCTTGCCGACGTCCGCGAGGCCATCGAGCCTCTCATCTCCGCCGACCGCGACCTGCCCATCTATCCAATCCTGACCTCGTAGCCGGAGCCGATCGAAGTGTCCGCATCGCCAGTCAACGACTCAGCCCCGGCCGCGCGTCTGGGTGCCCGCCCGCGCCTCCTGGAGCGCTATCGCGAGTTCCTCCCGGTCACGGACAAGACTCCGATCATCAGCCTCGGTGAGGGCAACACGCCGCTCGTTCACATCGAGCACATCGGGAAGCGGATCGGCGTGCTGAACCTCTTCGTCAAATACGAGGGCATGAACCCGACGGGCTCCTTCAAGGACCGCGGCATGGTGATGGCGATCTCCAAGGCGGTCGAGGCGGGGGACAAAGCCATCATCTGCGCCTCGACTGGAAACACCTCAGCCTCCGCGGCGGCCTACGGTGCGGTGGCGGGGCTCGAGACGATCATCGTTTTGCCCAAGGGCAAGATCGCTCTCGGCAAGATGATCCAGGGCATCGCCGCCGGGGCGAAGGTCCTCGCCGTCGATGGCAACTTCGACGACGCGTTCCGGGTCGTGCGCGAAATGGCCGAGCAGAAGGACCATCCGGTCACGCTCGTGAACCACGTCAACCCGAACCGGGTCGAGGGCCAGACGACGGCCGCGTACGAAGTCTGCGACGACCTGGGCCGCGCGCCGGACATCCTGGCTCTGCCGGTCGGCAACGCCGGCAACATCACCGCCTACTGGCTCGGCTTCAACCGCTATGAAGCCGCGGGCCGCATCACCGCCAAGCCGAAGATGTACGGCTTTCAGGCTGCGGGCGCGGCGCCGATCGTGCTGGGCCATCCGATCGAGAAGCCGGAGACGATCGCCACGGCCATCCGCATCGGCAACCCGGCTTCGTGGAAGCGGGCGGAGGCCGCGCGCGACGAGTCGGGCGGGCTGATCGACATGGTCACCGACGACGAGATCCTGGCCGCGTACGCCGAGCTGGCCTCGACCCAGGGCATCTTCTGCGAGCCCGCCTCCGCGGCCAGCGTGGCCGGCATCATCAAGATGGCGGCGCTCGGGCGCGTGCCCGCGGACGCGACGGTGGTCTGCGTCCTGACGGGCCACGGCCTCAAGGATCCGGAGCGCGCCGAGAAGGTCTTTGCCCGGCCGGATTCGATCATCGAGGCGGCGCCGACTACCGCAGCGGTGATGAAGGCGCTGGGCTGGTAGGGATCGGGCGGAACGCTCCGACAGTACGACCCTTGCTTCTCGACCGGCCCGGTTCGCATCCAATGCACATACGCGACCGCAGGACGCCTCGGCGGCTTTACGGCCCGTCGATTCCGTGCAGCAGATGCACAACGTCGACCCAATCGCCGGCTTGCGGCCCGAACCATGCCCGACGTGGGCAAGAGACCGACCGGTTCGGCGGGCTCGGCCGGGTCTCGGTGTCGGGTACGTGCATCACACGCAAAACGACAAGCGGAGATGGGCTTTCCGGTCAGAAGCTTGCATCCGTTGCATGAAGGCCACGCACGACGGGCGGCGATGGGGCGGAGCCGGCGCCTACGCCATCGCCTGCTTGATGAGGCCCATGAAGTCGGAGTAGGTCTCGACGGCGGGGAACTGCGGGAATTGCCCGATCACGTTGGCCGGCGCTCGGAACAGGATGCCTCGGTGGGCCTCCCCGAGCATGGCGGTGTCGTTGAAGGAATCGCCGCCGGCGATGACGTTGTAGTTCATTCGTTTGAACGCGGCGACGGCCTCGCGCTTCTGCTCGCGGATGCGGAGCTGGTAGCCGGTGATGTGGTCGTCCTCGACGATCAGCCGGTGGCACAGCAGCGTGGGGTAGTTGAGATGGCGGAGCAGGGGAGCGGCGAACTGTTCGAAGGTGTCGGACAGGATCACGACCTGCACGCAGGTACGCAGCTCATCCAGGAACGCCTTCGCGCCGGGCAGTGGCGCCAGCGTGCCGATCACGTTCTGGATGTCCGACAGCTTCAGTCCGTGCTGGTCGAGGAGCGCCAGCCGGCCGCACATGAGCTTGTCGTAGTCCGGCTCATCGCGCGTGGTGCGGCGCAGTTCCGGGATGCCCGTCTTCTCCGACACGGCGATCCAGATCTCCGGTGTCAGAACGCCTTCCATGTCCAGGGTGACGATCGATTGCTTCATTCGTCGGCTTCGTCCCCGTCGCCCTCGTCTTCGTAGACCGGCAGCGCCGGCTCGCCGACGACCTTCGCCCAGGGCGCGTACAGCGTCGCGGCCTCTTCGGACTCGAGCATATCGGCCATGACGAGGGCCGCGACCGCGTCGGCGACCGCTGGACCGGCGATCTCGCGAGTTCGGGCCCACTCTCCCGCCGAGCCGCGGAGCATGTTGAACCGGGTGGCTCCGCCCTCCATCCAGGAGAAGACCTCCTCCTGGGCGAGGCGCATCTGCTCGCGCCACTTGTTGCTCTCGTCGGCCAGTGCCTGCAGCGAGCGATGGGCGACCTTCAGGCCGTCCTTGGGTTGCTCGCGCCACACGTCGATGAGCTCGGCGATGACCTCTTCGTCGAGGGTGCCGAGGTTGGTCAGCAGCTCGGTGACGAGCACGGTGCTCGGACCGAACTCGCCCTCTTCAGCGTCCGCCTCGGGCTCCTCATCGGACTCCTCGTCAAGCTCCTCGGCCTCGGCCGAATCCTCGGCCTCGGCCGAATCCTCGGCCTCGGCCGAATCCTCGGCCTCGGCCGAATCCTCGGCCTCGACTTCCTCGGCCTCTTCCGCGTCGCCGTCCTCGCCTTCGGCCTCGTCCTCTTCGACGTCCATGACGTCGGCCCACGGCTCGTAGAGAGTGTTGAAGTCCTCGTCGGCCAGCTCGTCGACCAGGACCAGGGCGTCCACGGCGTCCGTTGCCGCCGCGGCGACGACGGAGTAGAGGTCGATCTCCGCGTCTTCGACGAGACCGAGCGCGGAGAACCAGTCGGCCACGGCCCGCTCAGCGGTCTCAAGCTCCATCCCGAGCTTGCCGCCGCGGTGGCGCCGGCGGATCACCGACTGGGCCACCTTGCGCTCGGCGTCCGGCAGCAGCTCGTACGAGTCCGCGATCTCCTCGGCGGTCTCGTCGTCCACGTCCGCCAGGTCCTCCAGGAGCGCCGCGACCTCCTCGCCGTTGGGTCCGTAGAGGCTGACCGGGTCGGAGGCGACCAGCCCGAACTCTTCTGCTTCCCGCTCGAGTTCGGCTTCGAGCTCCGCTCGGCTCTTGGCGACCGTCCCGGCGTCGGCCTCCTCGTCTTCGAAGTCGTCCTCCCAATCCAACTCCGCCTCCGGGCGCGCCAGCAGCCCGACGAGTCGTGAGCCGAAACCTCGCCTGCCCGGCTCGGCCGGCTTGACGGGCTCCGGCGACTTTCCCGACTTGCCCGACCTGGCGGGCGCAGCCGACTTGGCGGCCTTGCCGGACTTTGCGGCGGCCGATTTGGTCGACTTGGCGGACGGGGCCGAATTGGCCGACCAGGTCGGCTTAGCCGACTTGCCCGACTTGCCCGACTTAGCCGACGGGGCCGACTTTGCGGGAGCGCCGCCCTTGCTCGACTTGGCCGGCGTCTCCGACCTGGGGACGATCGGATCGACCTTGATCACGATCTCGTCTTTGGTGCCGGGCTCGTCTCCGCCGCTCTTGTATCGCCTGAACATCGACCCTCCGCGCCCGGACTGGAGCCCGGGCCAGAACCTATTTCTTCTTTGTCGACTTGCCGGTTGTGGTGGTCTTGGTGCCGGGTTTGGTGCCGCTCGCCGGAGCGGATTTGGTGCCGCTCGCCGGAGCGGCTTTGGCAGCGGCTCCGGCCGGTTTCAAGGCCTTTGCCTCGGGCTTGGCTGCGCCAGTCTTGGCGGGCTTGGCCTTCGCGGCCGGTTTGGTGCTCTTGACCGCGGCGCTCTTGGCCCCAGGTTTGGCGCTCTTGGCCGCGCCTTTGCCGGTCGCCGGCGGTTTCGTGCTGGCGGCGGGCAGCGGCGGCGCCCCGATGAGATTGAACCACGGCCCGTATAGGGCTGCCGCATCCCGGGGCTCGAGCAGGTCGCCCAGCGCCAGCGCGGCGATGGCGTCGGCCAGCGCGGGACCGGCCATCTTGCGTGACTCACCCTGACCGGTCTGGCCCAGGAAACCGGAGGTCTGCTCGATGCGCCCGGCGTTCAGCCAGGGCGTCAACTCTTCTTGCGCCTTGCGGACCTGGTCGCGGTACTCGGCGTCCTCGTCGGCGAGGGCTTGAAGGGCTTCGTGCGCCCGCTTGAGGTCGTCGCGGTCGGAGTTCTGCCAGCCGCTGACCAGGCGGCCCACCTGCTCGGGGGCCAGCAGCCAGAGGCGGTTGAGGAAGTCGGTGATGTCGTCCGAGTTGGGCCCGAACTTGCCCTCGTCCTCTTCCTCCTCGGCCTCCTCCGCCTCCAGGTCCTCGTCGGCATCGCCATCGGCGGCGCCTTCGAGCTTTGCCGCTTCGGCCGCGGCGTCCAGCTGCGCAATTGCCTCGGACCAGGGCTCGAGAAGCGACTCGTAGTGGATCTCCTCGAGCTTGCCCTCCAGGATCACGGCCGTAGCCGCGTCCAGCGCGGCCTCGCCGCTCTGGGCACAGAGGCGGCCCCAATCGGGGTCGGTGTTGACGAACTCCGGGAAGGGGCCCGTGACCGACATCCATGCTCCGCAGGCCTCGCGCGCCATCTGGAGGTAGCGGGCCAGTTCCTCGTCGTTCTCGGCCAGCTTGCGAGCGGCCCTTCGGGCTCGGTCTCGGTCCGACCTGGGGATCGCCAGCCACGCTTCGGCGATGGGTCGGGCCTCGTTCGGGCCGATCTCCTCGAGTCGATCGAGGATCTCCAGGACGGTCTCGGCGTTTGGGCCGTACATCCAGGCGTCGTTGTCGGCCAGGTAGTCGGCCGCCTGCGACTCCAGGTCGGCGGTCATGTCCTCGGGCTGATCCTCGAGCTGCTCGCCCTCGACCTCGTCGGCCTCGTCGGCCTCGTCGTCGAGCTCCTCGTCGGCCTCGACTTCGCGGCTTTCATCCGGGGATTCTGGCTCCTCGCGCCGATCGCGTCGCCTGAACATCGATTCCTCCGCTGCCGGCGCAACCTTGCGCGCGGAGGAATGGTCGCACAGCCTGCAATGCTGCGTTCGTCAGGCCGCCGCGTTCGCCTCGATGAACTTCCGCACGCGTGCCCAGGCGTCGTCGGATTGCGCCTGAAAGTCGGTCTGCTTGCGATCGAAGAAGCTGTGCGGAGCGTCCGGCTCGACCACGACCTCGTTCTGGACTCCGGCAGCGGTCAGGGCGTCGCGAAACTGCTGCACCACGGCGATCGGAATGCCCTGATCCGCGCCGCCGAAGATGCCAAGGACCGGGCATTCGAACCGGCCGACCATCTCCGTGGGTGCCGGCGTGTCGTTGCGGCCCGGTCCACCGGGCCAGCCGTAGAAGCCGATCACGCCGCTCAGGCCCAGCCCGAGCGTCGCCGAGAGGAACGCGCTTCGGCCGCCCATGCAGAAGCCCGTCACGAAGATCGACTTCGATGCGCTTCCCGCCCCGTCGCGCAGGTATTTCGCCGCGGCTGCGATGTCGGCCGATAGCCCCGCCCAGGTCGTCTCGGCGACGTGCGGGCCGTAGTCGAAGTCGTCGCCGCGAGGCCCGACTCCGGCGGTCCGGCCGAAGTAGTCGATGGCGACCGCCTCGACGCCCACCTCCGCGAATCGAATCGCGAGCTCCTCGTAGTAGTGGTGCAGGCCGCGGACGTCGGGCAGGATGACGATCGCCGCCCCGGTCCGCTCGGCCGGCCGAGCGTGGAAGGCCCGAAAGACGTTGCCGTCGGCGGCATGCAGGGTCGGCGAGTCGTGCTCGACCGACGATCCGGCGACCGGTCGGATTGGGGGGGAGCTGTCTAGATCGAAGCACATGGCGCGGAACTCCTCGGCTACCGGGCCATTGTCTCGGGCAGGGCCGGTAGTGCCGTTCCGCGCGACTGCCGGTTGCGCCTCGCGGGCTCGGCACGGTGTCGGCCTCGTGGCGAGGAGGGCGGCCTCCGGCTGCTAGAATGCCCGCCATGTCCAAACCGCTCGTAGTCCAGAAGTTCGGTGGCTCCTCGGTAGCCAATGCCGACCGAATCAGGCGCGTCGCCGCGCGCATCGCCCGTGACCGGGCGACCGGCTGCGACCTGGTTGTGGTCGTATCGGCGATGGGCGATACCACCGACGAGCTGCTCGCGCTTGCCGGCGCCATCACCGACGAACCGGATCCGCGCGAGCTGGACATGCTCCTCGCCACCGGCGAGCATCAGAGCGCCACTCTCGTCTCGATGGCCCTTCACGCCCTGGGCGTGCCGGCGATCGCGCTTTCGGGCGCGCAGGCCGGCATCACCACCGACGGCAACTACGGCAAGGCCCGCATCGCCGGCATCGACCCGGGGCGCATCCAGTCCGAAGTCGGCGCCGGCCGGGTCGTGATCGTGGCCGGCTTCCAGGGCCAGAGCAAGCACGACCCGACACTTTCGGAGATCACCACGCTCGGTCGCGGTGGGTCGGACACGACCGGGGTCGCTCTGGCGGCCGCCCTCGAGGCGGATCGCTGCCAGATCTTCACCGACGTCAGAGGCATCTACACGGCCGACCCGCGTCTCGTGCCGGACGCGCGCCAGCTGCCGGTCATCTCGTATGAGGAGATGATGGAGCTGGCCCACCAGGGCGCCCAGGTGATGCAGGTCCGGGCCGTCGAGCTCGGCTGGGTCAACAACGTCGTCATCGAGGTGCTGAGCTCGTTCGAAGACGTCCCCGGC
>Ga0182021_10009974_pt1 | contig 11265 bp, 13 predicted proteins | sample 612E3MmetaG_FD_120493 | JGI IMG/M metagenome (GOLD analysis project Ga0182021, IMG submission 120493) | Permafrost microbial communities from Stordalen Mire, Sweden - 612E3M metaG (Illumina Assembly) | ecosystem: Environmental > Terrestrial > Soil > Wetlands > Permafrost | place: Sweden...
GACAGGGCGGCGGGGGGAAGGGGCTGCGCGCGATTGGCCATGCTCGTCCTCGATCGGGCCGGCCGGAAGATCGGCCGGATCAGTCGCCCGGCTTGGGGGCGATGCCCTTCAATTCCTGGCCGCAGCGGAACTTGATCCGTTTGCCTTGAGTGATATGAATCTGCTTTTTGCGGCGGATGTCGCGGCCGTAGCCCGTCTTCTTGGCGACGACTTTGAAGCTCCCGAAGCCCCGGATTTCGACTTTGTCCTGGACGGCCAGAGCGTCCTTGAGAGCTTTGAGGATGCTTTCGACGATGGCCAGAGACTTCGCCCCGTTGAATTCGGATTTCTTTTCGATTTCCAGGGCAATGTCATTTTTTATCATCGAAGGATCCTCCGAGAAAGCATAAAATTAGTTTATTGGCCCCTAAAAGTCAAGACATTTATTGACTTGCCCGGAGCTCCTTTCTATAATGAAATCAACATGAAGAAAATGATTTCCGCGCCGCGGAGAAGGGCCGTTTATCGGGCCGATTCCGCGGTCCCACGCGCGGGCGGAAGCCGCCCCGCGGACACCCGTGAGGAGACCGATTAGCGCCATGCCCAAAGACAAACCGTTCCGCGAGCTTCAGTTTTCGAGCGCCCAGCTCATCGTCGTATTCCTGGCGATCCTGGTACTGGGCGTATTCATTTTCCTGCTGGGCATTTCGGTCGGCAAGAAGCAAACGCAATTGGCCGCCGGGGCCGGGATAGGCCCCGGCCCGAAGACGGAGACCGTCGCCGCGAAAGTGCCCTTGCCGGCCGACGCCGCCCCCGCTGCGGGGCGCGGCGCCCCGGTGATCGGCGCCGCCACGGAGGCCCCTGAGCCTGGCGCGAAAGTCCCGCCGGCGCTCAAACCGGAGACGTCCGCGGCGGCAACCAAATCGGAAGAGCCCAACCCCGCCTCCTCGCAGCCCGTTCCAAAGCCGGCCGCCAAGACGAAGGCCGCGGACGTTAAGCCCGCCGCCGACGACGTGAAAAAGTCCGCTCTCAAGACGGCCGAAGCGCCTAAGGGCCGGTTCTATATCCAAGTCGGGGCCGTGACGGACAAGTCGGCGGCCCAGGGTTTCGCCGATCGGGTATCGAAGCTGGGATTCCCGGCCGCGGTGATCGATCCCCTGGCCACGGATAGGAAGGCGATCTTCCGCGTCCGCATCGGACCGTTCGAGACGATCATCGAAGCCGACGGCGCGCAGGGCAAGGTGGCCCAGGCGCTGAGAAGGAAGAAGACCGATTTCTTCATCGTCAAGGACTGAGCCGGCGTCGCCGCCACCATGTTGTTCTCCGACATCGTCTTCGCCGCCCTGAGCGGATTTCTCTCAGGAGCGGCATTCCCCAAGATCGAATGGCCGTTCATGGCCTGGATCGCGTTCATTCCCCTGCTGGCCGTCCTCACCCGGAAAGGCGCCCGGAGGCCGTTCTTCGTCGGCTGGGTCGCCGGGACGGTCTTCTACGGGATCCTGCTGTATTGGATCCCCGCCGTGCCGTCGCATTACGCCGGCATGTCCGTCGTCCTCAGCCTCGGCGTTTACCTCCTGCTCATCCTCCTCCTCGCCCTGAGCTGGGCCCTGTTCGGCATGGCGTTCTCCTTCATTCACCGGCGACGCCCGGCGGCCGCGTTCCTGGCCGCCCCCTTCCTCTGGGTCGGCATCGAATATCTCCTCACCCACGCCCTCACGGGCTTCCCCTGGGGCCTCGTCGGACTCAGCCAGTACCGCAACCTGCCCCTGATCCAGATCTCGGCCGTCACGGGCGTCTATGGCGTGTCCTTCGTCCTGGTCCTTTTCCAAAGCCTGTTCGTCCATTCCATCCGGACCTCGCGGCGCCTCCCGTTCGCCGCGGCCCTTGCCCTCATGGCCATCGTCCACATCGGCGGATTTCTGAGCCTGGGCCGGGTCGCCCCGACGGACCGGTCCTTCTCGGCCGCCGTGATCCAGGGCAACGTCTCTTCGGACGTGTACTGGCAAGAGACCGGCGTGGACAAGATCCTGACCCTCTTCGAAGAGCACATGGACCTCACCCGCCGGGCCTCGGACCAGGGCGCAAAGCTCGTCGTCTGGCCGGAATTCACCGTGCCGCTCTGCTTCTCCTGCGACGATCCGCTCTACCGGAGCTTCAAGGACATTCTCGCCCGGTTCGTCGAGGAGACAGGGACGACGCTCCTCGTCGGCTCGAACGAGACGTCCGGGCCGCCCGAGGCGAAGCTCTATTACAACTCGTCGCTCTGCCTCGCTCCGGGCCGCCCGGTCACGTCGTACGCCAAGACGCACCTTGTCCCCTTCGGCGAATACACGCCCTACAAGAAGATCCTGGGATTTGTCGAGAAGGTCTCGCACGCCATCGGCGAGCTCACGCCGGGCCCCGGCCCGGCGCTCCATGCCTTCCGCGACCTGAAATTCGGGACGCCGATCTGCTATGAGCTCATCTTCCCCGACCTTGTCCGCCGATTCACCAAAGCCGGGGCGGACTTCCTGGTGACGATCACGAACGACGGCTGGTACGGCCGGTCGTCGGCCCCCTACCAGCATTTCGCCAACGCGGTCTTCCGGGCCGTAGAAAACCGCCGCTTCCTGCTCCGGGCCGCGACGACGGGGATCAGCGGCGTCGTCGACCCCTACGGCCGCGTCCTGATCCGGTCCGAGCTCGGCGTGCGGACCTTTCTCCGGGAGACGATCACGCCCTCGTCCTCCTTGACGTTCTATGCCCTCCGAGGTGACGTCTTCGCCGCGGCCTGCTTGACAATCGGCGCCCTGCTGTTTATAGTGGCGTGTTTCAAGAGACGAACATGAGCCCCACGACGACCGGAATGCCCGATCATTTCACCGACCTCGAGGCCAAAACCCGCGAGCGCTTCGCCAAGTTCGAAGAGCTCCGAGGTTTTCTTTGACTATGAGCAGAAGAAGAAACAGATCGAGGATCTGAACCGGGACCTCTCCGCGCCTGAGGTCTGGCAGGACCAGAAGAAATCCCAGACCCTCCAGCAGACCAAGAAGCGCCTGGAGCGCGTCGTCCAATCCGTGGGCGGCCTCTATGCCCAGAAAGAGGAGCTCGACACGCTCCTCGAGCTGGCCAAGGAAGGCGAGGACGTGGACAAGGACTTCGACGCGAGCCTGTCCGCCTTCGCCAAGCGGCTGGACGAGGCCGAGCTCCAGACGCTGTTCTTCGAGGCCGACGATGCGCGCAACGCCATCCTGACCATCCACCCCGGCGCGGGCGGAACCGAATCGCAGGACTGGGCCTCGTTCCTCCTCCGGATGTACCTGCGCTACGCCGAGCGCAAGGGCTACAAGACCGAGGTCCTGGACATGCAGCCGGGCGAAGAGGCCGGCCTGAAGAGCGTGACCGTCCGCGTCGAGGGCGATTACGCTTTCGGCAATCTCAGCCAGGAGAGCGGCGTCCACCGCCTCGTCCGCATCTCGCCGTTCGACGCCAACAAGCGCCGCCACACGTCGTTCGCCGCCGTCTTCGTCTATCCCGAGGTCGACGAGGACATCGACATCGCCATCAGCCCCGACGATCTGCGGATCGACACCTACCGGTCCGGCGGCAAGGGCGGCCAGCACGTGAACACGACGGACTCAGCCGTCCGGATCACGCACATCCTCACGGGGATCGTGGTTCAATGCCAGAACGAGCGCTCGCAGCATAAGAACAAGGCCGCGGCCATGAAAGTCCTCATGGCGCGCCTGTACGAGCTGGAGCGCGAGAAGAAGCTGAAGAAGGTCGAGAAGCTCGAGGATGCCAAGACCGACATCGCCTGGGGCAACCAGATCCGGTCCTACGTCCTGCACCCCTACCGGATGGTCAAGGACCTCCGGACGCGCCTCGAGACCGGGGACACGGACCGCGTCCTCGATGGCGATCTCGACGATTTCATCAAGGCCGCCCTCAAGCTCCGGAAGACGAAGACCCCCGCAGGCGAGCCGTTCTGAAGGCCGGCCTCGAACTTATTCTCCGCCGCTCCCCTTGCGCGAGGCCTTGGCCCGCTCCCAGACGGCGTCCATCTCCTCGAGCGTCGACGCGCCGAGCTTTTTGCCCTCCGCCTCGAGGCCGGCTTCGAGCTCGGTGAAGCGCCGGATGAACTTGGCGTTCCCCAGGCGAAGGGCGACCTCCGGATTCAGCTTCAGCTTGCGGGCGACGTTGGCCAGGGCGAATAGACAGTCGCCCATCTCCTCCTCGACGTGCGCCGCGTCCCCGCCGGCCATGGCCTCCTCGAGCTCTCCGAGCTCTTCCCGGGCCTTGGCCAGCGCGTCGCCCGCGGCGGGCCAATCGAACCCGAAGGCGGCGACCTTGTTTCCGATCTGGAACGCGGCGAGGAGGGAGGGAGCCTGCGGGGAGATCCCCTCGAAATGCGAGCTCCGGCCCTTTTCCTCCTTCTTGCGGCGGGCCCAGATGTCGAGCACATCCCGCGCAGATTCCGCCTTTTCGCTTCCGAACACCTGAGGATGGCGGCGGAGGAGCTTCCGGCTGATGCCGTTGAGGGCGTCGGCGACCGAGAAATCCCCTTTCTCCTCGGCGATCCGGGAGAGGAAGACGACCTCCATCAGGACGTCGCCCAGCTCCTCGGCCAGGGCGGCCCGGTCGCCCCGGACGAGAGCGTCGAGGGCCTCATAGACTTCCTCGAGAAAATAATCGGCGATCGACTTCTCGTCCTGCTCCCGATCCCAGGGGCATCCCCCCGGGCTCCGCAGGGCGGCCAGAATGTCGACGAGCTGCTGGAACTTCGGTCCGGCGTCACGGGCGTCGTGCATGGGCTCCTCGCAGAAAGCGGCGTCTCGACGGCTTATTATATACTTTTTCTCCCCGGCGGGTGGCGACGACCGGGGCACCTCGCGGCCGAAGCGAACGGGACGGAGAAAGGGGACACAGAACGCCAGCCAACCCTGAGCAGATCATTTTCGGGGTTCTGTGTCCCCTTTTTCCGGAGGCCGGTGGGGCAGGGCGGAGTCGCATGCGCAGGAGGCGCGACGATCGCGACCCCGTTGGTCGGCGACGGGGCCCGCCGGGCTGAGCGGCTTGAAATTCCCGGGGCTTCCGGATAAGATGAAGCGGCCATGAACCATGATTCCGAAGACGATCGCGACCCCGGGGAATTCCTGCCGCCCCTCGATTTCGGCTCCATCATATTCCCCTTTTACACCCAGGCCCTGGTCAAGCTCGGGGCGATGGAAGATCCCCTGGGCAAGGGCCCGAGCGAGAACCCGGCCTTCGCCCGGCGTCTGATCGATATCCTCGATCTCCTGAAGGACAGGACGAAGGGCAATCTGGAGCCCGACGAGGAGAAATTCCTGGAATCGTGTCTGACCCAGATCAAGTCGGTTTATCTCGAGAAGTCCAAGCCCCCCAAGTCCTGATTTCATGAAGGTCTTTCGCTCGCTCGAAGCGGTCCCGGCGTTGTCCCCGGGAACGGCCCTGGCCATCGGGAACTTCGACGGCCTCCACCGAGGCCACCGCCGGATCCTTAGGCTCCTCGTGACGCGGGCCCGCGCCGCCGGGCTCCCGTCCTGCGTCCTGACTTTTTCCCCCCATCCCGAGCGCTTCTTCAAAGGCCGCCCGATCTCCATGATCCAAACGCTCGACCAGAGGCTCAACGGCCTCGCCGAAGCGGGCGTCGACCTCGCCCTGGTCCTTCCCTTCGACCGCCCGCTCGCCCGCCTGTCGGCCGAGGCGTTCGTCCGGCGCGTGCTGGTCCGCGCGTTCCGGACACGGCTGGTGATCGTCGGCCGCGGATTCCGCTTCGGGCGGAGCCGGGAAGGCGACGTCGCCCTTCTCCGGAGCCTGGGACGGGCCGCGGGTTTCGCAACCCTGCCCGTTCCGCCGCTCGCCTGGAAAGGCCGCACTATCAGCTCGAGCCTGATCCGGGACCTGCTTTCGCGAGGACGCGTCGGGACGGTCCGGACGCTCCTCGGACGCCCCTTCGAGGTCGAGGGCGACGTCGTCCGGGGCGAGGCCCGGGGGAGGCGCCTGGGGTTCCCGACGGCCAACATCGAGACGCCGAACGAGATCCTCCCCCGCGGCGTGTTCTTCACCCGCTTCCGCGTCGACGGCGAGGACCACCCGGCGCTGACCAGCGTCGGCGTCCGCCCGACCTTCGGCCGGAGCGACATGACCGTCGAAAGCCATCTCCTCCGTTTCCGGAAGGACATCTACGGCGAGGCGGTGAAGATCTTCTTTCTGCGGAAGCTCCGCGACGAAAACCGCTATGCCGGCCCGAGCGCCCTCATCGCCCGGATGAAGAAGGACCGGGAGGCCGCCGTGAGGTATTTCGGGCTATAATCAAGGAGGGCAGCCGCCATGCAGCAGAAAGTCAAAGCCAGCGTCATGGACGCGACCCGGATCCGGCGCGTCCTGCAGAGAATGGCCACCGAGATCCTCGAGCGCAACCGGAACCTCAAGAACCTGGTCATCATCGGGATCCGGACGCGGGGCATCTACGTCGGAAAGCGCATCGCCAAGCTCGTCAAGGAGATGGAGAACGTCGACGTGCCGGTCGGGGTCATGGACACCACCCTCTACCGCGACGATTTTTCCAAGACCGAATCCCAGGCCATGGCCCACAAGACCGAGATCCCCTTCTCGATTTCCAAAAAAGACGTTATCCTCGTCGACGACGTCCTGATGACCGGCCGGACGATCCGGGCGGCCATGGACGGCCTGTTCCACCTCGGCCGTCCCCAGACGGTCCAGCTCATGGTCCTGATCGACCGCGGGCACCGCGAGCTCCCCCTCCGGGCCGATTACATCGGGAAATCGCTCCCCACCTCCCGCCGGGAAATGGTCCAGGTGCATCTCAAGGAGATCGACGGCCGGGACGAGGTCCTGATCGCCGAACCGGTCAGCCTGAGGAAATAGGAGCAGAGCGCTTGACGAGGCTGATCAGGGGCGGCCGGGTCATCGACCCCGCCTCGGGAACGGACGCGCCGCTCGAGGTCCTGATCGACGGCGGCCGGATCGCGGCCGTCGCCCCTTGGATCGACGCTCCCGGCGCGGCGATCATCGACGCCGCGGGGTGGATCGTCGCCCCGGGCTTCATCGACATGCACGTCCATCTTCGCGAGCCGGGCCAGGAGCCCAAAGAGACGATCGCCACGGGGACGCGGGCCGCGGCCGCGGGCGGATTCACGTCGGTCTGCGCCATGCCCAACACGTCCCCCCCGAACGACCGGCGCGACGTGACGGAGGCGATCCTGGCCCGGGCCGCGGCCGGCGCGGCCGTGAACGTCTTTCCCATCGGGGCCCTGACCCTGGGCTTGCGGGGTCTCGAGCCGGCCGATTACCGGGCCCAGATCGAAGGCGGCGTCGTCGCCTTCTCCGACGACGGCCGCTGCATCCAGGACGCCGGGATCATGCGCCGGGCCGTCGAGGAGATCCGCTCGCTCGGGTCCCTGATCACGGACCATTGCGAAGATGCGGGCCTGGCCGGAGACGGCCTCGTCCACGACGGCGCCGCGGCCCGGCGCCTCGGCCTCCGCGGCATCCCGGCCGAGGCCGAGGAAGCCATGGTCCGGCGCGATATCGGCCTGGCCGAGACGCTCGGCGCGCGCCTCCATATCGCCCACCTCAGCACGCGGGGCGCGGCGCGCCTCGTCCGCGAGGCGAAGGCGCGCGGGGTGAGGATCACGGCCGAAGCGACGCCCCATCACCTCGTCCTCGACGACTCCGCCCTGACTTCGCCCGACTCTCGCTTCAAGGTCAATCCCCCGCTCCGGAGCGCCGAGGACGTGCGAGAACTTGTCGAGGCCGTCCGGGACGGGACGATCGATGCCGTCGCCACGGATCACGCCCCGCACACGGCCGCGGAAAAGGCGGCGCCTTTCGACCGGGCGCCATTCGGGATGGTGGGCCTCGAGACCGCCGTCGCCGTCCTGCTCGACCGCCTCGTGGGCCGCGGCGTGATCTCCCTCCCCCGCCTGATCGAAATGATGTCGACCGCGCCCGCCCGCATCCTGGGCTTGGCGTCCAAGGGCCGAATCGCGCCCGGAGCCGACGCCGACGTCACGCTCCTCGATCTCGAATCCGAATACACCGTGGACGCCGCCGCGTTCCGGTCGAAAGGCCGCAACACGCCCTTCGACGGCTGGCGCCTCAAAGGCCGGCCGGTGATGACGATCGTCGGCGGCCGCGTCGTTTTTTCCATAGCTCCATGATCCGCTTCCGCTTGAAAAAACGCAGAAAGGCCGGCGCCCCGGCCGAGGCCGAGCTGGCCCTCGGCTTGCGCTTCCGAGACAAGGACCTCCTGGCCCTCGCCCTGACCCATTCTTCGTATGCCTACGAGCATACCGCGAAGGGCGGGGACAACGAGCGGCTCGAGTTCCTCGGCGACTCGATCATCGGGCTGATCGCGGCCGAGTACTTCTACGGGGCCTATCCGGAATCGAACGAAGGCGACCTGTCCAAGCTGAAATCGTCCTCGACGAGCACGGCCGCCCTGGCCCGCTTCGCCCGGGCGATCGGGCTCGACATCCACATGAAGGTCGGCCGCGGCGAGGAGAAGAGCGGCGGCCGGGACAAGGATACGATCCTGGCCGGCGTCTTCGAGTCGGTGGTGGGGGCGCTCTATCTCGACGGCGGCTACGCGGCCGCCCGCGACTTCTTCCTGCCTCTCATCCGGCCCTCGTTCGAGACGATCAAGCAGGGCGCCTCGTTCGAGATCAACAACTACAAGTCCGCCCTCCAAGAGTTCCTCCAGAAGGAAGGGCTGCCCGCACCCCAGTACAGGATGCTGAAGTCCACCGGCCCGGACCACCGCAAGGAATTCGTGGTCGAGGTGCTGGTTAACAAGACTTCGCTGGCCCGCGCTTCCGGGCCGTCGCGCAAGGGCGCGGAACTCAAGGCCGCGGAAAAGGCCCTCAAGAGCTTCTTCGGCAAGAAGATCGAGGACCTGACGCCGGACTCGTTCATCCGGAAGGACTAGGCGCATGGCCAAATGCCGGAAATGCGGGCGGCGGAAGGGCAAGCGGTCCTGCCACGCGCTTGGCGGGCTCGTCTGCCCGGTCTGCTGCGGGACGCACCGCGGGCGGGAGATCGCCTGCCCGGCCGCCTGCCGGCATCTCGCCGAGCACAAGCCTTACCAGGACCGGCGGACGCTGGAGCGGCCGCCCTCGCCGCCCGGAGGCCCGGGAGACGATCTCCTCCGCGACGAGCGCCTGGCTTGGCTCGCGATCAACATCGAAGCTCCGCTCCGGGAGCTGGCGGAGCGCGACGCGCGCTTCACCGACGGCGACGCGATCCTCGCCCTGGAATACGCCAGGGACAAGCTGACGCGCGGCCGCGGGAGACTGATCCTGCCCGGCGAGGACCGCAAGCCCTCGAACGCGGCGGGCGAGGCCGTCTCCCAAGGCCTGGAAAATTGCCGCTACGATCGGGCCGTGATCCTCGTCGGGAGCGCCGAGGGGTATGCCGCCCAAGACAAACTCCGAGTCCTCGAGCGCGTAATCGGGGCCGCGAAGTCCTGGACCGGCGGCGCCTTCGGGGGCCGGACCTACCTTGAGCGCCTCCGCGAACAATTCGCCCGACTCCAGGAACAGTCACGCCCGTCGCGGATCATCGCGCCGGAGTGAAGGCCGCAAACGGGGCTATTTGCTCAGAATGGCGCTCAGAAACCTGAGCGAGGGCACATTGTCCGCCGTGATCTTCAGGATGACCATCATCGGCACGGAGAGGATCATCCCCGGAATGCCCCACAGCCAGCCCCAGAAGAACAGGGCGAAGAGGATCGCCAACGGGCTGAGCCCCAGCCCCTTCCCCATGAGCTTCGGCTCGACGACCATCCCCAGGACCGTGTCGAAGAGAAGAAGGGCGGCGAGCACCCAGACCGCCTTGATCAGGCTGTTGAACTGGAGGAAGGTGAAGACGAAGGGGAAGATCTTGGCGATGAACGACCCAATGCTGGGGATGTAATTCAGAAGGAAGGCGATGAAGGCGAAGATCACGGCAAAATCGACCTTGAACGAGCGGAGGACGACGAGCGTCATGAGGCCCGTCAGGACGCACATCGCGGTCTTGATGGCCAGGTACCTCTGGATCTGGCCATCGATGTTGTCTAAGATATGGGTCAGCCGCGAGGCCTCGTGCGCCTCGAACGAGGCCTTGATCTTGGCCTTAAACTTGCCCTTGCCGGCCAGCATGAACACCAGGAAGATGAGGACCAGGAACAGGGTGGACACGAACGAGACCACCGTGCCCACCGAGGACAGAAAGATCGAGCCCACCCGGCTGATGTCGAGGCCCTTGATCCAGGCCAGAGGGTCCACGTTCGTCTGCGGCAGCTTGAGTTCGGTCTGGAGCTCGTTGAGGAAATTCGTGAGCTTCTGGATGTAGGTCGGCAGGGCGTCGGCGAAGGTCGCGCCGCTCGAATAGAAGAGCAGGCCCATGAGATAGAGGACAAGGAAGGTGAGGACCAGGATGATCACCACCGCGATAGCGCGGGGGATCTTCCTGGCCATCAGGAACTCGAGGATCGGCGAAAGAACGAAGTAAAAGAACAGGGCCAGGAAGAATGGGAAGAAGACGGGCTTGGCCAGCCGCAAAAGGATGCCGACGAAGAAGACAGCGATGAACGCGGTCGAGATCGTCTGAACCCGGTTGGTTTCTACCATGCCCCTATTCTAATCGACTCCCGCCGGCCGTTCAACCCCCGTCCCGGAGATCGCCGGAAGACGGGTCCTAGATCTCCGCCAGGGCTTTGATCAAGCCCTCGAGGGCACGGACGCCCGTCGCCTCACCGCCGTCCTTGATCTTGGTCACTCCGCACATCCGCCGGCCCGAAACGGCGAAGAAGACATTCTTGAGGTAGGCATCCTTGGCCCTGAACCCGGATCCGGACGCCTCGACTTTGCCCGACGCGGCGAAATGGCCGGCGAACTGCTTGAGCATCGCCGCGGCTTCGTCCGCCGTTCGGCCTTCGACCGCGAAAGCTTCGTACTCCTGACTGTCCCGCTTGAACGCGGCCGTGAACCCCCCACTGAGGAACCTGAATCCCATGAAATTCCGGGCGACGTACTTCTCGCTGTTCGGGACCAGGCCCTCGCCGGCGAAAGCCCGGAGGATCGCCGGGAACGCGCCCGGATCCTTGATCCGCGCCGCGAGGGCGCCGGCATAGGATCGAAGGAGCATTTCGGCCTTGTCGCCCGCTTCGTAGCTCATCAGCTTGACGTAATAGCGGCCGGCCAGGAAGTTCAACGATCCCTCCTCCAGATACCCCTGGACGCCTATCGGGAGGAAGCGGCTCTGGGGAAAGCGCTCGGC
>Ga0182021_10009975_pt1 | contig 11264 bp, 15 predicted proteins | sample 612E3MmetaG_FD_120493 | JGI IMG/M metagenome (GOLD analysis project Ga0182021, IMG submission 120493) | Permafrost microbial communities from Stordalen Mire, Sweden - 612E3M metaG (Illumina Assembly) | ecosystem: Environmental > Terrestrial > Soil > Wetlands > Permafrost | place: Sweden...
ACCCTGCGTGGATGTGGTCACATTGGCCGTGGTCGCTGTGAGACTACCGTGAACCGGCAATAGCCCTGTTCCGGAAAGGGACGCCGACGCCACCGTTTGCGATAGTCCACCGTGAATTGGCAATAGCCCTGTTCCGGAAAGGGACGCCGACGCCACCGTTTGCGATAGCCCACCTTTTATCGACAGTTTGGACAGGGACGTCAGCAAGGCGTCTCCGGCCGTCTGAGTCAGGGCGCCATTGATGTGGAGCCGCCCTGACGCGAGCATGCTGGTGTCGCCACAGATGACGGACACTGAGCCAAAATGACCGGAGCCGCCAATCGCCGTCAAAGTCGCTGACGACACGGTAACATCCAGCGACGCCTCAATTGGTGGGCTTTCCAACAGCGCCAACGCGTGGCCGCTTACAATGACCGTCTCGCGCGGATATGATTTTCCAGGTTTTGTTAATAAACCGGTAGTAACCGTATTTGGGAAACTATACCCGCGCGAAAACATCAGACAGGTATCTCCATCCATTCGAGCGACGCCTGGAATGTAGAACCAGGGGCGGCGCTCCCACCTAAGCCAATATACGTGCCGGGGGCGACGCCAACGACGCCGGTAAAGTCGAACGCACTCCAGTTGACACTGGGCGGCGCGGCGGTCGTGGTGGCCGTACCAGCCGTTGTGGCAAGTCCCAGGTCATAGACAAACGTGGGGGCAATGGTCGTGGCCGAAAGCGTGAACCGGGCCCGCGAACCACCGGCAGCGCCAGCGGCGTCACCAATCAGGCCGGGCGAACTGGCGGTCTGCGCGAAGGCGGTAATGGGACCGCCCGAGCCGGTCAGCGAACCGCCCGTGTTGTAAACCGCCGACAGACCGAGCGCGCTTACTGCCGTTGTGCCAGTTGTAGCCACGCCAAGATTAAGCCTGACGAGAATGACATTAACACCACTGCCCTCAGGGTTCCAAAGGCCAAAGACTTGCGCCGTCGCATTATACGCCGGAATAGCAATACCGGCGTACGTTGTTGAACCAATAAAGGTCTTCCGGGCAAGTGTCATTGCCGGCAAAAAACCAGGTTGGAATAGTCCAGCCATATTAAACGCCCAATCCTTGTATCACAGTAAATCTAACCTCACCTGTTAGGGCTGTTAGATTAAGACGTATTGCCGTTACTGCCGTGCTCAGTTTAAAGATACCTGCCGTCGATTGACCTTGCGGAAATGACGAGTCCATTAACCATCGAATATCACTCGGATCTAACGGTTCGTAATCCGTGTGGTTGATATCGTAGACGGTGAACTCGATACCCCAAGAGGCGTCGCCGCTCACAATGTCAACAACTATCGACGCTTCGAACGGTATCTTGAAGTAGTCAAGATTTATTAGGTCCTGACCACCCAGCACGGTAGTTCCGGCTTTATATACATATTGCCGAACGACGCTCATTTGTCATAACCCTTCGCGCGTTCAGCCTTCATGGCTGCGGAGCGCACTCTGGGAGATGGGGACGCCTCGACCTTCTCAATCGAGGCCTTGGTGACCTTGCCGCCGCGCGCTCGCTTGCTCGTGGCGCCATCAATCTGACCCAGGTTGCCACCCTTCCGGGCCTCGGCTTTGACGGCAGCGCCGCCGTCCGCCTTGACGCAGGTGCGACCGCCATTGGCGCGCGCCTCACTATACGGGCTGCTGTCGGCGCTCCCACCTCCCGCAGACGAGAATGGACTTTTAGCCATGTGTCAATCCTCCTTAGCGGATAAGGTTGCCAGAACTGTCGAGCTCAATCCAGCTCATAGAGACGGTGAGCGGCTGACCAGGAGCCACGGGGACACCCACCAGGTGAATGAGGTTGCCTGGCTCCAAAATCAGCTGACCGTTGAAGTCGTGGCGCATGGTCACGTAGCCTGTGCCAGCCGCCGCCGACGCGTTGCCAAAGCCTAGGTGGTAAAAGAAATTCCCGGCAGTGGTGAGCGTGAGAGACGTGGCGAAGCGTACGGAGTTACCACCCGACTTCCCGACGCGCCCGTTATAGACGGTTGCGTCCGTCCATGTGGCGATGGGCAAGCCCGTGGCGAAACTCCCGGTGGTGCTCGTCACCTGGGAAAGCCCAAGAGCGGCCAAAGCTGCCGTCCCGGTCGCCTCCACACCGACATTGATGCTGACAGGCACCATGAGGCGATTAGACCCCAACGGGTTCCAAAGAGCGTATGTGGGTGTTGTGCCGCTGTAAATCGGCACGGTGACACCGGCATAAGTGGTGGGCGCGATGAATGTCGATTGCGCCAGCGTGGAATCGGCCACAAAGTTCGGACTCGATGAAAACAAAGGCATTGTCAGCGCTCCGATGCAAAAAAGATGTAATCGACTGTCATCGTCTTGGCGACTGCTTCGCCGTTCTGAATACCGAACGATGGTGTCAAAGCAGCGGTCGGTAGATTGGTGATAACCGCAGTACCAACAGCGGTGTTATTAATGTAATAGATGACTTTATCTATCCCATTATATTGCCAGCCAACATCAATCCATGTGTCGTTAGCCATTGTCGCAACGGCGCTAGTCGTGGTTGCCGTGGAACCGCCCTCAACAACGAAATTGACTGTGGCCGCTGCGGTCGGTTTGATGAAGAACACGCCGTCACTGACCACAGCAGGCGTGGTGTCCACGTTCTGCAGGCCCATGATAACAATGCTCAGTGTAGCATCGCTCACCTTGAAACGTGCTTTAAACCAAGCACGCTTACCGGCAGTAATCAGACACGGCGCAATGGCCGTGCCAGCATTCTTCCCCTGCCACTGAATAAAGCAACTATCATTCGCTCCACCCGTGTTGGTGATAAGAACCGCGCCGCCATCCACAGATGCGGCAACATAGGTAGGTGTAGAGCCTACGTTCGTCGCCAGCCAATCCGTTCCAGTTGTCCCGACGTTAACCGACGCGAAGTCTTCAAAGAACTGAAAAGACTGTGTGGGGTCCATACGGATATAGTCCCCCAACGTCTCTTCAGCTGCAGCGTTGGTGACACCGTCCCGGAAGTTTGTCGTAACCATAGTAAACTCCCAGTCTAAGATGTGGCAATTTGGCCGTGTACTGCACGGAAGTCCGTATATCCGAAGCCAGCACGTTCACGGTTCTTGACCATGAGAGTATCCGTGGCCTCGTCAACCCACATACTTGTTGCATACGGCACTCGCTGAGTGTGTATCAGACCCTTGATATTGGTCTTGATAAACCACGCGTAGTCGCTCGTGAGGTAACGCATAACCTTGTACTTGCTGATACCGCCAGCAACCTCGGGAATGACGTTCACGTCGTTGTTGGCCGTGCCGGGGCGCAACTCGGTCTTCTGGAGGCGGATGGCCACGTCTTCCAGGTTCACCGGGATAATAAGCAGCTCACCGAACGCGTCAACCAGAATACCCGCCTCGTCACGGAACTTCCTGATGGCCTTCATTCCAGCAATGAGTGAGCTTTCCTGAAGGGCGAGCGGCGTGCTGTTGGTGTTGCTCAGCGTGCCGCTGTCAATCGGATGGTCGGTCGCCAGAAGGGCTTTCCCATCGCCGCCAATGTTACTGTCATACGTGGTGGCGGCGTTGAGGATATTGGCCGCATACGCGTTCCAGAACGCCACCATGGAGTTGTTCAGGCCAAGGTTGGTTGGCCGGAAATTCTCACGATACAGGCCGTCTTCAATGGCCTTCTGGGTCATGGCGTACATAATCGAGGCTTCAACGTGCTCGATATTGTACACGCCACGGTCGCCAGAGTCGTTGTCGGCGTAGCTGGCCTCACCTTCCTGCTTCTGCCGGGCCGCGCCGAGATAGCGCACCTGGAGCGAGCGTTCGATGGCCATCTTTGACACTTTGGTCGTAAAGACGTCCTTCCACTCGGCAGGGACCTTGTCGTATTCGCCAGTAACGTCCATCAAGCCGGGAAGTAACTGGTTTGCAATTGATGCGAGATTAACAGCCATTTACTTAAATCCCCACGGCTTCATAAGGCTCGGATTGCACAACGACGATATTATAGTTTGACGTATCGTCAGTTCCGTTGACGCCCTTGGCGGCGATATTGCTGTACAGGTCAACAACGCGGAACGGGTAGGTGTTCGTCGTGCCGCTACCAGCCGTAACGGTCATGCCCGACTTACCGCGCCCGCCGATAACCGAACCAGTACCTGCAGTCGGCACGACTTTGGTGCCAAGGTGGGTGATGGCGAACGGCAATAAGTACGCCTGCACCAGGAACAGTTGCGGGGGAACGCCCTGAATGGGGATGACCAACGCGTCGATATCGTTGGCGTGGTCGGTCGTCGGCAAGTAGGTGGACCATACTTTACGCCCGAGCGACGTGGACAGGTACTCGAAGGACCGCACAACGCCAATGACGTTGCCGCTACCAGCCGAGCCATACTGGCCCACGTAGCCGGTCCCCAGGTCCTCCACGACGTCACCCGCATAGAGCGCCGTGCCGTAATTGTATGCAACTTTGACGCGACGAAGACCAAAAGTCGCCGCCGCTCCGCCTTGGGCAAAGCCTAAGTGCTTAAACCCAAACGGCGAATTAGTATTTGCCATTTCTATCCTCAATTAAGTAAATGCGAGCGGCGCGCTCACGGTTTTCATTCTGGGATAGGCCCATCGGCGCGATAAGCTTCTCTACCCGTCTTTTGTACTGTCTTCCCACGGTTCTCATAACCCTTGGGAACGCTCAAATCGGAACTACGGCCCATCAAAGCGCCGTATTGCTCGGATGTTTTGCGGCGGTTCTCTTCAAGAGCTTCTTCGGTAAGCTCTTTACGACGTTCCATAAGTACAAGGCCACCGATTTCGATATAGTCTTTGTCGGTTACACCGTAAATCTGGCCCAAACGACTTGATGGCCGAACGTATTCCCAACCGTTGTCCATCATTCTGTTCATTTCCATCGGATCAGGTGCGTTAAAGCAGGTCATCCTGTTCCACTGGTACGTCCATCCCGGCTCCTTAAGGTGCTCAGGGACTTCGAACGGGTCTTCAAAATTGCGGTTACGGCGTTTTACTGTACCGTCGCGGCCCAATACTTCACCTGAGCGCAGTTCCGGGCGAATTTCTTCTCTCGTAGCTCTTGACATTAGCGTATCAACCTATAACCTGGATACTTCCCTTCGGCCAAACCGGCCTGATATTCCATATACTTGGCTGGCGACATACCAAGATCGCGGGCGAGCGCCACAATCTCAGGGGTTGCGCCCGTGGCGGCAGGGGCTTTCCCATCCCCGTTACGGGCGGGAGGCGCGCCGGGCGAACGTCGGCTCTTTACCGCCGGGGTCGCAGGCCTCTGAGCTGGTGTCGACGCCTCAACAGCTTCTTCACCCTCATCCGTCGCATCATAGCCCATATGAGCATCCAGAAACGCATAATAGGCGTCCGTACCAGGCCTCAAACCCTTCAATGCAGCCGTCTGGTCTCCCAGGATGGCCAACTGCTTACGCTTCTCATCGCCGCCGAACACGTCGGCCTTGTGCAGGCGCAACCACTCGCGGTCGCGCGGCTCGGCAAAGTTGGCATCAATGTACGTCTCCACCGGGTCACCGGTCGGCGCCGGCGGAGCGGGCGGGCGCTTGACGGCTTCAACGACTTGCTCGTGGCCGGTCTTGAGCTGGCGGAGCTGGTCACGAGCGTCCGTCAACGCCTCGGTAGCCGCCAGCTCTTCGTCAATGTCGCCTTCGAGCCGGGCCTTGCGGTAGCGCTCCTTGGCGTAGTCGACAGCCGTCTGCGTGACGACCATGGCCTGCTCAATGAGCACCTTGTGGTTCCGGACTTCACCGACTTCGTGCTGTGCAACGCGCGTGCGCAGCTCTTCGGCCCTGGCTTTCTCGGCGGCGGCTTCCGCCCGGGCAGCATCCCGGTCGGCCTCAGCGGCCTTGAACTGCGCCTCAAGCGCGGCGTATGGGTCGGCCTCGGGATCGGGCGTAACGTTCGCCTCTGCCCGATGCAGCTCCAAATCGCCGCCCAAGGGCGACACTAACTCCTGGTCATCTAATTGCATCTGGCGCAGATACTTTCCCGATAATCAAGTGGTCCTTAATAAAGCGACAAGATATCTTATTGATACTGCACTCATGAGTGTCAGCATTGCGATAAAACACCCAGTCGCCAACTACAGGCCGACTACTTTCATTCGGCCAAATCTCGTCATCATTGAACGCTACTTCACCCATCTGGACGATAAGACCAATCTTACCCTGGAAACGTTCCTCGTTCTTGGTCTTATCGGCTAGAATGATACCACCCTTACTTTTGGCCATAATAGGGGATGTAACCAGCAACACGTCGTTACGATATAACGTAAGGTCTTTAAGAGCTCCACCAAGCGCTTCCCAAACTACACCTTTAGGGTCTTGCCCGTCTTGGTACTCCAATACTCTCGCTGGTTCAAAACTCGCCATTATCGTCTTCCCGTTTCTTAAGCTCTGCTAACAGTACTGTAAAATCTTCAAAAGCTTTCAGGTAACCTAACCAAAATCGGTAGCTTTCGAAGTCCACGCCTTTGCCAAGTTGCTCAAGCTTTTCTTGACGCAACTTGGCGAGTTCTCTCATTAATCCCCGTTCAAACTGTGGTCTCACTTCGACCTCTTAGCCGCCTCAGTTTTCTGGAGCCGCCCGTCACCACTCCCCGCCCCGGCGGTCATCTTGACAGAGCCGCCAGCGGCGCGTTTCTTCACGGCCCCGCCGCGCTTGGCCTGCATCGGCATCATGGGAGCGCCCCCACCGTTGTCCGCGACCGGCCCGTTCGTAGCGTCCATCGGTGGCATGACGGACTGCTGTGGAGGCTGCGCCGCAGACGCACGGGAAGTGGACGCCTGCGGCGCAGATGACGGCGCGCTGCCAGTCAATGCCTTTAACTTTGATGCGCGCGAGACTTTCGCGGCAGCTCTAATGTGTTTCATGAAATAGAACCTTGTGCTTCTGGATGGACTGCAAGCGAGTGTGCGATATCCAGTGACTTCTCTTGAATTTTGGCGGCGCGATTTGCTTCAGCGTCGTGAGCACGTTGCTGAATATCCATCACCTTAATCTGGCGGTTCGCTTCAGCATCCTGCATCTTCATTTGCGCAAGGCTTACAGCACTCTCGGTCTTCATCTTGTCGCTGGCGAGCCGCTGCATGGCGCTGACCTCATGGGACTGCGGCACGGCCTGTGCCTGCACGTTCGGGTCGCTCATGAACCGGTCAGGGCTCCCCCATCCCAAGGTCCGCAGGATTTCCTCTTCAACCGCTCGCGCGTTGTACAGGTCCGGCTTGGCGTCGCAGCGCTGGGCCAGAGCCGCGGTCCGTGCCAGGCGATGCATGTGGCTCGGCGTATTCGGGTCGGCGCGCGGTGACAAGGTGAAGTCACTCAGCGCCTGTATGATGGCGTCGGCATTGTCGGGGCGCGTGCGGCCACGCCAGAGCGCTTCAGGGTCTTCCTGTAGCAGCTCGCGCAGCATCACAAATTCTTCGGCCTGGGCGGTATGCAAGCGCTTGTGCGCTGCGGCCATGATTTTGGTGGCTTGCTCGATAAGGGCTAGCGTCGTGCCAACAGGTGCGTCCTGACGCCCCTCACCTATCTGCGCCTCAGCTGTCCCACCGAGCCGTTGCCCCGTCTGGGCCATGCTGTCCACCAGCTGCATAAAGGCTGGGTTGAGCTGGGGGTATGGCACGGGCATGACGCTATCGCTCAGCTTGCCCTCGATGCTGTCGATGGCGATACCTTCGCCCGGATTGGCGCGGAATATCGGCTTGTCGTTCTTCGTCCCGCCCTTCTTGTACAACCAGACCGGGAAGTTGTTGAACATCCCATTATCCAGCATGATACGCCAAGCAGCGGTGAGCGCGCTTTCGGTATTGCCGAGTATATGGTTGAAGCCGGAGGGCCAGAAGCCAAACATAGGGATGAACGGATACATGACAAAGTTGCGCAGTTTCTTGCAATCCTCGTCTTCCTCGTCATAGTTCGGCACAATGGCCAGAACCTTCTGAGAAGATTTGTCAACCGTTACTTTATAGGGAATGGGTAAGCCCGTAGCTTTCCCATCTTTCTTATGTTCGTGGCCGCTGATATCAAGGTCTATATAGCATTCATACAGCGTATAGTTGGTGTCTTGTGGGCGCATGCCGGTTTTGGCGACACCCTGCATGCTCGAAACCTTGAGGGCTACTGTGTCCAGCTCTTCGACCGGGTCTTGCAGGGACACGTCGCGGTAGACGCCCGCCAGCTGCATGCGGCGGAGGGTGTTGCGAGACATTTCAATGCGGTGCGTAACGCGGTTCGCCCCCATGAGGTCAGTGGCGTTGTTGGAGACAATCAAGTCCTTGGCGTCTATCGCCTCGATGACGGGGCGCTTACGGATAGGGCAATGGTAGCCTTTCTTGAAGCCAGCGCCACCGGCGAATGTCTGAAAGAGCATCCTGTCCGTGTCCGGCACGTACTCCGTGGCCACGTCCGTCAAATACGTGTTGCAGGCGTCCTCAAGCAGGCCGGACAGCTCATCGTCGCTGTCCTCAACCTTGACAGGCCCCTCAGCCGGTAGGAGCTCTCCCAGTGCGTTGGACTGCGCGCGTATGCAGGCTTCCAGCAACAGCGGGTGACGCACGGTCGATATGCCCGCGAGCCCGCCGGCGGACACGGCGCCCACCAGGTCCGTACGCAAGCCGAGCTGCTCAATGGCGCGCGCGCGTTTGGCGAGCCACTGGGCGCGCGACCGCTCGTCTTCCTCGACGCCCTCGACGACTTCCAGGGCTATGCGCACCAGCTCCGCAGCATCCAATTTTTCAGCCAGGTTGGTGGACAGTTCCGGGCCGTCGTCGTCGGCCTCGACGGAGGGGTCGGCGTCGTAAATGAGCGCACCGCCCTCAGGCGTCGCTTCAATCCACTTGCCTGTGGTTGGGTCGTATTCAGCCATTGCGCGCGGTCTCCCCTGCGACACGTTGCCACACTGGTTGCACGCGCGCAATAAAAAAACCCGCCGGGTGGCGGGTCTCTCTTGACAGGTTATGAGCGCTGGGAGGGATCTGTGTCAAGCCCCGCCCCATCTGAGTTCAGTTTCGCCGTCTTGATACAGTCGTTCTGAGCCGTGTCGTAGTCACCTTCAATTATAGCAAGGCTTTCCCACCCGTCACCCGGCCCGTAAACGTCTTTCAGATAGATTGTTGCTTGCGTTTCGTCAGAGAATGTCAGAGTTAGTGTATTATAACCGTCACACTCCGCCACTGTGCACGGCTCAACTTTGGCAATCGTCTTTCCCGTCAATATCCGAACAGCTTCATTTCCAAAATGCTTATCCATAGTCTTGCTCCATTGAGTTGAGTTAGAAAACCTGCGTACACTCTTATTCGCTATCAACTAGCTCGGCGGTTTGTGAACCAAACAACGCCTTGATATGTTTTTTAAACTCCAGCTTATCTTTCGAAATACGCAACAACGTCATTATAGTGATCACCTGTGTTCTAAAGTGCCCAAGTCCTAGTTCATTCGTTAAGAACTGATGATGCTTGAATTTCCTCTGTTTATTTTTGTCTAACGGGTTAAGTTCCTCAAGTTTTGGTAGAACCTCGTCAGGCAATCTTTCATATATAAGTTCTTTAATAAGTTTCCCGGCATATCTAGGACCTCTGTTAAACTCTTGTCTTTCCCAACCGTACACACGAAACATTTCGTCCATAAATTCTTCCGGTATTGTTTTCATCCATGGGCGATGCTCGGGTAAAATGTATTTTTCCAATATTTGTTGAAGTTCATCAGCACTACGCCGCGTTTGGTATCCTGTCGCCTCGTCAATGAGTGCTATAAGACCGACACGTGTTAGGCTGGATAGTACGACTCTACATTGTTTTGCTATACCTGCTTGCTGATGCTGTAAAACACCCGCGTCATCTGCTCTAACGACCGCCTCAGCTATTTCAATCAATGTGTCAGACGTAAAACCGATTGCCGCACCCGTTTTGATTTTGAATTTTACAGGATTTCGGATTCGTTCGTATAACTCATTGGAAATAAACGGATTTATGAGCTTTCTAGAGACAAAAAGCTCAAGTCGATTCACTCCTGGAACCATCGAACCACCCGACGCCATTGCGAGCGTTTCCAGCATACCTTTCATGATGATAACCCTCCGCCCGTCTTTCAGGACGTAGCAGGGGACTTCGATATCGGCGATGCGAATGGGCTTATCGGGGGAGCCGAATTCAGCGACGGGCATGTCGCGTTTGGCTATTGCGCCCTCTCGGGCTATCCTGCTACGCTCTTCTGGTGAAAGAGTCAGGGCGCGCGCTTTGCCGCCCAAGCTTTGTGGGGTTGAATCGTTCATTGCGTGTCTCCATGGTTGTTCACAGAGGCATGTTAACGGTTCGACCCCACGTTAGCAAGCAAAATCTGAGACGTTCACAACCTTCTTGCTATATTCTCCCCGCAGGCGGTCATGCCGGATAGAGCGGCTCGAGCGTTTTGTAATCGCTCGCCAGACGTTGCTGTTCGCGGGCGCGTTCGCTCCGACGTTGCATGTATCCGTGGGAACGCAACCACCAGATAGCCATGTCAGCGGAGTCTACAAGATCGTCGTGACGGCCTCGCGGGAATACAGCGCACTCGTCAATGACTAGGTCGGCGTATTTGCGCCGTGGTGCCCAGATTTGGCCGTTGCTAAACTCTGGCTGTACTCTAAGAGCGCGAGCGACTTTATCCAGGCCCTTGGGGTCTATGAGCGATAGACTGCAATGGCCTGGGTAAAGTCGCGCCATTTCTTGGCTCACACTGTGGCCGCTGGCCTTGGCCTCAATGAGCAGGTGGTTGACCCTGAACCGTCGGCAGTCGTCCGCCACGGTCTCAACGAGGCCCCAGAGCGGACGGGAACGCTCGCGGTGTTCCTCGATGGTCTCGCCGGGCAAACGCTCCAGCTCCGGGCCATGTATCTCAAGCCACTTGCGCCACGCGTACATGAGCATTGCGCCGTGCTCAAATACTCCCCAAATTGTGAAGCCGGATGGATCGTTGTGGTTGAGCTTAGTGAACGCAGGGTCTAGTGACGCCACAATATATTCGAATTTAGGCCAAGTATTTTTCTCCCAAACCTGCCAATAATCGCGTTTGAGTATTCCGCCGCCACGTATTTCCGGCCTTTGTTGGTATTGCGAGGCCCATGCGAACGGGCCTTGTGCTTTATTGCGCTTAACGGCCTCAGGCGGGAACCGTTCGGGCCAGTAGCATTCACCGACTATTGTGCGCGGGTCTTTCCACCCGATACTCGTGGTGGTGGCGCGGTCC
>Ga0182021_10009976_pt1 | contig 11263 bp, 7 predicted proteins | sample 612E3MmetaG_FD_120493 | JGI IMG/M metagenome (GOLD analysis project Ga0182021, IMG submission 120493) | Permafrost microbial communities from Stordalen Mire, Sweden - 612E3M metaG (Illumina Assembly) | ecosystem: Environmental > Terrestrial > Soil > Wetlands > Permafrost | place: Sweden...
ACCAGCCGCAGGTCCTTGTAGAGGGGGTGCGCGGACAGTTGCTCGCGTACCACCGCGAAAGCTTCCACCAGGCGCGGAATATTCTTGTGGCGGCGGATGTTGCCCGCGTACAGGATGAACGGATACTCGATCTGGTAGCGCTCCAGGATGCGCTGCTGTTCCGGCGCGCCGGGGACCGAGGCGCGCGCGAAGAACGCCGGGTCGGGCGCGTTGTAAACCCGCGTGATCCGGCTCGGGGCCACGCCCATCTGGCGCTCGACGTCCCGCTTGGTCGCCTCGCTCACCGCAATCACGCGCGCCGCCCGCCGCAAGCCGCGGCCGAAACGGAAACGGCGCAACTGCATCCGGAAGCCCGACGTCTCTTCCTCGAAAAACAAATTCGCCAGATCGTGGATGGTCACCACGTAGGGCCGGATCATGAGCAGCGGGACGCGTGCCAGCGGAATGTGCACGAGGTCCGGCGAGAGCCCGCGCAGGAACAGGGGGAAGGCCACGTGATCCAGCGCGCTGTGGTCGTCGCGCGCGTATACCGCGGCATGGAAATTCTCCGGCAACCCGGCCAGCGTGCGCACGTCGGCCGGTCCGCTGACCAAAGTGTACTGATTGGTCGAATCGATGCCTCCCAGTGCTTGCACCAGGCTCCGGATGTAAGTGCCGATCCCGAAATCCCGTATGCGGCGGGCATCGATGACGATGTGGGCCATGCTACGCCCGCACGGTTGCGCGCTTCCAACCGTAGAGCGGGAAGCGCCGGGTCAGCGCCTCCACCTTTTGCCGTACGCCCGCGATGGCCGGTTCGCTCCCGATGTTGGTCAGCACCTCGGCAATCAGCCGTCCCACCTCGCGCATTTCCGGTTCCCCGAATCCGCGCGTGGTGACGGCGGGCGACCCCAGCCGGATGCCGCTAGGATTCATCGGCGGGTTGGTATCGAAGGGAATGGCGTTCTTGTTGACCGTGATGCGCGCGCGATCGAGCGCCGCTTCCGCCTCCTTGCCGCGCAACCCCTTGGAGAAGACATCCAGCAGCATCACGTGCGTATCGGTGCCGCCGGAAACCACCCGGAAGCCGGCATCCATCAGGGCCTGCGCCATGGCGGACGCATTGGCCAGCACCTGCTTCTGGTAGGCCACGAACCCGGGCTGCATGGCCTCCAGGAAGCAGACCGCCTTGGCGGCCAGCACGTGCACCAGCGGTCCGCCCTGCGTGCCGGGGAAAACGTTCCTGTCGATGTCCTTGGCGTACTTTTCGCGCGCCAGAATGATGCCGGAGCGCGGACCGCGCAGCGTCTTGTGCGTGGTGGAGGTCACGATATCGGCGTACTCGCAGGGGTTGGGATGCACGCCCGCCGCCACGAGGCCAGCGATGTGCGCCATGTCCACCAGAAACACCGCGCCCACCAGGTCGGCGATCTGCCGGAATCGCGCGAAATCGATGATGCGCGGGTAGGCGCTGGCGCCCGCCACGATCAGCTTGGGCCGGTGCTCTTTCGCCAACTGTTCCACTTCGTCGTAATCGATGCGCTCGTCGTCCTTGCGCACGTTGTACGGCACCACCTTGTACAGCTTGCCGGAGAAGTTCAACGGATGTCCGTGGGTGAGATGGCCGCCGTGCGCCAGGTTCAATCCCATGATGGTGTCGCCGGGCGTCAGCACCGCTCCGTAAGCGGCCTGGTTGGCCTGCGAACCCGAGTGCGGCTGCACGTTCACAAACTCCGCGCCGAAGAGCTTCTTGGCGCGCTCGCGCGCCAGGTTCTCCACCACATCCGTGTACTCGCACCCGCCGTAATAACGCTTGCCCGGATAGCCCTCCGCGTATTTATTGGTGAACACGCTGGCGGTGGCTTCAAGCACGGCCTCGGAAGTGAAGTTCTCGCTCGCGATCAGCTCCAATTGTCCGTCCTGACGGGCGGTCTCGTGCTGAATGGCGTCGTAGATCTCGGGATCCACTTCGGAAAGAGGGCGGGACATGCGTTCGGTTTCGGTCATCTTAGTGTTCCTCAGGCAGCGGGCGGGACTCCCGCTATTTTTCCAATTGGGCGATCTTGGCAACGCGGCGCGCATGGCGGCCGCCGGCGAATTCCGTCTTCAGGAAGATGTCGATCAGTTCCATGGCGCGATTCTCATCCAAATACCTGGCGCCCAGCGTCAGCACATTGGCGTCGTTGTGCTCGCGCGTCAATCTGACTTCGTCATCGCTCTCGGCGGGCGCGGCGCGCACCCCATCCTCTTTGTTGGCCGCCATGGCCATACCGATTCCGGTGGAGCAGACCAGTATGCCGCGGTCGCTGCGCCCTTGCGCCACATCGTGGCCCACCGGCTGGGCGAAATCCGGGTAGTCGCACGACTCCAGGCTGTGCGTCCCGAAATCGACTACTTCGTGGCCTTCCTCCGCCAGTCTCCGCCGCAGTTGTTCCTTGAGAGAAAACCCGGCATGGTCCGCGCCAATAGCGATCTTCATAAGGCGATAAATTCGAGTTTAACATGTTAAAATTCAGGCCTATGCACTGGAGCCGGCTGTTTATACCCACGTTGCGTGAGAACCCCGTCGAAGCCGAGGTCCCCAGCCATCAATTGCTGCTGCGCGCCGGCTACGTGCGCCAGCTTTCGGCCGGCATCTACAGCTACCTGTTCCTGGCGCAGCGCTCGCTGCTCAAGATCCAGCAGATTGTACGCCAGGAGATGAACGCGATCGGCGGGCAGGAGATGTACCTGCCCGCGCTCAATCCGGCCGAGGTCTGGCAGGAATCCGGCCGCTGGGACGTCATGGGCGACAACCTTTTCCGCCTCAAGGATCGCTTCGGACGCGACCTCTGCCTCGCCATGACCCACGAAGAGGTCATGACCACGATCGCCCGCGGCGAACTGCGCAGCTATAAACAACTCCCGCAAATCTGGTATCAGATCCAAACCAAGTTCCGCGACGAACCGCGGCCCAAATCCGGCCTCCTGCGCGTACGCCAGTTCCTCATGAAGGACTCCTACACGTTCGACATGGATCAGGCGGGCCTGGACATCGCCTACGACAAGCACTACCGGGCCTACTGCCGCATTTTCGAGCGCTGCGGCTTGAAGTTCACCGTGGTGGAAGCCCACTCCGGGGCGATGGGCGGCAGCCAGTCGCACGAGTTCATGGTGGCTTCCGATGCCGGGGAAGATTTCGTGGCCATCTGCAAGCAGTGTGGATACTCGGCGAATCTGGAGAAAGCCACGGCCGCGCCATCCCAACCCGGCATCCCCGATCCCGATGGCGAACTGTCGCCCGAGGAGTTCCACACGCCCGGCCGCAAGACCATCGCCGAGGTGGCCGAGTTCACTCACCTGCCGGAGACGTCGCAGATGAAGAGCCTGGTGCTGGTGGCCGGCGGCAAGCCGGTGCTCGTGATGCTGCGCGGCGACCATCAACTGAGCGAGACCAAGTTCGCCGCTAGGATGGGGGTTGCCGAATTCCGCCCGGCGCAGCCCGACGAGATCCGCCAATGGTTCGGCGCGGATGCCGGTTCGCTGGGACCGGTGGGTGTGACGGGGGTGGCCATCCTCGCGGACCAGGCGCTGGAGGGCCGCCGCAACATGATCTCCGGCGCCAATCGCAATGACTATCACTTGCGCCACGTCACCTTCGGCGAGGATTTTCAGGCCGAAGTCTGCGACCTGCGCCAGGTGGTCGCGGGCGACTCCTGCGTGCAGTGCGGCGGTCCGCTCGACGTGGTCAAGACGGTGGAGATCGGCCACATCTTCAAGCTCGGCTACAAATATTCCGAAGCCATGGGCCTGCGCGTGCTGAATGCCGACGGCAAGGAAGTGACGCCGATCATGGGCTCCTACGGCATCGGCATCGAGCGCATTCTGTGCTGCGCCATCGAACTCTTCCACGATAAGGACGGCATGATGCTGCCGTCCGCCATCGCTCCCTTCCACGTGGTGGTGACTCCGGCCAACTACTCCGACCCCGCGCAGAAGGAAGCGGCCGAGCGGATTTACGGCGAGTGCCTCGCCCTGGGACTGGACGCACTGCTGGACGACCGCGACGAACGCCCCGGCGTGAAATTCAAGGACGCCGACCTGATCGGCGTGCCCTTCCGCATTACCGTGGGCAAGAAGCTGTCCAGCGGAATGGTGGAGTTGGTGACGCGCGCCACCAGGCACTCCGTCGACGTGCCCGTCGCCGACGCCGCCAGGGCGATAAACCCGGGGAAATAAAACCGGGTAAAACCGGGGACAGACGGAACGTTTCCCAGTTTTCCCGGGTGCCAAAACCTGGAAAACGTTCCGTGTGTCCCCGGGTTTTCCCGGGTTTTCCCGGGTTTTCCAAAACTGGAAAACGTTCCGTCTGTCCCCGGGTTTTCCCGGGTTTTCCAAAACTGGAAAACGTTCCGTCTGTCCCCGGGTTTTGCGACACTAAATACTGCCTCGGCGTGGATGTGAAGTTTTGGCACAATGTGCTTTCTTTTCATGGTTTTTTGCTGTGTAAAGAATTGTCATCCGCTGCGCCCTTTTCGTAGTCTCACGCGTCAGTCAAGATGAAGCGAGATTAATCCTGATGACACCAACCACACTGCGGGAGCGAACCTTTCCCACGGCACACCCAGTCATCCCCGGGCTGGACTATTTCGGCGACTGGCGACCCGCGCCTGGCGTCAGCGGCGACTACATCGACTACTTCAAAATGAACGACGGCAATCTGGGCCTGGCGGTGGGCGACGTCCGCGGCCAGGACGTGCCGCCCGCACTCTTGAAGACCTCACTGCACAGCATGATCCGCGCCTTGCGCGTGGCGCGGAACGTCAGCCTCAAGGCCCTGATGCGGACCATCGACAGGATCTTCTCCGAGGTCTGTCCGGACAAATCCTACGCGACGCTGTTCGTCGGCGAATACGATCCGTCGACCGGCCGCCTGCGCTACGTCAACGCGGGGCACGAGCCACCTTTCGTGTTGCGCCGGAACGGCGGGCATTTCCAGACCCTCTTCCTGGAGCCCGGCGGTCCGGTGATCGGCATGTTGCGGGAATCGGCCTATCGCGAGGGTGTGGTTTCGCTCCATCCCGGCGACATGTTGGTGGCTTACACGGATGGTTTGTGTGAAACCGCCAACCCCTCGGGCGAGGAATGGGGATGGCCGCGATTCCTCAAGACGGTGGAGGAAGCGGCCGATCAACCCGCCCGCGACATCGTGGAGGGTGTCATGCAGACAGCGGCGGCATTCGCCGGCGAAGCGCCGCCGCGCGACGACGCGACGTTGTTCGTGGGCCGGGTTCAGGACGCCATTGCCGCCAAACCTCGCTGGGAAGTGAACCAGGTGGCGGCGCCGGCGGCGGCCTGACGATCAATGTAGGACAGACCATCGCCTTTTGTGGTCTGTCACGCGCTTTGGTAAGGTTGACAGACGACACAAACCGATCGTCTGTCCCACCTACTTCAAGTAAGTCTCGAACAGTTTGAGAATGCGCTTGTACTCGTCGGCCCAACTGGAGGCCAGCACGAAACTGTGGTCTTCCACCGGATAAGGCGCCACCCACCAGTTCTCCTTACGCAGTTCGATCAGGCGCTGCGTGAGACGGACGGTGTCCTGGAACTCGACGTTGGTATCCACCATGCCGTGGCAGATGAGGAGCGCGCCCTTCAAGCCTTCGGCGAAGAACATCGGGCTGCTGCGGCGGTAGGCTTCCGGGTCGGTTTGCGGGGTGTTCAGGATGTCCGACGTGTAGCCGTGGTTGTAAGTGGCCCAGTCGGTCACGGGGCGAAGCGCGGCGCCGGCGGCGAAGACGTCGGGCTGGGTAAACATCGCCATCAGGGTGAGAAAACCGCCATAGCTGCCGCCGTAGACACCGATCTTCCTGGCGTCGGTACCGTGCTGCGCGACGGCGTACCTGGCGGCATCGACGATGTCATCGAGGTCCTTGCCGCCCATGTGCCGGTAGACGGCGGTGCGCCACTCGCGGCCGTACCCGGCGGAACCACGGTAATCCACGTCGAGGACGAGGAACCCTCGTTCCCGCAATAAGTGATGGAACATGTACTCGTGGTAGTAAGTGGACCACTTATGATCCACGTTTTGCAGATACCCGCTGCCGTGAACAAAGACGACCGCCGGGCCGCCTTTCTTATAACGGGCGGGCTTGTACATACGCGCCGGGATCTTGACGCCGTCGCGCGCGGGGACCATCACGATGGGGGGGTCCTGCCAGGCGTACTGCGCGAACTCGGCCGAGGGCGAGGTAGTGAGCCGCTGGAGATCCTGCCCGGGACGGTTCTCCTGTATGTATAGGTCGGGCGGCTTGTTGGAGCAAGAGTAAACGTCGGCAATCCAATGTTCGTCCGGCGATAGGACGGCGGTGTGCTTGCCGGGAGCCTTGGAAATACGGGTGAGAGGACCTCCCTCCCCGGGCATTTCGTAGAGGAACTGGTCGAACGGGCCATCGGCGTTGGCAATCAGGTAGAACTTGGACTTGTCCCTGGACTGGCGCACGTTGAGCACCTCCCAATTGCCGATGGTGAGAGGGCGCGGTTCGCCGCTGGCGCCGCCCTCGAAGGGGACGGCGTAGAGTTGGGCGTAGCCGGTTTTCTCGCTGACGAAGTAGACCTCGCGGTCGTTTTTCATCCAACCGAGGGCGCCAGCGGCGCCTTGCGGACCGCCGACCCACGCGTCGTCGTGGATGTTGACCAGCGTGCGGGTCTTGCCGGTGGCCGGATCCAAGGCGAAGATCCAGCGGTCCTTGTTATCGGCGGAGCGGGCGCCGATGACGGCCCTGGTGCCGTCCTCGTTCCACACGGGGGCGTTCATCCGGATGTCGCGGTCCGCCGCGCCCCCCGCCTTCTTCTGGCCGTGATCCACCCACTTGACTTCGCCGGTCTCCACGTTGAGGATGGCGAGGCGCGAAGTGCCCTGCGTGTCGCCGGCATTGGAGCGGCCGGGGATGTCTTCGGTGTAGGCGCTGTCGGAGATGAAGTTGGGAATGATGGTGCTCTTGGCGGGCGTGGCGTCCGATTCGAAGACGCTCGCCACCACGTACTTCTCATCGGGCGTGAGCCCGAGAGCGCCGACGGTCTGGCGCGCCTGTAGGGTGAACGGCTTTCTCGGATCCTGTACGCGCTTCTTCTGCTGCTCCTCGCGCTGTTCGACGCGTTCGCGGACCACTTGCAGGAGTTCCTTCTGCTCCTTCTTGAGGTACTCCTGACTATCCGTGCCACGCACTTCGAGTGGCGGATCGGAAGCGGATACACCGCGGCCGCCACGGCCACCGCGTCCGCCACCCACGGGCGCGGCGCTGCTGGCGGCCGCGGTGGCGCCGCGGATATCGGTGAGTTGCACGAGCAGACCGCTATCCAGCGACATCACGAACAGATTGCCGTTGCGGGTGAAGGAAATGCGCTTGCCATCCTGGGTGAACCGGGGATCGGTCTCGGCGTCGGTGGTCTTAGTGAGTTGGGCGATCTTGCCGGTGTCGTTTTCCAAGGTAAAGAGATCGCCGGCACTCGAGTAGACCATGAGGCGCTTGTCTTTACTGGTGTCGCCGAGTGCGGCAGGAAGCTGCCGGACCTCTTCAGCGGTAAGTTTTCGCAGACCGTTGCCGTCGCGATTGACGGTGTAAGTGTCCATGGGCGCAATTTCCTTGTCGGTGCTCTGCTTCCACTGGAACAGGAGGCGGCTGCCGTCGTGCGACCAGCGCACGCCGGTGGGCTCGTAGCCGACCAGGGCGGGACCGCGCATGATGTTGTCGATGGTGAGAGCGAAGTTGTTCGCCGGCCGGGCCTCGAGGAGGAACAGAAGGGCAAGGGTGGGCAGAATCGCTAGGCGCATGAGGGAAATGATAGCGCAGGGGCGGGGTCGGCCTCCGGCCGGCTGGCAAGCTAAAGCATGCCCCACCTCAGCGCGGCTGTTTGAGGTACTGCTGGATGTTGGCGATGTTCTTCCTGGCAATGGCGGCTTCGTCCATCTCGGGGTTAAGATCGAGCATCTGCTGGAAGTGCTGCAGGGCGGGATCGAGTTCGGCGACGCTGCCGGTTTTTACGGCCTTGGTCATGAAGGCGAGGCCGAGGGTGTAGTGGGCGAAGGGGTCTTTGGAATCGTAGGTGAGAGCCTTCTGGCAATCGGCGATGGCGGCGTCCAGGTTGGCGGCCTTGCGTTCGCATTCGCAGATGCCGTACCAGGCCATGTTGTGGTAGTCGTTCCAGATATCGCGTTCGGCGACGCGCTTTTTGTGGCCCATGCCGACCAGCGAACCGAGAACGTAATAATTCAACTTACCGGCCAACTTACTATCGAAATCGCTGAGCTTGAGGTATTCGTCATATACCGGACGAGCTTCGGCGAACTTACCGCTGAGGCGCAGGCTATCGGCCAGCCAGAGATGCGGTTCGGCGGTCTTGGGGTTGATCCGGATGGCTTTCCGCGCGGCCTCGATGGATTGCGGATAGAGCGCTTTGAACCGATAGGCCTGGGCGATCAGGGTGAGAGCGACGGGGTGGGCGGGCTCGCGCTGGAGAACGATATTCAATTGGCGGACGGCTTCATCGACGTCGCCGGTATCGAGCAGAATGCCGCCATAGTTGGCGTGGGCCTCCAGATAGTCCGGGTCCAACTGGATGGCTTGTTTGAAAGCACGGCCGGCGTTGTCGTAATCGAAGAGGGCGCTGTAAGTGCGGCCCAGGTAGAAGGCCGCCTGGCTGTAAGTGGGGTCGGCGGCCAGGGCGCGCTCGAATAGGGCTACGGCTCGCTTGTAATCCTGCTCGTTGCCCTTGTGGTAATACTTCATGCCTTCCTGAAGCAGGTCGGCGGCGGCCTTGTTGCGGCGGCGGGGAATCTGTATGCGTATGCGGACGGGGGATTCCTGGCCGGGGTAGACCATTTCCTGGCGCGGCCCGTCGGGCTCGTAGCCCATTTTGACGCCCTGCACGGTGTGCTCGCCGGGAGCCAGTCCGGGAGCGCTGACGGGTTTGCCTTTTTCGAGCACGCCGATGCTCTTGCCGTCGACAAACACCTCGACGCCATCCATATTGGATTCGAAGATGAGGGTGCCGAACTTAGGCGCGGGGGCGGCGGCGGGCCTGGCCTTGGAGGGAACATAGGCCAGCAGCATGTCGGGATCGTAGTTAGCCTTGTCGGAGGTGGGGTTCTGCCGGTTGGAGGTGTACTCGCGCACTTGCGTGTGGACGTACTCGGCCAGTTCGTCGGCGGTGACCACGCCATCGCCGGAGGTATCGGCAGCGCCTTCCAGCCCTTCGACGACGAAGTAAGTGAAGACGCCGTGACCGCCTTTGAGATCGGCCACTTCGAAGGATTGCTCGCGGGCGCGGCTGGCGGTGAGGGAGAAGAGGCTCTTATTAAGATCGCCCAGGGTGTGATTGAGGCTCTCGGTATCCTCTGGCGTGATGGCGCCGGAGTGGCAGGCGTCGGTGAGGAGGATTTTGTACTTGGCCTGGATCTTGCCGCCGATCGTGCCGCCGAGCTCGTCCATGGGATAGCCGGTCCCGGCGATGCGGTCGCGCTCGAAATCGAAAGGCGCCAGGTAACCCTTGCCCTGGTACATGAAACCGTGGCCGGCGAAGTAGATGAGGACGCGGTCATCCGGCTTGGCGACACTGGGGAGCCAGGTGCCGATCTCGCGGCGCACGGCGGCGAGGGTGGCCTTGTCGCCGGTGAGCAGGTGCACGTTCTCCACTCGGAAGTTGCCGCCTTCCGGGCTGATCAGCGCGGTGAAGATGGATTGGGCGTCGCGTTCGGCAAACTTGAGCTGGTCTTTGTCCCCCAGGTTGCGGTAGCGCGAAATGCCCACGATGACGGCGTAGCTGACGGGGATCCGCAGGGGCTTGGCGGCGGGAGCGGTATCGAGCCTCTCCACTTTGAGATCGCGCTGCTGGGCGAAGGCGAGGGTGGCGGCCATGGCGAGGAGGAGGAGAGAAGCACGAGTCCGGGAAAACGCTCCCTTACCCGGCGGCGCCGGGGCAAGACGGGCGTGCGAATTCAACGCAGAGGCGCAGAGAAGACCAAAGCAGAGTTGGGCAAAGGGGCCGAATGGTATGCGCATGAGGATCACCTGTGAGCCAGCCGGAACTCGTAGATTACCGGGCCGGCGAGGGGCACGGGGGAGGAGATCACGGCGGTGTTTTTCTGGCGCAGGAAGAGGAGGTCGCGCGGTTCGCGCCCGATGCCCGCGCCTGCCAGGTTCCGCGGAAGAGGTTCGCCGCGGGGCACGAGTTTAGGGCCGGCGGAGGGATCGACGCAATCGCCGCGCGATTTCAGGATGGTGTCGTCGCAGCGGGGAATCAGGGTGGGCGGCGCGGCCTTGGTAGCGGGCGGCGGCTGGTAGCGTGGGGCGGTATCGTTGAGGCGCGCCGGAGTGACCAGCCAGTAGACGGTCTCGTAGCCGGCGGGACCGGCGATGCGGAACGCCGCGATGGTGGCCGGCACCTGGTACTCCTTCGAGGCCGAGATGCCGTTATCCTGGCCGGTTTCCTGGCGCGGGAAAAGCTGCTCGTAGGTTCCGCTGGTGCTCTGGTTCATGACGTAGAGGAAGCCATCGAAGTTGGTGCGGAATTTGAAGCGGACGCGGTCCCCCTGGGCCAGCACGAGCCCGGGATCGATGATGTGCCAGGTATCGCCATCCAGACGCTCCAGGACCAGTTCCATGCGGTGCCCGGCCTGGGTCAGCGTGCGGCTTTGGGCCGACCCAAGCGCGGCGGCCAGAGCCAGCGCGGCGGCCACGCGGATCATTCCCGTACCAGTCATTGGTGCACCAGGTGCAGATCGGCCACCACGCGGGAATCGGCGCTGCCCGTGGGGTTGACCACGTAGACGGCGGTCTCTTTCTTATCGCCGGGGGTGCTGGGGTCCACTTTCTCGATGATCAGGTCGCGGGAGTAGACCGCACGCATGCGATCCACGGCGCTATTAGAAATGTTGACCGCCATGATCAGCTCTTTGGAGGATTGGACGGGCGTTTCGGGGGGTGTGGCGGGTGTCGCGGCCGCGGCCTTCTTCATGCCCTGGAGCGAGTAGATCATGTTCTCGAGGTCGGGCTCGGGCTGCAGGCAGAAGACGATGAAGAGGTGCTCGGTGCCGGCCGTGCTATCGAAAGCGAGGCGCGATTTGGGCGGCATGGTGTAGGGACGCCAGCCTTCGATGCGGTTGTTGCCGTCCTCGATTTCGGCGGAGGGGAACATGGGTTTCCAATTGCCGCTGGAGCCCTGATTGACGATGTAGAGATAGCCGGAGGCGTTGGTCTCGACGCTGAACCGTATGCGGTCGCCGGCATGGAAGACGGTGTCG
>Ga0182021_10009977_pt1 | contig 11263 bp, 10 predicted proteins | sample 612E3MmetaG_FD_120493 | JGI IMG/M metagenome (GOLD analysis project Ga0182021, IMG submission 120493) | Permafrost microbial communities from Stordalen Mire, Sweden - 612E3M metaG (Illumina Assembly) | ecosystem: Environmental > Terrestrial > Soil > Wetlands > Permafrost | place: Sweden...
AGACTCAATTCGCTGGTATGGTTCTGAACCTGACTGCTGAATTGACTCAAGCTGCATTACAAGATTCAAGAACCAAGTCAGTAGCTGCTTTATTCCTTCTTCTTGATCGATAAGATAATCTTCCAGGAGATCTATGGGTATCATGGTCCTGTGTCCTCCTTTTCCCAATAAAGAACAGGATACAGGGCCTATAATCCTTGGTATTATCATTTTACAGAAAATTCGTTACACTGCCTTTGGATTAACACAAGATCCGTTAGGTGACCCTTATCATTTTAGTTTCATTATGGTAAATTATAGTAAATATCCAGTTAAATGCTGGTGTAATTTGAATGCTACGACTAGCGGTGAGTCCCTCAAGTATGAGGGGTTTTACTCCGGGATTGAATCAAGACTTTTGCAGCCTAATGCTATCAGAAACGGCCATTTTCGAATTAACGATCTATTAAGGGATTCAAAATATACAATTGAATCACTTAAAAACGAAGCAAATGATGAAAACTTCAAGCGATTGCTTCATCTGAATATAGAATTCCGGTATTGCTCACTCATTGATGGAATAATATCACTACGGTAAAAGATCCCTATTATTTTGACTTTAGAGATAATGAACTTAAGCCAGATTTCTGAGGCGGCAATGAGAGACGTTATTATCGCTTTAGACCTCAGTGAGCATCATAGAAGGGATTTCCTCCGCAAACTTTTTCGTGTGAGCCGCGGATGATGGCTAGGGGGTATAGTTGGCTGCACTCAAGCAGATTGCCGATCTAGTAAACGTTTCGAGATGCATTACGAGAAATACAAATCTTCCCATCAAAACGAAGCGGACGCTAGGGGTGAGTTTATTGATCCATTTTTCGAGGCTCTTGGTTAGGATGTAGGCAATCGTGTTGGGGCTGATGAACCTACAGAGACGTGTTGAGGAAAAGTAGAGAAGGCAGCAACCACCAGATTAGCCGAAGCTTGGCTAACTAACGTTAATTTTATTCCGAAAACCTTTGGAGTTTATTGAAAAAACTTCATATACTGCAAAAGGTATTTTGATTTTTGAGGATAACAATGAACAAGGCATCTGACTCAGTATTATATTTCCCATCGATAGAATTTAAGAGCGATGATTGGATCAAATCTAGTTTATTATATTGGGATAAAATATATAGGATCGTCCCTCGGGGTTACACACCGCGCGATAGCGTGTTAGTTCAAAAAGCATGCCAGCATGGATTAATAGAAAACATTACATTAGAAAGCGAGGATAAATCAAAGACCGCTGATGAATTTATTACTTTTTATGATAATCTTGAATTTATTCCCGCAGGTCTGGAGCCAACTGAGGGACTGCATCCCGAAAAAATAGATGAAAGGCTCTATCCGCTATTGGAAAAGATTGCTCAAAAGCTCTTTAACGATAATATGCTTCTTATACCAAAACCCGTTGTTAGGGGTTATATGTTTTATTTATCTAAAGTTGTTGCTGAAAGGAGGAATCTAAATCGAGGGACAGATGATCGTGATAGCTGGGCAATCGATCCCTATTTTGCGGAAGATGCTAATTTCGGTGAATATACATACGACCGAGATGCCAAATGGTTCTATTCTTCACTTTTTATCTATGATCTATTCCCGGCTGATATTTCTAATGTCCCTATCGAAGACATCATCCATTTTATTGAAGAAAGAAAAGAATTGAAGGTCGAATTTAGGAATAAAATATTTGAGTTTGTTAACGAGCTAGCTAAATATGAAAGTGAAGGATTTACTAAGGCGAAGATTGAAGGCTTTATAGAAGATATAGAAACATCTAAAAAGAGTTTAAAGAAAGCAATAGAATTTCAAAACGTGAGAAGTAATATATCCAATCTTTTTTCAGTAGGATTACCTATCAGTCTTGCCGTGTATAATACTATTAAGAATCAAAGCGATCCGTTTTCGATATACACTCTCCTTGGCTCGATTTCCATTGGTGCAATAGCATCATACCTAAAATACGCTCCGGTAAAGAAAGAACGGGAAAATTACCATCTATCGTATCTGATTGACATGGATAGAGAATTAGTGGGCAAAAAGGTATATCCGAATTACCCATATCTATTTGATCAATTTATCAATGACTAATATTTTTATTATTAAAAATGCAATATATAAATTATATTCACTTTTCTCCCTTACATTTATTCATGGATAATTTATGTAACTGTTAGCGTGATTTTTTTGGAGAGGATAACAGGTTCTGCAAAAGTCTCGGTTTAGACCGCTGATTTTGCCTGTCAAAAAGTCGATTGCTTGAGGCCAAATGCTTAGGCAATATATTTCTATTATTAATAATGCATGATTATCGAAAAACATTTGAAGTAGGATTGCGTAAGCCACGCAAATGATCCCTGGTTTCAATGAGAGAGGACATTTGCCGTCCGGACTTCATAAAACAAACATCGAGGATTTCAAGACTCGATTCGTGGACGATGTGCCAGACTCGGAAACAAGACCTGAAATTTTCAGTGGTTATAAAAATTATTGCAATGATCTATTAAAATTGGACATAACTATGAAGCAATGGTTAGACGGCGGATTCACAACTAACAAAATCAATCCCAATGACCTCGATGTAGTATCACATGTAGATGCATTAAAAATAAATAATAATAAATATACATTAGATCAATTTCGTAGATTATTCATTGATAAAACTCACAGCAATAGGGTACGTTTGAATTCTAAATATAAATGTGATCCTTTCGCAATTACCATTTATCCGCCTGGTCACAAGTATTATGATTTTAGTCTTCGAGATATCAAATATTGGTCAGACTGGTTTGGGCATGATACGAGGATTTCTGGAAAACCATCTAAGGGATTAATAGAACTCGACTTAAAAAACGTAAAATTTAAATTAGATGATAAAGGTGTATAATTAATGGATAACGAATTGCGACGACCTGGTTCAATTTTAAGTGAATTAGATCAGTTGCATGAGTTAATTGATGAGAACAGGCGGTTGGTAGAAGAAGATCCAGCAGAATTAGCCTTGCAACTGAATTTGATGAGTTTAGAAAGCAGAGAAACATTTCTTTTAGACGAATTGCGTATAGCTAATAAAAGAAACGCTATTGATACTTTCGATTTAGAGATCAAAGGCAAATATGTCGAAAATCATCGAATTTCTTCTGATGTTCTTGGGAAAACGTTGATCAAATTTCAATCTGTAATTCACTCAATAGACTACTCTTTGAAGGAAGGGCCTTCTGCCACACAAAATGCCATACCCGAAACGATTCGTTCGAGTTCGCGCATCGACACGTTAGCAATGTGTCCTGCCTCGTTTAGACTTGTTCTATCAAGCAATCAGCCTTCATGGTTTGGTGAATCACCTACAAAGATCGCCCTGAGACGTTTTAATAGACTTCTGGATTGCGGGGACAATAAAGATCTCATTAAACAGGAGATAAAAGAGTTAGGTCTAAGAACGATCAACAGGTATAAAGATTTCTTGGATACAGTTTATAATACTTCAGTGGAAATAAAATTATACGATGCCATCAAACCTGAAGGGTTTGAAACTAAAGTACTTACTTATGATTTGGCTAAAAAAATATGGGATGTAATAGATTTAGAAGAAGCCATACCGGAACAAGAAGACAGCTATAGAGGTACATTGAAGGGGTTAAGTCTCATTAATTATACATTTCAATTTGTTATTGACGAAACGGGGGATGTAATTGGCGGGGGATTTGATTCCTCGCTATCAGACAGTTTAATAAATATGATGAATAAAACTTCTGTAGGGCTCTTTAAAATAGCCATTAAACGAAATGAATTATCCGAAAAGCTATATAAAGTTTACACTTTGTTGAATCTATCTGAATGATTCTCATTGTTGTGTATACCTTTTCTTCTTTCTTCCCTTACGTAAAATAAGTTTAGGATTGAGGGAGCAAGCTAAAAAGAACATTGTCATGTCATATTTGATCTTTCACCATTCGCCCTACTTCCATGCCTCGCCCTTATCCTCCCCGCCCTGCAATAAGGTAGCCTAGGGATTAGCTGGCTCCATCCAGGCATTTGGGAGAGATGATACACATGTGGATCTTCGACTCTTACTTCAAAGGCTGCGCAGAGCTGTGGAGCCGCGAGAGGGGACTTGAGATGATCAGCGTCGCCTATCCTCCCTCGTTTTATATGCACCTCAAAGACCCTCATGTCCATTAAGGAGATGATCCAAGCTCTGGAAAGCCGGTTCAGGGTCAAAGAGTGCAGCTTCAATAGCATCTTCGGGACATTCGAGGGTCACAGGATCTACGCCAGCATGAAAGTGGCCGAGAAGATCGAGATACAAACCCGCTACGCCGCCGAGCTTTACAACGTGGACCTCAGGCAGGATCAACGATATCTGGCCGAGAAAGACCTGTCATGGATCAAACTCCAAAACTACACGATTTTGTACACCAAATAGAGGTTTTGGGATCGAGCTTCCAGCTAATCAGACACACGATTATTACCTGAGAATTGGTTATTTGCTCATTGGGTAAAAGAAGACATTAATTATAATTTTCTAAAATTTCGGGAAGATTTGCTTAAGAACTGTACTATCGGACGAAAATTAAGGGCCGCAATATCCGACGAAAATTACTTATAGGTTGGAACTATTTGCCCTTCTTAAATTTAGAGGATGTAGGAGGAGGATGTGCGTTGATCAGATCGTCAATCTTAGTTCTACTATTTATTTTATTCACTGTATCAATTGCACATAGCCAAAAAATTACATATCAGGATTATAATTTTTCGAAGGGAACTATGAGTTTGGATTCGAATTGGGTTCCAAACGGTGGGCATTGGAATAGATCTAATGAATCGTGTCATTCCAATCAATATTCATTAACTTCAGGTGTCATTGAATGTCCTGATTCCACAAGCATGACGATTTCAAATGTATCAGGACCTAGCTATATCTCATATCAATGGAAGAAATCTGGCGCATCTACGAGGTTTGAAGTCTATTTAGATAATAATACCAAACCAAATGATACTTGTAATAGTTATGTCTTTGTCGCGAGTGGATTTCCAATCCCAGAGAAAACTCATAAGATTAAATTTGAACTAAAATTTGATTTGACAGCGGATTCAAATTGTATTGCTGGTTCGAAAGGTGCCGGTTGGCTCTGCCATGCAAGAATTCCCTTTTTAATTGAACCGCTAACCAAACCAAATGTTTGTACACCAAAAAACCTAACCAAGATCAACGTAACCATACCTACCACATTACTCCCTCTGGGAACGAAGACAATAAATAACACAACAATAAATAATAACTATAGATTGCAAGAGGTTGTCGATGATCCCGCGAATTCTGTTATTATTATGGAAGATGGCATATACGATGGACCAATTAATATCAGTCATGGTCCAAAAACAATAAAATCTGAACACGTTTGGGGAGCTAAAATAGATTGTCATCAAGAATTGTATGGTATTGTTGTGGAATCGACCCACGATATTAAACTAGAGAATTTGACATTATACAACATATCAACATTTGGCATACAGATGGCGAACAGTTCCGAATGCAACATCGTTAAAAATGATATTTCCTCAAAGAGACATGGAATTTATATTTTTAATAGTACATATATAAGCGCGAATTTTAATCGCTTAAATTTTGGAAACGATGCAGGGTACGATGGTATAAAAATTATGGAGTCTGATCATACAAAAGCTCAAAGCAATATATTTAATACTGATCATTGCAATTACTTTGTCTATTTAGTGGATAGCTGTTGTAATGAGATATTAGACATTCGAAATGGAACGGTCTTCGATAATGGCAAGAAATATGAAATCAGAAATAATATATTTTATCCAGAATGTGTTTGGTCGTGTAATTGCTGGAGACTTCCATGTCTGCCTTGTTAATTTCGATAAAAATTTTCACCATAGGTATACTCTTATCTTATCTATGCATGTCGACAGGTTGCTCAATTATATATGATACGAGTCCGAATCCCACTCCTCAAGAATATGATCAGATTAATCAAGGATCAGTTGGAGTACCTGCAGAACTTCCAAAAAATGTTCCTTCAACGACTGTATATATCAATACTCCAAATATCAATACTCCAAATATCAATACTCAAGAATCGAGGAACTTCCCGTTGGAAGTAAGGAAGTGGGTATTGGAAGGTAGTAAAGATGGCTATTTAGTAAATGAATCGATATGGATTATGGTAGATATTAACACTATAGGTGATTTATGGCCGGAGGATATAGAACTATTAGAGGTTGCAGATAAAAATTTGAATATCATGTGTTATCCAGGATATTATATCACAAATTGCATTAATGATACTATTTCATTCAATAAACTCTACAATCATGCACACGGCCTTAATTATAAAAACAATACTATTTACATTCGTGTTCCCGGGTTGGAACCAAAGCAGCATCTTTTATACAAATATTGCATCAGACCAAATAAAACGGGAGTCTTTAATGCCCAAACTATATTACGATTCGGAACGGCCGAATCTTTTAAGGCAGAAACGGTACTAAAAACAAAAAAAGTAGAATCCTTCTTCCCAGATTCATATTATCCGTTAGAAATTCCGGTAATGCAGCCTGACTTTGATATAAAGATAGGCTTGGACAAAACAGAGGTTGTACCAGAAAAAGATATCAATTTGACGTATTTAATAACATATAAATCACGAAACGGAAACCTTTCAGAAAATCACACTTTCATGGCACAAATTGGAACCTTGATGAAAAATAATAAAGTAATTGCAAAACCAAATCAATTTAAATTATATTTTAAAAAAGATATAAATGATAATACATACATGAAAAATATTACTGCCAAGTTCAAAGAACAGGGGACATATAATATTCCTGAGATCACAATAAATAATATAACTTACATTCCGTCGGGACAAATTAAGGTCCAAAGTTTCTGGGATAAGTATGTTCTTGAAATCACGTTGTTTTTGACGGTTTTTGCTTTGCTTACACATCCATTCGTAGTGATAAATCATAAGAAACCAAACTGTGAGTCTTTACTAAGAGTTTGGTTAGTTTTTTGGATTCTATTGTTCGTAATCTTTCTCTGTTGTTTGAGTATCTCTTCCTCTTAGGTCTTCTCGCAGCTTGTACGCATCTCTGTTAACCGCTCATGTAGTGGCAGGTGATAAAGTAGAGTATGTAATTTGATGGATACAGGAGTTGCATCATAAGGCTAGAAAATCCAAAACCTTGAAACAGAATAGATCTGAATCTATCCATCGCACCCCGACAATCAATCTTCGTTCACAATTTAAATATAAGAATGATATCAGCACAGTAACCGCATCACATTCGCCCTCCTCCCCTGCCTCGCCCTTATCCCACCCGCCATGACAGATAGCCTCAGGAGATGCTGGCTCCATTCAGGGCCTTTGGGGAGCATAGCATGTGGATTTCGACTCTTACTTCAAGGGCTGCGTGGAGCTGTGGAGCCGCGAGAGAGGACTTGAGCGGATCAGCGCGGCCTATCCTCCCTCGTTTTACATGCACCTCAAAGACCCTCATGCCCATTGGGAGATGATTCAAGCCTCCGAAAGCCGATTCAGGGTCGAAGAGTGAACCTTCAATAGCATCTTCGGCACTTTCGAGGGTCACAGGATCTATGCCAACAGAAAAGTGGCTGAGAAGATCGAGATTCAAACACGCTACGCTGCCGAGCTTTACAACGTGGATGTCAGGCAGGATCAAAGGTATCTGGCAGAAAAGGACCTGTTTCCCTGTGGGGATAAAGACGAGTCCAGGTTTTCTCCCGACTTCGAGAATCCTTTAAGCATCATGGAAATGGAGGTGGCCGGAGATCCAAACTTCCCTAGGGATATCTCCTGTGTCCAGGTCCTCAGTGAGCGCAAGCAAAGGTTTTGAGGGGCCAGAGAAGGTAGTCCTTGCCGATCTCCTGGAGTTCATCAAGGTTCACCACCACGACGTCATCCTATTTCCTTATGCAGACATTTGGGTTCCTATCATTGTGAACAAGGCAAGGCGCAATGGCCTCCAGCCCACATTCAGCCGCAGCGGCCGTTTCAAGTCCATGGCCTCCAAATCTTACTGGAATTATGGCAAGGTCAACTATAAAAGGACGGAGCCTTGATCCCCGAAGGCCGGGTACTGATAGACACGGCCAAGAGTTTCGTCTACAATGAGGGCGGGCTGAAGGGCGTTCTGATGGCTCCACAATTTGCATAAGTATATAAAGTCATCGAAGCAAACAACAAGGCAATTGAGCTAAGACCCAAGTGCGTATAACATGGAATAACAAGTCAATTCTCACAGAGTTAAGGGCTGATATGTTGATCACACAAAACTCAATAGGGGCATCTAATTAGAACTTGCAAAAGCAATTATGTGGTATAATAAGAGTGCAATCCTTTTGATGAGAGTATAATAAGGATCTATGATCAGGTTGGCTCGGTGGTTTAAGAAGGCTATTTCGTCGATGTGCGAAGGTGATCTATCTGGAAGAATCAATAATATACGGGGCACGATGCGTCATTGATGGGAAATGGTATATCGGAAAAACTGATCGTACTTTAGAAGATCGTGTGAAGGAGCATGAGCGCGCCGCAAGCACCAACGCATCGGATTTATTTCATAAGTCAATGCGAGATATGGGGTTAAAAAATTTCCAATGGAAGGAACTTGAAAGATGTCCTAGGAACGAAATTCTAAATCGTGAGATGAAATGGATAAAAGAACTTGCGGCACAATCTATTGAAATTCTTAATACGACTTATACTCGTAATCCAGACAGGCGGAGTGGTGTACTAATTAGATCGAGGATTAACAGCAAAATTGCTGGTAGTCATGCATGGCAAAATCAAACCGCAAAGAAATGGATGCAATTATCTGGAAAGATCTTACCGTGTATTAATCTACTTACAGGCGAAAAATTCGAGAGTTTATTGGATGCCGAAAGAAGAGGCCCAGACCGAAGGCCTAGCATAAAAACATCATGTGAGAAAGGTCTACCGACCATCAATGGAAACAGGTATGCTTTTATCGACATAGAAGGAAATCCAATACTGACGAAAAGCCATAACAAATCGTTGCCAAGGACAAGACGTGTCAAGAACCTAAACACAGGTACTATATATAACAGTCTTGCTGACGCAGCCAAATCTAGTGGAGCTTCTGAAAATATCATTCAGGGATGTTGCAAAGGAAAATATAAAACTGCAGGTGGACTTGTCTTTTGTTACGTTAATGACAATGATGAAGAAATGCTCACGGAAACGCATCGAAGATACCACACTGAAATGGAACAAAAAAAGAATCTTGCTTTTGCAGCTTGGAAGATTGAAGATTTCGAACGTAAGCATCTAATTATTGAAGAAACTCCGGCTAAATTGGCCGAATTTATCGAAATTAATCCTTCTCATATCCTTGGCATATGTCGAGGCGAACGCCAACATGATCATGGCTGGAGGATTGCTTTTTATAACAAGTCATCAAAACATCTCGACTTGAAAGAAGCGCACCTTTCAAAGGTAAAAAAACAGATTCGAAAGGTAATTTGTCTTGATGATAATTCGATATACAACAGCTGTTCCAACGCTGCCATGCATTATGGACTAGACGGTGGTCAAATACAGCAATGCTGCGAGGGAAAATTGAAAAGTACTGGCAGGAACAAAGGAATTCGACGTCGTTTTGCCTATGCTGACGATACCGGAAGACCGAGTCTAACTCCGAAACATAAAGAACCATTTGAAACTTTGGGCAACATTCGCCTTTTTTGCCCTCAAACAGGTGAAACGTATCAATCCATTGCTCATTGTTCTCGAGAGACCAAAATTCCACAAAAGCGCATTAGTAAATATCTCAAGGATCAATCTATTGATTTGGCAGGGATCTCCCTGATCCCAGTGACCGTAAAAAGATCTTAACAATATTTCAACTTGGGAATTTAGCGTAAAAATTACTAGTGCATCATACCATTAATTTCGAGGGAAAAGATCCAAGGAAGACAGCATCAAGGGCCAAATCATATTATTCAGAACATGTGTTATAGCGCACCAGTAACTTATAATCAATAGCTAAATCTCATTAGCATAATATGGCTGCATGATGGGCGATAAATCTTTTTTAGTGAGCATAGTGAATTGGATCGATAACAAATGACTCAGCCATCTCCAATTGGGTGGTATACCTCTATTGAGTTGACCGATCATTCACGGATCGCATGGCTGGCACGAGAAGAGTTGATAGCATTCGATTGGCTCTTCATCAGTGCCATTTAGGCAGACAAGGTCTCTTGCTGCGATTTTCATGTTGAACAACTCGATACAGGTAGACTTCCTCCAATTGCGAGTGACTTTATGAGCCATTATCTTCCGAATGCCAGGATGCGTCTTTGAGCGCGTATGGGAATCTATGCCTCAGTGGATGATCATCTGAGACCTTATAAGAACAGGTCGATCATATGGAGAGACAAAGGAAGGGGATCTGTAGAATGGACCTCAATAAAATATCTAGTGTTCCTACGCTCTGCATGAAATAGAATGAGCCATAGCTTACCAGTAAACTCGAGCGGGGGTCCCCCGTCCCCCGCACCAAAAATAATTGGCTGATATCGTTCTAGGGTTTTGTACTTATTAGTCTCCAAGGTAAAACTTGGGTTTCATGAATAAAAACATTTTGATGTTAAATGTACAAACCCGTCCTTCTTTACGGGGTTCATATAATTTTGGATCAGAATCCAGTCACACTTCATTTTTGAGCCGCATTGCGACGTTTCAAGTCTAGCTGGTTGCCGCCTTTAGATCCCCTAATACCCACGAGATGGTATGGATTCGACCTTCTACCCTTCAGGAAGAGGGACCGCTGAGGCCATCAGGAATATCTCAGAGATAAGAAGGTCCATCAGATAGACTTCACCTCGCTCTATCCCTCGATCATTGTGAAGTACAACCTCTCGCCTGAGACACAGAACACCCGGAGAGGACTGGGTTTCTTGCCACTGTTCTCTCCTCGCTGCTGAACCTAAGGATCGAAACGAAGAGGCTGAAGAAGACCAACCCTGATTACAAGGGCATAGACTCGGTCCTTAAGTGGATGCTCGTAACGTGCTTTGGCTATACAGGTTATCGGAACGCCAAGTTCGGTCAGATCCAGGTTCATGAGAGGATCACTGAGACCTCAAGGGAGCTGACTTATGGCCCAGATCAAGGAGATGCCCGAGAACATGGGCTACGAGGTCCTACACGGCATCGTGGAC
>Ga0182021_10009978_pt1 | contig 11263 bp, 8 predicted proteins | sample 612E3MmetaG_FD_120493 | JGI IMG/M metagenome (GOLD analysis project Ga0182021, IMG submission 120493) | Permafrost microbial communities from Stordalen Mire, Sweden - 612E3M metaG (Illumina Assembly) | ecosystem: Environmental > Terrestrial > Soil > Wetlands > Permafrost | place: Sweden...
CATCAGCATTTTTATTTACCGCAGCGATTGCATTTTGCATTGATGGGTAGCCTGTCACCATTATTTTGCGTGTTCTCGGCATAGTGTCTTTTAGCAGTTTCAATAATTCTACACCTTCCATGTCTGGCAATCGAATGTCTAGTAATGCGATGTTGTAAGCTGTTTTTTCAGTTTTTTCAACAGCTTCGGCTCCAGTACCTGCTAAATCAACTAGATATCCTTCGTCTTCAAGTATTATTTTCATCGTATTTCTTATTGCTTCGTCGTCGACAACGAGGATTCTGGCATATTTATCCAAATTTTTTCACCTCTAATTTCCAATTTGTTTTTTATAGGTAAAGTTATTGTGAAAGTTGTTCCTTCGCCATTTGTTGTTTTTAAGGTTATTGTTCCTTTGTGTGCTTCGATGATTCTTTTACATATAGCTAATCCAAAGCCCATACCTTGAGCTTTCGTGGTGAACAGTGGCGCGAAAAGTTTTGGCAAGATTTCATCAGGGATGCCTACTCCGGTATCTGAGAACGAGATTTCAATATTCCCATTTACTTCTTTACCCTAACCGTTAATTTCCCAACGTTTGGCATAGCATCTATTCCATTTTTGATGAGGTTTATGAAAACACGTTTGATTTTGTCATGGTCGGCAATGAAATGTGGCTCATAAGATAGCTCGTTTAGAATCTCGGTTTTTTCGGGTATGGTCACAAGCTCTAAAGCTTCAGCTAAAAGCTCTCGTGGTGAACATTCCTGTGATTCTAAACGGATTTCTCTTGAATAGTCCAAAAGATCATAGACAATTATATTTGAATAGTCCACGCATTTTTCGATTGTGTCCAGCATTTCTTTGGCTTGCGCATCGGGTATAGTTTTGCCTTTTTTCTTTAGGAAATAAGCGGAGTTTTTGATTCCGGTTAATGTGTTTCGAAGGTCATGCTCAATCATTCCTGCTAACTCGCCAATCGCAGCTATTCTTCCAGATTTTACCAGCTTTGCCTGCGTTTGCTTTAGTAACTCTGTTCGTTGCCCGACAAGGTCTTCGAGTTTTTGAGAATATTTTGAAAGCTCGCCCTGCATCTTTTTAATCTCGGTAACATTCATACCGAGCTCAAGAACTGCGATGACGGTGCCATTTTCGTCTTTCATCGGAGTGTCAGTAACTTCTAAGATCATGTCTTTGTCATTTTTATTAACTATCATCTGGTGGATGTCGAAGTTTTTACCATTGAAAATCTTCTTTACACCGCAGTCTGGGCAAATTTTATCGCTGCAGTGAATAGCTGAATAACATGTTTTGTTTACGATGTTCCTGAATATTTGTTTGCCAAACCTGTTTATCCAGGTTATTTGATAGTCTTTATTGATTAGCATAAGCGAAGCGCTGATGTTTTCTGTAATAGCCTCAAGCTTGTTTCGTTCCTCTCTGATTTTCTCTTCGAGTTCTTTCTTCTCAGTAATATCAACTGTTAGTTCCAAAGAAGCAATGACTTTTCCATCTTTGTCTTTAATGGGTGTAGCGATAAGTTCAAACCAGCATGGTAGTCCTTTTTCACGCAAGGTTTTATTGAAGTATTCTCTTGAGTCAAATTCTGCTCCTTCAAAGATTTTTTTAGGTCCACAATCTGGGCACGCTGAATCTCCCGTGTTGAAAGTGGAATAACATATTTTGTTGCTAACGTCGCCGTTCAGATTTTTTAGATAGTTGTTTGCCCAAAGGATATGATAATCCCAATCGACGATTACTAGCCCGGCGCCAATATTTTCAGTGATATTTTCAAGCATGTCACGTTCCTGTTTTATCGAAGCTTCCATCTGCTTCTGTTCGGATATGTCTTTAACAATTGTCAATAGACAGTTTTTGTTTTTCAATTTTACTGATGCTACGGATAGGTCAATTGGAAACTCGGTTCGATTCTTTTTAAGCGCTGTTAACTCAAAGTGTCTCTTTGAAAATGAATTGTGTTTTAATTCGTTTAGCACCAGTTTATGAGGCTTTTGCCCGTATGGTGGAATGATCAATTTAGATAGTTTTTTTACCCATTGCTTCATTCTCGTCGAAGCCCAAGGTTTTTTCAGCAGCTGGATTCCAATAAGTAACCTTAGCTTTTTCATCTACTACAATCATGCCCTCTCTAACAGAATTGGCTATTCCGTGGAATTTCTCCTCGTTTTCCATCAGCGCTTGCTGCATAATCTTGCGCTCAGTAATGTCTCTAAATGTGCCCTGCATCAATTTTTTCCCTTGGAACTCAAAAAAACTTACCCTAAATGAAAAATGTTTTTTTTCGCCCGTTTTCGTTATTATTTGTGCCTCAACGGGATTTAATGAGTTGCCTTTGGCTTGTGCTTTTAACACTTTTGAGCAATCTTCATTTACAAGCATTTGTGAGCGCAGAATGTAGTATTTTTGCCCAATTAACTCTTCTTTACCCATACAGACAAGCATTGATGCAGCATTATTGCAGTCTAATATTGCCCCTGTTTCTGCGTCACCTATAAAAATGGCATCTGTCGATTCTTGGAAAAGCTTCCTATATTTGCCTTCAGCCTCTTGGTATTGATCGTGTATCTTTGCAATTTTTACCAGCAGCTGTCCTTGAATCTGTCTTTTTTCTGTGACATCTCTCAGAATTATTAAGTCAGCTGATTGCCCAAAGTAATCGATTCTATTACCGTAGGGCTCAAAATATCTAGTTTCTCCTTTTACAAGAACTGGGATTTCGTAATTCTTGATTTTTTCGCCTTTAATTCTTCTTTGGAGTTGTTTTTTTATAAGTGTCTTTGTTTTTTCGTCGATAATCTTTAGATTTTGAATATGGTTGCTTACTAATTCGTCGTTGGGTAAGTTGAGCAGAGTGCTTTCGGATTTGTTAGCGGCTATCACGAAACCTGCTTGATTTATAACTAGTATAGTCTCTGAAACAAAGTTCAGTAGCTCTTGAAAATTATCTTTAAATGCGCTGCTTCTGTTTTTACTCTGCATTAACCCACACCTCTACTTCTCCTATTTTCCTAATATCTTCATAATGGAGCCTCAAAAGCTCAATGTATTGCATAAAGGTCAAATCAGGAACAAGCCACCTTGGACCGTGCCAAACGTAGTGGCAAGTCACTTTTTCATGAAGCTTCTTCATGATTAATATTTCCAAATGTTTGGCCGCAATACCGAAAATTCGTTCAAGAGCATCTGAAAAATCTTCAATCCTGTAAGGAATATCTTGCTTTGGAATGATAAGTTTGTGCTCTAAATGGTAGTAAATCGATGTTTTCACGTTTTCTCCTAAAGTTGAAAACGCGTCATCAACTTCTTCTACCAATATGATTTCGAATTTTTTTCGTCCATTATTTCTACTCAAATGTTCATCCCAACAACCTTTTCTTTAGTTCCCGGGTGATTCGTGGACTATACTTTTGTTGTGACCTACTGGTAAACATGTAGAAAGTAAAGGGTTGTGACCTTCCAATTATTAGTGTCAATCAATAGTTGTAGTCATAAAGAAAAGTCAGGAAATTTTCGGACTGAAAAGCAAGAGCTTAACTTTTCAGGAAAAGGAAATAAACCCCAGAGCAGTTTTTCTCTACATCGCTCCAACATACTTCGTAGTTGTGAGGGGCCGTCGTCTAGCATGGTTCAGGATACATGCCTGGGGCGTATGCGATCCTGGGTTCAAATCCCAGCGGCCTCACCACATTCCATATCTGTTTCGCATTCGCTGACAAGATAACGCTAATTTGTAAAATAAAAAACCAAAAACTTTAACGCTGACTTGCCGTTAAGGAAACTAGTGATTTTATGTCACTGTTGGAAGCAATGCGGTTGATTTAATGGCGGATAACCACGAAATTTTGTCTTTACCAACCGACGAGGTTTTAGCTCAGCTAAAGACATCCCAGTCTGGTTTATCTTCCCAAGAAGCCCAAAAGCGCATCGCAACCTACGGAGCAAACGAGCTAGCGGAAAAGCAAAAACGCACTGGGTTAATCGAAATTCTCTACCACCTGAGAAACCCTCTCGTGCTTATTCTTCTGATTGCTGGCTTGGTCTCTGGTGTCGTTGGAAACGTAACAGATGCAATTATTATTTTTGCGATTGTACTTGTTAGCATTGTTCTTGATGTTTATCAAGAATCGAAAGCTCAGAACGCCGCTGAAGCGCTTAAAGAGAGAGTAATCACAAAAGCAACAGTTCAAAGAGACGGCACTAAACAAGATGTGAAACTTTCCGAAATCGTTCCAGGTGACATAATATATCTCACAGCCGGAGACCTTGTTCCTGCTGATTCTAGATTAATCAACGCAAAAGACTTGAACCTTAATCAGTCGGCGTTGACTGGCGAGGCGTTTCCTGTTGAAAAGAATGCTGCGCCACTCCCAACTGTGACATCTGAGTTAACAGGGTGGAATAATTACGTTTTCTTAGGAACTTCAGTTGTAAGCGGAACTGGAACCGCAGTCGTGGTAAATACCGGCAGCCTAACAGAATACGGTGAAATCGCCAAAGAACTCGTAACCAAGGCTCCTGAAACCGAATTTGAGAAGGGGCTTAGGCGCTTTGGAGCTTTAATGACGGAAGTAACCCTTTTCCTTGTGGTTTTCGTCTTTTTTATAAATGCATTTTTCTTTTCCGCAACTCGAAATATCTTGGAGTCCTTACTTTTTGCCGTAGCTCTTGCAGTCGGTTTGACTCCTGAACTCTTGCCCATGATAATGTCCATTAATCTGTCAAGAGGAGCCGTTGCGATGTCCAAAAAAGGTGTTATCGTGAAACGGTTGGTCTCTATTCAGAACTTTGGTAGCATGGATATTTTATGCACAGATAAAACTGGAACACTTACCGAGAACAAGCTTACCTTAAATGACTACGATGATTTAGAGGGAAAAGAAGCCCAGAAAGTGCTGATGTATGGATATTTTAACTGTGTTTTTGAAACCGGCTTAAAAAGTTCTCTCGACGAAGCTGTGTTGTCATACAAGCAATTCGATGTGACAGGCATCACAAAAATCGATGAAATACCTTTTGATTTCATCAGAAGACGAGTTTCAGTCGTGGTCGAATACAACGGACAAAGACTAATAATTTCCAAAGGTGCCCCTGAAGAAATCCTTAAAACTTGCGTTTTTTGCGAAACTGATGAAATTCTGACTGATTTTACGAATGTTTGCCAAAGTAAGTTTGCGGAAAAATACAATGATCTCAGTTCTCAAGGTTATAGGGTTTTAGCTGTCGCATACAAGAGAGTTAAAGATGATAAAACGCATTATTCGATCGGCGACGAAAACGATATGGTTTTTCTCGGTTTTCTATCTTTTGTCGATCCGCCTAAGGAAAGCGCAAAAGAATCTATTCGTTTGCTGGCAAGAGATGGTGTAGAACTCAAAATTGTCACCGGTGACAATGAGTTAGTTACAAAAACAGTCTGCGAACGCCTCGATTTCGCAATAAAAGGCATTATTACGGGAAACGAAATCGCGCAGTTGCAGGATGATGCTTTATCCCGGGTTGTGGAAGAAAATAACATTTTTGCTCGTGTAAACCCAGCCCAGAAAGACAGAGTTATCGGGGCTTTAAGAGCTAATGGACATGTGGTTGGGTACATGGGTGACGGCATCAATGATGCTCCTTCCCTCAAAACTGCCGACGTTGGCATTTCAGTGGAGAACGCTGTTGACGTAGCGAAAGAATCCGCCGACCTAATATTACTGAAGTCTGATTTGACTGTCCTTGATGAAGGAGTTTTGGAAGGAAGGAAAACTTTTGGCAACACCATGAAGTACATTATGATGGGTGTCAGCTCGAACTTCGGGACTATGTTTAGCGTTGCTGGTGCTTCTTTGTTTTTGAGTTTTCTGCCAATGACAGCTATTCAGATTCTTTTAAACAACCTCTTGTATGATCTTTCGGAAGCAACGATACCGACAGACAGCGTGGATGAAGAATACATCCAAAAACCGAAAAGGCTAGATATCTCGTACATACGAAGATTCATGGTGACCATGGGGCCTGTGAGCTCTGTTTTCGATTTTTTGACCTTCTTTTTGCTGTTGTTAGTGTTTAGAGCGTCAGTTTCCGTCTTCCAAACAGCTTGGTTTGTGGAGTCTCTTTCAACGCAAGCTCTCGTGGTTTTCGTGCTGAGAACCAGAAAAACTCCATTTTTCAAAAGCAAGCCTGGCAAGTTTTTGGTGATAAGCACTTTATCCGTCGTGGTTGTATCGTTCGCGTTGCCCTACACGCCTCTCGGCGTCGTATTCGGGTTTTCGCCTCCTCCTGCAACATTCTATCTGGCTCTCGTGGGGCTGATAGCTGGCTACTTGTTCTTGGTTGAGGTTGTCAAGAAATGGTTCCTCAAACGATACGCTTACCTCTTAGAACAGGTTTATGTGCCCAAAAAAACAAAACAGTCAAGTTTACCAACCCATTAGTTTGGAAACCAGCGCCTATTTGCTAACTATGGCGTTTTATGGTTTAGGAACCGTCGCATTGTTTGGGTATCCTCTGCTTTCCCAATAGCCCAAGTAGCCTGTGTTGTTTGAAACTTCAATTTGTGTTATCCACTTTATCCACTTATACCCGTATTGACTTTGGGATACAAGCATGAATGGCCACCCAATTTGCGGAGTTAATGTAACCTCGTTCATTTTGAAAGCAATCATTATGTGGTTTTGAATTATGTAGTCAACAGGGAGGGCCGTTGTATATCCATCAGAAGCATGGAAAATAACAACGGTTGCATTCTGACTAATTCCGGCTTCCTGCAACAAATCATTCACAAGAATGCCCTCCCAAAGAATCTTGGCACTCCAGCCTTCAACACAATACAACGTAACAACTTGCTGGTAATGTTGATGGTTGTTCACTGTGTCGTTATATGTGATTTGAAGTGTTTTATTCACAAGCCCTGTGACAGTTAACTGATATGTTGTTTGGTTGATGTACTGTGTTCCTTTTATTGCATTTTCATAAACATTGTTTATTGAGGATAGGTTTTGTCCTTGATATTGCCGAACCTCAGTTGGATAAAGCGTTTGGGTAGGAGTTATTGAGGTAGTTTGCAGGAATGCTATGATCCATGCGCCCATCAAAATAGCGATAGTTAAAACCGCCGCAATAACTATTTTCTTATGTTTTTTAATTTCCTCCATTCTCACTCACTTTAAGAGAAACAAGTCGCTCGTTAGTTTGGAATAAAATAGTAGCGCCCTATATTTTTCAATGATTAAAGTCGCTTAAATTGATTTGTGTTGCCATCTTAATGAATACCTAAAGTTGAAACATTTTTCGTTTATGGGCAACCGCCTGTACAAATAATAGAATAAAACACAGCTTCATTATTCTGACTTCTTTTCGCGTGAAACTTTAAAATTTTTTGTTTTTTTAACCAATTTCCTAACGACAGTTAATTCTTTGACTTCTATTGATATTCAATTATTGTGCTTCTAGATTATCGCATTTCGACATTTGAAGAACATATATCTCGAGAAGCTTCTTTTTGCATTGCCTATAAGCTATGCAACTTTCACAATTAACTACTTCATTTTTCGTTTGGCAATCTAAGATTATAGTTTGGTCCATATTTTTTCTCTCGCGCCGATATGAACCCAAAGTCGCTTTTAGAGATATTCTTCATAATCTAAATTGAACTGTTGATTTTTTATATACCATAAATCCATCTATAGAGCTAAAACTTTCGTTTCCAAACTTGTGGAAGAATCTTTTCTCACCATCATCAAAACAATCAGCACAAAAATTAAGCCTCAGCCAAAACGCCTACAACCTTCATTTTTTCCATAATATCTTCACCATGAGGTGCAATTTCCATATCCATTGTTAAATCTTGACCCGCTGAATGTCCCAAATGGTCACCCTCAATCCATTGGTCGGACTCGCTGACATCATATACCTTGCCTCTGTAAGCAAGATAAGTCGGCTTACCGTTTTTTCCATTAAAGGTACTTAGCTCTTGAATCGTGAATTTCTTTGTTTGTTCCAAGACGATCTGACCTGCCATAGTTATTAATTTAAACTACTTATCAGTTGCCTCTGGGAGCTATAACTCTCTATGGTTATAAATTAGCTATCACACGCTTTTGGAAGATAGTTTATCCAATTCAGTTTTTCCTAATTTTTAAAAAGTAAGGTCGACTTCTTTTTTGTTTGCTGGCTGACGTGAATCAGCGTTTAGATTAATATGAAATGGGCTGAGAAGGGAAAATGAGTAACTCCTGTTAAGATGTATTGGATTGCTATTGCGGCGATAAGTAATGCCATGACCCTTGCTATCACCAACGATCCTGTTTTTCCAAGGAACTTGTAAATGCCATTAATGTACCTAAGAATGACCCAAGTTAATGACAATACTGCTACAACTGCGAGAATCGCTATTACTGTGCCGTACGCTTGAAGATTAAATATGGTTGTTGTGATGGCTCCAGGACCAACTAGCAAAGGAATAGCGATTGGAACTGCACCTATACTTTCTGGAGATTCCACAGTTTCATGAACTCCTGAAATTAAAATTCTAATTGCAATAATTAGAAGAAGAATGCCTCCCGCAACCTCAAAACTATAGATTGATAATCCAAAAAGATTCAAAATTTCTTGTCCAGTGAAAGCGAAAACAAGAAGCAGAATAAAGCCAACCAGAACTGCAGTGTTGTAAACTTTTTTTCTCGTTGGAACTTCCATGTTTCCAGTTAAACCAGTGAAAATAGGTATGTTATCCAGAGGGTCAACTATGATGAATAGGGCGATAATTGCTTTAACTAATTCTGAGACGAAATCCAATTCGCATTCTCCAGGCTTAAGGTATGCACTTAGATGATTCGATTAAAACGTAACCACAACAGGAATAAAAAAGTTATTTAAACAAAATTTGTGGCAAAACAATCTTGGAGTTTAGTGGGGTTCAAATAGGTTTAGTTGGGTTTGAGTTTGATAATATTTTCCATTGTTTTTATTTGAAAATGTAAATTATGCAAAATTGGTGGAACATGGCGTTTTTTCCATTGCTTACAAACTTTCGGTTCTGGGCTTGTTTTTGAACAATTTTTTATAATCAGATTTATTTTGTTGTCATAATTGGATGAACATCATGCTGATCATACATATGTTGGACAATTGATCATTGTAAATGATGAAATGCGATTCATATGCGTAGCTTTTAAATATAACTATGAGATACTTGTACAGGTAACAATTTAGCAAAGTAAACAAATGTCAAATGGAAAGATGAAAAATGGCGGCAGGAGACATAGCTTGGGTAATAACTGCAACAGCACTCGTCATGTTAATGACACCAGCACTAGGATTCTTCTACGGAGGCCTAGTACGAAAGAAAAACCTTGTATCAACAATCGTCCAATGCTTCATAATATTCGCAGTTATAAGTATAATATGGGCACTTTGGGGCTACTCCTTAGTCTTTGGCAACAGCATCAATGGCTTAATCGGCTACAGCCCAAGCCTAATAGGACTTAACGGCTTAGACATACATGCCGTTAACACGGCAGTTGCGCCTCAAGTTCCAGAGCTACTTTACTTCGCATTCCAATTAAAGTTCGCAGCCATTACGCCAGCACTAATCATTGGGGCGTGTGCAGAACGAATTAGATTCAAATCACTCCTCATCTTCATGATTTTATGGTCCACACTTATCTACATGCCAATAGCACACTGGGTATGGAACCCAAACGGGTGGCTTCACAACTTCGGCGCCATCGACTTTGCAGGCGGCATAGTAGTACACATTTCAGCAGGCATTTCAGCATTAGCCGCAGCACTCGTATTAGGCAGACGAAAAGGATGCGCAATTCCATGGCAAAGCCACATGAAATCATTAGATAAAAAAGACCACCCGACTGAATTCAAACCAACCAACATTCCTTATGTGCTTTTAGGTGCAGCGCTACTTTGGTTCGGATGGTTCGGCTTCAACGCGGGCAGTACACTAGCTGCAAACGACTTGGCAGTCTCAGCGCTTGTGACAACAAACTTGGCAGCAGCGGCAGCAGCTGTAAGCTGGATGCTTGCGGATTGGGCAATTAAAGGAAAACCATCAGCAACAGGTATCGCCGTTGGGGCAGTGGTTGGATTAGTCGCAATTACACCCGCAGCAGGATACGTTAGTGCATCATCGGCATTAATTATTGGTTTAGCTGCAGGAGTTATCTCAAACTTAGTGGCTAACTGGCGATCAGGCAGATCCCGAATAGATGATTCGCTCGATGTGTTTGCATGCCACGGTGTTGGCGGAATGTGGGGTTCAATCGCAACAGGGCTCTTCGCTTCAGCAGCAATCAGTGCATCCGTCGGTGTGCCAGGCGTTAATGGTGCGCTCTTCGGTAACCCAGGTCAATTAGTAGCCCAGTTGGTTGCTGTTGGTGTAGTGGTGCCATTTGCTTTCTTCGGTTCCTACTTACTGCTTAAATTGGTAAACATATTCTCACCATTAAGAGTTAGCGAAGAAGCAGAAGACGCAGGCTTAGACCTTAGCGAACACGGCGAAGAAGCATACCAACTTGACTAAAAGCTAAAGGACTAAAACCCAAACCAAACCTTCCTTTTTTTCAATATATTTTTAATTAATTTTTTTTGAACAATCGGCAACTTAAACCATGTTTTTTGAACGAATTTCCATAAAAACATTGTATCTGAAATAAATGTTGAAAGGTTACATATATTACGTTGTATTTTTTGTGCATTTATCCAAAATAACAGCCTTTATCGATGCGAATGTATAGTTTAAATATTAGTTTTGCCAACATGCATGAACAAACAAACAGGAGTAACGCTAAAGAGGGGGAGATAATGGCGGCAATTGTACCAGCTGACGTTGCATGGGTACTAATGTCAACAGCTCTAGTGATGCTGATGGTGCCAGCTTTAGCTTTCTTTTATGGCGGTTTAGTTAGAAGAAAAAACCTTGTTTCCACGCTTGTTCAATGCATCATTATCTTTGCAGTCGTCAGCCTTGTTTGGTTCTTTTGGGGCTACAGCTTCGTTTATGGAAAAAGCATAGGTGGAGTAATGGGTTTTAGCCCAAGCTTATTTGGATTAAACGGAATAACAATAAACACCACAACCACTTACGCGCCAACCATCCCAGAGCTTTTGTTTTTTGCTTTCCAACTAAAGTTCGCTGCCATTACACCCGCTCTAATCATTGGAGCATGCGCAGAAAGAATACGGTTCAAATCATTGCTTATCTTCGTTGTTTTGTGGTCAACCCTAGTTTATTCACCCATCGCCCACTGGATGTGGAACGCCAACG
>Ga0182021_10009979_pt1 | contig 11262 bp, 10 predicted proteins | sample 612E3MmetaG_FD_120493 | JGI IMG/M metagenome (GOLD analysis project Ga0182021, IMG submission 120493) | Permafrost microbial communities from Stordalen Mire, Sweden - 612E3M metaG (Illumina Assembly) | ecosystem: Environmental > Terrestrial > Soil > Wetlands > Permafrost | place: Sweden...
CTGCCGCGTCTGTGGGCATGGCCTGTCGACGCCGGCCGACCGGGTTCTCGGCCGTCACGAGGACTGCCCATCACGGTACGACGAGGACCTGCTCGCGGCCCTCCGCACGTGGCGCACCCGGGCCGCCGAGACCGCGGGCCTGCTTGAGTTCGTCATCTTCACCGACTCCGCTCTCGTCGCGATCGCCGAGGCCTGCCCCGGCGACGCCGAACAGCTCGCACAGGTCTCCGGAGTCGGTCCGGCGAAGATCCGCAAGTACGGCCCCGACGTCCTCGCCTTGGTGAGGGCAGCCACCCCGGAGCCAGGTAGTTCGAGCTGAACGAGCGAACCTCGCACGCCCCTGTGACGGCATGAGCCGGCTGGGCTCGGTCGAGAAGCCACGACACGCCGGCAACTCGCGCGCTTGCTGGCGGTTGGTGACCCCCTCGAGGCGGCCCGTGTCCCAGCAGTCGAGGAGCCACGACACGCTGGAGCAAGGCGCTATGCGGTGCGACAGGCGACCCCTCGACATCGAGATGACGACATATCCGAACCTGCGGGAGGCGTCTTCAGGATTGGTCGAGTAATTCAGTTGCAATTCTGCGGAAGTCGTCTCTAGGCTTCCTGGAGGTCGCCAAAGGGTGGCGGCCCACGATCTGTGCGGAAGGAGAACGCGATGCTGACCTCGATGTCCACGCTGGCGATGACGCAGTCGCTCCCGTTCTTCGTGCTCTCCGCGATCGATGCGAATCCGGCCACGTCGCGCGTCAGCGCCACGCCTGGCTCCAAGCGTCACGCCGACTACGGCACCGGTACAGATCTGGCCCCTGGGGGCGCCCATTGATGGCATGACCATCAGGCGAAACCAGGCCGTGAAACCCAGATCACCGGGATTCACGGCCTTCGTGCTTCCCGGGACCAGAACCACCCACCAACCGCCACCCAGGAAGCACCCACCATGACTCTTCTTCTCGAACTGATGGCTCCCTTCGAAGCCCAGGTCGCCATGCCGTGCACCGATGAGAACCCGGAGCTGTTCTTCGCCGAGTCCCCGTCCGACATCGAGCTCGCCAAGCTGGTGTGCGGTCCTTGCCCCCTGAGGCAGGAGTGCCTGGCCGGTGCCTTGGAGAGGCGCGAACCTCACGGCGTGTGGGGCGGTCAGCTCTTCATCGCCGGCGAGGTCGTAGCCCGCAAGAGGCCGCGGGGGCGTCCCCGCAAGGTCGTCGAGCCCGAACCGGCGATCGAGCTGCCGAGGCGCGAAGTCGCCGCCGCGTGAGCCCGCACAACGCACGACCCGGACCGGTAACTGGTCCGGGTCTTGCTCTGTCCGGAGGTCAGGGCGCGGCGAAACCTGGCAGGTACTCGGTGAGCACGTCGGCGAACCGGGCCCGGACGTCGAGCTGCGATAAGACGGCGATGCCGCCCATCCAGACACGGTGGATCAGCGCATACACCGGCGGCACGTTGAGCTTCATCATCACGTTGTCGCCTGAGTGACCCTCCGACATGAGCCGCTCGTACTGACCTCGCATCCAGTCGCGCGTGAAGTGGAAGTCGTCACCGCGGGCGGGTTCCACGAAGGGCGCGAGGTAGGCCAGCAGATCGTCCGCGTTCACGTCACCGACCAGCAGGCCCTCCGACCGCAGCCCGTCCGCCACGTCCTCGGCGTTGCCGTGCAGCGCGGTCCGGATCAGGCGGCCCATCGGCTCCGGCAGCCCGTCGGGCAGGCTTGCCACGAGCCCCCAGTCGACGATCCCGAGGCGCCCGTCGTCGAGGACCAGGAAGTTGCCGGGGTGCGGGTCCGCGTGCAGGACGCCGGCTCGGTGCGGTCCTGAGAAGAGGAACCGTACGTACGAGAGGCCGACGGCGTTCCGGCGTTCCTCGTCCCATTCGCCGACGGCGTTGAGCTTCGCGCCATCCAGCCACGCACTGACGAGGACGCGCGGGGTGGCCGCGAGCACCTCGGGCACGACGAACTCGTGGTCCCCGGCGAACGCCGCCGCGGCGAGCGACTGGTGCTCGGCCTCCTTGAGGTAGTCCACCTCCTCGCGGATCCGCTCCGCGGTCTCGGCGGTCAGCGCCTTCATGTCCATGCTGCCCGTGAGAGGAGCCATCACGGACGCGAGCCGACCGATCTGGGCGAGGTCGCTCTCGAGGGCCGCGTCGGCGCCCGGGTACTGGATCTTCACCGCGACCTGTTGGCCGGTGGCAGCCCACGTCGCGCGATGCACCTGCCCGATCGAGGCCGACGCCGTGGGGCGGCGTCCGAAGTCGCTGAAGAGCGAGTGCCAGTTGTCGCCCAGCTCCCGCTGGAGCACGGCCTCGAGGCGCGACATCGGCATCGGCGGTGCGGAGTCCTGCAGACGTCGGAGCTGCTCCCGGTACGGACCCGCAATGTCGTCGGGAAGGGCGGCCTCGAACATGCTCAGCGCCTGCCCGAACTTCATGGCCCCGCCCTTGAGCTCGCCGAGCACGCGGAACACCTGTGATGCCGCCTGCTGGCGCATGTCGTTCTGTACGGTCTCGGCGTTGTGACCGATGAGCCGGCGCCCGAAGCCGACCGTGGCGCGTCCGGCGTAGCCGAGGGGCAGGCCGAGCATCCTCGCTCCCCGTGCGAAGCTCGAGGTCGGGACGCGGTCGTGCTCCACAGCCTCGCTGTCTGCTTCGTCGCCGGTCATGCCCCCATTCTGTCCGCCACCGACAACAAAGGGGACTCGCGCCCCACAACGTGGCACGAACACCGTGGGTGCGGGGGCCACACCCGCAGCGTCGTACGGCCCGTGTCGCTGGCCAGCGTGAGAGTTCGGGAGCGCAGCTCGCCGGCCTCTCCGAACAGGAACGCGACGATCTGAGCGAGGCCCAGGGCCGTGACCCACGCGTCCAGCACGGGGTCGTCGGGAGCCTGCCGATGGGCGAGCTGAGCGGCCAGACGCGGCCAGACGGGGTCCGCCTCCGCCCGCCACAGGTCGGCACAGCGCAGGCAGGACGTGTCCGGCGGTACGACGAGTGGCCCGGCGACGGCCGTGCCAGGACGCGTGCGCAGCACGATGTACGGGTCACGGTCCCGGGTGAGCGCGTCGGTGAGGCTGCGGTCCGGTTCGCACGTACCGGTGCACACGACGGTGAGCGCCACGTCGTCGCCGGCATCGACCGTCGCGCGTTGACCCTGGCGGCCCGGGGAACGGCGCAGATGACCCACCAGGCGCTCAGCGCCACTCCGCCGGTCCGACGCCTGGGACGGGTCTCTCACGTGGATCGTGTGGCCGAGGTCGAGCAGGGCCGAGGCGATCCGCCCAGCGACCCGCCCGCTGCCGAGGACGCGTATCGGTACCGCGGCAGACCGTTCCGCGAGACGACCGTGCTCGTCGAGCCTCGCCAGGAGCCAGTCCCGCCAGAGGATGTCGCCAGGCTCGTGCTCGGTGGACCCGTCAGGCTGCATGAGGGAGCGGAGGAGAGTGTCAGCCGTCCGCGGCACGGGCTCGAGCACCAGGACGTCGTCGTCGATGCCGACCTGCAGCGTGGTGTGGTCGCGCCAGACGAGGACCATGTCTCCGCGAGTCCTGCGGGGTGGAGATGGGCGGTGGGGGAGGGCCATGCCCCATGTTGTCGCGGCCCACGAAGAGATGGAAGGCGTGTCACAGGGGCGCCAACATCCGAGCCATCACGGACAACACCGAGAAACGGCGAAGGGGACGAGACCGTAGGTCTCGCCCCCTGACGCTCTAGAGCCGGATCAGGCCTTGCCGAGGATCCGGTTGAGGTTGGTGCCACAGACGGGGCACTTGCCCTTGGCCATGCGGGTGCCGTTCTCGCTGACCACGATGTTTCCGGTCGCCTCGCGCTTTGCCTTGCACTTCACGCAGTAGAACTCACCCGTGTAGGTCGTGTCGGCCACAATTCCTCCTTGTCCGCGACGTCGATCAGGGGTGACCGGCGTCGTGTTTCCTGGCTGCGTACTCTACGGGGGGTTGGCCCTCAGTGCACGCGGACGCGCCAACTTTCGCTCTGCGGCTGCCTTCGTGGACGCATCTGGGACGTGAAACAGGGTTCCCGATCGAACCGTTTGCCTTCCCCTGCGAACGGACGACCTGAGAACCCTGTCGGGACAGAACAGTATCGATGGCGCGGAGTCTCGGTCAAGATCGACTGTCCGTCGTTGCTGCCATGCTGGTGGTGACGAAAGGGACTCCGGAGATGGATCTGCCCGAGGACGTGGTGATCCGCCGCAGCGCGAAGCGGCGGCGCACCCTTCAGGCGCGCAGGGACGGCGACAAGATCGTCGTGCTCGTGCCGGCGACGCTTCCGGTGCGTGAGTACGAGCGGCTCGTCCCGAAGCTCATCGAGCGTGTACGGGCTCGTGAGGCCGGCGGCAGGCGGCGGAGCGATGCGGCCCTCGAACTGGCCGCGGTCCGCCTCGCCAAGCAGCTGGCGGGCGATCTGAACCTGCTGCCCAGGCTGACCAGCGTCACGTGGTCGACGCGACAGAACCGGCGATGGGGGTCGTGCACCACGACGACCGGCGAGATCCGTCTGAGCAGTCGGCTCCAGTCCATGCCGTCGTGGGTGATCGACTACGTGCTGTTCCACGAGCTGGTCCACCTCGAGGAGGCGAACCACTCGCCGCGGTTCCACGACCTCGTACGTCGCTATCCCGCCCACGACCGAGCGGTCGGGTTCCTTCACGGCGTCGCGCACGCTCTCGCCAACCCTGACGAGAGGTGGCCCGCGGACGTCGATGAGGCCGACGAGCTGTCAGGAGGCGTCGGCGACTAGTGGACCGCTACTCTCCGCGCTCCTCGTCCAGCAGCTTCGCCAGTTCGGCGTCGAGATCGTCGTTGCTGTGGTTGGTGTCGCCGCTGACGAAGCCCAGAGGGTCGTCGAGGTCGTGGGCCGACGGCATGGTGTCGGGGTGGTGCCAGACGGCGTCTCGGCCTTCCACGCCGCGCGCTGCTCGCAGCGCTGCCCAGAGGTTGGCGGCATCCCTCGTACGGCGCGGGCGCAGCTCGAGCCCGACGAGTGACGAGAACACCTGCTCGGCCGGGCCACCGCTGGCGCGCCGGCGCCGGATGGTCTCGGCCAACGGCCCAGCGGACGGCATGAAGCGGATCGTGGCCTGCGCGACGACGTCGTCCACCCAGCCCTCCACCAGCGCCAGCAACGTCTCCAGGCGTCCGAGGACCTCGGCCTGCTCTGGCGTGCGCTGCGGCGAGAAGAGGCTCTTGCTCATCTCGGTGCCCAGCTCCGCCAGGTCGTTCATCGACATCGGGTCGCCGCCCATGCCGTCGAAAGACTCTTCGAGGGCACTCAGGTCGACGGTGATCTCGCGGGCGTAGTGCTGGACGAAGGCGACCAGCTGCGGACCCAGCCAACCGACGTCGGCGAACAGGCGCTGCCTGGCCGCCTCACGGAGGCTGAGGTAGAGCATGATGTCCCGCTCGGCCAGATCCAGACCGTCGCCGAACGCGGCGAGGTTGGTCGGAAGAAGCGCGACCTGAGGCCTCGTGAGCAGGGGCATCGAGACTTCCGTCGCCGAGACCACTTCGGTTGCGAGCTTGCCGAGCGCTTGTCCGAACTGGACGCCGAACATGCTCGACGCGGACTGCTGCAGCATTGGCTGGAACATCTGCTGCATCCCGGCGAGCTCCGGCTCGTCGCTGATGCGTTTCGTCATGACCTCACCCAATGAGGTTGCGATCGTCGAGACGATGGGCTCCACCATCGTCTGCCAGGTCGTCATGGTGTTCTCCACCCACTCAGCGCGGCTCCAGGCAGCGGGCGGCGCGGCGACGGCGGGGAAGATCGTGGCGTCGTTGAGCCACAGCTCTGCGAGGTGGACGGAGTCGGCGATGTCGTGGCGCTGCCGGCTCGACGGCGTCGGGTCCGGGCCCAGCGACGCGACGACCTTGCGCGCCATGTCCTTGGCGAACACCCAGTTCACGCCGCCGCCGTCGGTGGTCATCGCCTGTCCCGACCGTGCCATGACGTTCTGAAGCGAGGCGAGCAGAGCCTGTACGTCGATCGGCTCGCCCTCGCGAGGCAGGGGGATTCCGAGCGAGGCGAAGATCTCCTCGAACGGCAGGTTCTCTGAGCCGAACGGGCCCTCGGGCACCTCGTCGCCCTCGTCGTCGTCGGGACTGTTGACCATGGGCGACTCCTTCATCTCACGCATCTAGAAGCGTACCCGTGCGAGCCAGTCGTGGGCCCCTCGACGCGGCGCCGCACTCCGGTCGAGGGTCTACTCGGGTACATTGCATCGCATGTCACGCTGTCACCGGATCGTCGATCGCGGGCGCAGCCTGTGCGCTCGTGGCGAGGTGTGCCGGTGACCCGTCAGACCTGGACCGCAGTCGTGTCCTCCGTCATCTTCATCGCACTGGCAGCTGTCATCGCGTTCGCCCCCATCCCGTTCGTCGCCTGGACCCCTGGTGCCACGTACGACGTGCTCGGAGCCACCGACGGCACCCCGGTCATCCAGATCGACGGCATCACCACGTACAAGACCACGGGCGAGATCCGTATGACCACGGTGAGCCAGACGCGGGCCGACGCGGCGCTGAGCCTGCCCGAGGCCCTGTTCGACTACGTGATGTCGAACCGCGACGTCCTCCCGCGCGAGCTCATCTACGCCCCCGGAAAGTCGGCGAGCCAGGTGGCCGACGAGGAGCACACCCTGATGTCGACCGCGCAGTTCGACGCGATCGTGGCGGCGCTGCGTGCGGCGAACCAGCCCGTACAGGAGCTGCCGATGGTCACCTCCGTACGTGTCTCAGGCCCTTCCAACGACCAGCTCCAGCCGGGCGACCTCATCCTCATGGTCGACAACATCGCCGTGAGCACCAGCGACGACGTGGTGGCGCGCATCAAGGACAAGGGCGTCGGCCAGAAGGTCGTCATCGAGGTCCAGCGCCAGAACGCCCGCCTCTCTTTCACGATCGACACCGTCGGGTCGAGCAGCGACGGGCGGGTCGCGACAATCGGCGTCAGCGTCGGTACCGGCTACTCGTACGAACCCAGCATCAAGCTGAACATCGACCCGAACGTCGGGGGCGGCTCGGGCGGACTCATGATGGCGCTCGCGATCTACGACAAGGTCACGCCCGGCGACATGCTGGGCGGTCAGGTCATCGCCGGTACGGGGACGATCAGCGCCACGGGGACAGTCGGCGCCATCGGCGGCATCCAGGAGAAGATCTCCGGCGCCGAGTCGGCGGGCGCAAAGGTCTTCTTCGTCCCGGCCGACAACTGCCAGGACACCGTCGGCGTCACGTCGTCGATGACGTTGGTCAAGGTGAGCACGCTCAAGGAAGCGATCGCAGCCCTTCCTCTGGCTCTCGATCACACATCCACTCAGAAGCCGCCGGCATGTTGAACGACGCCTTGGCCGCGGCAGTCCTCGACGTGGAGCGCCACGTCGGACGATCAGGCTGGGACCAGCCGTCACGTCTCTTCGCCCTCGTGCCGACGGCTGAGCTCCTCGAGGCGGCCCCGGAGCTCGCCGGCCAGCTCGGCGCCGAGCATCCGGAAGGCCACTTCTCGAGCATCGAGCAGGACGACTTCCACAACGGGCTCGCGCTCTTCGAGGCACTTGCCCACCTCGCGTGGCCAGCATCGGTTACCGGCTGCGTGCTGAGCGTCGAGAGGGCTTTCCTGCCCGCGCAGTACGAGTCCGAGCTGCCCGACGATCCCTCGCTGGCCGGCGACGCCGTGTCCAACCACCCGCAACGGCAAGAGCTCAGGCTGGTGACCGGCGTCCTCCGTACGGGCGAACGTCACGCTGTTGCACGGGTCCGGAGCGACCCGACCCAGCTTCTCGGCGGCGAGAACCTCGCCCCCGGGCTGTCCACAGCACTTCTCGCTACCCTGGACGACTGAACCTCACCGCAAGGAGCCCCGCTGTGTCCAGCCCTACGCTCGGTCGTAAACGGCGCGGCGCACTCATCCCGACGATCGTGATCGTGATCGTCCTCGGGTGGCTGTTCGCCACGTTCGCTCAGATCTGGACCGACAAGCTGTGGTTCGGTCAGCTGGGGTACGGAGTCGTCTTCTCGACGCAGCTGTGGACCTCGGTTGGTCTGTTCTTCGCCTTCGGCCTCGTGATGGCCGCCGCCGTGGCCGCAACGATGGTGGCGTCGACCCGGGAGATCCGCGGCTCGGCCCGTACGAGCAGTGCGCTGCTCAACCGCTACCGGGACCTGCTCGGCCGCCGCCTCGGGCTGGCCGTGGCCATCCCCGCCGCCTTCTTCGGGCTCATGGCCGGCATCACGGGCACGTCGGCGAAGTCGGTCTTCCTCGCGTACGTCAACCGCACCTCGTTCGGCACCAACGATCCCCGGTTCGGCCTGGACATCTCGTTCTTCGTGTTCGAGTACCCCTGGTACCGCTACCTCAACTCGTTCGCCCTCGGAGTCCTGCTTCTCTGCCTCGGGATCGCGCTCGTCGTGAACTTCGCGATGGGCGTGCTCAACGCCCAGAGCCGCCCGGCGCTGGGCACTCGCAGGGCACATTCGCAGATCTCGGTGCTCGCGGGTCTCACGCTTCTCTCGTTCGGGGTCAGCGCCTACCTCGACCGCTTCGGCGAGGAGCTCCAGTCGTCCACGCTGCTCGACGGCCTCACGTACACCGGCGACCATGCCCAGATCACCGCTCACACGGTCGTGGCGGTCATCGCCATGCTGACGGCGGTCATGTTCTTCGTCTACGCCAGGCGACCTGGGTGGCGGGTTCCCATCACCGCGTCGATCCTGATGATCGTCTCGTCGCTCATCGTCGGTGTCGCCTACCCGTCCGTGGTCCAGTCCTTCTCCGTGAAGCCGGACGAGCCGGACAAGGAACGCCCGTACATCCAGAGCCACATCACGGCGACGCGGAACGCCTACGGCGTCGCGGACACCCAGATCTACGACTACTCGGCCACGACCAGCGCCGACGCGGGCCAGCTCTCCGCCGACGCCGCCACCCTGCCGGGCATCCGGCTGATCGACCCGTCGATGGTGCGAGACACGTACGAACAGCTCCAGCAGGTGCGTGGCTACTACTCGTTCGAGCCGGTGCTCGACGTCGACCGCTACAAGATCAACGGCACCATGACCGACGTGGTCATCGCGGCGCGCGAGATGGACCAGTCGGGTCTGCAGAACAAGCAGTGGAACAACCTCCACACCGTGTACACGCACGGGTACGGGCTCGTCGCCGCGTACGGCAACCGCCGCCAGACCGGTGGCGAGCCGCAATGGCTGGCAGCGGACATTCCGACGGTCGGCGTACTGAAGGCAGACCAGCCGCGGATCTACTACGGCGAGCTGACCAAGGACTACGTCGTCGTGGGCCGCCAGGCGGGCCAGTCGGCCATCGAGTTCGACACGCCAGGCGGCGGCGACGCCACGGGCGAGCAGTTCAAGACGTACGACGGTTCGGGCGGCGTCGGCATCGGGAACCTCTTCACCAAGGCCCTGTACGCGACGCGGTTCGCCGACGTCAACCTGCTCCTGTCCGACCGCGTGAACACCAACTCGAAGATCCTGTACGACCGCACCCCGACTCAGCGGGTGCAGGACGTCGCTCCGTGGCTCACGACCGACTCGGACACCTACCCGGCCATCGTCAACGGCCGCATCGTCTGGATCGTCGACGCCTACACGACGACCGACAACTACCCGAACAGCCACAAGATGTCGCTGAGCAATGCCGCGTCCAACCAGAACGTGCAGACCTCATCGCTGCAGGCGAGCGACGAGGTCAACTACGTCCGCAACTCGGTGAAGGCGACTGTCGACGCGTACGACGGAACCGTGTCCCTGTACGCGTGGGACGAGACGGACCCGCTGCTCCAGACCTGGATGAAGGTCTACCCGGGCACCGTACAGCCGAAGTCGGCGATCTCCGCCGAGCTGCTGGCTCACTTGCGCTACCCGACGGACCTGTACCGCGCGCAGCGCGAGGTGCTGGCCCGCTACCACATGACGAACCCGGACCAGTGGTACTCCACCTCCGACATGTGGGCCATCCCGAGCGACCCGACGGTCGACCAGTCGGCCAACCTTCGCGAGCCGACGTACTACATGTCGGTGCGCTGGCCGACGGCCACGCAGAACGGGAAGACGATCCAGGGCGAGACGTCGCCGCAGTTCAGCCAGACGACCGTGTACAGCCCGAACAACAGGCAGAACCTCGCCGCGTACATGACGGTGGTCGCCGACGCGTCGAGCAAGGACTACGGCAAGATCAGAGTGCTGCGAATGTCGGACACTCAACAGGTGGAGGGCGCAGGTCAGGCCCACAACAACATCCTTCGCGACGAGAAGGTGGCGTCCGCCCTGCGGCCGTACCTGAACCAGGGAAGCGCGAAAGCGATGTATGGGAACCTGCTCACGGTGCCCGTCGGTGGCGGAATCCTCTACGTGGAACCCATCTACACCCAGCGCAACGAGGCACAGAGCGGCGCCTTCCCGGTGCTGACGTTCGTGGTGGTGCGATTCGGGGACCACGTCGGCATCTCCGACACGTTGCAGGGGGCCCTGGACCAGGTGTTCTCCGGCGACGCCGGCGCGACGACCAACGAGAACGCGCCACCGACCACGACCACCACACCTGCCACGACGACGCCGAGCACCACGACGACGACGCCGAACCAGACTGAGGTCACGGCCGCGTTGACCGAGGCCCAGCAGGCGTTCACCGACGCTGACAAGGCGTTGGCGGCCGGCGACCTCGCCGGGTACCAGAAGGCGAACCAGACCGCCGAGGCCGCAGTGGCCAGGGCCATCAAGGCGATGGGCGGCTGAGCGTCAGAGGGACGAAGGCCTAGAGGTCGGGCATGGGCTCGGCCTCAACGCCGAGCCCGTCGGCCAGCGCCGGGTCGCCGACGACGAGTACGGCGGGGTCGCTGGGCCAGATCTCCGTGAAGACGGCGGTCGCGTCGTCGGCGGTCACGGCTGCTAGCAGCGCCGTCGACTCGTCGACGTGGCGCCAGTCGAGGCCCATCGAGGCGAGGATCACGGCCTGCTGCGACACACCGCTGGCGGTCGCGTACCGCAGTGGTGCCGTACGTGTCAGGAAGTTCACGGCCCTTCGGACCTCGGCGGTCGTGAACGGCTTGGAGGCGACGTCGAGCAGCCGCAGCGCCTCGGCGACGGACTCGGCGACCACGTCGGTACGGAACGAGCCGCCGACGACGGCGTACCCGCCGCGACGCAGCTGCGTTGTCGACATGTACACGCCGTAGGTGAACCCGCGCCGCTCACGCAGCTCGGTGTTGAGGCGGCTCTGGAACGTACCGCCGAGCAC
>Ga0182021_10009980_pt1 | contig 11262 bp, 10 predicted proteins | sample 612E3MmetaG_FD_120493 | JGI IMG/M metagenome (GOLD analysis project Ga0182021, IMG submission 120493) | Permafrost microbial communities from Stordalen Mire, Sweden - 612E3M metaG (Illumina Assembly) | ecosystem: Environmental > Terrestrial > Soil > Wetlands > Permafrost | place: Sweden...
AGCATCGCAACATGGGCGAGACTCCCGGCGATATCCTCACGGACGAGGCGCCTGTCCACGGGGAGTGAAGACGAAAATTCGAGCGCCTCCGCGTCCAAGGGATCGCGGAAGCGCCCTTTCCATTCCTTCATGGAACCGGCACGCCCTGGAGAACACTCTGCTGCTCCTTCTCCTCCCGAGCCTCAGCGGCAACGGTCTGCTGGACGTGGTGGTACGTCTTCACCGGCAGGCCGAAGATCTTGATGAATCCTTCCGAGGCCTTGTGGTCGAATGTATCCTCGCTCGTATACGTGGCAAGGTTCGTGTTATAGAGGGAGAAGACCGACTTTCGGCCGGCGATCGCGATCCCTCCTTTGAAGAGCTTCACAATGACCGTTCCGGTCACTGTTTTCTGCGTCTCATCGACGAAAGCATCAAACGCGCTCTTCAGCGGCGAGAACCAGAGCCCGTCGTACACGAGGTCGGCATACTGCGCTGCGATCTGGTTTTTCATGTGGAACACGGACCGGTCCAGCGTGAGCCGCTCGAGTTCCAGGTGAGCAAAGTGGAGCACTGTGGCGGCGGGCGCTTCATAGATTTCGCGCGATTTGATGCCGACGAGCCGGTTTTCCATGAGGTCGATTCTCCCCACACCATGCGCCCCGGCGATGTCGTTCAGAGTGAACACCAGGCTCACCGGGTCGAGGCGCGTTCCTCCGATCCCGACCGGTACGCCATTTGCAAATTCAATCTCCACATACTCCGGCTTGTCCGGAGCGAGTTCGGGTGCCACGGTCCGCTGGTAGGCGTCAGCCGGCGGTTCGATCATCGGGTCCTCGATCACACCGCACTCGATGGCTGTTCCCCAGAGGTTCTCATCGATCGAATACGGGTTCGCCACCGTCGCAGCGACGGTAATGTTGTTTTTCCGCGCATACGCGATCTCTTCCTCGCGGGACTTGAACTCCCACTCGCGGAGCGGAGCAAGGACTTTCAGTTCGGGAGCAAGGGCGGCAACAGAGACTTCGAAGCGCACCTGGTCGTTCCCCTTCCCCGTACAGCCGTGGGCGACGTACGTTGCCCCTTCCTTCCGTGCGATATCGACGAGCATTTTCGCAAGGAGCGGGCGGCCAAGGGAGGTCGCCATGGGATACGTTTGTTCATAGAGCGCGCCCGCTTTGAGGGAGGGAAAAACGTAGTCCTTCATGAACTCGTCTTTCAAGTCCTTGATATAGACCTTGACCGCCCCCGTCGCGTAGGCCTTTGTCTGGACCCCCTGGAGCTCTTTTTTCTGCCCAAGGTCCCCCGTCGCCGTGATGACGTCGACGCCCTTGTGCTCCATCAACCACTTCACCATCACCGACGTATCAAGTCCGCCGGAGTAGGCCAGAACCACGGTATCCTTTTTCATTCCCTATTCCTCGATAAGTTATTTTTAAGAAATTGCACAACCTGCGGAGTCTTTCGCCGCGAGCGTGGAATCACCAGGAGTGTATTGTCTCCCGCAACCGTCCCGATGACATCCGGGTTCTTCTGGACATCAATGAATTCTCCGACGGCATTTGCGCTTCCCGGAAGCGTGTGAACAACAATCATCGAATCGTTCGCATCAATGGAGAGCACCTCGGCCGTGACCAGCGGGCGGAGGGTCCGGATTTCCCCCGATGGTTGCAGCATGTACCGCCCGCCCTGGGCGGAGGGTATCCATATCACGCCGAGTTCCTGCATATCGCGCGAGAGCGTGGCCTGCGTGACACTGCATCGCCGTTTGCGCAGCTCTCGCCGGAGATCATCCTGGTTAGCGATCTCGCGGGCGGCGATGATTTCCTTGATTGCGAACAAACGTTCGTGCTTTGTCATTGTCGAGACCGCGGCAAAAGATGACATCCGTCCTTTTCCGATCCGGTGTTATGCGTGAACGGGAGCATGTTCGCTCCGGTGGACGAGCTCCGTGCCGATGCCCATATCGGTGAAGATCTCCAGCAGGAGCGAATGTTTGATCCTGCCGTCGATAAGGTGAACCTTGTTCACCCCGGCGTTCAAGGCGGTGAACGCGGACCGGATCTTGGGGACCATGCCATTGCTGATGATCCGGGTCGCCATCATCCGGTCCGCTTTATCCTGATCCATGCTGGGGACCAGCGCGCCGCCGGCCATGACGCCCTCCACATCGCTGAGGAAGACGAGCTTCTCCGCTTCGAGTGCTGCGGCAACGGCGGAGGCCGCCACATCCGCATTCACATTGTATGCTTCCCCCTCCCCGCTGACCCCAACGGGAGCGATCACCGGCATGATGCCGTTCTTCAAGAGCATGGTGAGATGGTGGACGTTCACTCCGCAGATCTCCCCGACGAATCCCAGGTCCACGCCTCCCTCTTCGTATTTCCGCACGCGCAAAAGATTCGCATCCACCCCGCTGAGGCCGACGGCGTTTCCGTCATGACGGTTGATTCTGCCGACGATGTCCTTGTTGGTCTTTCCCGCGAGGACCATCTGCACGACATCCATCATTGCTGCATCGGTGTAGCGCTGGCCGTCGATGAAGCGGGACTCGAGACCCAGCTTTCCGGCCACCTCCGTCACTTCCTTGCCGCCGCCATGAACGATGACCACGCGGATGCCGATCTTTGTCAGGAGCGTCACATCCTGCGCAAATGTTTCCTTCAGTTCATCGTCGGTCTGCGCCGCACCGCCGTACTTCACCACGAACGTCTTCCCTTCATAGCGGGAGATGTAGGGGAGCGCTTCGATGAGTACTTCCGTTTTCGCGGAGAGGGATGCGATCATGGATTACGTCCTGTAGTTCGCATTGATGTCAACATACTGCTTCGAAAGATCGCACGTCCAGAACGAGGCGTTGTGCCCGCCCCGATGGAGATGGACGCTGATCCGTATATCCTTCCGGGAGAGGACTTTCTTCGCCTCCTCCTCGGAGAAATCGATCACGTAGCCCGCCCGCAGGACCGGAACGTGCCCGAAACAGATCTCCACCCGGGCGGGATCGAACTCGATCCCTGAGTAGCCGATCGCGGCGAGGACCCGGCCCCAGTTCGCATCTTCGCCGTGGATGGCGGTCTTCACCAGACTTGACCCGGCGATGCTTCGTGCGGCTGTGACGGCTTCCTCTTCCGTCGCCCCGCCGGCAACCGCGATTTCGACGAATTTGGTCGCCCCTTCGCCGTCGCGGACGATCATATGGGCAAGCTGCAGCAGGACGCATTCCAACGCATCGCAGAACAGCGCGTAACCGGGGTCCGAAGCGTCCGACAGGAGGCCCGCACCTGAGGTTCCGTTTGCCAGAACCGCCACCATGTCGTTCGTGCTCGTGTCGCCGTCGACGGAGATCCGGTGGAAGGAATGTTCAGTTCCCTTCACCAAGGCGCTGTGGAGCAGGGCCGGGGAGAGATCCGCATCGGTGGTCACGAAGCCGAGCATGGTCGCCATGTTCGGTGCAATCATCCCCGATCCCTTCGCCATTCCCCCCACCACAACCGGGACGCCGCCGATCGTGACCTTCACCGCACATTCTTTCACAAAGGTATCGGTCGTCATAATCGCCCGGGCGGCCGCCGTTCCGCCGGTCGGCGACAACTGCCGTGCCGCCGCGGGAATCCCCGCCTCAATGGTTTCGATCGGCAGAAATTGCCCAATCACGCCAGTCGATGCCACAAGGACTTCGCTTTCGTCGGCACCGACGGCGGACGCCGCTGCCCTCACCATCGTCCAGGCATCACGCATGCCCCGATCGCCCGTGCAGGCGTTTGCATTACCGCTGTTGACGACAATCGCGCGGATGGAGGTCGAACGCGCAAGCTGCTCCTTCACCACGACGATCGGTGCGGCTTTCACCACATTGGTGGTCACGACGGCAGCCGCCGTCGCCGGCGGATCCGATACCAGCAGGCAAAGATCGTCCTTTTCCTTCTTGACTCCGCAATGGATCCCGGCGGCGAGGAACCCTTTCGGCGCTGTCACACCCCCCGCGCACGCAGTGATCGCCTCACCCATTCCGTCCGGCCGCAGTTCACCCACATCTCTTTTGCCTGCGGGAGGATGCTCCCTGTCGTTTGTTGTTCCCTTCACTGCTCTTCCGCCTGCGTACACCCTTGCACTCCTTTCCCTTACAGACCTGCCGTCTCAGGCAGTCCGAACATCAGGTTCATATTCTGCGTGGCTTGTCCCGCGGCCCCCTTCACGAGGTTATCGATCGTCGCGATCACCACGATCTGCTTCGTCCTCTCGTCTGGAAAGAGTCCTATGTCGCAGTAGTTCGTTCGTACCACACTCGCAATCTGCGGGATCCCGCGTTTGATGCGGACGAAAGGATGTCCGGCATAATATTCCTCGTACAGCGCGGAGAGTTCCTCTTCCGTGATCCGCACCGCCGGCGATGCGTGCACGGTCGTGTAGATCCCCCGCGTAATCGGCACGAGATGGGGGACGAAAGACGCCGACACCGTGCCGCCTGCAGCCGACGCCAGCACTCCTTCGATCTCCGGGATATGCTGGTGCGATCCGATCTTGTATGCGCGGACGTTTTCGTTCAGCTCTGCAAAACTCATCTCCACTGACGAGCTGCGGCCCGCCCCTGAGACGCCGGAGAGCGCATCGATGACAATTCCCTCCGTCTTGACGATCCCGTGCCGCACGACGGGAAGGAGCGCCAGGAGTGCGCTTGTGGGATAGCATCCGGGGTTCGCCACCAGATGGGCGCCGCGGATTGCATCGCGATAGAGCTCCGGAAGACCGTACACGGCTTCGGCGAGAAGCGCCGGCGCGATATGCGGCCGTTTGTAGTACTGTTCATAGAGGGATGCGGATGCCAGCCGGAAGTCGCCGCCCAGATCGATCACCTTGAGCCCGCGGGTCCGGAGTTCCGGGACCACTCTCATCGCCTCGCCGGAGGGAAGGGCAACGAAGGCGATGTCCATTCCCTCCAGGTCGTCGGGGAGAAGTTTGTCATACGAGAGATCGCAGAGCCCCGCCAGTGCCGGATAGAGGGCATCAACACGCTGCCCCGCAGACGTTGCCGCAGTCACCTTGTCGACGGACACGTCAGGATGACGGGAAAGAATGCGGACCAACTCCGCCCCCGAATACCCCGACGCACCGATGATGACCGCATGAATCATATCCCGCTTTTCTCCCGGCGAATTCGTCTTGCATAAATATGCAAAAAGTCGTATTATTATGCAAGAACAATTTTGGAGGAACCATGGACTTGCAGGATCGCGAAGCTGCCGTCCTTTTTCACACCTACAAGCGGCTTCCTCTCGAGATCGAGCGGGGAGAGGGAGTCACTCTGATCGCCCGTGATGGGACGCGCTACCTCGATATGTTTTCCGGCCTTGCGGTCAACGCCCTCGGAGAAGGTCACCCGCGGGTTGTTGCCGCCATCGCGGCGCAGGCGGCACGGTACACGCATCTTTCCAACTATTTCCTCCAGGAGCCGCAGGTCCGCATGGCAGAGATCCTGGTGAAACATTCGGGCTATTCCCGGGTTTTCTTCGCCAACACCGGCTCTGAAGCCACGGAGGGGGTCATCAAGATCGCCCGGAAATGGGGGGCGACGCGGGGGAAAGCCGGGATCATCGGCTTTTCAAACTCCTTTCATGGAAGAACCATGGGAGCCCTTTCGGTCATGGATCGGCCCAGGTACAGGGACGGGTTCGGGCCTTTCCTTGAGAATTGTCGTACCGTCCCGTTCAACGAACTCGCGCCGCTCACCGCCGCGGTCAACGATCGCACCGCCGCGGTGCTCCTCGAATTCATCCAGGGCGAAGGAGGGGTCCGCCCCGTCTCGGAGGAGTTTGTGCGGACACTCGGGGACCTGCAACGAAAGTTCGGATTCCTTCTCGTCGCCGACGAGGTTCAATCGGGGGCCGGCCGCACGGGGAAGTTCTTCGGATTCCAGCATTACGATGTTCATCCCGACCTCGTGACCATGGCCAAGCCGATCGGCGGCGGGCTCCCCCTCGCAGCGATCCTTGCCTCCCGGGAGATCGCGTCGGTCCTCGAACCAGGAATGCATGGGACGACATTCGGCGGCAACCCCGTTGCTTGCGCCGCGGGCATCGCCGTTCTTGAAGAGATCGAAGAAAAGGGCCTCATCGCGCACGCCGCCCTGGTTGGCGGACTGCTTCTCGACGGCCTTCGTGAGATCGCCCGGGATTTCCCGAAGGTTGTCCGCGAGGTGCGGGGTTTCGGACTCATGGCGGGGATGGAACTCGACCGGCCGGGGGAGGAGATCGTCGGCGCAATGCGGGAGAGCGGGATCCTGATTAACTGTACGGACACAACGGTTCTTCGTTTCCTTCCCCCCCTGATCATCACGGACGCGCATGTCCGGAAGACCGTGGCGGCGTTGCGGACGATCATCGCGGGCCTCTGAGACCATCCGATCCGTCCATGAGAACAGGAATCGATTCTTGATTTTTCCAATGTGATTTCCGCATTTGATAATTCACCGCGCTATTCTTTTGCGCCGTCCGCAAAGGCCCTCTTTTGAGCGTGCCTTCCGCACCCCGCGCGCGTTTCTTTGGCACAGTGATTGTTCCCTGTGCTTTGACATTGTGCCATCCGGAATGGTCAGGAGACAAGGAAGATGTTTTTGATTCTGAGAAAGAAAGTGCTCGCTCCAACGGTCACACAGTTTGACGTGAAGGCCCCCTTCATCGCACGGAAGCGGAAAGCAGGAAACTTCGTGATGATACGCGTCGAAGAAGGCGGCGAACGCATTCCCCTGACGATCGCAGACAGCAATCCCGCCGAAGGATCGATCACGCTGATCGTGCAGGCCATCGGCGGAACCACGAAACTCCTCACGAGCAAAGGCGCAGGTGATTCCCTGCTCGATGTCGTCGGGCCGTTGGGCAACCCGACGCCGATCGAAAACCACGGTGTCGTCGCCTGTGTCGGCGGCGGCGTGGGAACCGCCGAGCTCTTCCCGATCGCCCAGGCCCTCAAAGCCGCCGGCAACGTTGTCCACACTATTATCGGCGCGCGGACGCGAGAGCTTGTCATCCTCGAACAGGAAATGGCGACCTGCTCCGACAGCGTTACGGTCACCACAGATGATGGATCATACGCGAGGAAAGGATTCGTCACGGATGCGTTGAAAGCGCTTCTCGACCTTCCCGGCAGCGGCGTGCACGCGGTGTATGCGATCGGTCCCCTGCCCATGATGAAAGCCGTCTCGAACCTGACGCGGACCTACGGCATCGCCACGCTGGTGAGCCTGAATACCATCATGGTGGACGGAACAGGCATGTGCGGCGGGTGCAGACTCACCGTGGGGGGGCAGATGAAGTTCGCCTGCGTCGATGGTCCGGAATTCGACGGCCATGCCGTGGATTTCGATGAATTGATGAAACGGAACAGAACGTACGTTGACATGGAGAAGATTACGGACGAGCGACATGTCTGCCGGCTTACCGCCGTGCGGCAGGAGGAAATCCGATGAGCGCCGTCAACCCCCTGAAACCGTCACAGCGCATGAAGATACCGCGGCAGGAATCCATCGAACAGCCGGCCGCGGAACGAAGCATCAACTTCCTCGAGGTATCGTTCGGGTTCGATGAAGACCGCGCCGTGCTCGAGAGTCAGCGCTGCCTGGAATGCAAAGAGCCGTACTGCACCGACGGCTGCCCCGTCGGCATTGACATCCGGGGGTTTGTGACGCTTGTCCTCCAGAAGGACTATGTCGGGGCGGTGCAGAAGATCCGGGAAGCCAATTATCTCCCCGCCATCTGCGGGCGTGTCTGTCCTCAGGAGTCGCAGTGTGAGTCGCTCTGCGTTATGGGGAAGAAGCTGACCCCGGTCGCCATCGGCAAGCTGGAGCGGTTCGTGGCGGACTATGAAATGAAGCATCAGCTTTTCACGCCGCCCGTCGTGACGGAACGCCGGGAGGAGAAGATCGCTGTCGTCGGATCGGGCCCGTCGGGACTCACCTGCGCCGCGGAGCTCGCGAAAATGGGTTACCGGGTTACGGTGTTTGAGGCGCTGCACGCCGTCGGCGGCGTGCTGCGGTACGGCATACCGGAGTTTCGTTTGCCAAAGGAGATTCTCGATCTCGAAACCGAGAGGATCAAAGCGCTCGGTGTGGAAGTGTATACCAACTTCGTGATCGGCAGGACGGCCACCATCGATGAGTTGTTCGATGAGTGGGGATTCAAGGCGATATTCCTCGGGACCGGCGCAGGGACGCCGACGTTCATGGGGATGCCCGGTGAGAACCTCAGCGGGGTCTATTCTGCGAACGAATTCCTCACCCGCGTCAATCTCATGGGGGCATACAGATTCCCGGAGAACGATACGCCGATCAAGATCGGGAAGGCCGTCGGTGTGATCGGAGGCGGGAACACGGCCATGGATGCCGTCCGGACAGCCCGACGGCTCGGCGCCGAGCGCGCATACCTTATTTACCGCCGATCGCGCGAAGAGATGCCCGCACGGGAAGAGGAAATACATCACGCGGAGCAGGAAGGGATCGAATTCCTCCTGCTGACGAACCCGCTCCGCATCCTTGCAGATGAGAACAACTGGGTACAAGGGCTTGAGTGCCAGCGCATGACTCTGGGAGAACCCGACGAGTCGGGCCGCCGCAGGCCCGTTCCGATCCCGGGTTCTGAGTTCACGGTGGAACTCCAAACCGTGATCGAGGCAATCGGACAGAAGCCCAACCCCATCATCCAGGCGACGACACCGGGACTTGCCACCGGCAAACGGGGAACGGTTGTCACCGACGCACAACAAGCGACGAGCAGACCGGGGATCTTTGCGGGGGGAGATCTGTCGCGCGGCGGGGCGACCGTGATTCTCGCGATGAGAGACGGGAAGGTCGCGGCACGTGCGATCGCCGGCTACCTGCAGGGGTTGAACAGCCCTCCTCCGTGACATCCCCGCCCGTGCGGGAACCGGCGGCATGAACCGTTCCTTTGCGCAGTTCTCCCCGGGCCACCTGGTGTTTCCCTCCCAGCCACGGCGGCTTCCCCACCACCGGCAGATACTCTTCCACAAGCCGGACGATCTTTCGAGAGAGGATCGTCGACCGGCTTTTTCCGATCCCCCTTCCTTCTTGACATTCCCCTCTCTCCTCTCCATTATAGAGAGGCGCAAACGCTTCATCGATAGAATAGGGAGACGAAGTGGACACAAGAAGCACCAACGAAACAATGTTAGGGGTCATGCCCGTGCTCTTTGTCGGCCACGGCAACCCCATGAACGCCATCACCGATAACGAATTCTCACGCGGCTGGGAAGAAGCGGCGAAAACGATTCCAACGCCGACAGCGATTCTGTGCATTTCGGCTCATTGGGAGGCAAAAGGGACCTTCGTCACTGCGATGGAAAAGCCGCGGACCATACACGACTTCGGCGGCTTCCCCGATGAATTGTATGAAGTGGAATACCCCGCTCCCGGAAGCCCCGATCTGGCATCCGAAGTCCAGGAGGGCGTCCGTCTCACTTATGTGGAACCCGATCAGGCGTGGGGACTGGACCACGGCACCTGGAGCGTCGCGCGGCGTTTCTACCCGGAGGCCAACGTGCCCATTGTGCAGATGAGCCTGGACTACACCAAACCTCCCCGATGGCACTACGATCTCGCCCGGGAACTCGCCCCCTTGCGATCGAAGGGAGTGCTGATCCTCGGGAGCGGCAACATCGTCCACAATCTGCGGCTCGTCGACTGGCATGCCACGGAGGGGTTGGCCTGGGCGCAGGAAGCAAATGAGAAGATGAAACGGCTCGTGAGTACGTGTGACGACCAGGCGTTGATCAGCTACCATTCGCTGGGGAAAGAGGTACAGCTCGCCGTACCCACACCCGAACACTATCTTCCCCTGCTGTACGCTCTTGCGTTAAGGGAAAAGGGAGACAACACTTCTTTCTTCAACGAGAAACCTGATCTGGGGTCCATCTTCATGACTTCGGTCCGCATAGGACGATCATGAGTGCTTTCTGTCGGTTGCGGGAATCTCTTTTTTTCCATATCTTGGGTCTCGCCATGCGGGGCTAGTTGAGCGGTTCAACGCGAGCTTCCCAAGCTTGAAAGACGGGTTCAACTCCCGTGCCCCGCTCTCAAAAAAAAGGTCCGGATCATCCGGACCTTTTTCATGAAAACCCGCACGTTCACTGCCGCATGAACAGGCGATACCTTCCTCTCAGGCATTCCGCACTACTCGCTCCGCCTTTGCCAGCAGGTCCTCATCGACCGGCATCGCGAGAAGGATTATCGCTTTCTTCACATGATCGACGCTCTTCGAGCCAACAAGCACAGAGCTGATCCCTTCGTTCTGCGCAAGGAAATGGAGGGCAAGCGATGTGAGCAACTCCGTGTCGCCCGCGCAGAGATCCAGCAGTTCATTCACGCCGGGAGGGCGATCCTTGCGCTTCACCCGGAGTGCGCTCGATGTCAGCCATCCCCCTCCGAGTCCCGAACGAATGAAGACCCCCATCCCGCGCCGGCGGGCTTCCGCGATCCTCTCCGCCTCACCCTGATGGAGAAGCGAATAGCCCACTTGAACCATGTCAAAATCTCCCGTCGCGATACATCGGCTGAGGACGGGCCCGTCGACGCTGGCTCCGAGGAATCGCACTTTCCCCGCAGCACGGGCCTCCTTCATCGCTCCAACACACTCGCCATCATCGAGTACCTTATCCGGATTGGGCCCGAAATGAATCTGCAGAATATCGATGATATCCGTCTTCAAGAGGCGGAGACTCGTGTCGATCGACCGCCGGATCGCATCAAACGAGAAATCGTAGAAGGTCTCGGGTTCGTTGTTGTGTTCCCCGCATTTCGTGGCAAGGACGAACTCCTTCCGCCTCCCGTGAAGAGACTGCCCGATCCTCTCCTCGCTCCGATGATACGCACTGGCAGTATCGATGAGCGTGATACCAAGATCGAGCACGGCGTGAAGCGTCTTCCCCGCGTCATCTTCCGACGGCCTCGTCCGCTCCGACGCATTGCCAACCCCCCAATCTCGTCCGATTTCAAGCGCTCCGAATCCGATCAGGCTCGTTGTCAGGCCTGTCCGTCCAATAGGCCGCACTTCTATTTTTGCCATGCTTTTCTCGCCGGAAGTCCGTGGAAGCAACAATATACCCTTTCCTTCCGGACCACGCAATGGCAGCCCGGAGGAAGCTCTGTTTGCTCTTTTCCTTCGATTTTTCGATACTATCGTGCCGACGTCGCCAAGCCCGGAGGCATGATCCACTCACCCACATGACGGAGAACTTCCCGATGAATCGCTCGCTCATTGCACTCGCTATGGCGACATC
>Ga0182021_10009982_pt1 | contig 11262 bp, 9 predicted proteins | sample 612E3MmetaG_FD_120493 | JGI IMG/M metagenome (GOLD analysis project Ga0182021, IMG submission 120493) | Permafrost microbial communities from Stordalen Mire, Sweden - 612E3M metaG (Illumina Assembly) | ecosystem: Environmental > Terrestrial > Soil > Wetlands > Permafrost | place: Sweden...
GAAAAGACACTCGCCGATCTGATCTTTCAGTTGGGCGAGGAAAGGAGGGCGCGGAAGATAGCCAGAGCAATCGTCCGAGCACGGCCCTTACGGAGCACACTGCATCTGGCCGATGTAGTGGAGCGGGCCGTGCCCAGGACGGGCCGTTTGCACCCCGCCACCAAGACGTTCATGGCGCTGCGAATGGCGGTCAACGACGAACCCAGGGAACTGGACCGCTTGCTCGCAACCGGTCCGGAGTTGCTGAAGAGCGGCGGGCGCATGGTGGTGATCAGCTTCATGTCCAGCGACGATCGGGCGGTCAAGGAAAAGTTCAGGTCGCTGGGACACTCGGGGCGGGTCAGAATCCTCACCAAACATCCGTTGCAGCCGGCGGAGGAAGAGAGTGCGTCCAACCCGGCATCGCGCAGCGCCAAACTGCGGGCGCTGGAAATGATTTAAGCCCCACGCGGGGCGCGGAGGCAAGCAAGAAGACCATGGCGACGCTACCGGCATTTTTCAAAAAGAACGAAGAGGAAGCGGGAGTCCCGCGGGACATGGACGCCGCGGCCCGGACCAAGGGGATGCGCGCCGTGCGGGATCCCTTCCAGTTGCGCGCCTTGCCGCACGAGCACCTCTTCCTCTATAACAAGCGTATCGACAATTCGCGCCTGGTCCGCGAGGCGGACCCGAAGTCGCGCGGAGCTTGCTGGAGCGCAATCGGCGCCGCCAGTGCGGTCGCGGTCCTGATGGCCGGCGCCTTTGCGCCGTCCGTCGCCACCACCATCGCCGGTTACAAACTGGAAGCGCTGCGCATCGAAGAGCGGCGCCTGCTGGAAGAACGCCGCGGCCTGGACTTGCAGGAAGCCGAGTTGTTGAGCCCGGCGCGGCTGGATCGGCTGGCCCAACAGAACAATCTTGTGGCTCCGTCCCCGGGTCAGGTCTTCCACCTGGAAGGCAAGCCCCAAGGCGCGGTTGCGATGGCTAAATAGGGAATCCGGAGGCGTGAATCCTTCACGCTGAGCATCATGGTGGAGCGCCGTCTTACATGTCTCGCTGTCATTGTCCTGCTGTGGGGTGGGGCAATCCTCAAGAACCTGATCTCGCTCGAAGTTGTTCACCACCGGGAGTACGCGGTCAAAGCCCGTGCCATCCAGGAAATGACGGTCGAGATACCCGCGCCGCGCGGCACCATCTTCGACCGCGACGGCCGGCCGCTGGCCATGAGCCTGGCGTCGCGCTCCGTCTTCATCAATCCCATGAAGGTGGATGTCGGGGTGGCCAGCGACCTTCTCGGCTATCTGCTCGGCCTGGACCGCGCCGAACTCTACCTCAAGATCAAGCAGGCCGCCGACGCGCACCGCGGGTACCTCACCATTAAACGCAAACTCACTCCCGAGGAATACGATAACCTTCTCAACCTGAAATCGCGTATCGATTGGGTGAGCCTCTCCAATGAGAGCCAGCGTCACTACCCCAACGGCACGCTCGCCGCTCATGTGCTGGGCTCCGTCGATTTCGAAGAGAAGGGCAACGCCGGCATTGAGAAGGGCCTCGACGAGGAACTCCGCGGCACTCCGGGCAGCATCCGCCTGCTCACCGACGTTCACCGCCGCGGGATCGCGCCGCAGACTATCATCCCCGCCAAACCCGGCACCTCGCTCACGCTCACTATCGATGAGCGCCTGCAGTTTGTCGCCGAGCGCGAAATCGCCGCCGCCGTGCTGGCGCACAACGCAGCCTCCGGCAGTGTGGTGGTGATGAAACCGGACACCGGCGACATCCTGGCAATGGCCAGCTATCCCACCTTCGACCCCAACATCCCCGTGGAGCGGGGGGAGGACGCCCAGCCCCGCATGAATCACGCCTACGGCGTCCCCTTCGAGCCGGGTTCGGTGTTCAAAGTAGTTACTTACTCGGCGGGGTTCGAAACCACCAACCTGCGCCCCGAAACCCCCATCAATTGCAACGGTGGCAAGCTCACCTTGGGCATACGGACGATTCACGATTCGCACGCTGGCCTGTGGGTGGTCCCGATGGCAACCGCGTTCGCCAAATCCAGCAACATCGGCGCCATCCAGGTGGGTTTGAAGGTGGGCCAGCCCCACATGTACGACTACATGAGGCGCTTCGGGTTTGGGCAGAAGACCGGTCTGCCGCTGCCCGGGGAATCGCCCGGCAAGATGTTCCGGCTGGAGCGCTGGGGCAAGACCTCGCTAGCCTCCGTCTCCATGGGCCAGGAAGTCAGCGTCACCACGGTACAACTGGCCCAGGCGGCGTGCGTAATCGCCACTGGCGGCATGCTGGTCAAACCGCGCCTGCTGCTCAAGCGCGGCGATCGCCTCGAGCCAGTGGCGGCCCGGAAGCGAATCCTCACGCCCGAGAACGCCATCACCATGCGCCAGATGATGGAAGGCGTGGTCCTGGTGGGCACCGGCAGCCGCGCCCGGCTGGCCGGATATTCCAGCGGCGGCAAGACCGGGTCGGCGCAGATCTACGATTACGCATCCAAGCACTACACGCACACTTATAACGGCTCCTACATGGGCTTCGCCCCAATCGCCAATCCCCAGGTAGTGGTCGTGGTCACGCTGAACGGCACCCACGGCGAAGCCGGATTCGGCGGGCAGGCGGCCGCGCCGGTTTTCAAAGTCGTCGCGGGCGAGGCCCTACGCGTGTTCGACGTGCCCAAGGATCTGCCGGAGAACGTTCCGGCGCAGACCATGGTGGCCGGAAAACAGGAAGATCTCAACGATCTGGCCATCGCCGATCTGGGCGCCGCGCGACCCAACATCCTGGAAGAGACCGAAGATTCCGATACCGTGGGGCAGCCGCTTCCGCCTGTCAACCTTGCCGCACCGCCGGTGTATGGACCGCATCCAGTTCAGACCGTGGGGCAGGCGCTTCCGCCTGCCAGCCTTGCCGCGCCACCGGTGTATGGACCGCATCCAGTTCAGACCGTGGGGCAGGCGCTTCCGCCTGTCAACCTTGCCGCACCGCCGGCACCACTCAAGCCGCCAATGCCCCGCGTCCCTAATTTCCGCGGCATGACGATGCGCGCCGTGCTGGCCGAAGCCGCCGCCAAAGGCCTGTTCATCCTACCCGGCGGAAGCGGCGTCGCCCGCGTGCAATCTCCGCCGCCAGGCGCGCCGCTGCATCAGGGGGAACGCATCCGCGTGCAATTTGCCCAATGAACTTAGGCGAAGTACTTACGGGTGTAACGCTGCTCCAACCGCTGGCGCCGGATCTCGCCCGGGCCGAGGTGGCCGCTCTGGAGTACGATTCACGCCGCGTCTCCCCGCAATCCCTCTTCTTCGCCTTCCCCGGCAGCAAGGCCGACGGCCGCCAGTTCGCCGCCGAAGCGCTGGCCTCCGGCGCCCTGGCCGTAATCTCCGAATCGCCCGCGCCGCCCAGTCTCGGCGCCCGCTGGATTCAGGTGGCGCACGGCCGCCAGGCGCTCTCTCTCGCCGCCCGCAACTTCTACCGGCGGCCCGACGAACGTCTCTCTCTCACCGGCATCACCGGGACCAACGGCAAGACCACCACCGCCTACCTCATCGATTCGGTACTCCGCGCGGCCGGCAAGACCACCGCCATGATCGGGACAATCGAATACCACCTGGCCGGCCGCGTTCTGAAAGCTGTCAATACCACCCCGGAATCGCTCGATCTCCTGCGTCTGTTCGCCGGGCTGGAAAGCGCCGGCGGCACTCACGTCACCATGGAGGTCTCTTCTCACGCACTCGCCCTGGGCCGCGTCTACGGTCTCAATTTCCACACCACCATCTTCACCAACCTGACACGCGACCACCTGGATTTTCACGGCGACATGGACGCTTACTTCGCCGCCAAGCAGTTGCTCTTCGAAGGCGCCGGCGGCGCTCCGCCGCGCTGCGCGGTGCTCAATCGCGAGGATGAGTGGGCGCGCCGCATCCGAGTGCATCGCCAGACCCGCAAGCTGTGGTACGGCCTGGGCCCGGAAGCCGATCTGCGCCCGCGCCACATCGCTTCCGGTTTCGGCGGGCTGCGTTTCGACCTGCAGTTCGGCAAGCAGCGCTTTCCCATTGAATCTCCGCTCATCGGCAAGATCAACGTCTACAACATACTTGCCGCTTGCGCGGCCGGCTTCTCCTACGGTCTCTCCGGGGAAGTCATCGCGCGCGGCATCGCCGCGCTCAAAGCCGTTCCCGGGCGCTTCGAGCGGGTCGATGAAGGCCAGCCCTTCGTCGTCGTGGTCGATTACGCGCACACCGACGACGCGTTGCGCAACGTCATTGCGGTGGCGCGCGGGCTCAACCCCAAGCGCGTCATCACGCTCTTCGGCTGCGGCGGCGACCGCGACCGCGCCAAGCGTCCCCTCATGGGACAGGCAGCCGCCGAAGCCAGCGATTTCGTCGTCCTCACCAGCGACAATCCGCGCTCCGAAGATCCCCTGGCCATCATGAACGATGCCCTCGTCGGCATCCGGCGCTGCGACGTCTCTCACGTCGTCGAGCCCGATCGCCAGGCGGCCATCCGCAGCGCTCTGAAAGAAGCGCGCGAAGGCGATATCGTCATCCTCGCCGGCAAAGGCCACGAAACCTATCAGGTGCTGAAAGACAAGACCATCGACTTCGACGATCGCGCCGTGGCGCGCGAAGTGCTTAAGGGGTATGGGTATCACAAGACCCAGTGAGCCATGACCCTGAACCTTCAAGAAGTTGCGCGCGCGATTGGCACCGGCTGCCACCCGCCGTCCTTGGAAGTGGCCGGTTGGAGCGTGGACACACGGACACAGAATCCCGGTGATGTATATTTTGCGCTACGCGGCCCCAACCACGATGGGCACGATTTTCTGGCCGCCGCCGCCGAAAAAGGCGCCGCCGCGGTAGTGGTGAATGTGTCCGAGCTTCGCTCGGATTGGCCGGCTGAAGCCTGCCCCACCCTTGCCGTCCCCGATACCGAACGAGCTCTCCAGGAGCTTGCCGCATGGGCACGGCAGAAGTGGGGTGGCCGCGTCATCGCAGTGACGGGCAGCGCGGGCAAGACCACCACCAAGGACGCCATCGCGCACCTGCTCGGGACAGAGTTGCCCACCGGCAAGACCAACGGCAATTTCAACAACCACGTCGGCGTGCCGCTCTCTCTGCTTAGCCTGCCCGATGCCTGCCGCGTGGGCGTCATCGAGATAGGCATGAACCATGCGGGAGAAATCCGCCGGCTCGCCGCCATCGCCAAACCCGATATCGCCGTGGTCACCAACGTCGGCTACGCCCACGTGGAGTTCTTCGATTCCATCGAAGGCATCGCCGCCGCCAAGCGGGAATTGATCGAAGGATTGCCACCCGATGGCGTCGCCGTGCTCAATGCCGACGATCCGCGCGTTGCGGCGTTCGCCAAGGTCCACCCCGGCCGCACGGTTACCTTCGGATTCTCCGGGACCGCCGACGTCCGCGCCGAAAATGTGGCGTTCACCGCCGCCGGCTCGCGTTTCCACGCGCTTGGTGTCGATTTTGAAAGCCCCATGTCCGGCCGTCATGCCGTCATGAACCTGCTGGCCGCCATCGCCGTCGCCCATGTCTTCGAGATCTCTGCCGAACGCCTGCGCCAGGCTGTCGCCAGTTTCACCGTGGGCAACATGCGCGGCCAGCGAACGCTGCATCGTGGCATCGTCATCTGGAACGACTGCTACAACTCCAATCCGGAGGCCGCGCAGTCGATGTTGGACGTGCTGGGCGAAACTCCCGCCGTCCGGCGCATTGCCGTGCTCGGCGAAATGCTGGAACTCGGCAGCGCCGCCGAAGAACTGCACCGGCAGGTGGGCGGATACGCCGCTACGCGTGGTGTGGACCTGCTGATTGGCGTCCACGGGGCCGCCCGCGCCATGGTGGAGGCCGCTCGTCAGGCAGGCGTGGAGGCGCAGTTCTTCGAAGATCCGGCCGAGGCCGGCGAACGCGCCCGCCAGGTGGCGCGCCCTGGCGACGCCGTGCTGTTCAAAGGCTCGCGAGGCGTGAAGGTGGAAAAGGCGCTGGAAAGGTTTACGGAGTAACTGTCATGCTCTACTTCTTACTCTACGAACAGCTCTACAAGCGCATCAGCCCGCTCCGCGTCTTCGGGTACACCACCTCGCGCACCGCCTTCGCCTCTCTCACCGCGCTCTTCCTGTGCATCGCGCTGGGCCCATGGCTCATTGCAAGGCTCCGCCAATTCCAAATTGGCCAGTACATCCGCGAGGAAGGACCCAAATCGCACCAGAAGAAAGCCGGCACTCCCACTATGGGCGGCGTCCTCATCATCATCTCCATCGTCGTCCCCACGCTGCTCTGGGCCGACCTCCGCAACCCCTACGTGTGGATTGCCATCGTCACTCTGCTCGCTTTCGGCTGGATCGGTTTTCTGGACGACTACGCCAAAATCACTAATCGGCGCAACCTCGGAATCAGCGGCAAGCGCAAGCTGACCTACCAGTTCATCGTGGGATTCGGTTTCGCCGCCGCCCTGCTCTTCATGCGCGCCTGGGGCGATTTCAACACCGCCATGAACGTCCCGTTCTTCAAGAGTTTCAAGCCATTGCTGTTGATGCCGGAGTTGATGGCCAACCCGTGGACCTACGTGCTCGGCGTGGCGCCCTTCTGCATCTTCGTGGCGCTGGTGGTGGTCTTCAGCTCCAACGCCGTCAACCTCACCGACGGACTCGATGGCCTGGCGATCGGCCTGATGGTGATCGCCGCCGGCGCCCTCACCATCCTCACTTATGCCGGCGGCCACGCGCAGCTCGCCGAGTACCTGCAACTGGCGCGCAATGCGCGCACCAGCGAGCTCACCGTGTTCTGCGGCTCCATGACCGGGGCCAGCATCGGCTTCCTCTGGTACAACGCGCATCCCGCCGACATCTTCATGGGCGACGTTGGTTCGCTGGGCCTGGGCGGCGCCATGGCCGTGGTTGCGGTGCTCATCAAGCAGGAAGTCCTGCTGCTGTTCATCGGCGGCATCTTCATTCTGGAAGCTGCCTCCGTGATCCTTCAGGTGGGCAGCTACAAGTTGCGCCACGGCAAACGCATTTTCAAAATGGCGCCCATCCACCATCACTTCGAAGCGTTGGGCTGGGCCGAATCGAAAATCATCGCGCGCTTCTGGATCGCCGGGTTGGTGCTGGCCCTGTTCGCGCTCACTACGCTGAAACTCCGCTGAAACAGAGATGACACTCCACGGCATAGAGGCGCTGGTAGTCGGCATGAAGAAGTCCGGTGTGGCTTCGGCGGCGTTGCTCGCCCGCGAGGGCGCCCGGGTGCGCGCCACCGATCTCAAACCGCTCGACGAGCTTCCGGGTGTCCGCGAGCTCAACATCCCCTTCGCCCAACAGACGCCCGAGGTCTTCCAGTCCGCCGAACTGATCGTGCTTTCTCCCGATGTCCCCGCCGATCTGGCGCCGCTAGGGGAGGCGCGCCGCCGCGGCGTGCCGGTCATCGGCGAGGTCGAACTCGCCGCGCCCTTCCTCAAGGGGCGCACCATCGGCATCACCGGCTCCAACGGCAAGACCACCACCACCAGCCTGGTCGGCCACATCCTTCGCGAATCCGGCGTCGTCGTTCAGGTGGGCGGCAACATCGGCGTGCCCGTCACCGGCATGATCGACACCTCCCGCGAGGATGGCTGGAACGTGCTGGAGCTCTCCAGCTTCCAACTGGAGACCATCTTCGAATTCCGCGCCCACATCGCGCTCGGGCTCAACGTCACGCAAAATCACCTGGACCGCCACCACACCTTCGAAAATTACGCCGCCGCCAAGGGCCGCCTCTTTGAAACCCAGCGCGCGGGCGACTACGCCGTGCTCAACGCCGACGATGCGGTTTGCGCGGCCTGGGCGACGAGCTCCGCCGCGACGCCGCAATGGTTCAGCAGCCGCCGCGAATTGGAGTCAGGCGCCGAGCCCGGCGCCACGCTCGCTGGTGGCCAACTCATGCTCGACGGGCGGCTTCTCATGGCTGCCGGCGAGATCCCCATCCGCGGCCTTCACAACGTGGAGAACGTGCTGGCCGCGTCCATCGCCGCCGCCCGCGCCGGCGTCTCTCACGCGGCGATCGCCGCCGCCGTCCGAAGCTTCCGCGCGGTGGAGCACCGCCTGGAATTCGTGCGCTCCGTCAGCGGCGTGGAGTTTTATAACGATTCCAAAGCCACCAGTGTGGATGCCACGCTGAAGGCTCTGGACGCCTTCCCCGGCGGCCTCTGGGTGATTCTCGGCGGCAAGGACAAGGGGCTGGAATACACCGCCCTGCGTGCCCCGCTGGCCGCCAAGGCGCGCGCCGCCCTGTTGATTGGAGCCGCCGCGCCCAAGATCGCCGGCCAGCTTCAGGGCGCTGTCCCGCTGGTCTCCGCCAAGACCATCGAAGTGGCCATCGCTCACGCCTACGCGCATGCCGTGCCTGGCGACACCGTGCTGCTGGCGCCCGCCTGCGCCAGCTTCGACCAGTTCCCCAGCTACGAGCACCGTGGCCAGTTCTTCAAACAGATTGTGAACCAGTTGCCGCTGAGAGATTGACATGGCCCAGAGACTCAAGACCGATTGGATCCTCTTCTTCACCGTGCTGGCCATGGTGTTTTCCGGCGTGCTGATTGTCTACAGCGCATCGGCCATCATGGCCCAGATGGGCCCCAACCACTCCCCCTGGTACTTCGTCAAACGTCAGGCCGTGTGGGCCGCATTCGCGCTCACCATCATGATGGCCCTCAAGAGCACCAACTACCGCAAGCTGCGGAACCCGGCCGTTGCCCTCAGCGCCATCAGCGTGGCCCTCTTTCTGTTGGTCGCGGTCTACTTCGCCGACCCCGCCAACCATCGCTGGCTGCGCCTCGGCGGACCGGTGGGCGTGCAGCCCTCGGAGCTCGCCAAGCCGGCGCTGGTCATCTTCCTCGCCTTCTTCGTCACCTGGCGCGCGCGCGCCATCAACAACCCGCGCTACACCCTGGTGCCCGCGGCCATGGCCGTCGGCCTCGTCATCCTGGCGGTGGTGGTGGCCGATCTCGGCACCGCCATCGTATTGGGCGCCGCCGCGGCCCTGGTCTTCTTCGTCGCCGGATTGGAGAAACGCTACTGCGCCATCGTCGGCGCGCTCGCCATGATAGGCTTCGTGTTCTTCGTCTTCTCCAAGACCTACCGTCTGGCCCGGGTGGTGATGTTCTTCGACCCGCAGTTCAAGATCATTGAGAAATTCGATAGGCAGGGCGCCATCAAAACCCGCCTCCAGGAGTCGCTGGTCACCCGCGACACCAACTACCAGCTTGAGCAATCCAAGATCGCCGTCGGCGCGGGCGGGACTCTTGGCCTTGGCTTCATGGCCGGCCGCCAGAAGCTGCTCTACCTTCCCGAAGCTCACAAGGATTTCATCTACGCGGTGGCCGGCGAAGAGCTGGGCATGATCGGCTCCGTGGGACTGCTGCTCGGTTTCGGGCTGATTTTCTGGCGCGGCATCCGCGCCACTTTACGCATCAACGACGATTTCGGACGCTATCTCGCTCTCGGTCTCACTGTGGTCGTGGTAGTGCAGGGTTTCATGCACATGAGCGTGGTGTTGGGGATGATGCCCACTAAAGGGATCCCCCTCCCCATGATCAGCTACGGCGGCAGCAGCCTGGTCAGCACTTTGGCCAGCCTCGGAATGCTCATGAATGTCAGCGAGCACGCGGGATGAGGAGATTGTCGCAGGGCACGCGCCACGGTGTCCGAGCTGCGCTCGGATGCACAAGGCGGAGACTTATGTTACGAAAACTCGGAGACAAGGAAGGAAGAACGCAATGAAAGACGCAGAAGAGCAAAACCTGAGAACACGGAAGACGCGGAGAGGCCGGACTGGCGCGAAGGAACTTTCCGCGGAAGCCGACGCCCAAATCGGCATGGAATGGGAGCCGTGCCAGCAGTGGCTGCGCACGATGGGTATGAGGATATTCCGCCCGGAGGTTGCACAGTCGTCGCTCGGATGGGCGATAAGCGAGTCCGCGCGCACGGGAAACGCCGCCTGAAAGGAGGCGGCAATCAACGACTGGATGCCCCACAGTGAATGAATGAAGGAGCGTGATTTTCTGATGGCCGGCGGCGGCACGGGCGGGCACGTAATCCCCGGGCTCGCGGTAGCTGGGGAACTGCGCGCCCGCGGCCATCGCGTCTCCTTCGCCGGGACCGAGTTCGGCATCGAAGCCAAACTGGTCCCCGCCGCCGGCTTCGACCTGCGGAGAATCAATATCGGCGGGCTCAATCGCGTGGGTTTGCGCCAGGCCATTGTCACGCTCGGCCGTCTCCCCATCGCCACGGTCAGTAGCGACCGCTGTGTCCGCTCTGCCGCCGCCGTCTTCAGCATGGGCGGCTACGTGGCCGGACCGCCCGTCCTGGCCGCCATTCTGCGCCGCGTTCCAGTGGTTGTGATGGAGCCGAACGCGGTCCCCGGATTCACCAATCGTTCCATCTCCCGCATGGTGGCGCGCGCCCTCGTCTCCTTCCCAGAGACCGCCGCTTTCTTCCCCCGCGGCCGCACCGAAGTCACCGGACTTCCCGTGCGCGAGGAGTTCTTTCGCATCCAGCCCAAGGTGCGCGAGCCCGTGCTCCATCTGCTGATCACCGGGGGCAGCCAGGGATCGCGCACGCTGAACCACGCGGCGCTTCAAAGCTGGCCGCTGTTCCGCCAGGCCGGCTTCCCCATCCGCATCACTCACCAGACCGGCGCCTCTGGTTTCGGCGAAATCCACGATGCCTTCGCTTCGGCCGGCATCGAGGGCGAAGTGGTGCCCTTCCTCTCCGACATGGCCGCCGCCTTCGCCGCCGCCGATCTGGTGGTTTGCCGCGCCGGCGCCGGAGCCGTCAGCGAACTGGCCGCCGCCGGCAAGCCGTCGATTCTCGTCCCCTTTCCCTACGCCGCCGACGATCACCAGACCCGCAACGCCCAGGCCATGGAGCGCGGCGGCGCGTCGCGCCTGGTGCCCGATGCCGAGATGACCGGGAAGATGCTGGTCGAAACCGTCAGCCGAATTATCGCGGACCTCGCTCCCATGGGCGAAGCTGCCCGGCAGTTCGCCAAACCCGGCGCCGCCCGGCGCGCCGCGGACGTTTTAGAGGAGGTCGCACGGGCCTGACTGGCATCTTTTCAATTGACAGTTGCCCGATAAGCCGAAACAATACGATAAGGAAATGTTCTTTAGACCCCAGCACCTTCATTTCACCGGAATTGGGGGCATCGGCATGAGCGGCATCGCGGAAGTGCTGCTCAATTTGGGCTACGAGATCTCGGGCAGCGACCTGAAACTGTCGCCCATCAC